>JABNAD010000008.1_pt2 | contig 156959 bp, 140 predicted proteins | sample 7240381 | NCBI WGS metagenome assembly JABNAD01 (sample SAMN11332834, study PRJNA596920) | anaerobic digester metagenome | biome: digested sludge; isolation source: digested sewage sludge-derived enrichment culture grown on H2/CO2 | place: Germany: Goettingen | reverse complement strand
GCACACAGGTCAACGGCCTCAGCCTCAAACGTGTTGATATGCGTGTAGAGGTGGGCGGTTGTGCCCTCGGCGGCCAGATCGGCGGCCCAGGCGCGCGCCTCTTTGAGGTGGTTGAACTCCTTCCTCTCGCCGTCGTCGCAAACCAGCATGTATTGAGCGCTCATACCCACCTCCATAAAAATAAAGGCCGCAGCCCAACGCCACGGCCCCAGCGACGCGACATAGACACAGGACGCGGCGCAAAGTTGTTGAATCACCTTCATTGCCGCCAAGGCGCTCATGCGGCCCTGGCGGTATATGAAAAAAATTCGCTTCATCCAGTTTCACGGCCCGCTCCTTACGTCGTAACCGTGGGGGTTTGTTGGTCGGCTCACCCTAACCGTCGCTCCGGTGCGCTTGTGCGCTGCGGCCTTACTTTCAGCACGCTTTTCCGTCCACGCCCCTTCCGCACCGGGCCAGCTCCCCATTTCCGAGCTTCTCTCGCGGTTTCCTACTGATCCACCGTGCCGCATGGGCCGTGTGTCGTTCGGGCCTCTGGAATCCTGCTCAATCCGCGCTCCCCGGTTCCGGCATCTGGCTACTTTCGCCCGTGGGCTTGCTTCGCCGCCGTTCCCGTCTCGCAGGTACAAAATAGACAATTGTCTAAGAAGAGTCAACAATGATTTTGCCTTTTGTCTAAAATGGACATAAAAGAAAATCACCCGCTGGGCTGCGGGCGATAAAAAAGCCCCTCAATGAGGGGCGGGGAGGAACAAACGTGGTTACGCTTTATGTTGTACTGACAATATTTGTGATAGCGGGGCTATCCCTTATATGGGGAAGCCTAAGCGGCACGGGTTGGGCATTGAGGATAGTTCACAATGAAACCAAGAAAATTATTGATTATCATATGGAATTTATGCAGAAAATTCAGAAAGAAGCCGGAAAAAAGCATATAAAAAACAACAAAAAGAGAGCATGGCAATTAAAACTGTAATACATGTTAAAATCTGCCCCAACTTGGACTCTTTCCATTTAGGAACTTCAGTCTTGATTGCCCCAGTTAAATAAAGCTCCATAGTTTTTTTAACAAAAACATCAGTTTGGATTCTTGAATTATTTAGATGAGAAATAAAATAACACCGTTGCGCAAAATACGATAGGGCTGAACATGCCACAGCCATAACGACACCAGCGACACACCATGTCAAGAGTGGAATCCAACATTTTTCAATTTGTGTTTTATTATAGATAACGGCGACAGCAGCAGCCCCGTTTAATAAAAAAAGACCATTTAGAGTTTGTTTTCCATAGTCTATGATCGACTTAAACAACTCTGCTGACAATACTTTTTGACTATCAGACAGTTGAGTGGCTAAAAGCTTGTTCAGTTCGAGAACTTGATCCCGTACCTTGTCTTCTTCCATGCCCCCCCTACTTATTCCGCACGTCCGACCACGCCCAGATCACACGCCCCACAACGGCCTTGGTGATGTCGCTGTCATAATCCTCGCCCAGCTTAAAAGTCATGGGCGGATTCTTGGCGGCATTGTCGCTGTAGAATTGGAGAGTCCAGTCAGTGCCGTCTTTATTGAGCGCGACGCGCTTGATCATGCCCGCGCCGTCAGGATCACGCACAAGCATGATGTGGCCGGGGTGTTCTACGTCCTGGTCGTCCCTATCCACGAGCACGATGTCGCCAGGATTCAGCAGGGGCTGCATCGACGTGGAGCTGTGCCCAATCTCAACGGCTATGAGGTTCCGGCGGTGCATGATGGCCGGGACGTTCTTGTAGACCAAAAACCAGCTTTCCACCTCTTCCTGCGCAAAGTAGCCCGGCCCGGCCCCGACCTCGCCCACCAGGGGAGCGGCAATATACTGCTCAGACTGCGGCGGCGCGACATGCTCACCGGCAGGCATGACCTTGGCGTGGACGAAACAGACGTCACGGTCTGGCTCTACGTCTGGCAAGAATTTCCCAAGCTTATCCATAATAGGGGAAATTTTTTCAAGCGTAGGGATGCGGTCGCCGCGCAACCACTTGTGCAGATTGTCGCCAGTTACGCCCCATGCCTGAGACGCCTTAGTGACATTCCCGCCAAATTGGTCGGCAACCGCCTTGCGGATTGAGGCCATGACTGTTTCTGAAAATTTGCTCATGTTTCCATACATCGTGAGTCTTAGACATTTGTCAACTAGCTAATAGTCTAGATTAATATTGTCATTAACTAGACATTAGTCTATGATGCTTTCATGAACACGCTAAAACTCGCTCTCGATCGACGGGGACTAACCTGTATTGAGGCCTCCAAGCTGGGTGTGCCCTACCACAATATTTTCAAACAGTATCGTGGGCTCCGCAGTGTTGGCCCAAGGTCAGCGCTTCTCTACGAGCGCATTCTGAACATTCCGCGCTCTGAACTGCGGCCGGACTTGTGGCCCCCCACAACACCGCCTGCCATGTCCCCCTCACCTGCACAGGCTCAGGCAGCAGCGCAGTAACGATTGCCGAAGCGTGGGCCACGGCCCGCTCGACAGCCGCATCTGCGCCCATGCCTGTCGGATACGAGCGATACAGCGGCGCGGCCAGCAGGGGCGAAAGTACAGTGACCAGCAAGTGGTTGTCTGGGCGCGGGGACAGGCAGGCGCGGAAGGAAGTAGTGCCTGAGGATTCCATGAGAACCCATTACGGCCTCATACGGCTGGGGAAATTACAATATGAACGAGCACTTACAGCGCATTACAGCCCTTCCAGCCCAAGCATGCGCCACTTATCCAGGCGGCAAGCACGGTGTGTTCAAGACCATTGAAACCTCAGAGGGCAAATCGTTGTCCGAATCGAGCTTTTACGCCGCGCTGAACAGCAATCAGGCAGCCCCACACATTCATGATGTCCCAGCTTGTCAGCGTCATGAGCGTGCCCCAGAACCTTTCCCCCCGCACTGCATGGCGGCCAGATTCAATCCTGCTTTGACCTCGCTTGATGCTGTCTCTCCTGATGGTGGGGCGCTCAATGGCGAGATCATTCAGGACTGCTCTTGCTTGGTGGCGCTTCATCGGGCCTGCAAAAAGTTCAAGGAAGGAACCGGCTCAATGGAAGCCGTGCTTGCCGCTTACGAAGCCTTGAGCCTTGAGAGCAAAGGAAACCTTCAAAAAGACTCTGAGGAGGTTGCAATTATGGACACCTGCACGAAGCAAAAGCACCTGCGCGCCGTGCGCCTGCTGGTGCACGCGCTGGAAGGGCATCGTTCCAGCCTGTCCGCCGGAAAGCCGGTCAACGCCGTGCTGGCTGACGGCATGGCCGCCGCTCATATTCTTGGAATTGACCTGCTGGCCGGGGAAGCTCGGGCCATTGCTGGCCGCACTGTGGCCGTTGGCCGTGGGGTTGAGGCGCAGTTCTGCCCTCCTGCTCCGGCCTGCGGCATGGAGCGCAGTTGCCCGCGGGGTGACGCGTAATGTGCGGCCGCAAATGGACGGATGAAGAAGTTGCCTTTCTGCGGGCCAATTATCCTGAACACACAGCCTACTGGTGCGCGCAGCAGCTTGGCCGAGGACACAGCAGCGTGGCGGTAAAAATCAGTGGTTTAAAGCTGCTGCCTAAGAAGCCGCGCCCGCCCAAGGTTGAGCGCGAAGACCCCGAACTTGGCCCGGTAGATCCGCCGCTGGCTAACCGCTGCGTGGACTGCGGCAAGGTGTCGAGCACTCGGCGTTGCCCAATGTGTCAGGGAAAATACTTGGCGAGATATGCCGGGGAGTGCTGGGGGCCGACTGCGGATGAAGCGTATGGAGTGGCGCGGTAGTGAGACTTGTCTGCAATTTTGGCGGAAAAGACCTGGCATAAGTCCTATATGCCAGCAAAAAGATTGAGAAAACACTAGTTAGTGACAAATCGCTCCAGTGAATGGGCATAACTTGGGAATCAAAGATGGCTAGCAAGACACCAAACGGATTCAGGGCTGTGCGCTACTGCGACTCGCACCGGATTTACTACGTTTTTGAGCATAGAGACGGATGCTTCAAGGCCACAAGCGAAGACGGGAAGGTGAGCATTATGGTCGAACCGGAAGCCTTCAAGAAGCTGTTCTGCCGTGAGCATCACCCAGACATGCCGCTAGCGGTTCGCACGCGGTTTGAAGGCAAGCCCGCGTTTTCGGAGTGGTGGGCGGTGTGCAGGAAATAATTGAAATCGATTTTTTTTGTTAAACGTTAAAAGACACCGCGTGTAACAGCGCGGAAAATAAGGGCGTTAATCATGCTCCCTGAAAATTGTTTGCATGGAGCGCGCTGTTTACGAGCGAGTCACGCAGGCTGTCGATAGTGTTGTTCGCATAAAAAAAGCCCCCGACCGAACTCAGGGGCTTGCAGGGAATAAACCGTGTTAACTGATGGAGTTATCATGCAAAACTACTACACAAAAGTCAATAATTGCCAGAGGAATAGTTATGCGTGCGCGTGACATAAAGCCAGGATTCTACACAAATGAGCAACTTGCAGAATGCTCATTCGCTGCACGATTGCTGTACCCAGGATTATGGATGTTAGCTGATCGCCTCGGACGCCTTGAATACAGGCCGAAGCGCATAAAGGCGGAACTTCTACCATTCGACGCTGTGGATGTAACAGCATTGCTCGATGAGCTTGAAGTCAATGGCCTCATAAAGCGCTATTCCGTAGACGCCAAGGAATACCTGTGGATTCCGGCATTTCTTAAACACCAGCGCCCACACTCAAACGAAAAGCCAAGTGTTTTGCCTCCTTGCCCAGAAGAGGGAATGCCCAAGGCTTCAACGCCTTGCGACCAAGGAGAGAAGTGCTTTTCACCAAGGGAAGAAGCGCTTCGTCCCTCTTCATTGACTCCCTCTTCATTGACTCCTGATACACATATCTCCCCTGTAGAGAGTCTTGAGAACAAAGAACCAGCGCGAGTGGAAGACAAAGCGGGGGCGAAAGCAGGCTGCGCTGATGAACCGGGTATTGATTTTCTGGAACTGCGCCAGTTTTGGAACGAGCACTTCCGCCCTGAAGGCCCACTTGCCGGGTTTAGTGAGTACAGGCAGCTCAGGGCCGCCCGCGCCTATCCCGGCGGCTCGCGGATCTACGCTGACCTGCAAGCCCGCATTGACTGCCAGTTCTGGAACCAAGGGTTTGCAATCAGCCTTGCCCGCTACCTGCGCGAAAGGACGTGGGAAACACCGCCCGAGGCCAGAGCCGCCCCCACAGCCACCGAGGACACGTGGGAAGCTGCAAGGGCGAGAGTTGAAGCACAACAGGCGCTGATTAACGGCACAGCGCGAGGAGCACGGTCATGAGGCTGGACACGTTTGAAGCTGGAATTGACAGGATTTACACCATTTTCGGAATGGGACGTAAGCCTAGCAAGGAAACTCAACTCGTCTGGTACACGCGGATTGACCATATCCCTGACGAGGCCGTGGCCTTCATTGTCGAGCAGATTTGCGACCTTGAATCCATGCCGCGCAATATGACCGTAGCGTGGAAAAACTATTGGTCGAACTGGAAGACGGCGAACCCGTCTAAGATCGTCCGGCAGGATTGCCCGCAGTGCCGAAATACTGGCGCCCGCGATTGCTGGGCAAGGCCGGAAGATGGCGGCCCGTGGATGCACTTCATGGCTCCCTGCCCTGCCTGCCAGAGTAACGAGACGCGTATGCCAATGCCGCTGGCAGAGCTTGAAGCCAAGGGCGCCGTCATCATGCCCGTTGATTACCGCGGCGGCCCCGTGAGTTTTGACAGAGCCAACGGCTTCGGTTGCCTGCACCCCGTTTCCCTGGATACCAGCACGCCGCGCAAGACCATGCACGTTGGCGTGAACATGAAGCAGGATTTTAAACGCGTGCGCCACCTGCCCGCTGGTGAGCGGGAGGAATACGGCAAAAGCTCAAACTGGTAGGGCCATATGAAAATCATCGTGAATATCGTGCCCAAGGCCCAGATGCGCGCCCGTCATGGCGTGGTGAACGGCTTCTCCCGGACTTACAAGGATAAGAAGCAGGCCGCGCAGGAAGAAGCGCTTATGGCCCTGCTCGGCCCCTACCAGCCGAAAGAACCCATGCAGGGGCCGTTGATGCTCGGCGTAAAGGCATTTCTGCCCATACCGGCCAGCAAACCGAAGAAGTGGAAAACACTGGCGCTGAAAGGCATCGAGCGGCCTACGGTGAAGCCTGACCTCGACAACCTGCTCAAGCACGTCAAGGACTGCCTGTCCATGCTGCGCTTCTGGGGCGACGACAGGCAGGTTGTGGGCTACCTGCCGCACACCGGGAAATATTACTCGGACGTGCCGCGCTGGGAACTGGAAATCGTGGAGTACCGAAATGGACAGCAAGCGTAACCCTGCAAAGCTGATCGGTCAGGGCGTCAGATTTGACCGCACGCGGAGGATCACCGGGTATCTGGTGGGGAGCGTGGAGCGGTTCAATAATGCGAAAAGATCGGAAGAACGAGACCGAGTAAAGCACGGCATGGGCCGGGAGAAGATGGGATATGAGCATGATGAATGAACGGCAGGCACAGGTGAGCTACGTGCCGAAGATACTGCGAAACATGGCCGAAATCTGCGAGGAAATGGGCGTTGGCGAAAAAACCGTTAAGGCCTGGGTAAAACGCGGTGCGCCCATCGCTGTTGAAGGCGACGGGCGCAGGGTGAGATATAGTGCGGAGGCCGCAACACTGCAAATATGGAGGTTGAGTTAGATTTCAATTTCTATATTATAGAAATTGAACAGTAGATCACCCAAGATATCGCCCTGCTGTAACTTGAGTTTCGCAACGAGATACATGAAAACTATAATTCTGTCGTATTGACCTATACAGTTATAGGCTATTCTTGCATAGTTTTCCTGAACTTTTATGTCATTAATCGAATTTATGAAATCATGAATGTGTATAATTTTGTCGAAAAGAACCTGAAATTTGTTGCATCTTACTGCCATCCTAGCCACAAAGTCATCTATTATTAAATAAAATTCACCTTCAACTTTTATTTTATGCGCATCTCCATAATGACGAAGTATCATTTTCTCAATAGATTTTCTATTCTTATTCAATGTTATAATTCCAAGATGCGTGTCTTCATCTCTGTAACATATATCAAGAGTATCTGATACTCCATCCTTGCTATCTATTATTGAGTCACCATCAATCTGCTCTAGAAGAAGAACAAAAAACCTTTCATCTTGATATTCTTGCGCTAGTTTGCGCTGTGTTTCCATTTCATTACCTTGTCGGAAAAGTTCCTCGCGTTGCAGTTTGAGTTCTTCTTTTTGAAAATATATTGCTGCCATCATCCCTAAAAAAGCCAATCCAGTAAAAAGAGCCTCTATTGATTCTACATTTTTGCCATTATCTTTGCTTAATTCTATCACCCCACCACCCCACCACCATAATGCGATAACCCCTATACCAATTAGAAAAAAAACAATTTTCATGATTATCCTTGCCATTTCTTTGAATAGTAAGAAATCCTGTCAACCCCGCCACAGATATACCTCAGCCCTTCCCAGATACCCCTGAGCCTGTCCCCGTGTAAATCCCATGCTACGCTTCCTGCAAACAGGAGTGTAGACCGTGGCCGACAATTTCAGCATTGCACATGCCTTTACCGCAAAATGGGAAGGCGGTTTGTCAGACGATGCCGCAGACAGCGGCGGCCTGACGAAATTTGGCGTTGATCTGGCCATGATGCAGGATATTGCGTCCACACAGGCCGGACGCGATACCCTTGACCGCATGGGCATCATCCTGCCCGTCACGCGCAACACCATCAAAAACCTGACCGAAGCCCAGGCCGCCAGCATCTACCGTTGGCAGGCATGGGAAGCCCTCAAGCTCGACCGCATTCCCCTGCGCCCTGCCGTCGTGATTTACGACGCCGCCGTAAACAGCGGCCCCAAGCAGGCCGTGCGCTTTGCCCAGCGCGGCTACAATGCCTGCGTTGCCTACGGCCAACCCCTTGACGCCGATGGCATTCTTGGCCCGGTCACTCGCAAGGCCATGCAGCAGGCCGACACCGACAAGATTCTGATGTCCATGCTCGACCAGCGTGAGCGATTTTACAATGACCTTGTAGCGGCCAAGCCCAGCCAGGAAGTTTTTCTGCACGGCTGGCTCAATCGCGTTGATGATCTGCGGCGCTACGTGCGGGGGCTGTGATGGGACTGATCGACGGCATTCTCGGCATTGGCTCCAAAGTCATGGACAAGGTGTGGCCTGACCGCGCTGCCGCGCGCGAGCAACAATCCCAGATCAACCAGGCTGAGGTCAGTGGCGCACCAGCCAGCCGTCTGCGTCTGTGGCGCTCCTTTCTCGGCTGGATGCTCTCCCTGCTGTTCTGCTGGGAGGTGATCGGGCGCTCTATCATCATGACGTATTGGCCTGATACCAAATTGCCTCCGCCAACCCTCGAAATCGTTTCGCGTCTGCTGCTCGGCATGTTGGGGCTTGGGTTCTAACCATGACCGTTGACCTTTTGGACATTCTGCAAATCGTCACCCCTGTGGCGGTCGCCATCGTCGGTTGGGGCGTGCGACTGATCTGGAGTGAGATCAAAAGCTGGCGGGCCGAGTTGCGGGAGTATGTGCGACAGGAGACGTGCAAGGCGCATCGTGAACACTTTCAGCGGCAACTTGATGCAGTCCGGGCAGGAAAGGATGCGTGATGGCAGCGCGCAGGCTCACCCCAAAGCAGGCCGAATTTGCGCGGCAGTATCTGGTGGATATGAATGCCACTCAGGCCGCTATTCGTGCGGGATATAGCGAGAAAACTGCCTATAGCATCGGGGCCGGGCTACTTCATAAAGCTTCAGTTGCCGAAGCCATTGCAGCGGCGCAGGCCAAGCGCGAGAAGCGCACGGAGATCACGCAGGACAAGGTTGTTGCCGAACTGGCCAGAATTGCCTTTGGCAATGCCCGCGACGTGATGGACTGGGGGCCCAGCGGCGTCACCCTCAAGAGCAGCGGTGAGCTGACCGACGATCAGGCGGCCAGCGTGGCCGAAGTAAGCGAAACAACCACCAGGGAAGGCGGCAGCCTCAAACTTAAACGCCACGACAAGGTCAAGGCTCTGGAACTGCTGGGGCGTCACCTCGGCATGTTTACGGACAAGGTGAAAAACGAAATCTCAGGCGGGCTTGAAATCAAATGGCAGGATTAGCGGTCACCATTCCATATATGCCGCGCCCGCTCCAGCGGCGGTTCCACGACGAGCGCACACGCTTCTGCGTGCTGCTCTGCCATCGCCGTTTTGGGAAGACCGTGGCCGCCATCAATGATCTTGTGCGCCAGGCCCTGCGTTCTCCCCGCGAGAACTGGCGGTCTGCCTACTGCGCGCCGTATTTCAGCCAGGCCAAGCAGGTGGCCTGGGACTACCTGAAACAGTTCACCGGCCCCATCCCAGAGGTAAAATTTAACGAGTCGGAACTGCGCTGCGACCTGCCCAACGGCGCGCGCGTCAGGCTCTACGGCACAGATAACGCCAAAGCCCTGCGCGGCCTGTACCTCGATGATCTGGTGCTGGACGAACCGGCGGACATGAACCGCACGGTGTGGACGCAGGTGTTGCGCCCCATGCTGGCAGACAGGCAGGGCCGCGCCCTGTTCTGCGGCACGCCGCAGGGCACGGAAAACCTGCTCTACGATGTATGGCAGCAGGCCGGAGAGGATGAAACAGGCCTGTGGTCGCGCTTCCGCTTCCCGGCATCCGAAACCGGCTATCTGCCGCAGACTGAACTTGATGCGGCCCGCCGGGGCATGGACGAGGCCGAATACCTGCAGGAGTTTGAATGCTCCTTCTCGGCAGCCATCAAGGGCGCGTACTACGCCGCCCTGATTGATGAAGTGGAGGCCGCCGGGCGCATTCGCGACATTCCGGTCGACCCCGCCATACCCGTAAACACAGCATGGGATCTGGGCATGGATGATTCCACTGCCATCTGGTTCTTCCAGATGGAGCCGGGCGGCGATTGGCGGTTTGTGGACTATTACGAGGCATCCGGCGAGGGGCTGGCCCACTACGCAAAGGTGTTGCAGGACAAGGGCTATCTCTACGGCAGTCACGTTGCCCCGCATGATATCCGCGTGAGGGAACTCGGCACTGGTGAAAGCCGATGGGAAACCGCGCGCAAGCTCGGCATCAACTTCATTATTGCCCCTTCCCTTTCAGTTTCGGACGGCATCGACGCCGTGCGCCGCAAGCTGCCCCGCTGCTGGTTCGACCAAAAGCATTGCAGCGCTGGTCTTAAAGCCTTGCGCAGCTACCGCCGGGAATGGCGGCAAGAGTTCAATGTTTACGCTGCCCGCCCCCGCCACGACTGGACAAGCCACGGCGCGGACTCGTTCCGCTATGCCGTCACTGGCTTCCGCCCTGTCATGGATATGAGCGACGCTCCCCGCAAGGCCCGCACCGATTACGACATGTGGAGCCAGTAGCCATGCGCAAATTTATCTATACCGAAGCCGCCACACTCGATGCCTACGTCGCGCCATTCCAGAAAATGGAGGCCGAGGGGCTGCTGCCCTGGGCCATGAGCTGCTTTGAGGTTCCGACCCTTGAAACGTGGCTCCGCGTCACGGCCCATGGCGTTTTGCTCTGCTGCACCGATGCGGACACGGGCGAACTGCTGGGCTGCGCCCACTTCACACGGTTTCAGGGCAGCGCGTGGCGCTTTGATTTCACAGCGTTTCACGCGGGGTTTGCCTGCGCCGCACAACAGGCCCAGGGCGGTTTTGACTACATGTTCGAGCGGCATAGCGCCAGCGCCATAGTGGGCATTACGCCCGCTCAGTTCCGGCATGCGTGGGGTCTGGCCGAGGCCTGCGGCTTTGAAATTGTTACGCGCCTGCCCGGCGCATGCTGGCTGGCCCGCAAACAACGTTTTGTTGATGGCGTCATGGTCATGTGTACGCCGCAAACCCTGCGCAATGCGCAGGAAAAGGGGAAATAATCATGGGATTTGGAGGAGGCGGATCAAGCACGCCGGAAGTCGCACCCGTGCCCAAGGCCGAAGTGACCAAGCCTGTTACCGAGGCCGCCACCGCTGCGCGCCAGAGCCAGAAGGACAAGGCCGCAAAGGCTGCGGGCCTTAATTCAACAATCCTGACCGGCAACAGCGCCACGGCAACCACCAGCACCGCAGGCAAAACCCTGTTGGGCCAGTAGGAGCAACGCCATGACCGTTGAAATCGAAAAGCTGAACCAACGTTATCAGGCGCTTAAAAACGAGCGTAGCCCGTGGGATACGGCATGGCGTGATCTGGCAGACCACTTTTGCCCAACGCGGTTCAGGGCGGATACCGATTCCAGCGACCGCAAGCCGGAAATCCTCAATCGCAACATTGTGGATACCACAGGCTTGCAGGATATGCGCACCCTTGCCGCCGGCATGCAGGGCGGCATGACCTCGCCCGTGCGTCCGTGGTTCAGAATAGGGCTGGAAGACGAGAAAGCCGCGCAGGCACCTGACGCCGGGGCATGGCTGGATGAAGTCAGAAAGCGCATGCAGGTGCTGCTGCACCGCTCCAACTTCTACAACATGGCGCACTCGCTTTACAGTGATCTCGGCACGTTCGGGCTGGGCCTGATGATCGAAACTGCGGATTGGGACGGCCTGCACTTCCAGCTTATCCCGGCTGGTGAATACGTGCTCGACACCAATGACAAGGGCGATGTCGACACTTTCATGTACCGCACCCGCATGTCCGCCCGCCAGATCATTCAGAAGTTTGGCGAGGATGTTGTGCCGAGCCATGTCAAAACAGCCGCCAGCAACAGCGGCTCTGCGGTCACAAGCTTCTTTGACGTGATCCACGCCGTTTTCCCGCGTTCCGAGCGCACGTTCGGCAGGCTTGATAGCCTCAACATGCCGTGGGCCTCTGTGTGGTGGATGGGCTTTGGCAACACCGGCGGCGGCAAGCCCTGCGTGTTGCGGGAATCAGGCTTTCGCTCCTTCCCGGCTTTTGCCCCTCGCTGGGGCGTGACCGGCAACGACAAATATGGCCGAAGCCCGGCAATGGATGCGCTACCTGATTGCCGCATGTTGCAGCAGATGGGCAAAACCACGCTGCGGGCCATGCACAAGGCTGTTGATCCGCCGGTGGCCGTGCCGTCGTCACTCAAAAACGAGGGCGTAGACCTTACCCCGGCCGGGGTTAACTACCTGTCCATGGACGGGCCGGAAAAAGGCCGCATAGAACCCATCCAGCAAATCCAGCCGCAGATCATAGCCGCAGCAGAGCAGAAGATCGAGAGCGTCCGGCAGGCTGTGCATGATGGCCTGTTCGCCGACCTGTTCAAAATGCTCATGCTCAATGACCGCCGCCAGATCACCGCCACGGAAATTGAAGCCCGCGAACGCGAAAAACTGATTTTGCTTGGCCCTGTGGTGGAGCGGCTTGACCGCGAGTTTCTCTCGCCGATGGTCATGCGCACATACCAGCTTATGGCCGACTTTGACCACCTTCCCCCACAGCCGGATTCCATCGCAGGCGCGCCGCTGCGGGTCGAATTTGTGAGCGTCATGGCCCAGGCGCAGAAGCTCGTCAGCACCAGCCCCATAGATCAGACAGTCGCCTTTGGTGCCAACGTTGCTGGATTTAAGCCAGAAATCGTTGATCTCTTTGATTTTGACTACGCAATGCGCGAATACGCCGACGCCCTTGGCGCACCGGCTGCGCTGCTTCTGCCTGAGGACAAAGTGCAACAGATCCGCGCGGCCCGCGCACAGGCACAACAGCAGGCGGCTGCGCAGGCGCAGCAACAGGCGGCAATGCAGCAGGCCGTTGACCTGACCGGCGCGGCCAAAAACCTTGGGCAAACCCCGCTGGGCGCTGATGGGCAGACGGCAATGGACGCCCTCATGGGCGGCCTTGGGAACATGTAATGGAGAACTACTTGGATCCTTCTGATCGGCAGGCGCAGGCCGAAGAACAACGCCGCAAGGCGCAGGCCTTTGAAAAGCAGGTGCGGGAGTCCTTGGCTACGTTGGCATCAACGCCTGAAGGACTGCTGTTCGTGCGCTGGCTCATAGACCAGAGCGGCATACTCAAAAGCCAGTACCCCGGCGACCACGCGCAGGCCACCTACATCGAGGGCAAGCGTTCTATCGGCTCAAAACTTTTGAACATGGCCGCTCAGGCCGGAAAATTACCCGCAATTCTGGAGGGCAACTGCAATGGATGATGTTGATGCCAACATTGACGGCGAAAGCACCGTAACAGGCGCAACCAACGGCGCTTCGGAAACCCTGCTCACCAACCAGACGGAAGAAGGCGGCTACGCCAGGCGAGAAGACGGGGCGGGCGGCAGATCCGCGAACGGGAACGGCGAAGCATATCCCGCGGCTTACGAACTGACAGCGCCCGAAGGATACCCCATCAGCGGCGGGGCCCTGAAAGGCCTCAACGAAATGTGCATGTCGGCCAACCTTTCAGAAGAGCAGGGCAAGGCCGTCATGGCCTACATGCAGGGCAATTATACCACCGCCTTGGCTGCCCAGCAGCAAGCCATGCAGGCCCAGGCCAAGACGTGGATTGGCGAATTTCAGGCGGACAAGGAATTTGGCGGCGACAAGTTTAACGCCAGTGTAGCCGATGCCCAGCGCGCACTGCTTACCTTTGACCAGGGCGGCACTGTCGGCAGGATGCTCAAGGAAACCGGCTACGGAAACAACCCCGACGTACTGCGCATCTTCGCCCGTGTGGGCCGCGCCCTGGGTGAGGACAGGCTTGTTGGCAAGGGCGGCGGCGCGGAAGACAGGCCGCTCGAAGACCGTATGTATCCCAACATGTAATCGTTGCCACAGCCGTTGCAACAGCGGCTGAAGCGCAGCAACAGGAGAACAGCATGAGCTACAACAAAGGCATTGTCGCCACCCTTGCGGAGTTGGAAGATTTCTACAAGGGGCAGAAGGCTGGCGACATCATCGAACTGATGAACCAGACCAACGACATCATTACGGACGTCCCCTTCATGGAAGCCAACCAGACGGACGGGCACCTCACCCGCGTGCGCACGGGCCTGCCCAACGTTTACTGGCGCAGACTCTACCAGGGCACGCCGCCTTCAAAGTCGCAGTGGACCCAGGTCAAGGAAGGCTGCGGCATTCTTGAAGCCATCATGGAACTGGACGTGGAGGAGATCAATCTCTACGGCGACAAGGCCAAGGCCTTCCGCCTGTCCGAGGGCAAGCCTTTTACCGAATCCATGCGACAGAAGGTTGCCGCCACCATGTTCTATGGCGACAGCAACAAGAACCCCGACGAATTCAACGGCCTGGCCATGCGCTACCCGTCCAAAAGCAGCCCCAACGTCATTGACGCAGGCGGCACGGGCAATGCCTGCACGTCCATGTATCTTACCTGCTGGGGCGCCAATACCGCCCACGGCCTGTACCCCAAGGGCAGCACCGGCGGTCTGGCGAGTGAAGACCTCGGCAAGTACATGACAACCGACCCTGACGGCAAAAAATTTCAGGTTGTGGGCGACAAATACAACTGGCGCTGCGGCCTTACGGTGCGCGACTGGCGCGCTGTGGTGCGCATCGCAAATATCCCCCTTTCGGCCCTCACCCTCAAGAAAACCGATTCCGGTTTCATCGACCTGCACCGGCTGACCATCATGGCCAAGAACAAAATGCCGGAAACCATGCGCAATCAGGCCATCTGGTACTGCAACGCCGACGTGCTGACCGCCCTGGAGCTTCAGGCCACCGACGCGGGCAACGTCACCCTGACATACCGTACCGAAGACTCCAACAAGGGCGGCCCGCTGTACAAGTCCACGCAGATTACCAGCATCCACGCCCGCCCCATTCGCCAGTGCGACGTTCTCCGCAATGACGAAAAGGCCATCTAACCCCGTGCGACGGGCAGATTCAGAGGATAGCCATGATTATTGATTCCAACCTTGTATTGATGGACAGCGCCCCCGTTCTTGGGGCGGCTGTTACCGGCAACGCCGTGCCGCTCACGTCTTTTCTCAAACCGGGGCGCCAAGAACCCATCCCAGTTTGCGCCAAGGTGGTGGGAACGGACTTTGCGGGCGGCACTTCCATCACCTTCAAACTGACGCAGTGCGCCACCTCCGACGGTACCTATGCGGATGTTCCAGGCTCGTCCGTCACCGTGGCCCTGGCCGACCTCACCGTGGGCAAGTCCATCGGCTGGCGATTTTTGCCGCGCGGCGTGACTGCGCCGTGGCTCAAAATGGTTGCCACGCCCAGCGGCACGTTTACCGCTGGCAACGTGTTTGCCGCCATCGTGCGCGAAGATGTCTTGCCCTACGAGGCTGGCATGTACATCGACAGGGGCGTGGTCAAGGGCTAGCGCCTGTGAGGCCAGCATAAAGGGGAGGGCCTGCGCGGCCTTCCCCGTCACAAAGTCAACCTTTGGAGCGGCAGATGGAAAGTAAAATCGAGGTGTGGAACAAGGCCCTCGGCCACATCGGCACCCGCACGGTAGCCAGCGAGTCGGAAAACTGCGAGGAGGCCCGGCAGTGCGCCCTGTACTGGGACGCCGCACGCCGTCAGGCCTTGCGTGATTTCCCGTATCCCTGGGCGCAGACCCGTATCGTGCTGGCCGCAAAAGCCCTGCCCGCCGTGTGGGATGGCGAATGGAGCAACGCCTACGCCTACCCCAGCAACTGTTTGAAACTCCACAAAATTTCCCGGCCCGGCAGTCGCAGGCGCGAGGACTTCAAACTCATTGCCGACCCTGAGGGCGGAGCAAGCATGATCCTCGCCAACTGCGCTGATGCCGTGGCAGATTATACCGTAGACATTCCCAGCCCGGCACAGTGGGACGATCTGTTCATTTACTTGCTGGGCCGCAAGCTGGCCTGCCTGATCGCCGTGCCGCTGCTCAAAAATAACGGCAGCAAGGTCAACGAGCTGGAGCAGCTTTACCGCGCGGCAATCCCGGCGGCATACGAGGGCGGAGCATCCGAGGGCAAGCCGCAGCCGGAAGAAGATAGCTGGATCACTAGGCGGTAGCCGTTGCCCGTTCCAGCGGGCTTACGGATAGCGACAGTGATTGCGTTGATGAATTGTCGTGTAACCATTTTCGATATTCAGGCGTAGTTTGCTACGTCACAAGGCTTGAAACCAGGGGGTGCTAATGACGCTCGACAGCAAATTGAGCAAGGCCGTCTATCAGGGCAACGGATCTACCACCGTCTTTCCCTTTGCCTTCAAGGTGTGGAACACCAGCCAGATCACCGTCACCATGACGGACGCGGCAGGCGCGAGCACGGACGTGACCAGCAATTGCACCGTCACGCTCACCAGCTCCGGCGGTTCCGTCACCTATCCCAAGTCCGGCAGTCCCTTGCCCGGCGGCGCAAAGCTTGCCATCACGCGCAACATGCCGTTTACGCAGGGTATCAACCTTACAACGGCCTCGCGCTTTGATCCGCAGGTTCTGGAAGACGGCCTTGACCAAGGCACGGCGGAGCGCCAGCAGATTGTGGAAATGATGGAAAGAGCCGTCATACTGCCGCCAACCAGCAGCGAGTCGCCGGAAGACGTGGTGCTATCCGTCTACGCCAGCCGGGATGCCGCAGCGGCCAGCGCCAGCGCGGCAAGTACGCAGGCTACGGCAGCGGAAGCAAGTGCGCAGGCGGCCAGTGGAAAAGCTGACGAGTCGGCAGCCAGCGCCGCCGCATCTGCGCAGTCTGCGGCAAATGCATATGCCGCATCCGAAGGCATGGCCCCGCGCATGGACGCTGCGGAAGCAAAAAACACCCAGCAGGATACACGGCTGGACGCAGCAGAGCAGGGAATCTCGGCAATAAGCGCCACCCTGATCGGCAGCGTTATGAGCGTGATGGCGGCAGACGGCTACGTGCCCAACGGCACTGTCCCGGCTGACGCTGCGGAGTACACGCGTGAACAGTTCAGGGAGTTTTACGACACGTATCTTGCTGGCGGCAAACTGCTCACCTGCACCTATGCCGCTTTTACAGCCCAGGTGGCCCTGACGGGCAACTGCGCCAAGTTCGCATTGGACACCGCAGCCCAGAAGTTCAAGGTGCCGCTGCTGAAAAACGGCGATTCCATCACGCATGCCGCCAGTGCCACAGAACTGGGCAAGAGCGTCAAGGCGGGGTTGCCGAATATTACAGGCACAACTGGTGGGTACACGTCAATTCTTGGAGCAGTTCCAGAAGGGGCTACTGGTGCTTTGGTAAGGACAACCGCAGCGCGCGGTGTTGCGGTTGGTACAGGTGGGATTGGCTGCACAGAACTCCAGTTCAATGCCGCCGCGTCCAACTCTATCTATGGCAACTCCACCACGGTCACCGATGAACAGGTACGCCTGCGGCATTTTGTGGTTCTGGCATCTGCGCAGAACAGCGCCAGCCTGTTTGACTGGTCGAATTACATGGCGGGTCTGGCGGGCAAGGCAAACCTGGATATGAATAACCTGACGGCAACAGGCACTGCCAAGATTGCGGGTTATGGAAAACCTAGCGGCAGGAGTATATCAATGACGTTTCCCGCTTATGGAAATTTTTCTGCGCCTGCTCCAGCAAGTGGATTTGTCAAGGCAGGAGGTTCCTCAACTGCTGCGGGGCAATGGCTTCGCATATCAAAGATGCCGGGATATACAAGTGATGATTTACGGTATTCCTCGCTTGCAGGACAATGGCTTATAGTTACGCTTCCTGTATGTAAGGGGGATACAGTATTCGTGGATGGAAACATCCCAAATTCTCTTGCGCTTACATTCATTTATGATGCGGGAGCTGATTGATATGGCTACATACGTAATTAAAAGTGCCGCTGGTGAAATTGAGATGTGGAACGCACAGCCATTCCCTGGCAGCACGTTGGTGGATTATGAAGTGGTGCGCGGATGGGACGGCAGGCCGTACAAGGCCGGGGAAGTCCCAGCCCCGCCGCTGTCCGAGGTTCAGGCTGCAAAACGCGCAGAGATCAACGCCGGATTTGACGCGGCGCTCACGGCAAGCCTGACCATGCCGAGTCGCACTGACCCTCCGTCTGCTGTTGAGCTGGCCCTGGCGATCGAGGATTTTAAATCTGACGACCCCACGGGCTTGGGCGATCTGCGCGCCATCCACGAGGCCCGCCGTACAGCCCTGCTTGCCGCCGTGGACGCGGCCACAACCATTGCGGAGGTGCAGGCAATTTCCGTTACTTACGCGGTGTAGTCTATGGGCGCGCGCATAGCTTACAACAACTTCACAGGCGGCGAGGTTTCGTCCACGCTCAACGCCCGCTATAATCTGGAGCGTTTCGCCAATTTCAGCCAGGCCATGCAAAACATGCGGCCCGGCCTGCACGGCGACTGCGCCCGCCGCCCGGGCACCCGTTTTGTAGCCGACCTTGGCGAATTTTCCGTACTCATTCCGTTCAGCTTTAACGCCGATACCGCCAACAATTTCACGATTGTGCTTTCAGACAAAAAATTTCGCGTCAGCAACGGCAAAAACAACCTTTCCGCCGCCATTGCCACCCCCTACGCCGCCGCAGATCTGCTTGCCATATCGTGGGCGCAGGTGGGCGATGTGGTCTATCTGGCGCACCCGGCCTATACCCTGCATAAAATTTTGCGGCAAAAAACAGCCACGCCGGGCCTTTATGCATGGTCAATCGTTGAGGTTGTGCTTAACCAGAGCATTGCCGCGCCCGCAACGCCCACGGTCACGTTCAGTGCTTCCGGCTCATACCCGCTGCGCTACAAGGTTGTTGCCATCGATGCGGCGGGCAAAGAAAGCCTGCCCTCTGCCGCGGGTGAATGCTCCACGGGCAAGCATCCTTCGGATTGGGTGCAGGGCAACAGCGCCTCAGTTTCTTGGACAGCCGTGCCAGGAGCCAAGGAATACAACGTCTACCGGGAGTCTGCGGGTTATTTCGGCTTTATCGGCATATCCACCGGAACAAGCTTCACCGATAACAACTACGAGGCCAAAACAGACGACACCCCAAAGGAAGATTGGGACCCGTTCGCCAACGGCAACAACCCCGGCGTAGTGGCCTTTCACCAGCAACGCATGGTGCTGACAGGTTGTGCTGGCAGCCCTGGTTATTTCTATCTGTCCCGAACGGGCGATTTTGAATCCTTCCGCAAGTCCCGCCCCCTGCAGGACGACGACCCCGTTGAATACCAGATCGCCTCTGGCGCTATCAACGCGGTAACGTGGGCCGCCAGCTTTGGCGACCTGCTGCTTGGCACCACGGGCAGCGAGTACAAGGCTACGGGCGATAACGGCATTATCACGCCCAAGATTTCCTACGTCACCGCGCAGTCGTATTGGGGTAGCGCCGGGCTTGCGCCGCTCATTATCGGCAACTCGGTGCTGCATGTGCAGCGCCACGGCTCCAGAGTGCGCGACCTTTTCTACTCGCTGGAAAAGGACGGCTACGCGGGCAACGATCTCTCCATCTTTGCGCCCCACCTGTTTGACGGGCACACCCTCAAGCAGTGGGCCTACCAGCAAACCCCCGGTTCAACCATCTGGTGCGTGCGGGACGATGGCCTTCTGCTGGCCCTGACCTACATGAAGGAACACGACATCTGGGGCTGGTCGCGCCATGTGACTGACGGCGACGTGCTTTCAGTTGCCACAATCTCCGGCGACAGCGGCGATGCCGTTTTGCTGATTGTGCGCCGGACGGTTGCAGGCCAGACGCGCTATTTTCTGGAGCGCCTTGCCGACCCATTCCAGTCCGGCGACGACATTGCAGAGGCCTACTTTGTTGACTGCGGCGTGAGCCAGCGCAGCGCGGAGCCTACGCAAACAGTGACGGGCCTTGCCCACCTGGAAGGCCGCACCCTGGCGGTGCTGGCTGACGGCAGCCCGGTAGAAGGCTGCGTGGTTTCTGGTGGTCAAATCACCATCCCCTATGCCGTCAAGGTGGTGCATGCTGGCCTGCCGTACACGTCCATTCTTTCGCCTTTGCCCATGGAGGCGCAGGCGCAGACGGGCGTGACCCTGGGTAAAAAGCGGGCCTACGGCAAGTGCCTTGTGCGCCTGTTCCGCAGCGTGGGTGGCAAGTACGGTGCCGACCTCGATCATCTCGACGACTTCCCTTTCATCCCCACCAATTACGGCGAACCCTGCGAACCCTTCACGGGCGACAGGGAGTTTACCCCCGGCGGCGGCCAGAGCGAAAGCACGTCCGTCTGGCTGGTGCAGGATAGGCCCCTGCCGTGGCAGGTTGTGGCAATCATGTGTGATGTGGACTTTGGGCAGGTGTAGCTATGGGCAGCATTACAATCCGTCCTTGCACAGCCAGCGAGGTGATTAACTCGCCTGAATTTCCTGCCCTGCGCGCGGAATACGCGGCAGAAAGCGCCGTGCGCGGCCTGCCAGACCCGGCAGAAAAAGAGATCCTGTATCAGCTTATGGAGGCAAGCGGTGCCTTCCAGCTTTTCGGGGCTTTCCGGGGCGCGGAACTGGTGGGATTTGCGGCCGTGCTGGCCCCGGTGCTGCCGCACTACGGCATCCCCATTGCCGTTACCGAGAGCCTTTTTGTTGCCGCAGCGCACCGCAAAACAGGCGCAGGCATGGCCCTTATCCGGCAGGCGGAACGCCACGCCCGCGAAATCGGCTCCCCCGGCCTGCTGGTGAGCGCGCCGAGCGGTGGGCGGCTGTGCGACATACTACCCCGTATCGGCTACCACGAAACAAACCGCGCATTCCTCAAAAAACTGTGAGGCCTCATATGGATACAAACACTCCTGTACCTGCGGAAAGCGCCAGCAGTATCGTGCACCCCCTGCCGCCCATGTCTGCGGCATCGGTAGAGGCCGTGCGCGAGTTGGAAAATGCATCACTGGAACTGTTGCCCCAGGTCAAAATCAACACAGAACACGCCCTGCATGCGGGCATGTACGCCCGCACCATCATGATCCCGTCGGGCATAGTCATTACTGGCGTACAGATCAAAATACCCACCATCCTGATTGTCAGTGGTGATGCCCTTTTCTACGGGGACGACGGCACAACTAGGTTGACCGGCTACCACGTGACGCTGGGGGCCGTGGGCCGCAAGCAGGCAATCTGCGCGCTGGCAGACACGTATCTGACAATGATGTTCGCCACTTCTGCCAGCACTGTTGCTGAGGCGGAAGAAGAATTTACAGACGAGCCGGAACGCCTCGGCTCACGGAGGTACGAATAATGTCTGGTTACGTATCTGCTGGTGCTGCGATCGTTTCCTTGGCTGGAACGGCTATGACCATTTCCGCCCAGCAACAGCAGGCCCAACAGCAAAAGGCATCTGCCGAGTATTCCGCAGAGGTTGCCCAGCGCAATCAGGAACTGGCCCAGGAACAGGCCGCATCGGTCAAGCGCCAGGGCTACGACGACGCCCAGCGCCAGCGCCTCAAGGCGGCGGGCATGATCGGCACCCAGCGCGCCATTGCGGGGGCCAGCGGCATCACAGTGGACACTGGCAGCAATCTCGACCTGACAATGGAAACTGCTGAAAAGGGTGAACTGGACGCGCTGGCTATTCAGCAACAGTCGCTGGATAAATCGCACAATCTACAGATACAGGGCTGGAACTCCGGCCAGCAGGCGCAGGCGTATGCATGGCAGGCGGACAACACCGACCCGACCAACGCAATAGTAGGCACGGCCCTGGGAGGCCTCGCCAAAGCCGGGAGCAATTTTAGTTCTGCCCTGTGGAGCAATGGCAAGGCTACTTCTTTGGGTGAAAAATTGGGGCTGGGGTAAGATTATGAACAATTCTTTCCGCGTACCTGAAAAGTCCGGTGGCGGCATGCCCACCTACCAGCAACAGCAGCAGTACCCCACGGCTGGCGTGGATACTTCCGCGCGCCTGTCAGACAGCGCCGCGCAAGTTTACGAGCAGACGGCCGACCAGCAGGCCAAGGGGCTTGAAAAACTCGGCCAGGGCATAGAGCAGGCCGCCCAAACTGCGTATGATCTCTATGCGGACTATCAGACCAGCAAGGCCAAGGACGCCTGGTTGCAGTACAAGCAGGGGGCTGACGCCCAAAAGGCTGAACTCAACAACCTTGTGGGACAACAGGCCATAGACAAGGAAACTGGCGTTTCTGCCCAAATTGAGAAATGGAAGCAGGCAAAAAAGGAAGAACTCACCAAAAACCTTGGCGGCATGGCCAAAGCACTTTTTGAGCAAGCCGTAGCCGATGTTGACAGTAATCTGACAAACTGGGGCATCGGAAAGACGCACGGCGAGGCCGTAAACTACGGCAACGAGCAAAGCGCCGCGTATATCCAGCTGCGCCAAAATGAAGCCCTTGCCAATGCCGATAACCCCGCCGCCCTGAAAGCGCTGCTCGGCGAGATTGATACCGAAATATCGCGCAACATGGCCTCGCGCAACGGGTGGGATGCAACCATCACCCAGGCGAAGCAACAGACAATACGCCAGAAAACGCTCATGGAGGCCATCACAACGCGCATAAAAGGCGAACAGTTGGGGCAGGCAAATGCCCTCATCAATACATGGGGTGCAGACCTTGGCGGGCATGCCAACGAACTGCGGGCGCAGGTGGCAACCGAAGGAAGAAGGATCGACGCCAGAAATAGGGCGGAACGCGCCGAGCGCCAGTTTGATGTCCACTCGCGCGCCCAAGACGCAATTGAAGCCTGGAAAACAGGACAGGACTCGCCCACTGCGCCATCCAAGCAGGAAGTAATATCCGCATATGGAGCCGAAAAAGGGGGCCGCATCTGGCAGAGTCTGGAAAGTTTTCATCAGCTTGGCGCAGACATGAAAACCTTGGGCACCATGACGCCGGAGCAACAGAATGAACTTCTTGAAAAAAGGACGCCAGTTCCCGGCGACGGATTCGCAACCGCTCAGGAAGACCACGAGCGTTTGACGCGCGCCATCAAGGCAGATCAGGAGTGGCGGCTAAAAGACCCCGTGGGCTACTTGTTGGCAAATGACAAGGACGCTCAGAGCGCATTCAAGGCGTGGCAGGAATCCCCTACTCCAGAAAACACACAATCCTACGTTATGAAATTGCGGGCCGGCGCCGCTGCCAGAGGCATTCGCCAAAGCGCATCAGAGGCGCAGCCTGTTTTACCGGGGAATGCCGCAAAGGATATGGCCTGGCGCATCAGCAACAGCGACAAGCCAGCCGAGATTATAGCACAGCAAAAAGCCGCCTGGGGGGACTACTGGCCCTCTGTGGAGCGCCAGCTTGTTCAAGACAATAAGCTGCCCGGCGGTCTGCGCGTCATTGCTTCTGGCATGGATGCCCGAAGCGGCGGCCTGTTGGCCTCCACATTCCGCAACCCGAAGTTTGTCGAGCAATCCAAAGAGTCCCTTGGCCTGACGGAATCAGCCACCAAAGACCTGCGCCAGCGCGTCCAAACGGAAATGGCCCCCTTTACTGCGACCCTGCGCGCGCAAGGCGACCTTGAGGCTGAATCCAGGCTCACCGATAGCGCAACGCGCCTCACCCTGACATACATGTTGCAGGGTTTTGACATGAAGGAAGCTGCTGCAAAATCCGCAAAAGACGTTGCCTTGGACCGATACGGCATAAATGGAAGCTACCGTGTTCCCGCCGGGAAAGACATGAACACGATTTCAAGAGGTGCTGACAACGCCCTGTTTGAACTCACATCCAGCCCTGACAAACTGGCCCTGCCACATGTAAAAGGCCTCTCGCCTGAATACATTCGCCAAACATACGGCGTATCCCTTCGCCGTGACGCATCATGGGTTACGGCCCCGGATGAAAGCGGGCTGATGCTTTATGCTGGCGGGAAAAATGTGTTTTACGCCGACGGTAAGCCAGTTTTCTTAACCTGGGCTAATTTAGAAAAATCCTCGAAGAACGGCGAGAGCAACCCTGTCAAATTTGAATCCGCCTTGGAAAACTACGAAGGCGGAGGTTTGTAGCCATGACCATGTTCACGCGACCTCGTGTTTCTCCTATTGGCTACCACGAGTCTACAGACTGGTTGCGCCCATCATTCACCAACTACCTTGTTGCTGCGGTACAGGATGGGGTGCATGGCCTCGCCCCGGTTGAGCTTGCAGACCTAAACCAGATGGCAGGAATGGCAGCTCAATCCGCTGGCATCAGCATGGATTACGACGAAACCGGCTTCCCGGTGGTTTCGTACTCCAAGCAGTCGCCGGACATTATGGACACGGAAGCACAGGCCCAGCGCATCAAAGAGGCTGGTCTAGAGAAGGAACTCAAGCCAGAGGCCGGATACAGAGGCCCCATGCTGGACGTTATCATTAAAAGAAAACAAGCCGCGCTTGAACGCAAAACAACGCGCGCCGCGGCCCCCGACTCGTGGGCGCCAGTGGGCCTCGCTCTGGAGTTTGGCATTTCCTTGCTCGACCCCATCAATTTTGTGCCCATCGTGCCAGAGGCGCGGGCAATGTCTCTGCTTGCCAACGCGGGGACAGGATTCCGGCGCGCCGCGGTGCGTGGGGGCATAGGGGCTGTGGAAGGCGCAGCCGGTGCTGCGATAGTGGAGCCGCTTACAGCACTGACCAAACTTCAAGAACAGGAAGACTACGGACTTGTCGATTCCCTTTCCAATATCATCCACGGTGCGGTGACCAGCGCTGCCCTCAACCCTGTTGCCGGAGCCGCGGGCGAGTGGTTGCGAGCAAAGGCCGGGATGCGCCGGAATTGGGAGTTTGCCCCATCCACACCAGATACAATGGCCCTCAAGGACGCTCACGCAAAAGACATTTTTGCGGCCCGCGAAGCAGCTACGCCGGAAGCCGACAAAGCACGGTTAGGGCAGGAATCGCAGGCCGCCGCCGCGCTTTTCGATGCGCGCTCCCGCGCCTGGGCGTACGACATGCAACGCCCTGTCAGCGAGTATTACGAACGTTGGAGGCCTGATTATACAACAGGGATTGACGGGCAGTTTACTGAATCAGCGTTGACCCACGCCATGTACAGGAACAGAGCCGAAAGTTTGCAAGGATTCGTTGACGAAGTTCTTGAGGGCTCCCCGCAGGATAAAAAATCATTTAAGGGGCTTGGCACAGTCGAGCGAGAAGAGATCGGCGTTGCGCCGAGTGAAATCATTCTTGCATCAGATCAAGTGCGGCATATTAGTTCAGGGCATCCAGACTTCGCACGGTGGGCAGATATCCCCGACGTCTTAGCGCGAGGAGAAATTGCGCCTTTAGGAAAGAATAAAGCCACCGGCGGTCAAGCATACGCTTTTCGCCTCAGGGAGGGGGAGAAGGATTTTGTCGTTGTGGCGGCACCACAGGAGGGAAAAAATCTTGGAAAGCGATTGGTTGTTCTGACGGCATTCCAGGACAACCCCACTAGGGTCGAAAACTGGATAAAAGAAAATAAGGGAGCCGCTTTCTATCAGAGCGCCGGCGGCTCTCCGGCATACCCAAGCCCTGAAAAGGGCGACCTCTCTACACTCAAAAGCGGCTCTTCTGGTGAAAATATAATTCTTCAGGATTCAGAAGGCAAGTCGGATTCGCCCAGGGCGGCTGTAAATTTCGACGCCGACGGCAAATCGGTTGTCCAGTTCTTTGGATCATCCGACTTTTCGTCTGCGCCGCATGAGCTTTACCATGTCTTCCGCCGTGAAATGGAGCAGACCACGGCGCACCCTGACGCTCCTGCCCGCGTCCGAGAGGCATGGGACAAGGTGCTGGAGTTTGCCGGCGCGGAACCGGGCACTGCCTGGACGCGAGAAATGGAAGAAAAATTCGCCAAGGCGGGGGAGCGCTTCCTTCTTGAAGGCAAGGCCCCCTCCCCTGCGCTCCAAGACGTCTTTGAACGGATGCGCCAATGGTTCCTTGAGCTTTACGCCTCGGCTGATGCATCCGGCCTCGACATTAGCGACGACATGCGCACCGTGTTCGGCAACATGCTCTCCACCCCAATGAAAGACGGAGACGCGGCATTCCGCCATGCCCTCGGCAGCCTCATGGTCAGAAGCTTTGCAGAAGATGCGGAAACAAGGCTGCCAAAGCAACCCGAACTCGCTGGAAAGCCACTTGAAGTTGTGCAATCGCTTGGCGACGAGGCCATGAAAAACCTGGATGCCCTGTGGCGGCAAACCCAGGAAGCGCACCCGGAATTGAAAGACACCGTGGGCGAAGCATACAGAAAGGACGTTTCTATTGCCGAGGCCGAGGCCGTGGACGCCGCGCGCCGGAAAAAAATTCTTGACGAAATCGCGCGCGGCGAAACGCGTCACTAAGGGGACAATATGAGCCAGGCTACAGACAGCATGGACGTGCTACGCAACGGCGTTGCCGCAGGCATGGACGACAACGAACTCCTGGGACTTTTTGAACAGGTCAGGAAAGCGCGGCAGGCGTTGGAGAGCAAACGCGACGGCGTTGATGATCCGGAAGGTGCGCTACGCTCAGCCGTTGCCGAAATGGGCGACAGAATGATGGTTGAAGCCGCTGCCAAAAAACGGGCCCTTGCCCTACAGGCTACAGCCCGGCTCAAGGCCGTGGACTATGTTCTGTCCACATTCCCGGGACAGGAAGAAAAGGGACTCTCCACCTTGCTTGTCGGCAGCAATTACACCAAGGACAGCGCGCGCATGTCCATTGATGCTCAGCAAGTCTCGCTGGGCGGGTACTACGTTGGTGGTCTGCTCGCTGACATTTGCGGGCTTGGCAACACGCATCTTGAGCTTTTCCGGCGTGGCGTCATGGATGCCGAGGTAGCGCGTGCCCTATTCGCCCTGGACACCCCGGAGGCAAAACCATTTGAAGGCCCGCGCGAAGCAAGAGCAGTGGCCGAAGTAATCCACAAATGGCAGGAAAAGGCCAGGGGCGACGCGAACTTGTCCGGAGCGTGGGTTGGCAAACTCCCTGGATACATCGTGCGCCAGTGCCACGACAGGGCCAAAATGCGCAGGGCTGGTTTTGAAGCATGGCAAAAGTCCCTCGCTGAAGGAGGAGAAGACGGCGGCCCGTTGCTGGATTGGTCGAAAATACAGGATGGGACATTGGTAACGCCGGAGCAGCGCACTGACTTTTTGCGCGCAGCGTTCGATCATATCACCGTAGGGCGGGAAAGCCTGAACGCCCCTGACGCCCCTGGCGGGCAAAAGCCGTCCAGTGTTGGCAATGCCGCTGCGAAGCTCTCCCATGAGCGAGTTCTGTTCTTTGCGGATGCAGACGCCTGGACGGCCTACAACCAACAGTTCGGCGTGGGCAACCTGCGCGAAGCAGTATTGCAAGGCCTGACTTCCAGCGCCCATACAACCGCCCTCATGCGCGGGCTTGGCCCATCCCCCCAACACAATTTTGACTCCATCTTTAATGACGTGCGCAAGTCCCTTTATGAGCGCGGCGACATGGAGGCTGTCAGCCGCCTGGATAACTCAAGGCGAGTGCTGAACAACCAGCTCAAGGAAATTGACGGCAGCCTGAACTTTGAAGGCAACGCCTCTCTGGCGGCTGTCGGTCGCTTCGTTCGCACCTGGCAGAACACAACCAAGCTGGGGAAAGTTCTCATGTCGTCTTTTGCTGACGTGCCTGGATTCGCCGGGGAGTTTGCTTATCAGGGGCGCAGCTTCCTTGGCAGCATGGTTGAAGGTATAGGCGGACTTATTGAAGGCCGTGGCGGAGCCGAAAAGCAAAATATTCTTTCTCAGCTTGGCGTCTTCTTTGACAGCATGGCCGCAGATATAACGGCCAGATTTTCAGGCGACGAGTTTCCCGGCCGCATGACCCGCTTGCAGAATATATTCTTCAAGCTTAACGGCCTCAACTGGTGGACGGATACTTGGCGCAAAAGTGCTTCGCTGATGATGTCGCACGGTCTGGCCCTTGAACGGAGCATGGAATGGGGCGCTCTTTCAAAGGAACGGCAGCGCCTGCTTTCCATGTACGGGATTGACGCAGCGCGGTGGGATATTGTCAGGCAGGGAGGAACGCGCGCGGCAGATGGCCGGGAATACCTCGCGCCAGAAGCAATCAACGATGTGCGGGAAAGCGTCTTGGCAGACTATCTCCAACGCCAGGGGCAGGAACTAACCGCGTCGCGACTGGAAAATCTGCGATTTGATTTGCAGAACCAGTTACGCACGTATTTTCTTGACCGCGTTGATTTTGCCGTTCTTGATCCTGACGCCAAAACGCGCAGCATAACCAGGCAAGGCACAACCGCAGGCGCACCTGTTGGTGAAACCCTGCGCTTCATCATGCAGTTCAGGAGGTTCCCGGTTGCCTACATGCAAAAAATCATGGGGCGCGAAACAATCGGTCAAGCCGACGAGAGTGCCGATTCCTCGTTCATCAATTTCTCGCGGCTGTTCCTCATGACAACGTTGTTCGGCTACGGATCCTTGGTGGCGAAAGAATGGCTTGCCGGAAAAACCCCACGCACGCCGGAAGACGCGGCCAGTTTTGCAAAAATCGCCATGGCAGCGGCGGCCCAAGGCGGCGGACTGGGTATTTATGGTGACTTTCTATTCGGAGAATCAAACCGCACGGGCGGCGGCCCGGCAACGTCCATGCATGGCCACACATCTGGAACTCTTTCGGATGCCGCCGGCATATACACTCGCGTGCGGGACGGCGACAGCGTGGCCCAGACGGCATTGCGGCTCGCACTCAAAACCACCCCAGGCAACAACCTGTGGTGGTTCCGCACTGCCTTTGACTATGCCATCGGCTATTCGCTGTTCAACTGGATGAAGCCGGGATTCTTTGAGCGAACCAGGCGGCGCGTTGAAGAGGAAAACAACCAGACGTTCTGGATGCGCCCTACGGGCATTTAGTGCAGGAGATTACGCACCGTCTCTCTGTAGGTTTCTATGCGCCTATCATCGATGGTTGGCGGAGGAAGCTGCGCTTCGCGGGGCTTCTCTGGCGTGTAGCCTTTGTCGGTATACTTCAGCCAATCATCAGACTCGTGATAGGCCAGTGGCGAGACTCTCAGTTTTGTGTACATCGGAGAATGCTTGACTTCTTCCCTCTTGGGTTGCTCCGCCTGTACATAGGGCGCTTTAAGGATTTTATTTTGCACGTCACGGTGTCTTTAACCAGAGACAAAAACATCAACCCAACGCACACAACAAAAGCGCCACCCAAGAAAAAAAGGGGGAAAGTGGCAAATCCTGGTTCTGCATCTGTGGATTTTGAGTCCGCACCGTGAGAAACGACTTCTTCAATATGAGGAGCCTTCGAAGGCTTTGAAACCGGCTCCGCCAAGCTCCACAACGAGGCCAAAGCGGAGAACGTTTTAATTTTACGATTTTCAGCGCAGGCATCAACAATTCACCTTTGCCGCAACGTCTGGCGCTGGTAGGCAATGTGAAATTTGGAGATGCTGCATGAACAAAATAGCAAAATATTTTTGGCCAGTAATAGCCATCATCAATACGATTGCCATATGCTCGATTGCCATAAGCTTATCCGGAATAGAAGAGTATGGCCTTGACGTTTCCGCCACGGTCTCGGGCGAAACGAAAATCTCCACGGCTCAGTATCTCCCCATTGAGGTGAACGTTAACAGCAGGCATTGACTCTCCTGCGTACTAAAAAAAGCCACCTTGAAGGATGGCCTTTTTATTTTAAACATCTTATGATTACTAATAGATATGGCATGTAAATTTTCGATATCTGCGCAAACTCTTCATCTTATAGTTTGCCTTTTGAGGGGGCATGTCTTATCTCTGAAACAGTGAAGTTGACATGTGTCTATATTTTTAGTAGCCGTGCCGACCTTGTGCATGAAACCCTAGACCTAAGGAGGGGTATGCCATGCCTACCGTGAATGACGTTGCTCAATACATCCTCGCCAAGCAAGATATTGATGCTGGCGATACGATTTCGAATATGAAGCTTCAAAAGCTTGTTTACTACGCTCAGGGATTTTGTCTTGCCATGACGGGAGAGCCCTTGTTCGATGAGGAGATCCACGCATGGGAACACGGCCCTGTTTCCCCAGATTTGTATCATGCGTATAAGACTTACGGTGCTGGATCTATCCCGCCGCCAGAAAAATCCGTTGATGAAATCTCCGCGAACTTTCGCGAAGAACAGCTCGAAGTGATTGATGAAGTACTTGATGTCTACGGTCAGTTTTCGGCTTGGAAACTTCGCAATCTTACCCATGAAGAACCAACATGGCTTGATCGCTACGGAAAAACAGATTGTGAGATCACCAAACCAGCAATGAAAGAATATTTTATGACCAGACTCCTTGACGACGATGAAGAAGATACGCACGCCTAAAGCTGAAACGGGCGAAAACATCGCTCAGGTCGGAGATGGACCAACTGACAGCGAGCACCCGTTTATTTGCCTTGCGCACTTGGCAAGGGGCTATTGCGTTTTTGATTGTGAAACGCAAGAGCAGGCTGCGCTCGCTAAAGCCCTGCGTGATATAAGTCGTCGGACATGGAAAGAACTGAAACAGGCTCCTCGAAAAGGAGTCGGGTTTGAGACGATCTATAATGTTAAAAAGGAAATTCCTGAATCGGCTAAGAAAAAAAGGATAATTTCTTTTAGGATTGGCAGTGTGTTCAGGATGGTTGGGTATAGAGACCAGCGGGTATTTCATGTCCTTTGGGTTGACCCGAAGGGAGAAGTTTACGAGCATTAACATTGTCTAGCCCGCCTCGGCGTGGCTTAAGTCCCTGAGGTTCGTCCCCAGGGCCGCAGCGGAATGGATAGTGCACATCCTCTACTGTGTCTGAATCAGGGCCGCCTCGCGCGGCCCTTTCTTTTTCCCCAGCCCGCCTTATCTTTCCTGCATGCCAAGCCTATTTGACCCACTCGCCTATCTCGCCCCCCTGGGCGCATATGCCAAGGAGTCTATTAAAGCGGATGGAGAACGATATATCACGCTGGACTTCAAGCGCGGGAGAAGCAGCAAGGAGCAGCTATAGGCCAAGGCCAGCGCCAAGCGATATGAGCGCCTGCTGTTAATGCAGTCCGACGTACCCATTAGGGACAATGCCGCGCACCATACAGCAGATCGTGGCCGCCGGGCCTGTGCGGGTTGAGGGGCGGAAGTTCAAGAAAGTGGAATGAGGAAGCCTCCCCGATGGCGAGGGATATATGATGGGAAGTGTGCCCGAACAGGCAAGGTGGGATTGAAGGCAGTGGCTTGCAACGTGCCGGCTGTGCACATAATCTGTGCACATGGCAGCGCACAAAAAGAGGCCCGTTTGTGCACATTTAGACACATTCGTGAAGCGTAAAGTTAAATAATTAAAGATTGTTATGCTGCAAATTTCATCCTTGGTAAGGATGAGGTCAGCAGTTCAATCCTGCTCAAGGGCTCCATGAAATCAACGGGTTACGGAGTAATCCGCCAAGTTCCTTTTTGTATCCCCCTGACTGGGATTCCAGACAAAAAAAGCCGCCCCTGCGGACGGCCAAAACCTGTATACATCTGCACATCAGGGAAGCTGCGGCGGTTGCGGCATCAAGGCCCGGTACGGGCCGCGCATGCTGTACACAAAGTTTGCCATGCGCACATCACCGCTGATTACAAGCATGAGCAATAGCTTGGACTGCGCATCCTCGCGCACAATGCCGTAGCCCTTCACGCCCTTTTGCTCAAAGGTAAATTCCCACTGGCCATTGCTGCGAAGAACAGGCGTTGAGCCCTGCAAGCGTTTGGCATTGCCCCTGGCGGCCTGCTCGGCCTCGCCAGCATTGGCAGGCCCCACAATGATGAGCGCGGAACTTTTGTGATCTTTCTGCCCCATCACAACCTGTACGGCTTCCTGCACCTTGGTAGGGCCGTTCACCACTACCCATTCTGCGGGCAGATCAAGGCTGTAATATTTTGTGGTCAGAGGCGCGGCCTGCGCCTGCGCTGCAAGCAGAAGCATCAGCACAAACAGGGGCAAGCCCCGCACAACAAGCCGGATAAATTTCTGAAGCATGGCAGTCTCCATTACATTCCGAGGATGCCGGAGTGTACGGCTCTCCTGCCTGCCTGTCCACACGCCATGCGGCGGTTATCTGCATCGATAAGGACACGTGCCCTCTTGCCGGGGAAGATTCATGCCTGTAGTATGCGCGAGATGAGGATAGTATGCTGAAACTACGAGCACTGCGCGCCCGACTTTACGAGAATCGTTTTGAACTGCTCATGCTCTCGCTGTGGTGCGTGTTCATTCTGAACATCATGTTTCCAGAAAACATCTACCGGGGCACGGCGCAGGCAATATATCTGCCTATCCAGCTGCTTGCTGCTCTTGTACTTTTTGAATTCAAACCCCGCATCCTGCGTCTAGTCCTGTTTTTCGGCGCACTGCTCATTGTGGGCCGGGCCATGGATCTGTTTTTTATCAAGACCATGAAAGAGGAATTGCTGCTGCTCTATCTGTGTTTTTTTGGCAGCATCATGTTTGAGGTATTCCGGCAGATATCCCACGCGCAAATGTTTACCACCAAAATCGTTTACGCTGCGGTGTGCGGCCTGTTGCTCATTGGCTATTGCGGCTATTTTCTGTTTCTGTCCATTGAGTTCCATCAGCCGGGTTCTTTCAATGGGCTGGGCGCGGGCGACCAGGCGGCCAACGACCTGTTTTACTTCAGCTACGTGACCATCCTCACCATCGGCTACGGCGACATCACGCCTAAAACCTGGATTGCCAAAAATGCCACAGTGCTTGTGGGTTTTACCGGCTATCTCTACTCCATTGTTGTTATTGCCCTTATCGTGGGCAGGGCCCACCGCACGCCGCGCAGCACCGTTGCCCCCACAAAAAAACCAGCCCCGCTGCCTGCGCGCTCTCCGCAATCATCTTCCGCCAAGAAACCGCCGGAAGCCTGACCCCATCCTGATTCTGCACCAGCTTCACGCCAGAGAGGCCATCAGGCTCAGGCCTTGCGCTTGAACATCCACACAGCAACGCCCACAGCCACCGCGCTGATGCAGGCAATCTTGCCAAGGCTCACCGCTGCCGCAGCCACGGTAATATCCTTGAGAAAAACACCCTGCACAATGGTGGTAAAATGCCGCATGGGGTTCAGCTGGCTGGCGTATTGCAAAAATGGCGGCATGTTGATGACGGGCGTGACCGCGCCGGAAATAAGAATGCACGGCACCCCAACGGTAAAGGCCCCCAGAAACGCCTGCTGCTGCGTGGCCGAAAGCGACGAGACCATCAACCCCACACCGCCCGAAGCCATGGCAAAAACCAGCATGGCCACATAGAGCAGCACCAGCGAACCGGTAAACGGCACCCCGAAACCAAATACGGATATAAGCAGAAAAATTGTGCCGTGCACCAGCCCCACCAGACAGCCCGGCACCAGCTTGGCAAGGGCGATCTCCGTAGGCGTGGCCGGGGAAACCAGCAACTGGTCAAAGGTGCCCACCTCTCGCTCCCGCGCCACGGAAAGCCCCGTCACCACCAGCCCCAGCATAAAGCCCAGCATGCCTATAAGGTTGGGCAAAAAGAACCACTGAAATTCCAGATTGGGGTTGAACCAGCAGCGTACGCGCACGTCCAGCTTGGGTGCGCCGCCTGCGCCAGTTGCAGCGCCGAGCGCCATTTTCCCCCGTGGCGTGGATTCCCCAATGCCGCGCACAATGGTTTCAAGATAGTAGGAGGCAATCTGCGCCGCGTTGGAGCGCCTGCCGTCAAGTATCACCTGCATCTGCGCTGGCGCACCCGCATCGACCCTGCGGGAAAATTCATCATCAAACACCATGACAAACAGGGCCTTTTGCCGCTCGATGGTCGGGCGGATATCCGCCTCGCCATCCAGAAATGTCACGCTGCGGAAAGTGTGCGACCCCTGTAGCCTGCGCACGATCTCACGGCTCCAGTTGCCGCTGTCCCGATTGAGCACGGCCACGTCCACGTTACGCACTTCCATGGTGGCCGCCCAGCCAAACACCACAATCTGCATGAGCGGCGGCACGATAATGAGCATGCGCGAAACCTTGTTGCACAGCAGCACCAGCAGTTCCTTGCGCACAATGATCGCCATGCGCCGCAGGTTCAGACGGGGCAGCGTTATTCTTGCCATCACGCATCCAGCCTTTTGACAAGATTGCGGTACACCAGCCCCAGCAATACCGAGGCCAGTAGCCCCATGAACAGCAGGCTGGGGCCAAACACGCCCCACACGTCCCCGGTCAGAAAGATGGTACGCAAACAGGTATTGAAGTAGCTGGCGGGCAAAAGCCGCGTCAGGGCCTGAAGCACGGGCGGCATGCTGTTGATGTCAAATACGAAGCCCGAGAGAAGCAATGCGGGCAAAAAGCCGGAGAACAATCCCGCTTCAGCAGCCACCAGTTGCCCGCGCAGGGTTACGGAAATCAGCAGCCCCTGCCCCAGCGCGCTCAGCATGAACACGGACGACAATAACACAAGCACCCACAGGGAGCCGCGAAAGGGCACGGCAAAAAGCGTCACCGCCGCCACCGCGCACAGGGCCATACTGAACATGCCCATGCAGAAATACGGAATCAGCTTGCCCAGCAGCAGTTGCATGCGGCTCACGGGCGTGGCGAACATGGCCTCCATGGTGCCGCGCTCCCACTCGCGCGCAAATACCAGGGAGGTCAGCAGTGTGCCGATAAGGGTCATGATGACCGTGATGGCCCCCGGCACAAGAAACTGCACGCTCTTGGCGGCAGGATTGTACCAGAAGCGCGGCTGAATATTGATGGGCAGCGCTGCTGCAACGCCATCTGGTAACGCAGTGCGTTGCCAGGACATAATCAGCCCCTGGCTGTAATTCTGGATGTATTGGGCGGTATTGGGCTCTGACCCGTCCACAAGCACCTGTACGGCCCCGGCGCTGCCCCGCTCAAGCTGCTCGTCAAAATCCTGCTGGATCACCAGTATGCCCTGCACCACAGAATCGCGCATCATGCGCCCGGCATCGGCCATATTGCCCACTGGCCGCGTGGCAAACCACGGGGAATGGGCAAAATCCGCCGCAAGGCTCAGCGAATGCCGCCCCCCGCTCTGATTCAGTACGGCCAGCCGCAGCACGCCCGCATCCAGCGTGATGCCGTAGCCAAAGAGCAGCAAAAAAATGAACGGCAAAACCCCGGCCACAAGATAGGACGAAGGATCGCGCACGATCTGCTGAAATTCCTTGCCCACAAGGGCAAATAACTGTCGTAACCAGATGTTGCGTAGCATAGGGCCTGATTCTTGGTTGTATCTCCCGGCAGCAGCGGTTTGCAAAAAAAATCGCGCAAGGCGGCTACTGCGGATGCTCCCTGTCGTATTTTTCAATGCTGGCGATAAAGGCTTCTTCCAGCGTGGGGTCTTCCACCTCGGTACAGGATGCCTTGAGTTCGTCCGGCGTTCCCATGCTGATCATTGCTCCGCGATAGATCAGCGCGATGCGGTCGCAGTATTCGGCTTCTTCCATGAAGTGGGTCGTCACCAGCACGGCTGTCCCGGCTGTGGTCATGGCGGAAATGTGCTTCCAGAAATCCCGGCGGGTGCGCGCGTCCACGCCAGAGGTCGGCTCGTCAAGAAACAGCACGGGCGGCTCATGCAGGGTGGCACACAGCAGAGCCAGCCGCTGCTTTTGCCCCAGCGGCAATGAGCCTGTGCGGCTGCGCAGATAGGGCTGCAATTCCAGCGCCTCGGCCAGTTCGGGCAAAAGGGCGTTGCGCCGCTCCCTGGACAGGCCGTACAGCTCGGCAAAAATGGTGATGTTTTCACGCACGGGAATATCCGGATACAGCGAAAACTTCTGCGCCATGTAGCCCAGACGCGAGCGGGCCTCGCTGCCCGCGCTCAGCAGGTCTACCCCATCCACGGCGCAACTGCCGGATGTGGGACGCGAAAGCCCGCAGAGCATGCGGAAGGTGGTGGACTTGCCCGCCCCGTTGGGCCCGAGCAGACCAAAAATCTCGCCGGGGCGCACATCAAAGGAAATATCGCGTGCGGCCACAAATGCGCCAAACCGTTTGGTGAGGTTGCGGGCCGAGATGGAAAAAGTCGGGCCTGAATCAGCGGGAGCAGCGGGCAAAACTACATCTGGCGAAGCAGCAGCCGAGGACGCAAGACCAATACGACCATCATCGCTGCCCTGAATGCCGGAGTGGTTGCCGCCGTTGTGGGCCACATGCAGTTTGCCGTAGGGCGAAGGGCTCTGGTTGATGCCGCCCACGGCGCTCATGTAGGCGTCTTCCAGCCGTGGGGACACGGCCTCGCCGCCACGGGCCAACACCTCGCGCCGCAGATCGTCAGGGGCATTTGCCGCCAGCACCAGCCGGATGCGGCTGCCCTGGATAAGGGCATCTTCAATGCCGGGGCGCATGGTCCAGAGGGCCAGCTCCTTTTTATGCATCCCCACATCGGCCCGCAGCAGAAAAACCCGCCCTTCAGCCCGAGCGGTGAGTTCCTCCGGCGGCCCGGCAAACAGTACGCGTCCGCTGTCCAGCATAATCACGCCGGGGCAGCGCTCGGCCTCGTCCAGATAGGCGGTGGACCACACAACCGTCATGCCGTCCTGACTCAGATCCTGCACCATGCGCCAGAGTTCGCGGCGCGATTGCGGGTCAACGCCCACGCCGGGTTCGTCAAGCAGCAGCAGGCGTGGCGAACCCAGCAGGGCGCAAGCAATGCCCAGTTTCTGCTTCATGCCGCCAGACAATCTGCCCGCAAGGCGCTCGGTAAAAGGGGCAAGACTGGTGAATCCCAGCAGTTTTTCAAACACGCGGTCGCGCTCCACCCCTTCAAGCCCGCGCAGACTGGCATGCAGCCGCATGTTGGCCATGACGGAAATATCCTCATACAGGCCAAAGCGCTGCGGCATGTAGCCAATGCTGTTGGGCTGGCTGCGCATAAGCTCTGCCGGGCTTTGCCCAAAGAGGTTTGCGCGCCCCTCGCTTGGCGGCATAAGACCCGCCATGATGCGCATGAGCGTGGTTTTGCCCGCCGCGTCAGGCCCCACCAGCCCGGTGATGCACCCGGCGGGGATGACCGCGTTCACGCCGTCCAGAGCGGCGACGGCCTCGCGCCCCTTGCCGAAGCGCATGACCAGCCCCTCCAGACAGACAGCCTGGGCATCGGGGGCGCGGCCGCTCATGGCGCGGGCGTATCCTGCAAAATGATGGTCACGGGCATGCCCTGCCGCATGACGTTTTCCGGATCCTGCGCCTGCACGCGCAGCCGATAGACCAGAGCCGTGCGCACCTCGCGCGTTTCAACGGTCTTGGGGGTAAATTCCGCCGTGGGCGAAATAAAGCCCACCGTGCCGGAAAAGCTTTTGCCCGGCGCCGCGTCCACCAGAATCTTCACAGACATGCCGGGTTTGACGCGCCCCAGATTGGGTTCGTCCACATAGGCCCGCAGCCACAGGGGGTCGGTAAGGGTAAGGGTGTACACGGTCTGCCCGGCCTGCACTATGGCCCCGGCCTCGCGGGCGCGGGTGAGTACAATGCCCTTTTGCGGAGCGGCAAGCACGGCATCGCGCAACTGGATTTCCGCATGATTGAGGGCTGCGGCGGCAGCGGCCACAGCCGCTTTTTGCGCCAGCACTTCCTCTTCCCGGTAGCCGGAAAGCAGCATGTCCAGCTGGTCCTGATTGGAACGCAGCTTGGCGCTGGCCTCGCTGTACTGGGCGCGGGCGTTGTCCAGGTCTTTTTGCGAAATGGCGTTGGAAACGCGCATGGCCGCCACGCGGTTCAGATTGATCTGCGCGTTTTCAGCCAGGGCGGCAGAGCCGCTCACCGCAGCGCGGGCCTGAGCAATTTCTTCCACGCGGTAGCCGCGCTCAAGACGCAACAGGGAGGCCTGCTGCCTTTCAAGTTCTGCGGCGGCTTGATCGCGCTGCTGAGTCAGCAGATCATCGTCAATCCGGGCCAGAGCCTGACCGGGGGCAACGGCATCGCCTTCGTCAACAAGCACACTTGCAATGCGCCCGTTAACGCGAAAACTCAGGTCAACCTGTCGTATGTCCACATTGCCGTACAGCACAAGCTGATCGCCATCATGCCGCAGCCACTGCCACAACAGAAAAACAGCCAGCAGCACAACCAAAGCCGCGCCAAGGCCCAAAACCTTACGGGGGACAGCCATATTCCTCCCTGCTCGCAATCGCCGCAAGCGGTTGCCGCGCCAGACAGTTTTATGCCGGGGACATGCGCCCCGCTGTCACCCAGAATAGCCAGTGGAGGGGGCCTTGTCCATGCTGCGCAGCACATGCAATAGAATAGTTGATTTCAGCGGGTTTGTGGTGCAAGCAAAAAGAGCGACACTGCAATGCAGCGCTCAGACCTTTAACTATACCGGGGACATCATGACAAACCATTCGCCTGTTTTCAGCATCGCCAGGGTTATGAGGGTTACAGCGATGCTTGCACTCACCTTGATCCTGTACGCCCCGGTCAGCCCCGCCGCGCAACAGCCGAAAGAATTTCCCGATGCCGCTACGGTAGAAAGCATCGCTGCGCAAGGTTTTGTTTACGGCCTGCCCATAGTGATGCACTACGCCGTTACCTATGAATACTCCGTTGACACCAAATCCCCGCAGTACAAAGCGCCCTTCAACGCCCTGCGCAATGGGGCGCGGGTGTTCACCTACAAGGATACCGTCGTCATCACGCCCAACAGCGACACGCCCTACTCCTTTGCCTGCCTTGATCTGCGGGCCGAACCGGTGGTCATTACCGTGCCGAAGGATACGGACGGGCGGTATTTCAGCGTGCAGCTTGTGGACGCCAATACTTTCAACTTTGGCTACATCGGCAGCAGAACAACGGGCAACGGCGGGGGCAGCTATCTTGTCGCAGGGCCGGAATGGAAGGGCACAGCGCCTGCGGGCATGCGCGTGTTCCGCTCCAACGCGCAGTTTGCCATGGCACTGTTCCGCACCCAGTTGTTCAGCCCCGCAGATATTGAAAATGTGCTGAAATTCCAGACAGGCTACGCCGTAAAACCCCTCTCGGCCTTTTTGGGGCAGACGCCGCCCCCGGCGCTTCCCATGCCGCCCTTCCCCAACATCGGGCAGGATTTTGTAAAGCCGGAATTTTTTGATTATCTGGCCTTTGCGCTGCAATTTGCGCCAGCCGGGCCGGAAGAAGTCTCCATCCGCGCCCAGCTTGCCAGTATTGGCGTGGTTGCAGGCAAACCCTTTGCATTTGATGCCCTGCCCAAGGATACACAGGCAGCAGTGCTGCGCGGTCTGCAAAAAGGCGCTGGCATGGTCGATGCCTCCGTCACAAGGCCGGGGCTTCGCGTGAACGGCTGGAAGATGAGTTCTCCCTTTGGCAACAGGGAGTTCTTTAACGGGGACTGGCTGTTGCGGGCAGCCGGGGCCAAGGCGGGCATTTACGGCAATGATGCCGAAGAAGCAGTATATCCCATGACCAAAACCCTGGCGGACGGCAGCCCGCTGGATGGCAGCAAGCACAAGTACCGCATGACCATTCCCGCCGGGCAGTACCCTCCGGCCAAGGCTTTCTGGTCTGTGACCATGTATGACGGCAATACCCAGTTGCTCATAAAGAATCCCATTGACCGCTACCTGATCAATTCGCCCATGCTGCCGGACATGAAAAAGAATCCCGATGGCTCGCTTACCATCCTGATCCAGCGTGATACCCCTGGCAAAGAGCACGAGAGTAACTGGCTGCCCGCACCGGACGGCCCGATTTTTCTTGTAATGCGCCTGTACTGGCCTGAAACCGAAGGGCTCTCCGTGCTGCCGCTGGGTAAAGGAACCTGGCAGCCCCCCAAGGTGGAATTAAACGACTAAGCACGAAGCGCAAAAGGATCATATGACGTTTCATTTCACAGCGCGCCCTGCAATCTGGGCGGTCATGCATGCTGCCATCTGGCTGGCCCTGATGGCAGCAGCGCAGACCGCAAGGGCCGAGAACTACGGCTGGTTTTCACTGGAAGCGCCCCAGGGCTGGCAGGCCGAAGCCCCGTCAACCCTGGCGGGAGCCTGGGTACTTGCGCTCACCGGGCCGGAAGAAGCCGTCCACGTGCGCATCATGGTGGGCAAAACCGCAGGGCCGTCGGATGCGGCGGACGTGGCAGGATTGCTGCGCGCCGCCGCCGGAGTGCGGGAGCCTGTGCGCAGGGCTGATGCCCAGTATGTTTTCAGAGGAAAAGACGCAATGAGAGTGGACACGGCCTGCATTGTGGGCGCGGATCCGCAGGCGGGCATATACATGGCCGTGTTGTGCAGTGGAGAAGTTGACCGCGCAGAAGACCTGCTGGCCGCGCTGCGCGGAGGATCAAACCCCGGCATGCTGCCCCTGCGGCATGCCGTACGCGGCAGTATTGAACCCCGTTTTCTGCCCGCTGCACAATAAACGGCAACAGACTGGCGGGGGGAAAAGACAAAAGATTACTGTTGCAGAACTGGCTTGCGGCTGCGCTGAATGGGCTTGCCCAGTCCCATGCCTTCTGTGGAGCGCAGCACCTCCGCAGCCCTGGCCTCATCGCCGCGCAACAGCACCAGCACCACATAGAGTTTGCCCGAGCGCTCCATCTTTGTACGCATTCCCCTGCCCTCCAGACGCTGACGCAAAGAGTCCACAGCGTCCGCATCCTTGAATGCCCCCACCTGAAACACATAATCGTACATTCCAGATGTCTGCGGTCTTGCAATGCCGCCCGGGGCCGCCTGCTGCCCTGCCGCGCCGCCCTGTGCGCCCCCTTGCGGTGCTGGCGCAACCCCGGCCTGAGCCACGCCGGCAGGTTTGGGCTGCACCGGCGTCATGGGCGGCAAGGGTTTGAGCGGGGCATCGCCCGTGGCGGCATCGTTGCGCAGCACTCTGGCAAAACGCAATTCCTCGGCGGCCAGCACTTTTTGCTTGGGTTCGCTTGCTCCATCATCTGCGCCGGAGCCTTGATCGCCGCCCACGGCATGCGAATCATCGTCCGGCATGGTTGCGGATGAAGGGGCGCTTGCCCCAGACGTGCCCGACCTGACCGCAATGGGTTGCGGGTGCGCCTTCCAGTAGGCCCTGCCGCTCATAACCCCGCCAAGGTATGCCAGCACCACTGCCGCCACCACCAGAAAGCCCACCGCCAGCAAGGATGAAGGGCGCAGGCACAGGCATTTTTTATCATTTGCCTGGTCCGATGAAGGCTGACGGGTAGCAGGAGGCATGGAATCTCCGGATGTTGGGGTTTGCTGCGATAATCATGCGCAGAGAGGGACAGAAAGAACGTTGGCGCGGGCAACCATATCAATGCATGGCGCTGGCGTAAAGTACGCCAGTAATCCGCACGACAGATCACCGCAAACATTGATCTATATAGCCTTTTACAACCAGAGCTGCCGTGGCCGCTTGCGGGCCTGCCCTGCGCTCTGCTATCATGCTGACACAAGTTGCAAACATGGAGTACGCCATGATCAAGGATGTATGGTTTCTTCGCATATACGCGGCCATCTGTCTTGTGCTGGCCGGAGCGATCGTTGCTGGCGCGGCCTCTGCCGCCCATATAGCAAAACCCGGCCCTGAACCGCAAATCCTCACCATCGTTAACGCCACAGGCGAGGATATTCTGAGCATGGGCTTTCAGACCGGCCGCAGTATGCATTTTGTGCGGTTCGACATGCCCCCCGCTGGTCGGGACGACATTGAAAACCCCGGCTCGGTCGCCAACCTGCGTGTGGACACAGGCCTTGCCCTGTGGATTTTCAAGGATGTGCCGCTGAACAAAGCGCAAAGCGTGACCCTGCGCATGGGCGAAAAGCCATTGCTGGAACTCGCTTTTTCCAAGGGCGAGCAGCAACGCCTGACTGGCGAAGTGCAAAGCCTGCTGCCGGGGCCGGATGCCGGGCCGGTCTGCGCGCTTGACCGTTTTCGCCCCGGCATGCCCATGAAGGACGTTTGCACCCTGCTGAGCGCCACGCCGCAACGTGACGACAACGATGCAGTGCTTGCCAGCCTTGGCTTTGCGGGCATGGTCTGGGCCGCGCGGCTTGAGCCTGCCCAGCGCGGGGAAAAGCCTTCAAGCAAGACGCCCCTTGTGCTTGACCACATGGAACTGCGCCGCAAGCTGGACCAGGAAACCCTGGACAAACTGCTGAACGCCCTTTACGAGCAAAAATACAGCCCGTGGCAGGCCGAATTGCCGGGGCTGGATATCAACTTTACCCAAATGCCGTCCATGGATCTGAACAAGCAGAAGGACATGCTGCGGCAGGTGCTTGAGTACTTCATGTCTGCCAGCAAGGGCGAAGCAACCATCATGCTCGCGCCTACAGAAATGCTGCCCAAGCTTGCGGATGCCGATGCCCCGAGCAGCGACGTGCAACTATTCACCATCACCCTGCGCCCGGCTTCAAAAAATCTTGTGGTGGATGTTGCCGCCTATCAGGAAAACGAAGAATCAAGATAAATTATCGGTATAATATTCCAGAGCCTGTCCGCTGGACGGCCTGAACGTAAGAAGGCATCCTCAGCCAAAAGCCGGGGATGCCTTCTTGAATTTTCGATCAGGCCGGGGCTGTTTAAAGCCTGCCTTCCTTCTTGGCGGCGCGCATGCTCCGCAGCCAGTTGTACCAGCCTTCAAGGCCATCGCCTTTGCGGCAGGAAACCTCAAAGATATCCAGATCCTTATTGAGCTTTGTGGCAAAATTGCGGGCGCGCGCAAGGTCAAAATCCACGTAGGGCAGCAGGTCGACCTTGTTGAGCACCATTGCCTTGGCAAGGTTGAACAGCAGGGGGTACTTTTCCGGCTTGTCGTCACCTTCGGCAACGCTCAACAGGGCGACCTTGGCGTCTTCGCCGCAGTCAAATTCCACTGGGCACACCAGGTTGCCCACGTTTTCAATAAAAAGAATATCCACGCCGGTGAGGTCAAGGCTTTCCAGCGAGGTAAGGATCATGTTGCTGTCGAGGTGGCAGCCGCCGTCTGTATTGATCTGCACGGCCTGCGCGCCTGTGGCGGCAACGCGGCGGGCATCGTTATCTGTCTGCAGGTCGCCTTCCACCACCGCCATGCGGAATTCTCCGGCCAGATCACTCAGGGTGCGTTCCAGCAGGGTGGTTTTGCCCGCGCCGGGCGAGCTGATGAGATTCAGCGACAATATTCCCTTTTCTGTAAGCAGCCGACGCACGTTATCGGCCATTTTCTCGTTGGCTTCCAATACATTGCGAACCACAGGAATTTGCATTCAATTCTCCTTGCTTGCCGCCGGTGCGGCGTGGTCATGAGCCAGAAAGATAAGACAAAGGCGAAGACGGCAGTGAAAGGAGCAAACCAGCCCCCCTGAAGAATCAGAGGGGCAAAGGGGTTAGCTGGCTTCCAGACGGTTGAGATACAGTTCCCTGCCCTGCTCAACCACATGCCCGAACTGCTCGCCGCAATCGGGGCACGGCAGCCAGAGTGCATCCTGCCCCTCCCCGCCAAAAACTTTACCGCAGGCGGAGCAGCGCAGCTGTAGCGGAAGCTCGGTAAGCTCCAGGCGCGCGCCTTCGTGCGGGGTACCCTGCACCATGACTTCAAAACAGAATTGCAGCGACTCGGGCACAACACCTGAAAGCGAGCCGTACGTGACGTTCACAACTTCCAGACGAGTGCAGCCCTGACGGGCTATTTCATCCTCAGCCATCTGCAACAGGCTTTGTGCTATGGACATTTCGTGCATGGGGTCATGCTAGCCCAAACACCCGGCCCCGTAAAGGCCAGAAGCGAATCTTGCTATTCGGCGCAAATAATGTACATTTTGTTCATGCGTCGCTCAAAATTTTCTGGCGTCTTCTCATTCTCTGCCGACTGGACAGAGAGCCGCAGCAAAACGCACTACTTCGTCTGGGAGCTTCCAGACGGAGCCTTTGCGGTGCAGGAACTCAACGCCGCGTTCCAGCCTGTGGCAGAGGTGGAGCGCATAAACGCAAAAACCTTTTCCCAGTCATTCAAGGCAGAGCACAATATTTTGGCTATGCCTGTGATCACGCCGGATCTCAGCCATTTTGAATCCGTCCCGCCCGCACCAGCGCCCCAACACCCGGATGCTGCGGCAGAACAGCCTGCCCGCAAAGCGAGCGCACCCAAGGCCAAAACAGGGAGCGCGCCGCTCCAGACGCTTTCAAAGGCCAAACTGCCAGATTCCGTGGAAGTGGCCCCCGAGCAGCCCGATATGGGGCTTATTCCCTTTCCTTCCCGCACCGCCACCGGCGTCACCGCTGTTCGCTATGACGAAGGCCCCGCGCCTGCTGCCGCTACCACAGCCGCTGCCGCGCCCAAGAGGGCCTACGACCTTGAAGCCGCCCGCAAGGCCAAGGTTGTGGAGTCAAAGCTGCGGGAGACTTTTCGCCAGACATTGCTGCGTCTCAAACGCCCGCGCGAGCGCAAGGCAGCACTGCTTGCCCTTGAGCAACTGGCGCAGACCAAGGACGGCATCATACCCGCCCACAAGCATATGTTCCGTGATTTTGGCGTACGTCTGCGCCAGAATTCCCAGCCCGACCTCGCCCTGCTTTTTTCACGCAAGGCAGTGGAACTGGCCCCCGAGGACGATCACGCCCACTTCAACCTGGCGCGCATTCTCTGTTCGCTTGGCCTGTATGACGAAGCCGCCACCCACATCGGCACGGCTTTGAGCATGTCCAGCGGAGAGCCTCTCTACTTCAAGCTGTTGGAACACATCCGCGAACTCAAACGGACGCGCGGCGCAGGCAAGCCCACGCCCCAGCGCTGAGCCGCTGTTCCAACCCAAGTCATTGGCAGGAGCCTTTTGGCATGAACAAAGTAATTCTCGGTCTTCTAGTGGCAGTGTGCGTTCTGGGCATGGCACTTATCATGCTCAATGAACGCATGCGCAAGCCTGAACCAGCAAACCCCGCAGGCATTATCGCGCCTGTCACTTCCCCGGATGCGGCCCCGCCCGCCGATGCTGGCAACCAGTCCGCCACATCTCCTTCCCTGCATCTGCCCCCGCAGACCCAGAGCGGCATTCCTGATCTCAACGCCAGTGGCGAAGCCCCGGCCCGTGCGCCCATCCCCAGCCTTAAGCCGGAGGAAAAGAGCGCCCCGACAAGCAATGTAGCCGCGGCCGAACCTCAGCCAGCCGTTGCCAAGCCCGTAGTGCAGCCCAAACCTGCGACCCCGGTCACAGAAAAAACAGCGCCAGCGGCAGAACCCGCCAAGGAGAAAGCCGCCAAGGCCGCGCCGCAGCACAAGAACATCACCAAGTTTGTGGTTCTTGCACGCGATAAGGGCGCAACAGTACGCCTCGTGGGTGCTGCGCCCATTGTCTACAAAAATATGCAACTCAGCGGCCCTGAACGTCTGGTTATTGATCTGGACGGCAAGTGGCAGGTCAAGGCGCCCGGCGTGCCCAAGAACCCCGCGGTGACCAACGTGCGCATTGGCAAGGGCGACGACAAAACGCGCATTGTCATTGACCTGACGGGCAAGATTCAGCCCAAGTTCACGCTTTCAAAAGATGGTCACACTCTGGACATCCGCCTGGATCACTAGGGCATGAGAGGGCGGCCCACGCCGCCCCGGCATCATCAGTATCTCCCAGACAGAGAAACCGGCTGTTGTTAACAACAGCCGGTTTTTATTTTCATGCCCTGTCAGGCGCAACAGTAAGCATCGGGCCAACAGCAGCGGGTGCAGGCCTCAGCTTTCCATTTCCTTGCCGCGCGCGTTGGCGGCCAGCACGGATTCCACCAGCAGGCCTGCAAGGCCTGCGCGGTCAAGCACGTTCACGCCCGCTATGGTCACCCCGCCGGGGGAGCAGACATCATCACGCAACTGCATGATCGGCGAGGTGCTCTGCTCGGCCATTTTGGCGCATCCACCAAAAAGGGCAGTAACCATCTCGCGCGATTCTTTATGCTGAAAGCCGAGGGTAACGCCAGCCTGAACCAGCCCCTGCATCATGGCAAACACATAGGCAGGCCCTGCCCCGATAAGAGCTGTGAACGCCGTGAACTTGCTTTCCGGCAGTTCCACGCACACGCCCAACGCGCCGAACAAAGCCTGAATGTCGGCCTTGCTGGTTTCGGGCAGGTCAGGATCGTCAAAGCAGAGGGCGAACACGCCCATGCCCACAAGGGCCGGGGTGTTGGGCATGCAGCGCACCACGGGGCAACGCCCTTCAACTGCCTCGGTGAGGCGCTGAAGGCTCACGCCGGCAGCTACGGAAACCAGGGTTTTCCCGGCTGTCAGCTCTGGGCGCATCTGCGCAAGCACCTCTGCCGCCTGATAGGGTTTAACGCCCAGCACCAGCACGTCGGCGGCCTGCGCCACGGCCTGGGGACTTTCCATCACGCGCACGCCAAGCTCTTCAAGCGGGCGCATGCGTGAAGCGGTTCTGTTGAAACCGCACAGTTCGTAGCCGCCCTTGCGGGCAAGCCCGGCCATGATGGCCCCGCCCATGTTGCCGCATCCGACACAGCCGATTTTGAGCGCCATAATATTACTCCGTTATTTCCAGGCCGCTGAAGAAGTAGCCTATTTCAAAAGCCGCGGTTTCAGCGGCGTCCGAGCCGTGAACAGCATTGGCTTCCAGGCTTTGGCCATACTTGTGACGCAGGGTGCCGGGCTCTGCCTGAGCCGGATTGGTGGCCCCCATGAGGGCGCGCCAGCGGGGCACCGCGTCTTCGCCGCGCAATACAACGCAAACCACCGGGCCGGAAGACATGTAGTCGGTCAGGCTGTCAAAAAAGGGGCGCTCGCTGTGGACGGCATAAAAGCCCGCAGCCTGAGCCTTGGAAAGGCGCAAGCGCTTGAGAGCCACTATTTTGAGGCCGGAAGCTTCCATGGCAGCCAGAATTTCCCCGGTCAGATTGCGCGAAACTGCGTCAGGCTTGATAATGGCGAAAGTGGATTGCATGCTTACTCCTTTTCCATGTTGTTGTTAGCAGGATAAGAACGCGCCGCAACGGCGGCTCCGTCCTGGGCCAGTTTCCAGAGTACGCGCCGCAAGGGCACCACCGCCACGCCGTCCTTGTCCTGCCAGTCGCGCAGAGCGCGCAGGGTTTCAGGATAAGGATGGCCAATGGCCACAGCCATGCCTTGAGCGCGGGCGCGGGCTGCCGCCGCGTCCAGCGCAGACAGAATGGCCGCAGTGTCGCGGCGCGTATCCAGAAAAACATCGCGTGCAAGGCCGACCAGCCCCGCCTCTCTGGCTGCAAGTGCCAGATGGGGGTCTGGGCGCGTCACACTGTCGAGCACGGCGAGCCCTCGCCCGCCAAGCATGCTGCACAGTGTTCTGCACAGCGAAATATCACCAGTAAAAGCTGACCCCATGTGGTTGTTGAGGCCAATAACCGAGGGCAAAATCCGCAGATTTTCCTCAAGTACGGTCTGCACCTCCTGCGCGCTCATACTGGTGAGCAGCGCTCCGGGGCCAGGGTCCGGCCTGCCATGCAAGGCCCGAGGCAGGGCCTCCATGGGCTGGTGCAACAGGCAATCAAGCCGACGGGTTAACGCTATCCCGGCTGTTTCCTGCGCATGCGGCGACCTCGGCCAGATGGCCAGAGTCACCGGAAACGGCAACGAGGCAAGAGCTTCTGCGGATTCGAGCCTCTGGCCCATGTCATCAATGACAATAGCCAGGGCCTCTGGCGGCAGAGGTTGGGCCAAATCTGAAAGCTGCCCCTCCCGACCAGGAAAGCTAACAACATAGTATACCAGATGATTGAGTAGGACTTCAAGCGTTCCTTGCGGCGTCCAGCGCACCTCGGTGCGCACTCCTGCCCTTTCCAGAACCGGATTTTGATCGCGCAGCCCCTGAAGCAGAGCCAGCCCAAGGCGCAGGGGCGCGCAGGGGCCGCTGACGATGACCTGCCGCAGATCTGCCGTGCTGGCATATGTAGCGGCATATGCCGCCTGCTCTGCGGAAGTAGGGGGAATGTGAGGAATGGTTGCCCCGGAGGGCAATTGCGAAGTTTCGACAGGCAAATTTTCTTGCAAGGGAAGCTGCTGCCATTGCGCCTGAGGTAAGGCCAGCGGGAGTGTACGTGCAAGCAACGCGTCTACACTTTCCAGAGCCAGCGCCCTGTCAAAGCCCAACCCGCCGTCATGTGCGCCTGATGGTTTGTGGGCAACCGCAAAGGGCAAAGCCGCGCCCGAGGCAGCTGTCGGCTTCTGGGTCGGGGCTTCCAGTTGCCAATAAACCCAGCAGGATATGGCAAGGCTACATAAAAGCCACAGCAAGCCGCCCACGGCAAGCTGCGCAGACGCAGACAGCCCCCCGGCGAACCGCAAGGGCCCGGCCAGAAGGCTGTCTGATAACTTTGTGTCGCGCAAAGGCAACACCCTGTTTATTCCTGCCCGCCCGCCTTACGCGGTTACGGGGTTAATTCCTGATTTCCCGCATCTTGGGGAGGCTCTTGACCATTTGCAGGGCCATGCGCAACTGGTTGTCGCGCGCGAGCTGCTCGGCGGCATCTTCCTTGCTGTTTTTGGCCTTGGAAGATTTTTTGTCCTTGCCGTTTTCGATGTGACGGTTCAGATCCTGCTCGCGCACCATAAGGCGGGAGTTATCCTTGTCGTCCGTGCGGGGGGCTTCAAACGGCACTTCCACATCAGGCACAACGCCTTCGGCCTGAATGGAGCTGCCGTTGGGCGTGTAGTACAGGGCAACCGTAAGCTTGAGGCCGGAGCCGTCAGAAAGCGGGATAATGTTCTGCACGGATCCCTTGCCGAATGAACGCTCACCCACTGTGAGGGCGCGCTTCTGGTCGCGCAGGGCGCCAGCCACGATTTCAGAAGCGGAGGCGGAGCCGGCGTTGATCAGCACAACCATGGGGGCGTGGATATCATCGCCCTGCTTTTTGGCTTCGTACACGCGGTCAGTATTGTCGCGCCGTCCCTTGATGGAAACGATGACGCCCTTGTCGAGGAACGTGTCAGAAACGCTCACAGCCTGATCAAGCAGCCCGCCGGGGTTATTGCGCAGGTCAAGCACGATCCCCTTGATGCCGCCGGAATTCTTGGTTTCCTTTTCTGCCGCCTTAAGAGCGTCGCGCAGTTCTTCGGTGGTGCGCTCAGAAAAACGCGTGAGGCGAATCCAGTAATACCCGTCCTCGAGCTTCTTGGACTTCACGCTGATAAGCGGAATGGCATCGCGCACAAGGCGGACAGTCTGCGGGGCCTTGGCATCGCTGTGCAGGATGGCAAGCTCCACCTCCGAGCCCTTGGGGCCACGGATGCGGGAAACAACTTCCTGCAACGAGAGTTCCTGCGCGGGCTGCCCGTTGATGGACAGAATAATATCGCCAGATTTGAGCCCGGCCCGATAGGCGGGGGTGTCCTCAATGGGAGTCACCACCGTAACCTGACCGTTCTCCATGGAAATTTCTATGCCAATACCAAAGAACTCGCCGGAGGTCGTCTCCTGCATTTCTTTGTATTCTTCGGCGTTCATAAAGGTGGAGTGCGGGTCAAGGCCCTGAAGCATGCCTTTGACCGCGCCATTGATAAGGTCGCCCTGCGTCACATCACGCACGTAATAACGCTCCACCAGATCAAGAACCTGGCTGAAGCGCTTGAGCGCATCAAACTTACTGGGGGCTTCCTTGGACGTTTCCTTTTTTTCGGCGCACTGGGGAGCGCCCGGCAGGGCGACCACGCCGCCCACGGCAAGCAGAAGCACAAGAAGGCTAAGACGGACAAGAAGACGCATAACAACGATCTCCACGCGGACGTAATGAACGAACACAGCGCCACAAGCAAAAAGCCGCAACGCAGGGGGTGCTGCAACGCCAGCCAATGGAGGGGCCGCGCACCAGCCGGATAGTGCCCCTTTTCATGCTAAATTGCAAATCAAAAAGGCGCGTGTTGCGCCTTGCAGGCCATTCCGCCAAGGTGCGGACGCGCACCTTTCCGTATGCGCCGAAGTATTGCCCCACTCTCCATGCAACATGCGCCGGGGAAACTGCTGCATCAACATATCAGTTTCCTCCGGCGCATATCGAGCGCATCAAGACATTTCAGGCTTTCAGGCAGAGCGGCTATTGCCAGTCTGGGGCAAGCCCGGTCATGCGGGTTTTATCCGCAATATGCCGCATGCGCCGCACAGGCCGAGCTAGTCTTCAACCTTGAAGAAAGCAGCCGCGCCGCCGCCGCACACAGGACACGCGTCGCAGGGGCCTTCGTGGGTATAGCCGCAAACCTTGCACACGTAATAATCGGTGGCGGGCAGAGCGGCGGGATTTTCCAGAGCCTTTTGGTAAAGCTTGGCGTGGATTTCTTCCACCTGATTGGCAAAGTCAAAATACTTGGCAACGGCGCTCTGGCCTTCGGCCTGGGCCTGTTTGATCATGTCGGGGTACATGGTGGTGAATTCGTAGGTTTCACCTTCGATGGCCGACTTGAGGTTGGCCATGGTGTTGCCGATTTTGCCAGCATTCTTGAGGTGGGCATGAGCGTGAACGGTTTCAGCAGCCGCAGCAGCGCGGAACAGCTTGGCAACCTGATGCATGCCTTCCTTGTCGGCAGCGGCAGCAAAGGCAAGGTACTTGCGGTTGGCCTGGGATTCACCGGCAAAGGCCGCCATCAAATTTTCTTGTGTGGTGCTCATTGGTATTCTCCTCGATGAAGTTATTGTTTTTATCAGGAACAATTCCTGATTAAAGAATTCTCACTGCCTTGTAAAGCATTTTTTTACAAAAAATTATTTTTGCAGGCCCGCCCTTTAGCCCTTGATACCGTTGCGCAGAACGCTATGACAAGCTAAAAGGAACCTATGAACGCCCAAGAAATCATATCCCATTTCGGCATGCGGCCCCACCCCGAAGGGGGGTTCTATCACCGCACATACGAAGCTCCGCAAATTCTTACGGCGGATGAAATGCCCTGTGGTTTTATAGGGCCAAGACCCGTATCTACAGCCATCCTTTTTCTGCTTGAGCAGGGTCAATATTCACGTTTGCACCGCATCAGGCAGGATGAACTGTGGCATTTCCACCTTGGCGGCCCCTTGCGCCTGGCCTGTATTGATACACACGGGCAACCGCGCGAAGTGATCCTTGGCCCGAATATTATGGCGGGGCAACACGTGCAGTTTACCATTCCCGGCGGCTGCTGGTTTGGCGCAACGCCTGCGCCAGGCAGCGAGTTTGCGCTTGTGGGCTGCACGGTTTCACCGGGCTTTGACATGGAAGACCTGCGCCTGGGGCAGCCGGAAGAGCTGACCCTGCGCTACCCCAATGCAAAAGACTGCATACGCGAATTCTGCCCACCTCTGAACGACGCCCAGCGCGCCGCCTGTAGAAGATGCGGTGACGACGAATGACGCGCTATGCCGTGCCTGATGTTGCGCCGCAACACCCGCACTGCACAGAAATCGTTATCCGCCGCAGCCGCTTTCTGACCCAGTGCGCCCATACGCCGGATGCGGCAACAGCGCGGGCCTTTGTGGAACAGGTGCGGCGCCAGCACGCCGATGCAACGCACAACTGCTGGGCATATGCCGCTGGCGCGCCGGGGAATACGGCGCAGATCGGTTCGTCAGACGATGGAGAACCCCACGGCACTGCTGGCAGGCCCATGCTGCAAATTGTGCTGCACAGCGGCATTGGCGAGTTGTGCGTGGTGGTGAGCCGCTGGTTTGGCGGCGTCAAGCTTGGCACAGGCGGCCTTGTGCGGGCCTATCAGGACAGTGTGCGCGAAAATCTGGCCGACCTGCCAGTGAGGCAGCGTGTGCCGGAAACCAGTTTGCAGCTTACCGTTGCCTACGCGCACCTTGATGCCCTGCGCCGCATGTTGCCAACGTACGAAGCCCGCCTTGAAAGTGAAGACTATCAGGCTGAGGCCAGATTGCAACTGCGTTTGCCCGCCGAACACGTGGAGGCATTTCAGGTTGCGCTGGCGGGCGTGAGCAATGGCGCGGCCCTGTGCAGTGAGCTTGCGGACAGCGACACCGCCTGAGACAATATTTTTTTGTGCGTTTACAGCCTATCGGTATATGCCGGTGGGCTTTTTTGTTCTGAATTACTCATTTTGAACCTTACCCCCATCAGCCCCCCAAAAAAACAGTCAGGGCCGCCGGATTTCTCCAGCGGCCCTGACGGACATTCACCACACGGGGTGCGGGTTAGACGCCCTTGGCCTTGAGCTCTTCGAGGAAGCCTTCCGGCACTTCAAAGCCCAGAGCCTGCGCCTTTTTGGCAGATTCTGCGGCATCGGCGTACTGTTCCATTTCAAACTGGGCCAGCGCCAGATTGTTCCAGGCCGGGGCAAAACCGGGCTGCTGCTTGATCACTTCCTTGCAGGCTGTTTCGCAAGCCGCAAAGTCGCCCTTCATATAAAAGGCGGTGGAAAGCGCATTTCTGGCCTGCACAAAATTGGGATCCCACTTGAGGGCCTTGTTCAGGGCCGTGATGGCCTTGTCGGGCTCACCGCGCTGCAGGTGCACAAAGGCAATGTTGCCCCACGGCACGGGGAACTTGGCGCGGCAGTTGGCGGCTTCTTCGTTGTAGCGCAGGCAGCCGTCAAGGTCGCCGCGTTCAAGGCAGATGCCGCCAAGCTGCACATAGGCCTCCGCCAGATGCGGCGAGTTGCGCACCGCGTTCAGCAGGGCTTCTTCAGCAGCCACAAAATCGCGCTTGGTCAGCAGGGCCAGACCAAGATTGTAGTAATGGGTAGCGCACTGCTCGTTCTGAGCGATTTCCGCCTTCAGATCGGCAATGTATTCATCCAGGTCATCGTAGCGAGCTTTCATGCTATGTGCCCCTCTTTTTTCAAAAGATCATAGTACCATCGGCAAAAATCAAAAATGCCCATGTACTTTTCGTCCTTATTGACCACGCCAAGGGCGCATTCGGTAGCGCCCTTGCTGTAGGCCTTGCCATACGGCCCTTTTTTGGCCGCGTCTTTCAGAAATTCGTTGACCAGCTGCTGCGTGGTGCGCTTGGACACATCTGTCCGCATATCAAGCGGTTCGTTAGGCTTCTGGAAAGGATCCCAGTTTTCATAGCCGATGCGATCCACAAATTTGCGGCGGCGCGGATTCATGCGCTCATAAATTTCGCGCTTGAGACCTTCCTGCTCATCCGAAAGCTGCTGCGGCGTTCCATCGCGAAAGACGGTGGCGGGAATGCTGCCGTACATCTCAAACTCCTTTCACGCCCGATCAGGCCTCTTCTTTCTTGGCCGGGCCGATACCCAGATAGGCCTCATCGTAGCGGGTTAGCAGAGCCATGGACAAAGGCACATACACGTCATGCAGTTCTTTAAAGCGGCTCTGCACGGTTGTGGCCACATCCCTGCTCAGGTCTTCAAGCCTGTTCTGGATCTTGTCCATATGGATGGTGGGGTATGGCTTGCCCTTTTCAAAGGCGGAAAAGCCGCACACATGCCCTTGCCCGGCAATGGCCGTGGGCACGCCGTACACGCGGCAGGTAATGGGCCGGGCGTGGTACAGCAGGCATTCGTTATTATCGTCCAGCAGGGGGCAGCGCAGCTTGATCTGGGCCGCGCGCTCCATGATGGCCTCGGGGCTTTCGCCGTCTTTTTCCGCCCGGTACAGCTCGCGCTTGATGCGCGTGGCCTGGCGGTCCAGATCAGAAGCGCGCTCAATAATGGCGGAGCGCTGCGGCCCGTAACCAAAGGCGGCCTCAAATGCCTTGTTGATATACATGGCTTCAACAAGGGAAAGATCAAAAAGCGCGTGGCAACAATCGCTACAGCCTTCCTTGCAGACTACGCACTGGGGAAAGGCCCCGCGCACCCTGCCGAAAAGGTCGTCAACTTCGGCCCGCAATGTTTCATAGCGGGTAAAAATAGAGCTCAGATCAGGGATCATGGTTATCCTGCGGTAGTGCGGAAGACATGAGGGAGAACAGGCGATTTCACACAGAAATCGCCCTGGCGGCTGCGTGAGCAGACGTCCGCCACAAGAGGCGTACGCGCGGTTTGTATGCGCTGATAAGCGCCTTAGCGGGCGTCTTGAAACTTTAAGAATGCACATTCTCAAAGTCAGGATGCTCTGGCGGCAAAGCGGCCTGTACCTTATGAAAATGCCGCCTGGCGCGTGCGCGCCGGGCGGCACAATGAAAACTCGGCAGAATCAGCAAGGGAATGCCGCTTGGGCACCCCTGCAATTCCTAGTTTTCTTCAACGGTGATAGCGCTGACTTCGCAAACTTCCACACAGGATTCGCAGCCAAGGCATTCTTCGGCGTTCACGGCTTCGGACTTGCCGTCCTTGATTTCGTAAACTTCAACGGGGCACACGTCCACGCATTCGCCACAGCCCACGCACTTGTCAACGTCAACATTAACATTATAACCCATGGTGTCCTCCAAATTTGCATTGACTTGCTTGATTTTTCAAGCGGCTAAATTCCGCTTGTGCAATGGATAGCTTTAGGCATCCACCCTGTCAAGTGTCGGCTGGAAAATAGCCAACCGGGCAACAACTACAGGAATATCAAGCCCCGCCCCAGCACAGGCGGAAAAGTTTTTTAAAAAATATTTTGCCTCAACAACTGGTTACAAAACGTCTATGGCCTTATGGCACAAGACGCGCGTAATAGCCCTTGCCGTTGCGCACAACCTGCAACAAAATCTGCCCGGACATGCGCTCTCTTCTGAAAGCCTGTAAAAAATCTTCCATAGTTCTGGTCTCGGCAGCACCCACCGCCGTTATGTGGTCGCCCTGGCGCAAAAAAGATGCCGGGCCGTCTGCCCTGGCCTGACGCACCACCACGCCCTGCGAGGTTTGCGCAGCGCTGAATCCCCAGCGGCGCTCCAGCAGGGCACGGGCCTCCGCATCGCCAAAGGGTTCGGGGGTAGCCTCGATCTTCAACGCGCCGCCCTCGCGCAGCAGTTGCAGCCGCAAAGGGGTTCCGGCTGTCTGGTTGCGCAAAATATCCAGATAATCGCGTCTGTCGCGCACAGGTGAAGAATTTATGGTTTCAAGTATGTCGCCGGGCGCTATGCCCGCCTTGGCAGCGGGAGAACCGGGAAACACCGCCGTAACCAGAACGCCGCCAGCATCTTTGAGCCCCAGGGCCATGGCAGTGCGCCCGTCCACATCCTGCAAATCAAGCCCCAGCCAGAGCGGGGCCACGCGCCCTGCGCTCATGAGGTCGTGCATGACGCGACGGGCCTTGTTGATGGGGATGGCAAAGCCAATGCCCTCGGCGCGTGCATCCACGGCAGTATTGATGCCTATGAGCACCCCCTCGATGTTCAGCAGCGGGCCGCCGCTGTTGCCGGGGTTGATTGCCGCGTCAGTCTGCACAAGATCGGTGAACGCGCCGTCCTTGTTGCGGATAGTGCGCCCAAGCGCAGAAACTACGCCAGTGGTGACCGTGTGGTTGAACCCAAAGGGATTGCCGATGGCGATAACGGTTTCTCCGGGCATGATGTCGCCTGAATCGCCAAGCTTTACGGCAGGCAGCTTTGACGCTCCCTTGATCTGGAGCACGGCAATGTCAAAATCCGGGTCGGCCCCTTTGACGGCGGCGGGAAATTCCCTGCCGTCCAGCAGGTGCACCATAACTTCGTCCCCACCCGCGATAACATGCGCGTTGGTGAGCACAAGGCCTTTTTCTCCATCTACAATGATGCCAGAACCAAGGCTGACGCGCTTTTGCCGCACCTTGCGCCCGCCGGGCATATCAAAACCCGGCAAGCCGGGAAAGCCCGGTCCGAAAAACTGCTCAAGGGGCGAAAGCCGCTGCCCTTCGACTATATGGGTGCTCGTTATGTTCACAACCGCGGGGGCAACAGCCTGCACGGCGCGCACCACAGGGGTCATGCGGGGGCTGTCCGCCGCTACGGCTCCAGCCCGCGAAGGCGTACACAGCAGCAAAGCCGCCGCCAGCATCAAAAAAAACAGACGCAGGGCAAAACTTCCCTCAACTGCCGCCGCTTCTACCCGCCCAGGGCGCGAGCGCCCACGGCAAGGCAGATTTCTTTGTATATAGATGGGTCTGGCTTTCATATAAATTCCTTACCTGGTCGCTAACATAAGCACGTTGCCGCAATCGTAAAGTCCCCCAAATGGATTTACCCCGCGCGGCGGCGAGGCGTCCCGTCTTGCGCACGCCCCTTGTTAAGGATAAACAAACGGCATGAAAACCACTCAATCCGACCTGTTGGAACTGATTTTGCCCGGCCTGCGCATTGCGCCCCTGCTTCAGAAAGACCTGGACGATGCCCAGGCCCATCTGGACGACCTCACCAAACCGCAGGGCAGCCTTGGCCGCCTTGAAGACCTCGCCCAGAGGCTCTATGCCATGAGCGGCGGGCAAGCGCCCATCAGCGTCAGCCCTGCCATCATGCTTACGGTTGCTGGCGACCACGGCGTTGCCGATCAGGGCGTTTCGCCTTTTCCCAAGGCCGTGACGCGCCAGATGGTGCAAAACTTTTTCAACAACGGTGCGGCGGTCAATGTTCTGTGCAAGACTTCGGGCATGGATCTGCGCGTGGTGGACGCAGGCTGCGACGGCGGCCCCTATGAACCGCACGCCATCCTCATTGAGCGCCGTCTGGGCGACGGCACCGCAGACATGAGCCAGGGCCCGGCCATGAGCCGCGAAACCTGCCTCAAGGGGCTGCGCATGGGCGTGGAGCTGGCGCACCAGCTTGCGGATAACGGCTATCGCTGCCTCGGCGTGGGCGAAATGGGCATTGCCAACAGCACGGCAGGCACTGCCCTGTACTGCGCCTTGCTGCACCTTGACCCCGAGCAGATGACCGGCCCCGGCGCTGGCGCAGATCCCGACATGGTGCGCCACAAGACTGAAATCGTGCACCGCGCGCTGGCAGCCAATGCTTCCATGCTGGAAGGCGACGACCCCATCAATATTCTGGCCGCATTGGGCGGATTTGAAATTGTTCTCATGGCCGGGCTGATGCTTGGCGCTGCCTCGCGCCGCCTGCCCGTACTGGTTGACGGCTTTATATGCAGCGCGGCCTATGTGGCGGCCCTGCACATCTGCCCCCAGCTTGCCGACTACGCAGTGCTTTCCCACGCCTCGGCAGAGCCGGGCCACGTGCGTGCGCTCTCCAAGCTGACCGGCGGCGAAGCCCGCAACAATCCCCTGCTGCACCTGAGCATGCGCCTTGGCGAAGGCACCGGCGGCGCTGTGGCCTATCACCTGCTGCGTTGCGCTGCCTCCGTGTACAACGACATGGCGACTTTCAGCTCCGCAGGCGTGGCGGGCAAAACATGCTGAACCAGCTTGCGCCGGAACAGTCTTCCGCATCCGCCCTGCTGCGGCTGGAGGATGTCTCACGGGTGTTTGACATCCGGCGGGGACTGTTCGGCGAAAAGCGCTCTCTTGTTGCCGTAGACGGCGTTAGCCTGAGCCTCGCCAAAGGCGCGAGCCTTGGTCTGGTGGGCGAATCCGGCTGCGGCAAATCCACCCTCGGGCGTCTGGCCTGCGGATTGCTGGCCCCTTCTCAGGGGCAGGTGCTGCTTGATGGTCGCCCCCTGCCCTCTGCCGGGGCGGACAGTTGGGCCGCCGGGCGCATCCAGATGATCTTTCAGGATCCTTTTTCATCCCTCAATCCCCGGCTCACCGTGGGCAGTTCTGTGGCGGAACCGCTGGCAGCGCGCGGCGTCTCCCGCGAGGAACGTCACGCTCAGGCCGAAGCCATGCTGGCTACAGTGGGTCTTGAAGGCATGGGCCGCCGGTATCCGCACGAATTTTCCGGCGGGCAGCGGCAGCGCATTGCCGTGGCGCGGGCGCTCATCACCCGGCCAGACGTGGTCGTGTGCGACGAGCCTGTTTCCGCGCTCGATGCCTCAGTGCAGGCGCAGGCGCTCAACCTCCTGCGCGAGGTGCAGGAGCAGTTCGGGCCAGCCTATCTTTTCATTTCGCACGATCTGGCGGTGGTGGGCTTTTTGTGCCGCCGCATATTGGTCATGTATCTGGGCCAGATTGTGGAAGAAGGCCCCACCGATGCCATTTTTGACGGTGCGGCGCACCCCTATACGCAGGCCCTTATGGCGGCCATGCCCACCGGGAGCCGCCGTGGCGAACCCATTGCCGCGCTGGAAGGCGAGCTGCCAAGCCCGCTCTCTCCTCCCGCCGGTTGCCGTTTTCACCCGCGTTGCCCCAAGGCCAAGGACATTTGCCGTCAGGAAGCGCCACAGTGGAAGGATATGGGTGATGGGTGGCGTGTGAGGTGTTGGGAGGCGTAATTTTTGTTTTATGCGCCTTCCCGGCCCGGATTGATTAGCATTGCTGCCCTGCGGGCACTGGATTCCGCCCTCCGGCGAAGTTGGGACGCCTGTGCGGCGCGCAGCAAGGCGGGGCCGGTTATGGGGCTGCGCCCGCCAATCCAATGCCAAACACCGCTTTGCGGGTTTGGGCCGCCATCGGCGATATAACCGCCGGGCGGAAAGGCACGGATATCAGTCGCTGACGGCGCGGCAAAGCCGCAACCTGCTCCTGATTTCCGGTCGTGTTGACTGCGTCAACCCTCCGGCCCCCCTTGCATCCCCCCCGAAGCACCCCCTTGAGTTTTCAATTCCCTCAGAACGGCGAGGGCAACGCGGCTATTGCTGCGGGAGCTTCCCTCACTCGCTGCGCCCGTTCAGGTGATCTCCCTCCGCGCCGCGTTAATGCCAGAGAACGCTTCCGCTTCGATCAAACTCCGTTTCAGCCAACAATCACAGGCATAGTTGATAAATAAGAATCTCCACCCAGAACCATTCGCAGCAACTTTCTGCCACCAGTTCCTGACCCTGGGCAGCGATGGACTACCCCCAACCGTCTTTTAACAAGAGTATCAGCTAATTAGTTCCACATAGTGCCACACAACAAGTCCTGCCCTCAAAGCCTTTGTTTCATCTGCCTCTGGCTCTCACGACCACTGCACGCAACAAGGTCTCATACGATCCACTTGCTTTTGTCTTACCTCTAGCTGTCTTTCCCCGGACCGTCATCAGAAGCTGGTCGAGGCGTCGCCTTCCTTATACTCGCCGGAGCGGATGCGAAGGCGATGGCTGGTGTTGAGTGAATTTGCAAAATACGCATTTTTCTGGCCTGACAAGGAAAAATCCTGTTTTTGAGCGCAGCGTACTCATGTACGTGAGCATCAAAAACAGGATTCTAACGCAGTCAGGTCAAAAAAGTCGGGTTTGCGTAAATGCGCTCGACAGGCTCACCCCCGCCACCAAACTCTTCCTGCCTTTGCTTTCTTACCGTTCAAAATAGGTGTACCCGCGCAGCCCGTCCTCAAAAACCTGCATAATGGCAAACCGGTCGCTGGCCGAAATCCGCCCCTGCCGCACAGCCTGCTCCGCCGTACTGCGCAGATCTTCCAGAATGCGGCGTGGCTCATATTCCACATAGCTCAGAATATCCGCCACAGAGTCGCCCCTGATTTCGCGCACATACTCATAATTGCCATCATCCCGCACCCTGATGGAAACCACATTGGTGTCGCCCATAAGGTTGTGCAGATCGCCCAGGGTTTCCTGATACGCACCCACCAGGAACACGCCAAGGTAGTACTCCTCGCCGTCCCGCAGAGGGTGCAGATCAAGGGTAGGCTTCATGCCCTGCGGGTCAATAAAATGGTCAATCCGGCCATCAGAATCGCAGGTAATGTCAGAAATAATGCCCTGTCGCGAAGGAAATTCCTTGAGCCGGTGCACGGGCATAACCGGGAACAGCTGGTCAATGGCCCAGGAGTCAGGCAAGGACTGGAACACGCTGAAGTTGCCGTAATAGATATCGGCAAGGCTCACGTCGATGTCCGCAAGATCGCGGGGTATAGTCTTGAGCCGGGTTTTTTCCTGAGCAATGCGCATGATGATGGCCCAGAAAAACCGCTCGGCCAAGGTACGCTGACGCAGATTCACCCGCCCGGTGGAGAAAAGCTGACGCATCTCGTCGCGGTAGTAAATGGCGTCGTTATAGCACTCCTGCAAATTGCGCAGGGTGATGTTGGCAAGGGTTTCGCGCAGGTTCAGCACCGGCTCCGGCGTGCCCTCGGGCAGGGTGTCGGGCAGCTGCACTTCTTCCACCATGCTCACATCAAGCACGTTAAAGAGCAGCACGGAATAGTAGGCTACTGTGGCGCGGCCAGATTCCGTAATGATGTGCGGGTGCGGGATCTTCTGCTCATCAAGAATGCTCATGATGGCTTCGACAATGTCGGCGCTGTACTCGTCGAGCGTGTAGTTGCGCGACGAAACATAGTTGGTGTGCGAACCGTCGTAGTCCACGGCCAGACCGCCGCCAAGGTCAAGGTAGCCCATGGGCGCGCCTTCCTGCACGAGGCCCACGTAAAGACGCGCGCCTTCCATGACACCGGTACGGATGTCGCGGATATTGGAAACCTGCGACCCGAGGTGGTAGTGCAGCAGCTTGAAGCAGTCGAGCATGTCGTTGGCCTTGAGCGTGTCCACAACGTCCACGATCTGCGCGGGCGAAAGGCCAAAGGTGGAGCGTTCACCGCCGGAATCCGTCCAGTGGCCGCTGGCCTTGACGGCCAGCTTGGCACGTACGCCGATGTTTGGCCGCACGCCGAGAGCCTTGCTGCGCTCAAGCACAACTTCCAGCTCGCTGGGCATTTCGAGAACAAAGAGCACGTTAAAGCCAAGGCGCAGAGCCTGAAGGCCAAGGTCGATAAATTCTTCGTCCTTGTAACCGTTGCAGACGATGCAGGCCTCGCGGTCGCGCATGAGCGACACGGCGGCAATGAGTTCCGCCTTGGAGCCGACCTCCAGGCCGTGATGGTAGGTGGAGCCGAACTGGGCTATTTTTTCCACAACCTGCTGCTGCTGGTTGACCTTGATGGGGAAAACGCCACGGTACGAACCCGTATAATTCAGACTTTTGATAGCCTTGCGGAATGATTCGTGGATATTGGCAATACGCGAATCCAGAATGTTCTCCACGCGCAACAGCACGGGCATATCATACCCGCGCTCTTTCAGCCCGGCGATAACTTCCGGTATCGAAACCTGCGGCCCCTTGGGCCCCTGCGGACAAATCACAACCTCGCCCGCATCCGACACGTCAAAATACCCGGCACCCCAATTACGGATGCCGTACAGTTCGATGGAATCCTCCACCCGCCACTGCTGCAATGCGCGGTTTTTTGCCAATTCCTGCTCCTGGAGCGCCGCAAGGCGCATATATAATGTTGATTCAGCTCCGAAAATGGAGCTTTAGGCTGCCGCCGTTCAAAAAACGACCGCAGATGGTTGCACGAAAAATGCGGCGTAATTATGCCGTGACCGTGCCGAATGTCAATCATCGCAAAAAGGGCGGCATGCGCAGATTGTTAGGTGCATGGCTAACTATCTTCTTGACGGCGGGTACTCCTTGCTTCATTTTTTCTCTTGCGCGCAACGGCCTGATGCCGGCTATTTCAATCTTCCGGGGAATACCATGAAACCAGCCCTGAATCCCCTTTCTTTTCTCCTGCTTTTTTTTCTGCTCGCCCTTGGGGCATGTTCGCAGGACGACAGCAAAAAAAACGCTGTGCCGTCTGCCCCGGTGCGGGTTGAAGCCGTTGCACGGGCTGATGTGCCGCGCCTGCTGCATGCTGTGGGCAATGTGCGGGCTTCTGCTTCTGTGGGCGTAAAGCCCCGCGTAACGGGCGAGATTCAGCAGGTTCACTTTACCGAAGGTCAGGATGTGCGCGAGGGCGACCCGCTTATCACCATTGACCCCCGCCCTTTTGAGGCGGCGCTGCGCGAAAAGAAGGGGCAACTTGCCAAATCCCAGGCGCAGCTTGCCAAAGCCCAGGACGACATGGGCCGTTACGGTAAACTGGTGGGCAGCGGCTACGTAAGCCGCGATGCCTATGAAAAAACCGTGACCGATGCGGCGGCCCTGCGCGCCACGGTGCAGTCTGACAAGGCAGCCGTGGAAAGCGCCGCCCTTGATCTCAGCTACTGCACGGTGGCGGCTCCCATCAGCGGACGCGTTGGCGCACTCAATGTGGACAAGGGCAACATGGTCAAATCCGCTGACGCCACGGTTATTGTCAGCATAGACACGCTTTCGCCCATTTATGTGGGCTTTTCTGTGCCAGAGGTGCACCTGCCCGTCATTATAGAACAGATGGCGCAAACAACGGTGCCGGTTTCCGCAACTCCTGCCGGGGGCGCGCCGGAAAAAGGCCTTCTCACCCTTGTGGACAATACGGTAGACACGCGCACCGGCACCATCCGGCTGCGCGCCACCTTTGAAAACAGCCAGCGCCGCCTGTGGCCGGGGCAGTTTGTGCAGGTGGAGCTGCCGCTGGGCATGGCCGCCGGAGCGCTGACCGTGCCCACACGGGCCGTGCAGTCTGGCCGGGAAGAATCCTACGTGTATGTGGTGGATAAGGACAGCCGGGCCAGCTATCGCAAGGTGAGGCCGCTGTTTGAATACGCTGACCGCACGGTTGTGGACGGCGAGGTGGCCGAGGGCGATAAAATCGTGGTGGATGGTCAGGTACGGCTGGCTCCGGGCCTGATGGTCAAAATCATGAACTGAAGATTTTGCAGATGCAAACCAGAGCCGCGCACAACGGCCTGATATTTGCATATTTTCGGGCAATACCAACAGGCGGTCAATTTTTCCACATGGCCGCCGCGCGCTCAAGCGCGAGTGCAATGACGCAGCACTGCGTCAAGCCTGAGGAGAAGCCCGATGGAACTGGAATTCCGTTTTCGCAATAATGATCTGGGGCCTGTTTTTCCTACCTTTCAGGAAAGGGTCAACTCCATGCTGCCCGTGAACAGGGCAGAAAGTACCCCAGCGGCCCCCGCAGCGCCCGCTGACGATGACGTCAGCACCTCCGCAGCGCCGGTTCTGGAACAGACTGTTCCCGGCACCCCGCACATGCTCAATTCTGATGAAATGCGTCAGGCTCTTGCCCAGGTGGAGCAGGAAGCCATGCAGCACAGTCAGGACCTTGTGCAGGTGCATAGCGGCCTGAACGAACAGCGCGTTGCGCGTTTGCTGGGCCTGCTGGACTAGACCGGAGCTGCCCTCGCCCTCGGCGGAGCAATTTCTAACGAAAATTGCTCAACCCTGTATTTCGCCTGATGGCAGATTGCTCAAACAAAAGCCGTTCCCGCCTTTTTCGGCAAGGAGCGGCTTTTGTTGTTGGTCAAAAACCTTTTGGCGTGCGCTGTACAGGCGATTCCTGAACGAGTGCCCGCACGTTCCCCAGCAGCAGGCAACAAAGAGCCGACATTTCGCGGTAAAACACAGTACTGGCGCATTCCGAAGTTTTTTTCAGGCAGTCCCCGGCCCAGGCCAGAATGTGCCCGTCCATAAAAGCCGCCAGTGCCGCCTCCGGGGATTGTCCCTGGCTTGAGGCAACGGCCCCGCCCATGTTCTGCACAAGAAAAAGAATGAAGGCCAGTTCCAGCCCCAGATGGTCCTCGGGCTCGTGCCCGTCCCGTTCTGCGGCTATGCCCCACTCCCTGTAGCAGTCGCGCACTTCCTGCGTTCTGCGGCCAAAAAGCAGGCGATCCTTCTCCCGCCACACGGATTCCCACGGCGCAGCGGCAGGCTGCGGCCCGGAAAACAGGGCCAGATGATCCATGTGCAGATCCAGATACAATGCGCGGCAGGAATCCTGCGCCGCCTCTGCCGGATAGGCTGCCGCAAGGGCGGCAGCGTGGCCCTTTGGATCAAGAACCCCATTCCACAGCTTTTCAGCCAATTCCGAAGGCCTGAAGCAGGCCCAAGCGCCAAAGCCTTGCAAAAGCCCGCCGCCAATGACGCCACGCAGCAGGTCTTCATCCGGCGAATTCTGGAAAATGCGGCTGCAGAACTGCAAGGCCACAACATATTGCGTCAACTGTTCCTGTTCCATATGTAATGATGCGGGGGCCAGACGGCCCCCCGTAGAGTTTGCCGTGCCTACATGCCCAGGCGTGAATAGGAAAGATAGAACACAAGCCGCCCGAACACTTCGCCCAGAACAATCAGGAGAAATGCGGGAACCGTCAGCGCCGGGCGAAATCCTTTGCCCTGCATGCCACGGGCCGCAGCCAGAGCCAGCAGCACAACGCCCAGCCCCGATGCCAGGGCGTGCAAGCCGTGCGACCATGCAATGCACGCCGGAGGCAGCAGACGGGAAACCGGATTGACGAAGGCAGATTGCTCGGGCATGGCCAGCGGCAGGCTCACGGCCATAAGCACAAGACCCAGCACCGCCCACACAAGGCAGGGGCCCAGTGCGCGCACGGGCGCGCCTTCCTTGCGCAGGCTCAGCACCACACCATGCCAGGATCCCCCAAGCAGGCACATGGAAGCAAGAAAGGCCGTAAAAACGCTCCAGTTGCTCCAGCCGGGCATTGTGGACTGATTGTAAACGCAGCTCATGACGAACAGCAGCGCAATACCGCACAGGCCCGCCACGATCGTGGCTTTTTTCTCGCCATCCACCGCATGCTTTTTGCGCCCAACCAGCACCAGCCACAACAGGGCAAGACCCATAAGGCCGATCATGAGGATTTCGCGGCTGAGCCACGACTGCGTCACGTGCAGCAGGGTAAAGGGCGCATGCAGGGGCGTACCCAGATGCACAAAACTGATGATCACGGCCACGGCAAACAGAAGCAGCGCCGCCACATTCTGCCGCCGCACACCTTCGCGCAGTGCGCGGTCGGCTTCGTTGCCAAGCACGCACTTGCCCACCAGCACCATGCCTACGGCCATCTGCACCAGCAAGGTAAAGAATACCAGCGGAAATTCCTGAAGATACTCCATGCTACATCTCCTCCGGATTACGGATGCTGCCCATGTTGCTGCCCACTGGCTGCGCATTGTGGGGCGGCGTAATCACAAGACAGGGGGAGGTCACGCTCTGCTCCGGCAGCGGAGCCACATGCACGGCATCGCCGAACTGCTTTTTCAGGTCTTCATATTCGCCAAAGTGGATGGCCCGCATGGGGCAGGCTTCCACGCACAGGGGTTTGAGCCCGGCTGCCAGCCTGTCCTTGCAGAAATCGCACTTGGTCATTCTGCCCATCTGCTTGTCATACTGAGGGGCTGAATAAGGGCAGTTCCACTCGCAATAGCGGCACCCCACGCACTTGTCGGGGTCCACGCTCACAATGCCCTGCTCGTCTTTGTGCATGGCCGTGGTGGGGCAAACCTTCACGCACACGGGGTTCTGGCAGTGGTTGCAACTGACGGACGTATAGTAGGAAAACACGTTCTGGTCATACGTGCCGTTGGCGCGGCGCACCCATTTGCCGCCCGTATACTCAGCCACGCGCCGCCACATGACGCCCTGGGGCAGGTCATGGCCGTCTATGCAGGCCACCATGCATGTTTTGCAGCCCGTACAGGCAGTCATATCTATATAAAAAGCCGGCTGTTTCACAATAAATCTCCTCAATGCAGACAGTTCCGCGCAACAGGCTAGATTTTAACCACATCCACAAGATTGGTGTGCTGCGGATTGCCCTTGGCCAAGGGGGTCATGTGCGTTTTTGTCAGAGTGTTGATGCACCCGCCCTGATCCACGCCGTTTTTGTCAGGGGTGTACCATGCACCCTGCGGCAGGCTGAGCACACCGGGCATAATGCGCGGCGTCACCTTGACCCGCACGACCACAGCGCCGCGGTCGTTAAAAACCTTGACCATGTCATCGTGCCTGATGCCGCGCTGCGCCGCATCGGCCTCGTTCATCCAGAGCTGCTGCGGGGCAACCTGCTCAAGCCAGGGGATGTTGGCATAGCTTGAATGCGCGCGCCCCTTGTAGTGGTGGCCGATAAGCTGGAAGGGATGCTTTTTCATTCCTTCGTAATCGCACGGGCCTTCCCATGTTTTTTCATGCACGGGTATGGCGTAAATAGCATCGCCCTCGGGCAGTTCCCAAGTCTGGTTCAAATCCCACAGGCGCTTGGAAAATATTTCGATCTTGCCCGAAGGCGTCTTGAGCGGATTGGCCGCCGGATCGTCGCGAAAAGCCTTGAAGGCAACCTTTTGCGGCATGGGGAACCACTTGAACAGGCCGATCTTTGAAGCTTCATCAAAGGATTCCGGCAGTTCCGGCTTTTTGGCGCGTGCCTGGGCGTACAGGTGCTTCACCCAGTCAAGCTGGCTGCGGCCCTCGGTATATTTTGCCGCCAGATCGGGCTGGCCCAGAAGCTTGCCGATTTTTTCGCTCAGGGCCGCGCAGATATCATACTGCGAGCGGGTCTCGAACAGAGGTTCAATGGCCTTGCGGGCAATGAGCAGGGAGCTCTGATCCACCTGATAGCCCTGCTGGATGATGTCGTCCTGTTCCAGCGGCGTCACGGAAGGCAGGAGGATATCCGCAAATTTTGCCGAAGCCGTCATGCGGTTTTCCACCACCACAATGCACTCGCACTTGCTTTCATCTTCAAGAATCTTGCGGGTGCCGTTGATGTCCGAATGCTGGTTGATGAGGGCATTGCCAGAGCTGTTCCACAAAAACTTGATGCCGTGATCCAGCTTTTCCTTGTTGCGCAGGCCCATCTTTTTGGCAGTCACCTGAGTGTAGTCGTCAATGGCGTTGACCCAGGTGTAGAAAGAAATGCGCGTCTTGACCGGATTAGTGCCTTCGGGCATGCGCGGAAAACCTATCTGGCTCACGCTTTCCGCACTGCCGGAACCGCCCCCGGCAATGCCCACGTTGCCGGTAAGGATGGCAAGCATGGCAATGGAACGGGACATGGTGTCGCCGTTGGCGTGGCGCTGCGGCCCCCACCCCTGAATGACGCAGCAGGGCTTGGTGGAGCCGATCTCGCGGGCAAGGCGGATGATTTTTTCCGCCGGATACCCGGTGATGGTTTCCGCCCATTGCGGCGTTTTCACCGTTTTATCCGGGCCTTCGCCCATGATGTACGCGCGGTAGCTGTTGCCTGCGGGCACGCCCTCGGGCATGTGCTCCTCGTCAAAACCAAGGCAGTGGGTGTCCACAAACTGCTGGTCAACCAGCCCTTCGTTCATGAGCACATAGGCAATGGCCGCGATAAGCGCACCGTCAGAACCGGGGCGGATGGGCACCCATTCGTCCCCCAGCTTGGCCATGGAATCCGAATACCGGGGATCAACCATGACGATGCGGGCATTGCCTTTTTTTCTGGCTTCAAACAGCTCATAAGAAAGGCCGCCGCCGCTCTGGCGGGTTTCAAGAATGTTGCAGCCAAACATGACAATGAGCTTTGAGTTAGCCATGTCATTGATGGTATTGCCCGCATTGATTCCGTAGAGATACGGAATAGCGGCTGAAATCTGGGCCGTGCTGTAGGTGCCGTATTCGTCCAGATGCCCGCCCAGCATATTGGCAAGCCTGAAAAATTCGTTGCGGCGCGTCATGCCGCTGGACGTTGTGCCCGAGCCATACATGCGGTGGATGGACTCCGGCCCGTAGGTGTTCAGTACGCGCACCCATTCCTTGGCTACCGTGTCCAGCGCTTCATCCCATGAAATGCGCTCAAATTTCCCCTCGCCGCGCTTGGCGCCGGGTACGCGCCGCATGGGGTACTTAATGCGGTCAGGGGAATAGGTGTATTTGCGCATGGAGCGCCCGCGCAGACAGGCGCGGATGGCCCTGTTGTTGGGGCCGTCATCGGAATTGTCGGTTTCAACGCGCGTAACGCGGCCATCTTTGACAAAGGCGCGTAGCGTACACTGCGAACCGCAGTTCACCACGCAGCCGGAGTAAAAGCACTGCTCGCCCGCGCCATACGGCGGCTGGGTGGCTGCACGGGCCAGGCCAAGGGGCAAACCACCGCCCAATGGCAAAAGGGATGCGCCGCCAAGCGCGGTACACCACTTGAGAACCTCGCGCCGGGTCACTTCCCTGTGCGCGAGCAAAGGCGGGGTGGAGTCGGAATATTTTTTCATCACAATCCTCATTCTGCGCCGCAGACGCGGCAAGGTAACCTTTCCCCTCCGGGACAGGAGGGGGAAATCAGAGTAGGGGCAAACCCAAGAGCAGGTGAAGGCAGGGCTGAATCAAAAGGACATAGGCCACGTATTGGCACTCAGGAGTATCGGACAAAATCCACAAGGTGGGCGATGGTTCCTGGCGGGCGCGCTCCGGCTGACGGAGCGCCTCAAAAGTGGGGATCTGCTGTTCTTTGAACGTTATTCAGGCTATTGCGCGGTTGGAAACCGCAATATTCACGCTCATTGCCACAAGCGATACTGTTACGCCCCCTTTTGCAGGAAGGCAATACCGCAAGAATCAGCTTCAACTTCGGCGTGTTGGATGACTTTGCGTATCACGGAAAGATGCTGGATCAGCACGCCCAGCCATACATAAGCAGTTTATGATTGATGCTTGTAGTTGGCACATGATTTACCCAGCACAGGATTGCCGCGCATCAATGTGCTGGCATCAGGGGGAAAAAAGCCGGGCTGGAACCGCTTGATTCCAGCCCGGCGACAGGGATGACTTGCGGCCTTAGAATTCCAGGCACAGCCCCACGGGGCAGTGGTCTGAACCAAACACGTCCGTTTCAATCCAGGCGTCGCGCACAGTAGGCACAAGTTCCTGCGATACAAAGAAATAGTCGATACGCCAGCCCACGTTCTTTTCCCGCGCGCGGCTCTTGTACGACCACCAGGAATAGCTGTCTGCCTTGTCGCCATGCACATGACGGAAGGTGTCCACATAGCCCATAGCCGTAAAGCGATCCAGAAAAGCGCGCTCTTCAGGCAAAAAGCCCGTGTATTTTTCGTTCTGCTTGGGACGCGCAAGGTCAATGGGCCTGTGCGCTATATTAAAATCCCCGCAAACCACAATGGGCTTGCTCTTGCGGCATTCTTCCGCATAGGCGAGAAAGGCGTCGAAAAAGCCCATTTTATAAGGCACACGCTTGAAACGGCCCGTGGGCTTGCCATTGTCGTCCAGTTCTTCCGCGCCGCCGTTGGGGAAATAGCCATTGAAAAAATGGAACTGCGGATACTCCAGATGCAGTAGACGTCCCTCGCCCTGAAACTCCGGCTGGGGCAGCTCCACGCTGACATTCAGCGAAGGTATCTTGCTGAACACCGCAACGCCCGAGTATCCCTTTTTAACCGTGCTCCACGACCAGTGCGATTCCCAGCCGTCAGGATCGCGCACGTCTTCACTCAACTGGTCCGGGTGGGCCTTGGTTTCCTGCAAGGCCACAACCTGCGCTTCGGTGCGCGAAAACCATTCCCATTCGGGCTTGCCCGCCACGGCGCGCAGACCATTGACATTCCATGAAACAAGCTTGAGCTGCATACGTCCTCCTGCCGCAGCATAGCCTTGCCTTGTTTTGCGGGCAAGGGGCCTCAGGGAGGGCTTTGTCTGCAACGCATTGCCAGAACGGGCTTTTTGCGGTATCAAGAATCTGGGCGTATATACGCCGCCAAACCCTTTTCGGGACATTTTTCAAGGAGTCGCTTATGGATATTTTGCCAATTCGTCGCGCTATTCTGAGCGTTACGGACAAAAGCGGCCTTGTGGAGTTTGCCACGTTTCTTACCTCGCGGGGGGTGGAGCTTATCTCTACCGGCGGCACCCAGAAGGCCCTTGAGGCGGCCGGGCTGTCCGTCACCGCAGTAAGCACCGTCACAGGATTCCCCGAGATTCTGGGGGGCCGGGTCAAAACCCTGCACCCCAAGATTCATGCGGGCATTCTGGCCAACAAGGACGAGCCGCAGCACATGCAGACCCTGTCAGAAAAGGGCATTCGCCCCTTTGACCTTGTCTGCGTCAACCTTTACGACTTTGCGGGCGCGGTGGAACGCCACCTCTCGCTTGAGCAGGCCGTGGAGGAAATTGACATCGGCGGCCCCTGCATGCTGCGCGCTGCGGCCAAGAACTTCCACAGCATCCTGGTGCTGCCCTCGCCGCAGTGGTACACCGCCGCTATGGAAGAAATGGAAAAAGATACCACAGTGGGCCTTGAGTTCCGGCAGGTTATGGCATCGCGCGCTTTTGAGGCAACCTCGCGCTACGATGCCCTGATCACCTCGTATCTGCGTCCCTAGGCTTGTACACAGCCCTCTCACCGCATTTGTTCACGCACCCGCAGCCCTGCCCCTTTTGAGGTACAGTGGTTGCGGGTGCGGTTTAACATTTTTTCGTTCAGGAGCTTCCCATCCCAAAGCCAGAAGGTAACGTGCAAGGGCTCAAGCCGAGCCAGCTTGCAGCACTAACCCGCCTGTTCAACCGCCGTTTCCCGGCGGAAGAAGTCTACACCGTTGACCAGGCCCGGGAACTCTCCCTGCTTTCACGCGCCGTGGGGCGGCAACTGGGCCTGCTTATTGACCGCAAGGGCCGGGTGCAGATGGTTATTGTGGGCGAGGCGGGCAGCATCATGATTCCCGAACTGCCGCGCGGACGCAGCGGGCAGGAACGCCTGCGCGGCCTGCGCCTGCTGCACACCCACCTTTCCCCCGGCGGCATCAGTCAGGAAGACCTGATGGACATGCTCTTTCTGCGGCTCGATGCCGTGGTGGCGCTCACCGTGAACCCGGTTGGCGAACCCGTGCAGTGGCAGGCGGCCCATCTTTTGCCCAACCCTTCGGGCGGCCAGCCCTATCACCTTGATACGCCCCAGCCCTGGGATCGCACGGAATCGCAGTTTGTTGCCACCGCCGAAGCTCTGGAAGAAGAGCTTGCCCGCAAGGCAGAGGACGCCCGCGAAGCCGACGACACCCCCCGCGCCATGCTGGTTTCTGTAGGTACGCAGCCGCGCATCATTCAGGAACGCAATCTGGACGAACTGGCGGAACTGGCCCGCACCGCAGGCCTGACTGTAGCCGGGCGCATGGTGCAGCGCGTGGCGCAGATCAACCCCCGCCTCATCATGGGCAAGGGCAAGGTGGCAGAGCTTGAAGTGCTGGCCCTGCAAGGCCGCGCTGGCATGATGGTTTTTGACGGCGAGCTTTCGCCCGCACAGTTGCACAATCTGGCCGACATCACCGAGCGCAAGGTCATTGACCGCACCCAGCTTATTCTGGATATTTTTGCCCAGCATGCGGTGAGCCGCGCGGGCAAGCTCCAGGTGGAACTGGCCCAGTTGCGCTATACCCAGCCGCGCCTTGTGGGTAAAAACCGCGCCATGGACCGTCTCATGGGCGGCATTGGCGGGCGCGGCCCCGGCGAAACCAAGCTGGAGACCGACCGCCGCAAAATCCGCGAGCGCATGGCCCGCATCCGCAAAGAGCTTGACCAGTTGCGGCGGCAGCGCTCGTTTACCCGCGCCCGGCGCTCACGGCAGGGCATCCCGCTGGCGGCGCTTGTGGGCTACACCAATGCGGGCAAGTCCACCCTGCTCAACACGCTTACCCGCTCGGAAGTGCTGGCAGAGAACAAGCTTTTCGCCACGCTTGACCCCACTACCCGACGGCTGCGCTTCCCTGCGGAAAAAGAAATCATCATGGCCGACACCGTGGGCTTTATCCGCAATTTGCCCAAGGAGCTGATGGACGCCTTTCGTGCAACCCTTGAGGAGCTGGAAGCGGCGGATCTTTTACTGCACGTTGCTGATGCTTCGCATCCTGACCTTTTGCAGCAGATAAGCGCTGTGGAAACCATCCTTGCCGAAATGGAACTGGATCGCATGCCGAGGCTGATGATTCTGAACAAGTGGGATCAGCTGGAAGCCCCGGCCCGCGCTGAACTGGCGGATGCCTTTCCCCATGCGTTGACGATTTCCGCCAAGAACGGCGAAGGCTGCAAGGCCTTGCTGGAAGAGCTGGAGCTTTTATTGCTGCGGCATCCGGCGAGTATGGTGGCGACTGATGCGCCGACAGTATTGAATTAGGGGGAGCTGCCTGCGCGGCGGCGATTGATTATTTTTGCTGCCCTGCGGGCACTAAATTCCGCCCTCCGGCGGGGGTTTGGACGCCTGCGCGGCGCGCGGTTTCGCCTCCCCGGCGTGGGATGAGCCTTTAATCTTTACTGCCCTACGGGTACTGGGTTCCGCTCTCCGGCGGAGTTTGGGACGCCTGTGCGGCGCGCAGCAAGGCGGGGCCGGTTATGGGGCTTCGCCCCCTTCGCGGCCCCCCTTGCATCCCCCCCCCGAAGCACCCCCTAAGAGGGCTTCCAACTGCCTGAACGTGGCGAGGGCACGCGTCTGTGCTGCGGGAGCTTCCCTCGCTCGCTCCGCTCGCTCAGGTGATCTCCCTTCGCGCCGCGTAAATGCCAGAATCCACTTTCGCTTTGAATGCTATTCCGCTTCAGCCAGCAATCTCAGTCCCCGTCGAAGATTGAACGACTACGGGTAAAAAGGAATTTCACCCCTCCATCAGGAGATGGTCGTGGGGTCGCCTTCCTTAAACTCGCCGGAGCGGATGCGGAGGCGATGTCTGGTGTTGGGCGAATTTGCAAAATACGCTTTTTGCGTCCTGAAAAGGAAGCGCCGGGATTTTGAGCGCAGCGTACTCAAGTACGTGAGCATCAAAATCCCGGCGCTGACGCATTCAGGGTGCAAAAGTCGGGTTTGCGTAAATGCGCTCGACAGGCTCACCCCGCCGCCAAAACCCTCTTACTTCTCCCAATGCGCTCGCAAATTTACCCTAAATCTTCGTCACGCCATCCTTGTCAGCGCGATTTCCCGGCACAGGGGTTTTCTCCGGCGCTTCCTTGGGCGTGGGTGCAATCGGCGCAGGCTTTTCAGGAGCCGCCGGGGCCTTCTGCAAAGCATATTCCCTGGCAGTGCTTTCCATCACGGCCTGCCCAACCACCAACCACTTCTCGCCCACCTTGCGCAGGGCAAGCCAACTGGTCATGCGGGCGGGCGTAGTCACCTGCGCCACCGCCGCATCGGCCCCAAGCTCGGTAATCTTGGCGGCCTTCAGGCTCTCAGGCACCCACGGGCAGTCAGGGGTGTCAGCCTTGCCGCACTGTGCCACCAGCTCGCCCGTGCTCACGCCGCGCATATACTGCTTTTGCAAGCGCGCCTGCATATCCACAACGCTGCCCAAAAGGTCTTCCATACCGCCCAGCCCGAGCAAGCGCCCCATGGAATCCAGAGCGTTGAGCGCCTGATCTTCGCGCGTCATATTTTTTATCTGGTTGGTTGCAAAAGGCTTCATGTCAATTTGCGCCAGAAAGGCCGCGCCGTCATTTTTGTTCAGGGCGTCGGCCACGTCGTTCAGCGCCTTCTGAGGGCCGGAAGTAACGCAGGCAGCAACCAGCGCGCCCAATAACAATACCAGCGGCAACAGCAAACCACGGCGAAACAACTTCATAACTACCTCTCTTGCGCACAAAAAAGTTTGGGTTTGAATGCGCTTTGCTTATTCTACGCCGTGCAGGCGCAAATGCAAAGTGCATCCCGGCGGCCCAAGCCCGCTTGCAGGGCTTTTTTTCCTCTCGTCCTTCTGCTACACATGGGCCACACGCCGCGAACGGAACAAGCCATGAAACGCGGCGGCAGGAGGCTTAGAATGAAAGTCATCATCATGTGCGGCGGCAAGGGTACTCGTCTGCGCGAAGAAACCTCGGTCAAACCCAAGCCCATGGTCGAGATCGGCGGACGGCCCGTGCTCTGGCACATCATGTCCATCTATGCGCGCTTTGGCTTCAAGGATTTTATCCTGCCCCTTGGTTACAAGGGCGAGGTCATCAAGCAGTATTTCCACGACTACAACATCCGCAATACGGATTTTACGGTTGACCTCAAGAGCGGCAACATTACCACCTACCCCAATCCCATTGAGGACTGGCGCGTGACCCTGTGCGACACCGGGCAGGAAACGCAAAAGGGTGGCCGCCTCAAGCGCGTTGCCAAGCACATTGACACAGACCGCTTTATGGTTACTTACGGCGACGGCGTTGCCGATATCGACCTGAACAAGCTCATCGAATTTCACAAGCAGTCGGGCAGCATCGGCACCTTTACGGGTGTGCGCATGCCCTCGCGCTTTGGTACGGTACGCACTGATGCCGACGGAAAGATCCTTTCGTGGGAAGAAAAGCCCGTGCTGGACGAATTTATCAACTGCGGATTTTTCGTATTCAAGCGCGAATTTCTTGACTACCTCACCGAGGATGAAGCCTGCGATCTGGAAAAAGAACCCTTGCAGCGGCTGGCGGCGGAGGGGCAGCTTTCCATGTATCCGCACCCCGGCCAGTGGCAGTGCATGGACACGCTGCGCGACTCCATCAAGCTCAACGAGATGTGGGACGCGGGCAAGGCCTTCTGGGTCTAAACGGCGCTTCGCACCACGTACTTACAGCTTCGGCTGCGGCCTGCCCGTAGCCGAAGCCTGCTTCACAGGCTGCACATCTCCTTTCCGCGTCAGCCAACGCGCGAAAACTCAACGAGGAACCAACATGTTTGCCAACGCATATAAAGGACGCCGGGTCTTTGTAACCGGACACACGGGATTCAAAGGTTCATGGCTTGCGGCATGGCTGACCCAGGTGGGCGCAGTGGTCGGCGGTTTTTCTGACTGCGTGCCCACCACTCCCTCGCACTACGCCGCCATGGATCTTTGCGCGCACCTCGAGGCTGACGTGCGCGGCGACATCCGCGACCGCGAAAGCATGATCAAGGCCATGCGCCAGTTCCGCCCCGATGTGGTCTTCCACCTTGCGGCGCAGGCGCTGGTGCGCAAGTCGTACGACGACCCGGCCCTGACCTTTGAAGCCAACATGATGGGCACCCTCAACGTGCTTGAGGCTGTGCGCGCCTGCCCCGATGTGCAGGCCGTCATCATGATCACTTCCGATAAATGCTACCGTAACGATGAATGGGTCTGGGGTTATCGCGAAACCGACCACCTCGGCGGGCACGATCCCTACTCCGCCTCCAAGGGCTGCGCGGAGATCATCGCCCACTCCTATTTTGAAAGCTTTTTCAAGGATGGCCCCGCCTGCGCCACAGTGCGCGCCGGCAACGTGATCGGCGGCGGCGACTGGGCGCAGGATCGCATTGTGCCCGACTGCGCCCGCGCATGGGCCGCCGGGCAGCCGGTGCAGATCCGCAGCCCATGGGCCACGCGCCCCTGGCAGCTCGTGCTGGAGCCTCTTTCCGGCTATCTGTGGCTTGGCGCGCGCCTGCTGCTGGGCCTCAACGAGCCTTTCAACCTGCGCGGGCAGGCCTACAACTTTGGCCCTGCGGCAGACGTCAACAATACCGTGGCCGAAGTGGTGGATGCCCTTGCCCTGCACTGGCCCGGCTTTGCCAGCGAGATGGACAAGAACGGTCAGGCGGGCATGAAGGAATGCACCCTGCTCAAGCTCTGCTGCGACAAAGCACTGGCGCATCTGGGCTGGAAGGCTACCCTCACCTTTGAGGAAACCATCCGCTACACCGCCGAATGGTACCACTGCTTCTATCAGGGCCAGAACGGCAAGCAGCCCCAGAACATGCTCGACTTCACCCTTGGGCAGATCGCGGCCTACGTCAACGCCGCCGAACAACGCAATCAGGTGTGGGTAAAGTAATGAATACAGAGGAAATGACTGCGCAGGATGTTGGCATTGCAGGCGCACTGCTGCACCCCCTGAAGGTCATTCCGACAGAAGGCGGGCCGGTGCTGCACATGCTGCGCCCCGGTTCGCCCCTGTTGCCAGACTTCAGCAAGGGCTTTGGCGAAATCTATTTTTCAGAGGTGCTGCCCGGCCACGTCAAGGCATGGAAGCGCCACACCCGCCAGACCCAGCACTTTGCCGTGCCTTCAGGCCTGCTGAAAATCGTGATGTATGACGACAGGCCAGACTCCGAAACGCGCGGCGTTTTGTGCGAACTGGCTCTGGGCAGACCGGAACACTACGGGCTGCTGCGCATCCCCGTGAACGTGTGGTACGGCTTTACGGCTATGGGTGATGCCCCGGCGCTCATCTGCAACTGCGCCGACATCCCCCACGATCCCACCGAAGGGCAGCGACTGCCCGCCGATGACCCTTCCATCCCCTACACATGGAGTGAAGGAGGCGTATAACATGCGCTGCGGCGATCTTTTGCGCGAGGCATGGGTTCCCCGCCCTGCCCTCGCGCCAAAGCTTACTTTCCGCCAACAGGCAAGGGCGTGGTGGCAGGCCTGTCGCCCGCCTTTTTTCATTACGGCGGCCATTCCGGTTACGCTGGCTCTGGCACTGACCTTTCGCCTGCAAGGAATCATCCGGCCCGGACAGTGGGCAACCTACGCCCTGCTGCTGGCTGGCTGCTTTATGGGCCTGACCATTGCCAATCTGGCCAACGACCTCTTTGACCATATTCTCGGCGTGGACGGCGGCGACAACATCGGCGGCTCGCGCGTTATCCAGTCCGGCCTTATCAGCCCGCGCCAACTGTCCATTGTTCTGCTCCTGCTCACCCCGGCAACGCTTGCCGTGGGCGGCCTGCTGATTCTGGGGCTGGCCCCGGCCCTGCGGCCCGCGCTTTGGGCATTGAGCGTGTTCGCGGTGGGTTCCGCCGTTTTTTACGTGGCGCCGCCCATCCGCTACGGGCACCGCGCCCTTGGCGAAGTTTTTGTATGCCTGAACATGGGCTTTATCATGGTGAGCGCCAGCGCCACCCTGCTGCTGGGCCACTTTGAGCCTTGCAGCCTCGCGCTGGCATTGCCCGTGGGCCTGATGGTGGCGGGAGTGCTCTACTACCAGAGCCTGCCGGAAATCGAAACCGATCTGGCGGCGGGCAAGCATACCCTTGCCAACACTCTGGGCAAGGCCGGGGCCTTTTTGCTGTTCCGCCTGTGGTGGCCGCTGATATGGCTACTGCTGTGCAATCTGTGGGCAGCGGGCCTTGCGGGCTGGCCGGTTGTACTGTGCCTGACTGGCCTGCCCTTTTATCTGGCCGCCTGCCGCCGCATCCACCTTGCCGGGGATGGCGACTGGCTGCCACTGGACGCTCACGGACATCTGGTGCGCAAATGCTACCTCATCAGCGGGGCAGCACTCATACTGGGTGTGCTGCTGTAAACGCTCACTGCTGCGATTAACTGAAAAGAAAAGGTCATTCCCGATTGCCGGTTTATACCTGCGATCGGGAATGACCTCAAAAATACATACAGACCTGTTCAAGCCGGAGATTTTCCGGCTTTTTTTTGCGCGTTCAGATCCCCTGTGAACAGCCTTGGGTCATTGAAAATACTTTTTTGTTTCCGCTATGACTATGGGGCTTAGCACCAACAGGGCCACAAGGTTGGGAAAGGCCATACAGGCATTGGTGATGTCGGCCATATACCAGATAGGCCTGATGGACAGATACGGGGCAACAGCTACGCACAAAATATACAGTATTTTGTAACTCATTACGTATGTTACCCCGTCCGTCAGATACACAACGCACCGCTCGCCGTAGTAGTTCCAGCCAATGATTGTTGTAAAAGAAAAGAATACCAGCCCGATCGAAACTACGTACATCCCCATGTCGCCAGACATGCCAGCATTGAATGCGGCATTGGAAAGGATACCGCCGTCAAGCGTAGAACTTTCAAGCAAACCAGAGGTGATAATCACCAGCCCCGTCATGGTGCAGATGACAATAGTCGTGAAGAAAACGCCGGTCATGGCAATCAGGCCCTGCCGCACGCCGGAATCAGACTTGGCTGCGGCCACCACAATGGGGGCGCTGCCAAGCCCGGCTTCATTGGTGTACACACCCCGGGCGATGCCGGTGCGCATGGCGGTCATTACAGAAACGATGACAGCCCCGGTAGCGCCGCCAGCCACGGCAGGCGGCTCAAAAGCAGATTTAACAACCAGAGCAAAAGCTCCGGGCAGCGCCGCCGACTGGTTGAACAGGACGTAGGCCGAGGCGGCAACATAAAAGGCCGCCATCAGCGGCACAATAAATTCAGCCACGCTGGAAATGGACTTGATGCCGCCAATTACTACAGCGGCGGTGGCAATGGTCACAACTGCGCCCACAATGGGGATCGGCACATTAAAGGCATTGCTGACAGATTCCGTAATCGCATTAACCTGCGGGAATGTGCCGCACCCCATCAGGGCTGTGACCGCGCCAAAAAATGCAAACAGCTTGGCAAGCCATTTCCATTTACTGCCCATGCCCTGCTCAATGTAGTACATGGGGCCGCCAGCCACTTCGCCCTTCTCGTCTATGGAGCGGTATTTGATGGCCAACACGCCTTCAGCATACTTTGTGGCCATGCCAAGAACAGCCGAAACCCACATCCAGAAGAGCGCGCCCGGCCCGCCCACACGCAGGGCGGTTGCCACGCCAACAATGCTGCCTGTGCCAATGGTTGCGGCCAGAGCCGTGCAGAGGGAAGCAAATGCGGAAACATCACCCACACTGCCTTCCTCTTTTTCAAAAATATAACGAATGGCTTTGGGGAGATGAATAAACTGAAGAAATCCCAACCGGAGAGTATAATAAAGCCCGGTAATCAGGAGAAGGATCATGGTTGGGGGGCCCCAGACAATTTCCTGAATTTGTTGCAGCACGCCAATAAGACTTTCCATACACACTCTAATTTTCTTAAAATATTTAGCAAGTTGAAGGGAATTTGCTATAAGACGCCACATCCCGCGCACATGCCACCGCAAGGCATGTCCCAGCTATTACGAGCAGCATCTCACCACCATAGCAATGTATATCACCGCTATGAGAATAGGCCGGGTTGTTGTGATATGCGACTTTTTGTCATTCCGCAACTCCCGCTTTAATCTACTGCGATATCCACACTCAACCAGCCTGGCTTTACCCTGCCAGGATATTCACGCTTGACCAGCTTTAATTCCGCAACTTTTGGGTAAAATACATATAACGTCCACAATTCTCCAGCAAGTTGCATGCGTCATCTGGCGCATGCTGCAACAAAAAGTGGGAATACGGCGACCGTATCCCCACGTATGAAAAATCTACCAGGCCTGTCAGTCAAAGAGGCGCGATAACGCCTCCTGTCACTTGCTCAGTTGCTCCGCCTTTTTCATCAGGCTCAAATTGCGCATTTCAGAAATGCCCAATCCAAGCAGCGTCAGGCCTGTTCCGAGCGCAGCCATCCAGGTAATCCGCTCATGCAGCACCAGAACAGCAGTAATCACCGTGACAACGGGAACAAGATATATGTACACGCAGCTTTTGACAGCACCAAGCCGCTGTATGGCAAATGTCCAGGCCACAAAACACAGGGCGGACGCCCCCAGCCCCAGAAACAGCAGGTTGAGGCTGTTAACCGGATTTTCCAGACGCTCCAGCCCCAGATGGAATTCCATAAACGGCAGGCAAGGCAGCATGAACAGCAGGCCGTAGAAAAAACAGCGTCTTGTGACCATCAGGCTGTTATAGCCAAAGGCCATGAGCTTGCGCGTCAAAATGGAATACCCGGCCCACGAAAGCCCGGCCAGCACGGCAAGTACATCCCCAAGAGGATTGAGACGCAGTTGCGTGCTGCCGCTAAAGCTGATGAGGCCAATGCCCAGCATGGCAGCCACAAAGCCCAAAAAGAAGTTCAGCCCCGGACGCTCGGCCCGCAGCAGCCAGAAGGCCAGCAAACCTGCAAAAAATGGCGATATGGCCACAATCACGCCCACATTTGAGGCAAACGTGTAGGTAAGGGCAATATTTTCAAGCAGAAAATACAGTGTCACGCCACACAGCCCAGCTAAGGCGAACAACACCTCCTGCCGTTTGTCCGTAATGCGCAGCAAGCGCGGGCAGGCAAGCCACAAGGCCGCATAGCCCAGCAAAAAGCGGAAAAAAAGAATTTCCACAGGCGTAAAAGCGCGCAGCAGAACCTTTGTAGAAATAAATGTAGTGCCCCACACGATAATGCAGAACAGCGCCGCCATGTGACCTGTCAGAGTTTTGCTGTGCGTCATGAACCCAACCGGATAAAAAAAAGTGGTTTATCACTGAGCCAGGGGCGGCTAGTGACAAAAATTCCGCAAAGGGGCTGGCCCAAAGGAGTAGTGGCAGTGCCAGCCGCTCAGCGCAGCCAGAGTTTGGCCACGTTTGCGAGGTGTTGCACGCGGCAGAACAGCCACGAGGTGTGATACCCGTCAGCCACTGCATGGTGTACGCAGACAGACAGCGGCAGCAGCGTTCTGCCGCTCTGCTCATAGTGTTTGCCTGCGCGCAGCAGAGGAAAAAGCATGCGGGATTCTGCGTACGTATCCTGTGCAAAAGAAGTAAATGAAAGCCAGGGCAACGAGGATATGGAACAAAAGTTGCCGGGCTTGTCCGGGCGTGCGGTTACCCCGGTTGCGCCGCCATAACGTGCCATGTCTTCTAGCACGCGGGAATAAAATGTGGAAAAATCCGCAGTCCATTCGCTCCATACATCAGAAAAGCTGCAATCGCTCTGATGAAACAGCGTATAAACCGGGTTGCAGAACGTCCACCAGCCAAGATTGCCCTCCGCGTCCATCGACAGGCGAAAAGTACGGCTCACGTCCTTGCCCGGCCAGCCGCCTTCCGGCAATGGCAAGGGCATCTGCACGCTGCTCCGGCTGTGTTCGTCCTTAGCCGCCGGTGTGTCGGAGTAGCTCTCTGCTGGGGTCGGCTCTCCGTTGACAGCGGCCATAAGCAGATAAAGCAGGCAGGGAAAAAACCTGCGCCCCTCGCGCGCCTGCATCAAGCCGGTTATGTCCACCTGCGCCGTAATGGAATAGCGGCACTTTATTTTATTGAAATAGTAGTCAAAGTACTGGCGTCTTGGCCATGTGCCCAAATCCATGGGCATAAAACGCGCATGGCGTTTATGCAGCTGGTCACCCTGGCCGGCTGGATGGGACAACGCTTCAGACATTGAAACTCCCTTGCCCTTCGACATCGGCAATCCAGGCTGTCAGCCGCGAGCCTGCCCGGCCATGCCCAGCTCTATAAGGCGCTCAAGCAGCTGGCCAAAATCCATGCCCACAGTACGGGCCTCGCGCGGCACAAGGCTGGTGGCCGTCATGCCCGGCAGGGTGTTTACCTCAAGAATGGTCAGGCTGTCGTCCGGGCCAAGAATAAAATCGGCCCGGCTGTAGCCGCTCAGGCCAAGAGCCTTGTGCGCTGCAAGTGCAAGCTCCTGCACGCGGGAGGTCAGCGCTTCGCTGATGGGCGCGGGGCATATCTCGCGCGCACCGTCCTTGGCGTACTTGCTTTCATAGTCAAAAAAATCGCCAGCCACAGGCTCAATAAGGATGGGCGGCAGGGCTTCTTCGCCCAGAATGCCGCAAGTTACTTCGCGCCCTGCGAGCACGGGTTCCATGATGACCTCGTCGCCAGCGGCAAAAATGGATGCCAGCACAGCGTCAAGCTCTGCCCGGTTGCTGGCGCGGCCCATGCGCAGCGAAGACCCTCCCGTATTGCTTTTGACAAAGAGCGGATAGGGCAAGCGAGGCTGCCAGCCAGCCTCGGGGGCGCAAGGCAAAAATTCCCAGTCTGCCGTGGGCAGGCCCGCCTGCCGGAATATCTGTTTGGCAGCACTTTTGTTGAGCGCCAGAAAAGACCCCGCAGGGCCGGACCCCTGGTATGGGCAGCCCACCCGTTCAAGCATGGCCTGTACAAGGCCGTCCTCGCCGGGTGCGCCGTGCAGGTTGATGAGGGCAAAATCGTGCGCCGCTGCCGTCTCAAGCAGGCAGTCGAAGCCCGAAAGCAGGTCAAAAAACGTTACCGAATGGCCGCGTTGCGCAAGCGCCTCCTGCATGGCGCGCGCCCCGTTGAGCGAAACTTCGCGCTCAGTGGACCACCCGCCCGCAATCAAAAGAATTTTCATGTAAGGCCCATCCCAGCTGCGCCTCAAGGGCGCTTTCAATATTTTTTCCCTGTCTGTAGGCTACGCCAATGCCCTCGCGCGCAGCCTCGGTACGGCCATAGCGCTCAAGCAGGTCTTCGTAGCGTTCTTCAAGCGTCACGCAGGCATCATGCCTGATACGCTTGTCGGCATAGATCACAAAAAAAGGCAGTGAGCAGATTTCCGGCCCCTGCGGCAAGGCCCACGGCCACCACACATGCATCATCACGCCCTGTGCAATGGCATAATTACCCGTTTCAGCCACAGTCCAGGCCGCGCCTACCTGCGCGTGGCTGCCGCCGTGCTTGACGCAGTAGGTCTTGGCAATGTCGTGCAAAAGGCCGCCAGCGCGAACCTCGGGAACGCACACGGCAAAGCCCCTGTCTGCCGCCCGCTGGGCCAGCATGGCTGCCACGTGCGCCACCAGCAAGGAATGCCGCCGAATGTTCGGCAGCATGCCGTATTTGTCCCACAGAGCCAGGCATGCGGCTTCACTGGGTACGGGGCGCAGAGCGCCCGCGCTGCAAAGCGATGGCAAGGGAGGCAGGTCGGCCAGAGGCCGGTTGCTTTCTTTCAGAGGGGACTGCGCGCCGGAATTGGTGTTCATCCTCAAAGTATGCCACCGCAATAAAGGGATGGCAAGATTGCCCGGCGTCGCATTCAATCGGCAGCAGAAGCAGCCCGGATTCCAGCCATACCTGTCCGGATCGGGCAACAGCCCGGTATTGATGCCTGACCGTGCGTGTTTTGCCACAGGCAAAAAAACATCCCGCTGATCAAAGGACAGCGGGATGATGTATCGATAAATTAAAACCGTCAGTTTGTGGGCTTAACCGGCTTGGGAGCTTTGCTCGCCGGTTTGGCCGCAGCAGGTTTGGCAGCCTTGGCCGGAGCGGCCTTGCCAGTTTTTGCCGGAGCAGGCTTGCCCGCAGTGGCAGGGGCGGGCTTGGCCGACGCCTCTGGCGAAGGCGCACCGTTGATCATGTCTGATAGGGCCAAAATGGTGTTGGCGTAGATGGCGGCATGGTTGTAGGCCATAAGTATCTGATGCTGCCTTGCGCGCGGAAGGCCGGGCTTCCAGCCATGTTTGGCGAGATAATTGGAAAGACTTGCCACAGCATCGGGGATGGTGAACAGATCAACCTTGCCATCGCCGTCGCCGTCCGCGCCGTACGTGGCAATATTGGAGGGCATGAACTGGCACAGACCCACAGCTCCGTAAATGGAACTCGGCAGATGGTGCGGATCAATATTGTCGCGCAACATGTGCTCCACCAGAGCCTTTACTTCCTTGTAGGCCCAATCCGCCCGTTTGGGCATGATTTCGGCAAACCAGTCGAGGTGCTCCTGATAGCCGGGCATGCGCGGCAGCCAGTCAGGGATATCAGAGGGCTGACGCGTTACCGACATACTGGCAAGCGTGTAAAAGGCGTTTTCCGGCACGTCGGCCAGCACCTTGCCAAGGCGGGTTTCCACAAACAGCAGGGATACCGCTATGGATGAAGGCACGCCAAAGCGGGCCTCGGCCTGATCAAAGGCGCGCTTGTTCTGTGCCACAAACTGGCGGCACAACTGCACATTGGCATCGGTTAGCACGCCCTTGTAATACAGGGCCGCAGGCGCGGTGGAAGGCGGCTTGGGGAAAAATTTGCGGTTATACAGCTCACGCATTTTTCTGCCCATGGGCGACTGCGTGGGCGTGGCGCTGAGTGTAGCCAGCAGGGCGTCCACCCTCGGGCCGGAAAGCCCGTCAGCTGCAAGCCGATCAGCCAGGGGCCGCCATGCGGGAGCGATGACAGCGGAGCCTGCCGCTGGTTGCGGCTGGCTTTGCTGATATGACGGAGTATACGTTGGCGCTGGTGAGGGCGCATATGTTGGAGCTGGCGCGGCATAGCCTGGCGCCTGACTTTGCGGCCCGCCATAGCTTGGGGCCGCCGTAGTGCCCGCACCGTTGCTGCCGCCCGCATACCCGCCGGAATAACTGGGGGTTGCGTAGCCCTGCGCCGTGTTTGACGAAGCGGCAGGGGGTGCCCCAGCCGGGCTGTAGGAAGGCTGGCTTGCAGCAGGAGAGGACGGCAAATCATATGATGTAATACCGTCCCCACCGCGTGAGGCCGCTGTCTGTGCGCCGCTACAGGCGCACAGCAGCAGACAGCCCGCAAGACCACATACCGACCAGGCTCTTCGGCAAAACGAATGAACGGCAAAAGCCGGTTGCAGCATCATTTTTCTACACTTCCTGCAACACCCACGCCACGCGGCCAAGCATGCGCTTGGCAAGCAGGCCCGCAGCCAACTGGGTTTCGGGGAAGCTTGCAGCCTCGGAGCGCAGCACATAGCCATCCTGGGTGCTGTTCAAAAACACCCTGCGCAGCACGACGCCCTCATTGGGAGCAAAAATGGCATAGATACGGCCAGACACCACATCCGTATCCATTGTATCCACACCCACATGCGCCCCTTCCGAGATAAGGGGGGCCATGTTGGCGCCGCGCACCCGCAGCACCTGCAGGCCGTCACGGGTGAGTGAAAGCGGCAGCGATATCTTGCCCGCCAGAGCCAGAGCAGGACGGGGGGCATCATCATTGTAGACGCACTTGGCGTCATACACGGAATGGATGCCGCCACGGGCCATGGCGTCGCCATAGTGGGCAGCTGTCTCGGCAAGGGAGGCCGGTGCGTCTTCAGGCACATAACCCTGCTCGGTGCGCAAGTACATGGGGCCTACACCCTGCTTGAGCCAGTCAGGGTTCAGCCCAAACTTCTCGAAAAGCTTCATGAACCAGTCACCGGGCACGGAATTGCGCCGTTTCGCATCGGAAATACTGGACTGACGGATGTCCAGAACCTCGGCCAGCTCTACCTGCGTGCGGCTGTTGGTGGCCAACTTGATGCGTTCATATATCTCTGCAAAACCGGGCATAACTCTTTGACTCCTGGCGTGGAAAACCACGCATCAATGTTGCTGATTGAGCAGCGGCGTTTCGTTGGAAAGCACCAGCTTGCTGTTCTCTTTTAGCGATTTACGCATGGCGTCAAGCCAGCGTTGATACGCATAGAACTGAGGGGCCTTGTTATAGGCCTGGGCGTAAACTGACGCCGCTTTGGCATCGCCCTGTCCTCGTTCAATCTGCGCGGCGCGCGCCGCCTCTGCCAGAATAACCGCGCGCTGGCGGTCAGCATCGGAACGGATACGCGTCGACTCCTCTTCACCTTCCGAACGGTACTGCTTTGCCTGCCGTTCACGTTCGGCCCGCATGCGTCCAAAAATCGCACGCTGGTTTTCAGGTGGCAGGTCTGTACGCTTGATGCGCACATCCAGCACCTCGACTCCGTAGCCATGCATGAGGTCGGAAACCTTGTTGGTCACTTCCTTCATGATGGCCGCCCTGTGGGAGGACACGACCTCTGTAAGGGTATACGCACCCACAAGTGCCCGCAGTTGTGAATAGACAACGTCGTCCAGCCGCGCCTGCGCTCCGGGAATGGAACGCATGGTGCGGTAAAACTGCAGGGGATCAATGATCTTCCAGCGCGCATAGTTATCAAGAACAATGGCCTTTTTATCTACGGTAAAGGCCTCTCGGGAGCGCGCTTCATAGTCCAGAACACGGGCATCGAAATAGACCACGTTCTGGATAAAAGGAATTTTAAAATGCAGGCCAGGCCCGTACACGCGCGAAAGCGGTTCGCCCAGCTGCAATACCAGAGCCTTCTGGGTCTGGTGAACGGTAAAGAATCCCTGGGTAACAACGATAAGCAGTACCAGAGCAACAAGAATCAGCACCAGAGGATTTTTACTCATTATTTCTTCTCCAGCGTCTTGGGCGAAGCAGGAGCGCCGAGACCAGGCAAGGTGAGATAGGGCAGCGCGCGGCCAGCAGCCGGATTGTCCATAAGCACCTTTTCGTTCGCGTTGGAAAGAATGTCTTCTACTGCTTCAAAATAGAGGCGCTGTTCCGTGACCTTGGGGGCCTTGTCGTGCTCTATGCGCAGGGCTTCAAAACGGGAGGCATCACCCTCGGCGTTACGCACGCGCGTTGCGCTATAGGCAGCGGCCTCGTTGCCCATGGCGGCAGCCTGGCCCCTGGCCTTGGGCAGCAGCTCGTTGCGGTAGGCCTCGGCCTCGTTAATGATGCGGCTTTTATCCTCACGGGCGCTGGCCACATCTTTGAACGCGTCAATAACTTCGTGCGGGGGGTGCACATCCTGCAACTGCACGGCCAGCACCTGTATGCCCGCGCCGTAGCGGTCAAGAACGGTTTGCAGCAACTGGGTGGCCTCGCTCTGAATTTTCAGCTTGCCATCGGTAATGGCGGAGTCGATCTGGCTGTTGCCGATGACCTCGCGCATGGCCGCCTCTGCGGCATTGCGCACCAGCGCTGCGGGCGCGGTAACGTTAAAAAGGTAGTCCACAGGGTCGCTGATCTTGTATTGCACACTGAACTGCACGTTGACGATGTTTTCATCGCCCGTGAGCATGGAGGCTTCCTCCGGAATAGTGCGCAACTGCCCCTGCTGGAAGGTGGCCGACTGCCCAACGGAACGGAAGCCCACCTCGCTGCGCAAGACCTGCGTTACCTGCGGCTTGTATACTGATTCAATAGGAACAGGCCACGCGTAGTGCGGGCCAGGCCCTTCGGTGCGGTCATACTTGCCAAAGCGCAGCACAACACCCTGTTCGTCGGGATTAACAATATAAATACCCGAAAGAAGCCACAGGACCACAATGGCAAAACCCACAAGGCCAGCCGCCCTTCCGTTGGGAAAGCGCATGCGGGCTATTTTGGAAAAAGGGTTTTCTCCACCGGGGCCACGGCCGTTGTTAAAAGGGGTGCGCCTGGCACGAGGGGTTTCTTCTTCCTGCCCCATATCGTCAGAATCCACATCCTGAGGAGGTCGGGGCGGAGGGTTAGAACCCTGCTTCTGTCTTTTTTCCTGAAGTTTGTCCCAGTCCCAATTCATAACGCAAACATGTCCTTTAAAGAATGCGTGATGTTATTGCCGAACAAAAAGTATCGGTCAGTAACTCACTAATATTATGGAGAAATGAGGAAGTTAAACATGGCACTACAGTGACGAGAACAATAGGGCTTTTCATCCATTCTAATCGGGCATCTTGTACAATATAGGCACATTCTGAAACAAAGTCAATATAACATGGCAAATCACTATGTTTTACAAGCAATACTGTAAAAATTACAGCTAATTGCAATTTGAAACAAAGGGAAGAACCATTCCCGATTAGTGATCTTCAGATACGGGTAGAAAGAACGGACCAGAAATACACTTCTGCATCTCCTTTTCAGAACTACGCGCGACACGTCAGCCCTCCAGCAGAATGACCGCCGAAAGAACAAGATCAAAAAAGGTGGTAAAGTATACACAAAAAAATGGCCGCCCGCTACTACTGAGAGGCAATCCAACTTTTCAAAATAAAAACAGCCTAGTAGGCCAGGGAAACAGCCGCAGATTTATCCGCGTTCACGCTGGGGCTGCGCAGGGCTGTTCCCGCAAGCGGCACAACCCGCACGGAATTGACCACATCCGCCCGCACATCAAAACCTGGGGTATAGGCAAACTGTCCGCTTTCACCCATGCTTTCGCCGCGCCAAAGGGTAACGGCAAAGAACAGTGCGCAGCCAAAGAGCGCCGCGCTCAATGCCATATAGGGAACTGACCTTACGTGATTGTGACCGTTCATGACGACTCCCTGCGGCAGCTTTTGCCGCCGCCAAGTTTTCGTCAGAACGATGCAAAAAATACGCCGAAAGTTTTACTGACGCAGGCGGGTGCACTCCTCCACAATGCGCGTCAGTTCCGCATCGTCCGGCAGTTCCTTGAGGCCGGCCCGCGCATGCCCGATGGCGCGCACATATTCGCCCGCATCCATCATGGCCCGGGCCATCATGCCAAAGATGGCCTTTTCGTCCTTGTAGTGTTTGAGGGCCTCGGCAAAACATGCATCAGCCTCTGAAGGCTTACCCTCTGCCAGAAACTTTTTGCCGTCGCTGAAGCCGTGGTCAAGGTTCAGCTTGCGCTGCAAGGCCACCTGATATTCCTCTTCTTTTTCCTGCCCCTTCAGGGAGCGGTAAAGCTGCGAGAGAAGCTGGAGCAGATCTTTTTCCGCACCGGGAGTATAGACAAAGGCTGGCGCTCCGGCGGCTTTCAGCTCCGGATCAACAGCCAGATCCGCCACTGCGGTTCGAAAATCGCCGCGCAGATCGAGCGGAGCGCTCTGGCCGCCCAGCTCCTTGAGGGCCGAAATGGTTAGAAAGAGCGCCCGTTCCGTATCGCGGCGCGCGCAACAGGCCTTGGCGCGGCCCAGGTCTTCTCTGACTTTACGTGCGTTCATCACAGCCCCTTATCAATTTTTGTTGCCTGCGCGTGTTTTTCAAGCACCTGCCGCATGGCGTCCGCCGTAGGCGCATCCAGCTTGTAGGACATGACATAATCCCGAAAACGGGCGTTCAACCCTGCGGCCACCTGCGCAAGATCGCGCTGAAATTCCTTGTATTCCTTACGCTCGGTCAGCCGTACCCGGCCCTGCCCGTCCACATCGTCTACAGCATAGCGTTGTATCGGCGCAAGAGAGCGCAGGCCGGAAAGGTAGAGAATTTTATTCATGAACAGCTTGCCCATGCACAGGTTATCCCTGACCACCAGCTCGCGGTGCAGTCTGCGCTTGTCTATACCGCGTGCGGCATAGGTTTCGCGCGCATCATCGTCTTCCCTGATATTTTCAAAATACTCGGGCCCGAGGTAATAGTACTGCGGCAGGCCCGCCGCCTGCATGCGCAGGCCGTAATCGCCATCCTCGCCGCCGTAGAGGCCGTATTCCTCATTCCAGAAACCCAGTATTTCAGAAACAGCCTGCGGCACAAGCACGGCCTGACCGGGCAGGTTGCCCACGCACAACCCAAGCTCGCCGTGCGGGGTTTGCAGGCTGCCGGGAGTTTTTCGCAGCATTTCGCGGTTAAACGCGCCGCCAAGATTGGAGAGCGGCTGCCCGTGGCTCCACAGGGCCAGCAGGTCGCGCAGCCAGTGCTTGCGCACAATGGCGGTATCGTTATCCAGCTTCATGTACAGCGGCGCGGGCACAAGCTTCCAGCCCACATTGGCTGCGCAGGCCACGCCCATATTGCGCGGCAGCAAAAAAAGATGGTCGATCAAGCCCTCTGCCCGCAAGGCCAGCAGTTTTTTTACAAGCTCCGGCTCGCTGCCATTGTCCACAACCGTGATATGGAACGGCACCTCGCGCGAGGTGGCTGCCAGGGCGCGGATGGCGCGTTCCGTGGCCGCAGGCCTGTTAAAAACCGGGATGGTCACGTTGCAGAGCGGCCCCTGCGGGCTCGCCCCGGTGCTGGGCTCGTGCATGTATGCTCCGCTGGCGCTGCTGCGCCCTGCAATCAGATGTGACAGACAGCAATGGATGCGTGATGGTAGATAACAGGCCCCTGTGCGTCAAGACGAGTAATTGACGCTACTGCCGTGCATTGGTAGGCTTGCCGCCGCAAACCCGCCGCCTATTCTGCGGCAGGCATAAAGGAGAACCATGGCGCGCGTACTTTACGGCATTCACGGCACAGGCCACGGGCACGCCATGCGCGGCCTGACCATAGCCCGCCGCCTTTCACGGCACGAATTTCTTTTTGTGGCGGACGACGACGCCCCAAAAATTCTTGAGCCGGAATTTCCCGTGCGCCGACTGCCCAACCTGGGCACGGTGTTCAAGAACTACAAGGTGGACATGGCCGCCACCATCAGCCGGGCCCTGCCCCTGCTGTGGCACAGGCAGCGTTATATTGATCAGGTGTCGCGCCTCATTGATGAATTCCAGCCCGATGTCTGCATGACCGATCTGGAATATTTTGTGCCGCGCGCCGCCGAAAAGGCCGGGCTGCCCTGCCTGACCCTCGACCATCAACATATCATCACCTGCTGCCAGCACAACCTGCCGCCCAACATGTGGTGGGATACCTTTGTGCAGGGCCTCACCCCGCGTTATCTCTTCCGCCCCACGGCGGAAAACCTCATCATATCATTCTACTCGCCGCCTGTGCTGCCACAGTACAAGGCGCGCGTGGCCCCGCCCATTCTGCGCGACAGCGTGCTTGCGCTCAACCCGCGCGATGACGGCCATGTGCTCGTGTACCAGAGCAATTCCACCCACCGCAAACTGGTGGACTTTTTGCGCGCCGCCACGCGCAAGACCTGCTACGTCTTCGGCTACGACCGTACCGAAGGGCAGGAGGACAACGTTATCTTCATGCGCAAGAGCGAAGAAGGCTTTCTGCGGCTGCTGGAGGGCTGCTCCTACGTTATTCAGGGCGGCGGGCATACCCTCATGGGCGAGGCCCTGCACCTGGGCAAACCCATACTCACCCTGCCCCTCAAGGCCATGGTGGAACAACGCTTCAACGCGCTCTACATCGAGCGCCTGGGCTACGGCATGCAGGCCGACATGCACACGCTGGAACCGGAACTGCTCCAGCGCTTTGAGGCAAACCTGCCTGCCTACAAGGCGTCCATAGCCGCAGGGTGCTTTTGCGGCAATGAAACGGTTTTCGGCCTTGTGGATCACTTTATCCGCAACGGTTCCCTGCCTGTGCACGGCAACCCCGCAGTGCAAGAATAAAAACGGCAAGCCGCTTTTTTCAGCGCAACTCCAGGCCAGACCTCCGGTACAGCGGCGGTCTGGCTTTTTTCTGCCCCTCCTCCCCCTGCTCCATCTTTTTTCCATCCACCTGTACTTGCAGCATAAAATTTCTGACGCACTGTTGTAACTGCGCTGTCATGTCTGAAGCAATGGCGTAATTGGCCGTTGCGCTTGTCATTTATTTTGAAAAAGTCTAGATTTCAGCAATATTTCCCTACAAATCCATAAACGAGGCTTTTACATGGACGGCATCCGCTATATTCACGCCGCCGATCTGCATCTGGACACGCCATTTCAGGGGCTTTCCCGCACGGCGGCGCAGGGGGGGCATCTGGCGCGTCTGCTGCAAGAGGCCACCTTCAAGGCCATGGACCGCCTCTTCCGGCTTTGTGAATCAGACAAGCCGGATTTTCTCATACTGGCTGGCGACGTGTATAATGAGGAAAACCACAGCGTCAAAGCACAGCTTAAGCTGTGCGACGGCTGCCGCCGCCTGCGTGATGCCGGAGTGCGCGTTTTTCTGGCGCACGGCAATCACGATCCCCTTTCCTCACGACTGGCGGCTGTGCAGTGGCCTGACAACGTCACTGTTTTCGGGCCGGATGCCGAAAGCCACACGGTTGAAAAAGACGGCAAGGTCGTGGCTGTGGTGCACGGCATCAGCCACGCCAAGATCAAGGAAGGCCGCAACCTGGCCCGCCTGTTCCGGCGCGACCAGAACCATGACTGCTTTCAGCTTGGCGTTCTGCACTGCACGGTCGAAGGCCAGAGCAAGGCCGACCGCTACGCCCCCTGCTCGCTGGACGATCTTAAAAATACTGAGCTTGACGCATGGGCGCTGGGCCATGTGCACGAGCGGGCCACACTTTGCGCCGCCCCTTTTATCGCCTACAGCGGCAACGCTCAGGGCCTGCACGTCAACGAGCCGGGGCCGCGCGGCTGCCTGCGGGTGACGGCAAGCCCGCAACCGGGCGGCGGCTTTGCCTGCAACGAGGATTTTGTTCGCCTGGGCCCCGTGCAGTGGGCCAGGGTGCAGGTTGAGCTTGATGATGTGGCCCACCTCAACGAGGTGGAAAACAGAATGACCCGCGCGCTGGAAGAGGCCGCAGAAGCTACTGACCCCGGCTGCGAGGCCCTGATGGCCCGTGTGGTTTTGCGCGGGCGCACCCCGCTTGACGCCGCCCTGCGCGATGCCCCCAATCAGGAAGACCTTGCCGAACGGCTGGCGCACCTGCAAACAGGCACCCCCAGCGTGTGGATCAAGGACATGGTGGCGGAAACAAGCCCCGCCATAGACCGTGCCCAGTATCTGCAACGTGAAGACCTGCTTGGCGAAACCCTGCGGCTGGCCGAGCGCATGGCGCAAAGCAGCGACGCCCTGCACGATGTGGCAACCCCGGCGCTGAAACAGGTTTATGACCACGGGCAGCTCCGCCATATTCTCACCCAACCCGACGATGCGCGTATGCGAGCCCTTCTGGAAGAGGCCGAACGCCTGTGCACGGATCTTCTGGAGGCACGCTGATGTATATCCAGTCCTTCCACATGGACGGCTTCGGTATTTTTTCTGATGTGAGCGTTGAAAATCTCTCGCCGGGGCTTTCCATTTTTCTGGGTGAAAACGAAGCGGGCAAATCCACCTGCCTGGAATTTCTGCGTACCATGCTCATCGGCTATCCCGACCCGCGCAACAAGGAATACAAGCGTATTCCCGGCCCCCTGCGCGGCGGGCAGCCCGGCGGCAGCATGGAACTGCGCTCGGACGACCGCGGCATTCTGCGCCTTACCCGGCGGCCCGGCAGCAACGGCGGCGTGCTCACCCTCACCGACCCGGAGGGCAAACCGCTGGAACCGGACATGCTGCGCCAGATGCTCTCCGGCGTGAGCCGCGATGTGTACCGCAACGTGTTCGGCTTCAGCCTCACTGAGCTTGAAGACCTTAACAGCCTCACTGACGAAGGCGTACGCAACGCCCTGTACGGCGCAAGCTTCGGGCCGGGGCTGCGTTCGCCCGGCGAGGCGCTCAAGCTGCTGGACAAGCAGGCCGATGAAATTTTCAAAAGCGGCGGCAGCAAGCCCGCCCTCAACGCCGCCCTGCGCCAGCTTGCCGAGATGCGGCAACGCAAGGTTGAACTGGAGCAGGAATGCGCCGGGTACGACAGCATGGCAATGGACCTTGCCGCAAAACGCGACGATCTGACAAACCTGCGCCACCGCAAACTCCAACTCGAAGAAGAACGCCGCATCCTTGAACGCCGCCTTGGCGTGTGGTTACAGTGGAACGAATGGCGCATGGCGGGCGTTCGCCTTGAGCGTCTTGACCCCATAAGCGCCACCTTTCCCGAAAACGGCAGGGAGCGCCTTGCCCGCGCGCAGGAGGCCCGCGAGGGCTGCGAGCGGCAATGGGCCGCGCAGATGGAAAAACTCACCCGGCTGCGCCAGCGGCGTGACGAGCTTGAGATCAATTATCCTCTGCTGGAGGCTCTGCCCGCCCTGCGCCGCATGGCCGAACGCAAAAGTGGCTTCCGGCAGGCATTGAGCGCCCTGCCAGCGCAGGAAGAAGCCCTGCTGCGCGCGCAGGAAGACCTCACCCGCGAACTCTCGCGCCTCGGGCCGGACTGGTCGTGCGACCGCATCCGGGCCACTGACCGCTCCCTCTTTGCCCGCGAGGACATTGAACGCCAGGGGCGGGAAATGCGCGCCGCAGCCTCGGCCCATCAGGCCGCCGTGGACAGCCTCACCCAGAGCAACCGCGAAGTGGAAAACGCAGAACGCGAGGTGGCCTCCAACACTGCCGCCCTTGATCTGCTGCCCGCCCCCCCCGCCGCGCTGGATGACGATGCCCGCGACAACCTGCGTCAGGCCCTTGCCCGGCAGGAAGAAGCCCGCCGCCAGCGCCCCCTGCGCCAACGTGCGGTGAACGAAGCAAAAACAACATTTTCCAGAGCTTTCAATCCGCTGCGGCTGGTGGTCAACGGCGCAAGTGACGGCGCTCAGGCAGAAACCCTGCTTGATTCTCTCCTTTCGCGGCAGGAAGAAGCCCTCGCCCTCGCCGCTGATGTGCAGGAAAAAATGCGTCAAGCGGACGATGCCGCGCAGGACGTGCGCCAGGCGGAGGAACAGGTTGCCGCAGTCAAGGGCCGCGTGGAAGCCCTGCGCGAAGAACAGCGCCACATAAACGGCCCCACCCGCGAAGATCTTGACGGGCAAACCCTTGCCCTGCGCAAGCTGCGCGCCCTTTCCGCCACCTTGGGCACGGAGCGCGAGCGGCTGGAAGAACTCAGCGCCCGCATCGGCAACGAGCCGCCCGTCACAAGGGTAAAAAACCTGCCGCTGCTGATTCTGGGCCTTGCTTTCTTTCTTGGCGGCGCGGGCATGCTGCTGGCCTACTGGCGCATGGGCATTACGAGCATTGAACTTTCGCCGGGCATTGAACTGCCTGTGAGCCTGTGGTCCGGCTATCTTCTGCTTCTCTGCGGCGTTGGCTTTATGGCTGGCGGCGTACCGCACACCGGGGCGGAGGCAAAACGCCGCCAGATGGAACATCTGCAACTTCAGGGCAGACGCGATTCGTGCGCGGCCCATGTGGCGGAACTGGACGAACAGGCCAGCCAGCTTTGCGCCGCCGCTGGCGTGCAGAGCATGGATCTGGTGACGCTTGAAGCAAGGGAAGTGCTGCTTGAGCACGAACGCGAGCAATGTTTTGAAGAAGAACGCGCCCGCAAGGACATGGACGAGCTGAAACACGCCATGGACCTTGCCCGCACGGAAGTGAGCAAGCGGCAGGCCGTGCGCTCCGAGGTTGAAGGTATTGTGCAGCAAACCCGCCGCCGCTGGCACGAATTCATGCTGGCTCTGCATGTGGCCAATGTGCCCTCGCCCGAGGGTGCGGCTGCCTTTTTTGCCCGGGCCGAATCAGCCCGGCTCGCCTTTGGCGGCGTTGCCGCCGCCGATGCGGAACTGCAAACCCTGGATGACGACCTGCGTCAGACAGAGGCCCGCATGCGTCTGGTACCTGCCGTGGCTGAACGCCTGCCCGCCAACGCGGATTCAGATTCACTAGCGGAGGCTGTGCGGCAGGTGCTGGAATCCTGCCGCGAAGCCGATGCCGCCCGCGAACTGCGCATCAAGGCCGAAGCCGCGCTGCAAAATTCGCAGAGCGAACTCAACCGCGCCCGCACCCGTCAGGCGGAAGCCAGCGCAGAACTGCGTCAGGCGCAGGAGCGGCTCAACGAAGCGCGCTCGCAATGGACAGCCTGCCTGCATGATCTTGGCCTCGGCACCGACCTTGACCCGGAAACAGTGCGGGAAGCCCTGAAGTACATGGAAAACTGCCTCGCTGCCGAGGCTTCTGTGCAGCGCGCCCAGTCGCAGCTCAACCAGGGGCGCACAGAACTGGCTGCCCTGCGCGACCCGCTGCAAGCCCTGCTGGCGGAGCTTGGCCTGCCGCCGCAGCAGGATGCGGACAACCGCCCAGACTGGCTACTCAGCCTTGATGCCGCGCTGGAAGCGGCGGAAGCCATGTCGCAGGCGCAGAGCCGCCGCCGCAACCTTGATAATGAAGTGACGGAAATGGAGGACGAGGCCCGAGCTGCGGAAGCCGCCCTTGAAAGCGCCCGGAGCGCGGAACGCTCCCTGCTTGCCATGGCGGGCGCGCACGATGCGGAAGAATTTTTGCGTCAGGCCGCGCTTCACGAAGAACTGCGCGCACTCACCCTACGCCGTCAGGATCTGGAAGACGCCCTGCGGCTGGCTGCGGACAAAACCCCCATGAAGGACTTTCTCGATTCCTTCGAGCATGAGGATCAGGAAAGTCAGGAGCGCCGCAGCGCGACCATCAGCGAAGAACTGACAGGCATTCAGGAGCAGGAAGAAAATCTGGTCAAGCGCGTGGCGGAACTGCGCAGCAAGGTGGACGCCCTGTCGCGCACCGACGAGCTTTCGCAGCTATTACAGCAGGAGGCGGCCCTTGTGGAAGACATGGAGCGCATGGCCTTTGCCTGGAGCCGCGTGGCGCTTGCCCGCAGCATCCTTGAAACAGCCAAGCGCACCTTTGAGCTGGAGCGCCAGCCAGAGGTCATCCGCCTTGCCTCAAGCATCTTCACCCGCATCACAGGCCAGCGCTGGCGCGGCATCAACGCCTCGCTGGAAGACGCCAGCCTCGCCATCCTGCCCGCGCAGGGCGAACCCATAGCGCCGGAAAATCTGAGCCGTGGCGCGCGCGAGCAAGCCTATCTGGCCCTGCGGCTTGCCTACATAAAAAATCATGCCCTGCATGCCGCGCCCCTGCCGGTTATCATGGACGAAGTGCTGGTCAACTTTGACCCGCAAAGGGCTGAGCGCACGGCGCGCGCCTTTGTGGAGCTGACCGGCGGCAGCCAGGGCAAGGCCCATCAGCTGCTCTACTTTACCTGCCAGCCGCACATGGCGGAACTGCTGCGCAAGGCAGAACCCCAGGCCGCGCTGTTCCATGTGCAAGACGGCAGCATCAAGGCCGCATAAGCGCTAACAAATCCTCCTTCTGCACAGCGGGCGGGTGTTCCTTGGGAGCATCCGCCCCTATTTTTTAACAAAACCATCTGTACTCTCCACGCCACCCTCATTTGCAGGCCTAAAATCTATTAGCAATCTTTCTTTTCCATTTTAGCACGTTAGCATAAAATACAATTTTTTGTACAATTTTTAATAATAAAATCAGTGTGATATAATTTGAATTTGAAAAGTAATTTCATTTTTATTGACACAAAGCTCTGCCTGTGACAGTGTACCGCCATGCACATTCAGCAAAGCGGAGATAAAAATATGGATCAGCAGCCGGTGTTTACCGACCATACGGGTTTAAGCCACCGTTTCAGCCACGACAACCTCCACATTTCTGTTTCTTCCCGCTTCGATCCTCCCCAGGCCTCTGCACTTATTGAGCTTCTTCAGTGCAACCAGGCAAACTGCAAACGCATTTTCATTGACGTACGGCACGTAGCCAACCCACATCCTTCTGCTGTTGACGCCCTCAAAACCTCGCTCCTGCTGGGCGGTCTCAGCACTGAACGTATCGTATTCAAGGGCAAGAGCGGCTTTGACATGGCCGTTACCGGCAATCGCGTTCTCATTGAGCAAAAGAAAAAGCACGTCTGCAAGGGCAACTGCGCCAACTGCAAGTGCGGCCACCACAAGAACCACCACGCGGAAAACTGATCGCCACCTCGCTTGCGGCAGGGGGAGGCGTATTAGGCCAAGGACATCACCCGGAGGCTGCGCGCCAAGCGCCAGTCCGTCAGGGATGTCTTCTGAAAAAATAACGCGCGCGTTGCAAGAGCCTGTGGCGTTTGCGGCCGTTGCGCAAACCCTTTACGAGGAGAAAGGAATGAGTTCACGAGAAAGGAATGGTCTGAACCGCTTTAAAAAGGTGTGCATGGTCACACTGCTTGCAGCAGGTATGCTGATGGGCGTGGCCGGGGGGGCCAAGGCCATTGACTTCAAGGCCAAAGGCGAATGGCTGGTTGGTTTTGGCGTGGGCGAAGGCGTCCTCACCAAGAACACCAGAGATACTGACGGAGCCAAGTCCAAAACCAATACCGAAGACCAGTTTGGCGCTTCCCAGCGCATCCGCCTCCAGTTGGACGCCGTGGCCTCCGAGGCTCTGTCCGGCACGGTGTATTTTGAAATCGGCGACCAGCATTGGGGCAAATCGGACGATGGCGCAGCTCTCGGCGCTGACGGGAACAACCAGGTCAAGGTTAAAAACGCCTACATCGACTGGCTGATTCCCCAGACTGACGCCCGCGTGCGCATGGGGCTCCAGGCCGCCGCCCTGCCCAACGTGGCTGGCGGCTCCGCCATTATGGACTGCGATGTTGCAGCCCTGACCGCCAACTACAAGTTCAACGAAAATGTGGGCCTCACCTTTATGTGGGCGCGCCCTGTCAACGACAACTTTAACGGCGCGTTTGTGGACGGCAATGGCAATTCCAGCACGGAAAAGACCAATTACCTCGACAACCTTGATCTGTTCATGCTCTCCATGCCCCTGAGTTTTGACGGTGTTGAAGTCACCCCCTGGGCCATGTACGGCATGCGCGGTAAAAACTCCCTGCGCGGCCTGGATGACGAAACCTACGGTTCGCCCTGGGAAACCAGCGACGGCAAACTTGGCCTCACCATTCCCGGCACCAACCCCGGCTTCAACTACGCCAATGGTCTGAATCCCCTCAATTCCTCCAGCACCAACAAGCAATACGGCTCCGTGTTCTGGGCGGGTCTGCCGGTGGCCATCACCATGTTCGACCCTCTGAACATCGAATTCGACATCAACTACGGCTACTCTGAAGCCATGGGCCGCTACGATGTGCTCAAGCGCGGCGTGGACAGCGTGCGCGCCAGCACCGAGCGTCAGGGCTGGCTGGCAAAAGCCCTTGTTGAATACAAGCTGGACTGGGGCGTTCCCGGCATCTTCGGCTGGTACGCCAGCGGTGACGACGGCAACGTGAAAAACGGCTCCGAGCGCATGCCCTCCATTGCAGGCGCGGGCAACTTCACCTCCTTTGTCGGCGACGGCAACCTTTCGTGGAGCCCGGTTGCCAATGGTTGCGACTGGAGCATGAGCTATGCCGGCACCTGGGGCATCGGCGCACAGCTGAAAGACATGAGCTTTATTGAAAACGTCTCCCACACCTTCCGTCTGGCATACTGGGGCGGCACCAACGCTACCTCCATGGTCAAGTACATGAAGGATGCCTCCTCCTGGCAGGCTGGCTACGGCGGCGACGGCCCATACCTGACCACCAACGACGGGCTGCTGGAATTCAACCTCGTCAACACATGGCAGGCCTACGAAAACCTGAGTGTGAATCTGGAACTCGGCTACGTTGCCAACATGATCGACAAGGACACATGGAAAAAGGCCAGTTACAACAACGGCGCTGGCAACGGCAGCTTTGACAAGCAGGACGCCTGGAAAGCCCAGGTTGTCTTCCAGTACAGCTTCTAAGCCTCTGAGCCTTTTGCAAGCGCCGTTCCCTTCCCGGCGCGCAGGCTTCGCCGCTTCCCTTCCCAGGGAAGCGGCGTTTCATTTGCGGCGGCACAGCGCCGCGCAGGCTAAATTAGTTACGGGGGTTCTCGCTGGGTGCTCAGCTACTTATGGGCTTCATCCCAGGCGACCAGCCCGCCCTCCACATACTGCACATCAAAACCTTTCTGTCCCAAAGCCGCCTGGACAGACTTGCTTACTGATCCACCCCGCACGCAATAGATGGCTACGGGTTTGTCCTTGGGCAACTGCGCCGCCCACTCGTCTACCAGCTCCGGGTCATGCCATGCAGCGCCGGGGATAGTGCGCGGGTCAGCCTCGTAATCAGCCCGCCTGCGCACATCGCAAACAGTCGCGGTATTGGCGGCCAGCATATCCTGGAGTTCCTGCGGCGTAATGGTTGCGTTCATACCTTCCCCCAGACGAGTTTGACATTAAGGATAAGAATCCTGTGCGGGCAAGCTGCATCGCTTGACTGCACATCAGGCTAGTGAAGAGCCGCCCCGCACGCGCAAGGTATCAGAGCATCTGCCAGACCAGCCCGGCAAGCCCGCTTAACCCCACCAGCGCGTGCATGGAGAGCTTGAAGCGCACCAAGGCCACCAGCGACACCAAGGCAACACCAACGGCAAAAGCATCAAATCCTGTTGCGGGGAAAAAGGTGTTCCACGCAAAAAACACGCCGATCTTCAGTACCACGCCCACCACGGCGCCGGATATGCCCGTCAACGCGGCATTGAGCTTCTTGTTGGCCGTAATAGCCTCAATGTACGGCGCACCGGCAAATATGAACATAAAACTTGGCAAAAAAGTAGTAAAGGTAGTAAGCAGGCCGCCTATTATCGCCGCCGTCAGCGGCGTGAGGTTTCCCGGTTGGTTCCAGGCGGTTATAAACCCCACAAACTGCGTCACCATGATCAGCGGGCCGGGGGTTGTTTCCGCCAGGCCAAGACCCAGGAGCATTTCCTTTTCCGTCAGCCAGCCCAGGTTCACTGCATGCTCAATAATGTAGGCAAGCACTGCATATGCGCCGCCAAAGGTCACAAAGGGGGCCTTACTGAAAAAAATGGATATCTGGGAAAGTATGTCGCCCATGCCCCGCCATGCGAAAACGGGCAGAATCACAGCCATCCAGATCACCGCGAATATCCCCACCACCTTGAAAAGATGGGACAAAGGCGGCAGATTGGTGAAGGACTCCGGCGCGTCAGTCAGGCATTCATTTGTTCCCGGCTTTTTCTGGCAAAAAATGTCCGGCCGCAGTTTGCCCAGAATGACCCCGGCCACACCTGCCAGCAAAACAATCACCGGAAAGGATACACCCAGAAACTGCCCAAGTACAAACGAGCCGCCAGCAAATGCGTACAGTGCTGGGTGCTTGAGTGATTTTTTTGAAAGCCGGATAAGCGCTTCAATCACAATGGCCACAACGGCGGCGGCGATTCCGTGAAAAATCCCGGCCACAAAGGGAACCTGCCCCTTGGCGGCTGCCAGCCATGAAAGAAAGAGCATCAGAATCACCGAAGGGAACAAAAAGCACAGCCCGGCAATGGTTCCGCCCCAGTAGCCGTTGAGCCGCCAGCCTATGTACACAGCAAGTTGATGCGCCTCTGGGCCCGGCAAAAGCATGCAGAAATTGAGCGCTCGCAAAAACACTTTTTCGCTGATCCAGGCCCTGCCATCCACCAGATTTTTATGCATCATGGCGATCTGCCCGGCAGGCCCGCCAAAATTGATGAAGCCAAGCTTGAACCAGTAAAGGAATGCTTCCCGCAAAGGCACAGTGGAAGAATCTTTGTTATTTTCCATAGTCACTCCCTGCTGTATGCATGTGCCTGGTTGAGCTTATCCCCGAAGTTAACACTTCAAAGAAACTGGAATTAGCAAGTGTTGAAGGAAAATCCGGCCTGTGGATTACCCTGGAGGGCAACGCGTAATTTACATAGCATTTCTTCCATCCGGGCAGCATTTTCTTGCTTATGCCCCTGCCATTCCAACTTCTCTGTTGGGCCGGGAAAGGAACACAAGCTCTGATTGCCCGTCAGAGCGGCGCAGTTCAGAGAATTCCACAACGGAATCTGCCTTGGACCACACCCCCACCAACCCCTTGGGAGCGCAATCGAGATGGTGAACAATGTAGGAATTACCGTCCACGAAACCGGTGACGGTGTTGCCCCGCACCTCCACCGCCAGTTCCCGCCACTGTCCGGACTCCACAGGTACGTGGGCACTGGCGAGTTCGCTCCGGAGTCCGTCCTTGAAGGCGAAGAGGATCAGGTTGTCCTCCAGAGCATTGATGCGAAGCACCAGATATGTGCCTGCTGTGCGGATGGCGAAGGCCAGTCCTCCGGCTTGATCAATTGATCCTGCAACCGGCTTCACCATAAGGCTGACCCGCCCATCCCCCATCTCCGATCCTTTGGCCACAGCGAGAGGGAAGTAAAAGTAGGCTTCAACGTTATCCAGAAAACGCTGGTAACGCCGCCCCGAGAGCCTGCCCATGAAAGAGGTAAAACTCTTTGACAGGCCGGTGGCCCATCTTGCTCCATCCTGCCGGGCAACCGTGGCTCCAGTATCGTCTTGGACGCACTCCCAGTCGCCTACAGCCAGATGGAACTCCGGAAGTGGATTCTTCTGGCGTCTGGCGAGCAAGTCATAATCCCCCTTGAAGAACCCCTCGGTCATTGCTTCCATTTTTGCCTGCCCGGTTATAGCCATATCCAGCAGGCGGCTTACCGCCATCAGGCGGCCAAGTTGGTCAAGTGCATCTTCAGTCTCCTTGAGCGGCGCTCCCTTCAGGGATGCATCGAGGACGTCTCCGGAAGTTTCCACAGTGAACCCTAGTCTGGCCAGAACCTTGGCCAAAAAAGTCACCCGCAAGCATTTTCCAGAAAATGTCCCCACTCCACCCGCAAAGCGAAGTTTGATGTGGTTTTGTGATGCGACTTCACCGCAGAAGGCGTCGATGTTGGCAAAATGGTAGCCGAATCGGGCTGAGAGGTTCATGTACTCGGCTCCAAGCAAGGCATAGGAGTCGCCTCCAGGTGTTCCACCGCCGACTTCCGCAGTGGCGGAGGAAGCCATGAGGGTCATGAAGGTTTTGGCGTCAAAGGCGACCGTTCCGGACCATGTGATGCCGGGATGGGTAAATCCGCGCCAGATGGCGCACATGGGGATGCTGCGCAGGTCTTCGGAAGTGACGTCGTCGCAGGTGGTCAGAAACTCGCGCATGCCGCCGCCCAGATCAACGCAATAGAGTGTCAGCGGGATGTGGGTCTTGAGGCGGACGACATTGGTCGCGTCTTCCGCATCCTCGCTCATGCCGAACATCTCCCGCATGGCCTTTTCATGAGTGAATCGCACGATGTCATGAAGAGTTTCGCAATGTTCCGGCACAAATTTGGTGGATTGTGGGTCGGTCAGAGTCAATGGAGAGATATGGTCCAGCGCGGCACGGAGGCGGCGGTGCATTGGGCTGTCTACGAGGAGCGACCGCGTTTTGGAGGCGAGCAGAAGAGATTCCACCCGGCCACGCAACACGCGGGAGCCCGAAGCATCCAAGGTCACAACTTGCCCCGGCGAAAAAACATGCGGGCATCCTGAAACTCCAAACAGGGCGGGTATCCCCATTTCACGAGCTACCGAAGCCAGATGGCTTGCAGCACCTCCCATGGCTGTAATGATGCCCGCAGCCCGATCCATGAGGGACGCCAGCTCTGGAGCCGCATTTCTGGCTGCGAGGATGCACCCTTCCGGAATAGAATCTGGAACCGTGCCCTCAACGAAAACGATTTCTCCGCAGGCTGCGCCGGGGCTTGCCGCAACACCGCCAGTCAGAAGGACTTGCAAACTTGCCTGCTCTTCTTTCGAAAGCTCCGGCTGGACCGGAACGGCAGCCGCATCATCAGACCCAAGTGGCCTGGATTGAACTATAAATAATTGTCCTTCAACATCGATGCACCATTCAACGTCCTGAGGCGCTCCGAAATATTCTTCGAGACGTAGGCCCGTCTTGCCCAGATCGAGTATCTGGGATTCATTCAGAATTGACGTGTCCGGACGAGACAAGATCGCGAGTGGCTCACGCGAAAGGAGGAATTCCGCTGGAAGCGCTTCGCCTGACACCAGCTTCTCCCCCAGGCCTTCCACCGCGTCGAGGCGCATGTTTTCTGTGTCTCGGCTTGCAGGATCAACCGTATACAGTACCCCGCTAGTCCTGCTCTGAACCATGGCTAGCACGAGAGCGGCCATAGGCACATCCGCATCGTCAAAACCGTGCCTCAGGCGATACAGGATGGCACGCGGCGTGTATTTGCTGGCGAAGACCTGACGGCAGGCAGCCATCAGGTCTTTCGGGGCAACATTGAGAACGGATTCATACTGTCCGGCAAAACTGGCAGCGCCATCTTCACCCACCGCACTTGATCGAACCGCAAGCAAGACGCTTTCCTTGCCCGTGCAGGCCAGTTGCTGCAACGCCATCTCCAGTTCACGGGTTATTTCCTCAGGAAATGAAGCTTGCAGCACTGCGTCGCGAATACGAAGCGAGCGTTTTGCCAAATCCGGCAAATTCAGCGGGCTAACAGGAGCCAACTCTTCTGCAATCCAATTGGCCAGCCCGGAACTTTTCATGAACAACTGAAAGGCGGCTGTGGTCAGAACAAAACCATCTGGAGTTGGCAAGCCAAGAACATTGCGAACCTGGGCAAGTTTAGAAGCCTTGCCGCCGAGCAGGGATTCCAGTTCGGCCGTTTCCTGTGCCCGGTTTACATTGGCGTCAGGGATAGCCTGTCCAGTCCTTGCGCCAGCAGCCCAGCTCATTTGCCCCTTCATTGCAGAGAATGAAAGCACAAGAGGCCCATCCTGCACGACAGTTTTGGCCTCAAGTTCTTCGAGAGCCAACTTTAGCACACGATCAAAAGCCTGATACAACCCCTGGTGGCGCTGTTGCGACAGTTCATTTAGTGACTTGACCATACAAAAAGTGTCTTCGCCGATGCTCAGGCAAGTGCGCCTGACAGCATCCATAGTGAACGGTTCTCCCCCATAATAAGCCTGTTCCAGGGCAGCGAGTCCGTCCAGTATGGCGTCATTTTTTGAAAGCATCTCTCGGAAATGCCTGTACTTTTTCGAGATCAAGTCGTCAGGGTTCGCCAAAAGTCGGCAGGCATTCTTCTTTTTCAGAAAGCCGAACAAACTCATAAGTGATCTCCCTGTTTCCCGTGTTGATCCGCCTCTCTAGTTGAGCGGGATTACGTCCACAGAATCACGCCTCTCAACTATGTGCAAGCGTTCAAAAGGATACACGTCAGTCTTTATGAGGAACATTTTTCAAGAAAAAAGGAATCGCAACGATCAACACTGCGGCCAGCAAGGGGAAGCTCACTTGATACCCTCCCCAGCCAATGAGCAGGCCCGCACAGATGGGGCCGGACGCGTGCCCGACATCAAAAATGGTTCCAAATGCTCCCATAGCCGAGCCAAAACGGCGGTCGCGGCACATATCTGCCACCAGGGCTGCGGAAGAAGAAGTAACGAGCGCCTCGCCCATGCCAAATACAAGACAAGCCGCCAGCAAAGGCAAAAATGCATGCAAAAAGGGAATCGCGCCAAGCGCGCCGCCGCACAGAATCAAACCAGACACTATCAAACCGCGCCTGCCGCGCGAGTCCGACATTTTTCCAAGCAGGGGCTTGCTGAGCATGGTTACAAATATCTGCACACCCCACAGCAGACCGGCCTGAAATTCAGACAAGCCCACCACTGTAACAGCATAGATAGGCAAAAAGGCCTCTAACGCGCCCATGCCCATATTTTGCACGCCCTCGACGGCAGAGGCCGTCACCAGCCGCCTGTCAGAGATCACCTCGGCAATACCCTGACGAAAGCGCTGCACGCCAGACCCTGCCGCCCGCTCCGGCTCGCGCGGGGCATCGTGCCCGAGAGTTTTGAGGCCCAGCAGCAGGGCCGCCATGCCAGAAACGGCACTGAGGGCAAAAACCATGCGAAACTGCCACAACACAGGCCCGCCACTGGTGCTCACATCAAGCGCCAGCCCGCCAATGGGCGCGCCCAGCAGGGTGCCGATTATGCCCACAGATGAAAACCACGAGAGCAGCTCGCCCCGGCGTGAACCAGCAACCTCGGCCACCACGGCCATAGCCACTGGCCCATAAATTGCGGTTGCCAAGCCATGCAGAAAGCGAACAAAAATCAGCGCCCGGTATGAGTCGATAAAAAAATAGGCAAAGGGCATGAGTCCAAATACCACAAGCCCCGCCAGCATGGTGCGCCTTCTGCCCACCACGTCTGAAAGTGCGCCAGCGGGCAACTTGAACAAGATGCCAGTAACTGTGGAAATGCCGACAGCCAGTCCCACAGCCTCCGGCCCTGCCCCCAAAAAGAGGGCGAAGAGCGGCAGCACCGGATTTCTGGCCAGGGCATAAGAGAAGCGGGCAAGAAAACCCACGGTACACAGGCTAGTGAAATCTCGCATACATGCCTCGACAGTGTGGTGCCAGCGGCACCACACGAATAGTTGCCTAGTGTTTGGGCGCGGAACGGTCGAAGAAAATGGATTTGCCGTAAAATCCCACGGGGATACCCATGACAACCTCGGCATTGACAAGCCCCAGATGTTTTGCCGCCGCGCCCACACGCTGCTGGATACGGTTGTCCAGATTGAGCAGGCTGGCAGTTTTGGCGGCAGCCACAAGGGCCGCGCCCACATCCATCATGCGCAGCGCGCAGAAGGGGCCAGAGTATCCCATATCTTTTTCGTCAAGCTGCCGTTTTTTCACAAATTCCGCGCAGGTGGGGTAGCCGCACGCGCCGCAGTCATACCCGCCGCAGGCGCTGTTTTTCAGCCCAACCAGCAACAGGGCCTGGCATTTTTCTATATTGGCAGCATCTCGCAGCCAAAAGGACTCGTTGGTGCTTTTGGGGGCGTAGGCCTTCATGGTCTGGGCGATTTTTTGCAGATCTTCGTCCATATGAATAACGCCAATTTCCAAAAAATCCTTGCCCCCAGCCTTGGGGGCAGTGCGGGCAGAGGCAGCCATAAGCTGAGCAACATGGATTGCTGTGTCTTTCATCTTACGCTCCTGTGGATGCGGTTGAGGTATATGAGGCAAGCAGGGTGTCAAAAAACGAGAGGGCCCGCTCTGTGCGAACATGGTCAGCATTATTGGCTGCAACCAGCCCGTCGAGCATGCGTTTGATGCCAGGGGTTTCAACCGGGGCAGCATCCAGTTCTTCAAGGTCAATTGCCTTTATGACCTCGCGCATCCTTTGTGGAACCTGTGCAGTCAAACCAAAGGCATCAACAAGCACCTCAAAGGTGATAAGCCCGCCCACGTGCGTAAAGTCGGCATGGGCCATATCAAATGAAACAACATCAGCCCCTGCGGGCACTGCCTCTGATTCTTGCAAAAACACAATGCGCGGGGTCGGATCAATAAAGCGCTTCACCAGCCAAAATGACGCAAGCCTGTCCACATAGGGATTGGCGCGGGTTACCCAGGTTTTTTGCTGGTAACTATTGGCGTCCACTACAGGAACCACATGCCGAGGTGCATCGAGGCTGCTGTGTGCTTCCTCCAGCATTTTTTGCAAACTCGCCCCTTTGCCACTGGGAAAAAAATCAATGTGCTGTATGGCCTCAAATCTTTTTTCGAGCTTTCGGAGCATAGCTGGCGCGTCAGGTGATCCTACCGTTGCGACAACACTCCTAATTTCCTCACCCAGCGCCTGATAATCGGCATCGCGCGCCTGTGCAAACGCGGCGGCTATCTGCCCGTCTGAAAAATTCAACAGTTTGCCGTGCGCGATAATCAGGAACTCCCCACCCTGCTCGTCAGTCTCTTTGCTCATCCATGTAAGCTGCTCCTGATGATGATCAGTTGCGGGCAATACATAGATGGAATTTTTTATCTGGACTGCGCCCAATATGTTGATTTTGCGCCATATTTTTACACGAAAGCCTTGCAGCTTTGCCGGAACGGAAAATGAGAAGAAGAACCATTTTTTGTTATTCATATAACTTTTTTAGTTATAATCATAACATTGTCAACTGAAAAATTCATATAGCCTCCCCGCGACTACACGAAGCAACCATAACCGCTAGAGTTTATAGCAAATACGACGAAAAGGCCGTCCAACTGGACGGCCTTTTACTGGTTTGGATTTATGGGGTTGCGCCTAGCCCTGACGTTTCATCTCGCCAATCAGATGCTGAAGTGTTTGCGACTGCTGCGCCAGATCAGCTACTGCACTGGAAGCCTGCTCCATGGCCTGAGCTGTTTCAGAAGAAATTGTAGCCACCTGTTCCACAGAGCGGTTGATTTCTTCACTGGCGGCAGACTGCTGCTCGCTGGCAGTGGCAATGGATTGCACCTGATCGTTCACAAGCTGCACACATTCGAGAATATTTTTCAACGATTCACCCGACTGAACCGAGAGCTTTGTGGCGGCTTCAATGGATTCGCCTGTGTGCTCCACGCTCTGAATGTTTTTCTTTGTGCCTTCCTGAATTTCCTTGATGGCCCGGCCCACTTCCTGCGTTGCGGTCATGGTTTTTTCTGCCAGTTTGCGCACCTCGTCCGCCACCACGGCAAAACCACGGCCAGCATCGCCCGCGCGCGCAGCCTCAATGGCGGCGTTAAGCGCAAGCAGGTTGGTCTGGTCGGCAATGTCGGCAATAACGCCCATTACCTGCCCGATGCTCTCAGCCTGTTTGCCAAGGGCATCCATATCCTGCTTGAGGGCCAGCGACTGCGTGTGCACGGTGCTTATGCCCTTTACGGCCTCATTGACTATCTGCGAGCCTTCAATGGCCTGCTTTCTGGCATTGTTGGAAACATCCGCAGCCTGCTGGGCGTTTCTGGCAACTTCCAGCACAGTGGCGTTCATTTCTTCCATGGCAGTTGCGGTTTCGCGCACACGCGCGGACTGTTCATCCGCACCACGGCTCGACTGCTCAACCTGGGCGGAAAGTTCCTCGGAAGCGGAAGTTACGATTTCTACCACTCCTTCAAGCTGGTGGGCAGCCTGAAGCATGCCCTCGGCCTTGGCGCGCTCGGCCTGCCGGCGGGCTTCTTCCGCATCGGCAGTGGCTTTTTGGGCGCGCTCGGATTCTTCTTTGGCCTGCTGGCTCTTTTGATCAGCCTCCGCAATTTTGCCCTTGAGGGTGGCTACCATCTGCTTCATTGCGCCAAAAACGCCAACCTCTGGCCGTGCAGGATTAAACTTTGCCTCCAGATCCCCGCCTGCAATCTGCAAGGCAAGTTCTGAGAGCGATGCAGGTTCGTCGCCAAGCTGGCGCAGCATGTTGCGCGATAAAAAATACCCCACGCCAAGGCCCACCAAAACTGACAGCAACACGCCCACAATGGTTATCATCCGCGCGCGTTCGTACTCCTGCATACTTTTGGCGCTCAGTTCCTGAGCAAACTCCAGCTTTTTTTGACCTATGTCCTGCAAAAGATCAGCCAGCTTTTTCGCCAGCGCACGCCCGGTGGTGGACGAAATTTCCTGCGCCTTTTCATTCATGGCAGGATCGGTAGTGCTACCCAGTTCAACAACCTTGTTATGCACTGTACGCCATTCGCTGAGCAGGCCGTTCAGTTCGGCAAGCAGCTTGCGGGCGCTCTCGGTCATAAAATAGCGCGGCAGTTCATTGTGATATTTATCCAGCACCACATATTCTTTTTGCAGATTATTCAGGGCAAAGCGGTTGCCCTCTTCCGTAGTGCTGATGATAAGGTTTTTTTCTTCCCGGATGATCCGCAATACTTCAATATTTATCATTCGGAGCAAATCCAGCCCCTTCATATGCATGGAACTCAACTCTTCAACATCAGTCGCCAGATTGCTCAGGCGGCTGACGCCAAACATGCCAATAATTACCGTGAACAGGCACAGGAGCAGACTCAAGCCCGCCATCTTCTGCATTGTCGTAATTTTTTGCATAGTTACATCCTACCCATACTTATATGAAGAGGTTATACACAGTGGATGCGCATAGACTATATTTCATAAAACGTACAATACGTAAATTTATTTAGGGCATTTTTTGAATATTCAGAATTTACCTATTCCATAGCATGCTAGTAATGTATTTAATTTTTATTATAAAAATAATAATTATCACAATATTCAACAGCATTTCTCAATAAAATTATTATATTTTTTATTAAACAACAATATTAAATTCAAATAAAATTAATAAATCATCTACAACACATGTGAATAAACAATATTTTTTTCGAGATGCAACATTATTATACAACTATTTCGTATTTGTGCAAATTGTCACAAACTTAAACTTCTATATCAAACCTCTGCAACCCGCATGCGGCAGCTGGAACTGGGCACGTTGTCCGCATATACAGCCATTATTGTAATAGAGCTGCCAATCAGCCCCACCAGAGGCAAAGAAAAGCCGACTGCTCACAACAAGCAGTCGGCTTTTTGCAGCGCGTTTAATTGCGGATTACGTGGCGTCAGCCTCAGTATCGCGCACCACTTCAAAAATGGGCGGCAATACGCGAATGGCCTCAATAAGCTGGTAGAGCTGGGTGGCATCGCGCACTTCAACGGTAATGCGCAGCTTGGCACGTCCATCCACCTGATTGTCCATGTTCAGGCCAATAATGTTGACGCCGTTGCGCGCCATGACTTCGGCAACCTTGGCCAGAACGCCCTGTTCATTCTTGGCGATAATGAATATGCCTGCTGCGTAGGGCTTTTCTTCCATGCCGTCCCAATGCACGGAAATAAGACGCTCCGGTTCCATATTGGCAACATTGGGGCAGTCGGCACGGTGTACGCTGATACCAAGCCCACGGCTGATGTAGCCGATAATGGGATCGCCCGGCACCGGGTTGCAGCACTTGGCAAAGCGCATGAGCACGCCGTCCACGCCGGAAATGCCCACGCCCTCGCCCTTGCGGGAGGCGGCTTCCTTGCTTTCCTTTACGGTGGGAGTGGCGGGTTCCGCAGCAGTGGCGGCCTCGGGGTGCAGCACAGCATACAGCTTGTTGAGCACCTTGCGCGGCGTGGTGTGGGCATAGCCCACGGCGGCAACCAGATCATCCACGCTGTCAAAATTCATTTCCTGGGCCACAATGGCCAGATGCCCATCCTTGGTGGCCTTGCCCACGTTCAGGCTGACCTTGCGGCCTTCTTTTTCCAGCAGTTCGCGACCAAGGGTCACGGCGTGGGTGCGTTCTTCCGTGCGCAGATAGTGCTGAATACGGCTGCGCGCCTTGGCTGTTTTGACAATCTTGAGCCAGTCGCGGTTGGGATTGCGCGCCGGGTCGGTGAGGATTTCCACCACGTCGCCGTTTTTCAGCTCCGTGCCAAGGGGCATGAGGCGGCCATTGATTTTTGCGCCGCTGCAATGCTGCCCTACCTTGGTGTGGATCACAAAGGCAAAGTCCAGCGGCGTAGCGCCCTCGGGCAGTTCCTTAACATCGCCCGCCGGGGTGTAGATGTAGACCTCGTCCTTGAACAGATCCATTTTCAGCGAGTGCATGAACTCGCGGGAATCTGTTTCTTCACTCTGGCGCTCAAAAATCTCACGCAGCCATGCAAACTGCTCAAGGTCTTTACTGTTGACGCGGCCTTTTTCCTTGTACAGCCAGTGGGCGGCAACGCCGTGCTCGGCCTGCCTGTGCATCTCCTCGGTGCGTATCTGGATTTCAATACGCTCGCCTTCCGGCCCGATGACCGTGGTGTGCAGGCTCTGGTAGCCGTTGGTCTTGGGCATCGAAATGTAGTCTTTAAAGCGCCCGTGCACGGGCCGCCACTGCGAGTGCACAAGCCCCAGCACGGCGTAACAGTCCTTGATATCCTGCACCAGCACGCGAAAGGCCATGATGTCGTGCATTTCGTCCAGTGTCATGGACTGGGCCTGCATCTTTTTATAGATGCTGTGCTTGTGCTTGATGCGCCCGTAAACCTGCCCGGTGATGCCGTTTGATTCCAGCAGATCCTGAATCAGGCCCACAACCTTGCCGATGATCTGCTTTTCCACAACCTGATGGTTGTCCAGCCAGTGATCGATCTGGTTGTAAATGTCGGGCCGCATGTATTTGAAGCTCAGGTCTTCCAGGTCGCGCTTCATCACGTACAAACCCAGGCGGTTGGCCAGAGGCGCGTAAATATCCATGGTTTCCTGGGCAATGCGCTTCTGTTTATGACTTTTCTGAAAGTCCAGCGTGCGCATATTGTGCAGGCGGTCGGCCAGTTTGACCATGAGAACCCGCATGTCGTGGCTCATGGCCAGGATCATCTTGCGGATATTCTCCGCCTGGGCTTCTTCCTTGTTCTCAAAGGTAATCTGGCTGATCTTGGTAACGCCGTCGACAATGTCGGCCACTTCTTCGCCAAAATTTTCGTCCAGCTCTTCGATGGTGGCCTTGGTGTCTTCTACTGTGTCGTGCAGCAGGCCAGCGGCAATGGTGGGTTCGTCAAAACCCATGCCCGCCAGAATGCTGGCGACCGCCAGAGGGTGGGAAAGGTACGGCTCGCCCGAAAGGCGGGTTTGCCCCGCATGGGCGGTGGCGGCAAACACATACGCCTTCTGGATCAGCTCCAGATCCGCGTTCGGGTTGCCAGCCGAAACCTTATCGAGAATTTCCTGAATACGAATCATGCGTAACGTCCACCCACAGCGTAAAAAAATATCTTCAACCAGTTCTGGAACTATGTTCCGACTAAAGCGGCCTTGTCAACGCCGAGGGCAGCCGAATTGCAGGCAAGAGCCCACAAACACAGCGGCCCCGGCTGGACAACCAGCCAGGGCCTGTTCAAATCCGCGTGGTCTGAATATGTGCCTGCAAGCCAGCAGGCAAGAGCAAAAAAGCTGCCCCGTTCCCGGTGCGAGCGCTTAGGGCTGCATCTGCGTATGCTGCAAGGCTTTGGGAATCCACCATTTTTCAAAATTATACATTATACCCGCCAGTGCGGGTTCTATGCCCTGAAACCGCCGCTGCACCACAGGCAGGGCATAGGGCACAAACAAAAAGCAGTAGGGCTGCTCCGCATCAAATATTTCCTGGATGCGATAGTACAGTTCTGCGCGCTTTTTCTGATCGGGCGTGGATTGCGCCTCTTCAAGCAGCTTGTCCACCTCGGGATTGCGGTAGTGGGTAAAATTCAGCCCGCCCTCAAAGGTCTGGGATGAATGCCATACAGAAAACAGGTCAGGATCCTGCGGTATTGTCCAGCCCAGCAGCACGGCGTCAAACCGCCCCTTGTTGACAAATTCGCGGATAAAGGCCGCCCACTCCACGGTACGGATACGCACGTCAATGCCCACCTCGCGCAGTTGCGACTGCATGACTGTAGCCGCAAGAATGCGCTGCTCGTTGCCCTGATTGGTCAGGATGGTAAAGGCCAGCGGCTGGCCGTCGCGATCAAGCAGGCCATCGCCGTCATGATCGGCAAAGCCCGCCTCGGCCAGCAGGGCGCGCGCGGCGGCAATGTTTCTGGGCATGGGCTTAAGGCCAGGATGGTACGGCCACGAGCCGGGCTTGAACGGCCCAAAAGCCGGAACGCCCTGCCCCAGCAAAACGCCCTTGATGAGGCCCTCGCGGTCGATAGCCATGGAAATGGCCCGCCGCACCCGCACATCCTTGAAAAACGGATGCTCCAGATTAAAGCCGAGGAAAATATACACCGAGGCGATGTAGCGGAATTTATGGAATCTGCTCTGCCATTCCGGGCCGGAGGTCTGCCTCAGGTATTGCAGGGGCGAAAGATCCATCACGTCCAGTCTGCCCGCCCGGGTTTCCATAAACATGGTAGCGTTGTCGGGAATGATCCTGTACACCACTTCGTCAATGCGCGGCTTGCCCGCAAAATAGGTGGGCGAAGCCTCCAGCACTATGCGGCTCCCCGGCTCCCACGACTTGAGCCGATACGGCCCGGCCCCCATGGGCTTGCGCGCAAAAGGCGTGGAACGGATGTTCTGCCCTTCCAGAATATGTTTGGGCAAAATGGGGTTCATCCAGGTAGATACCGCCCGCGCAAAAAACTGGTCATAGCGCACTTCAAACGTATAGCGGTCAATGACCCGCAGCTCCTTGATACGCAAAAAATCCTCGGCGTAAGGGCTGCCGGTGGCAGGGTCTGCCGCCAGCTTGCAGGTAAAGGCCACGTCTTCGGCGGTCAGTTCCTGCCCGTCCTCCCACAATATGCCCTTGCGCAGGGTAAAACGCATGCGTTTGCCGCCGTCTTCCATGCTCCACGATTCCGCGGCCCACGGCTCGGGCTGTAAATCCTTGTTATAACGCAGCGGCGCCGTGTAGATGAGGTCTGCAACCTCATGCGAGGCGGAGTCTGACGTGAGGTAGGGAATAAGATTTGAAGCCTCGCCAATGGTGCCAAAAAATATGCTGCCGCCCGAAGCCGGGGGGCCAGCCGGGCTGGCTGCCGCACCCGAGGGGGCAAGGCCGGTTTCTTCCGGCAGATCACCCGCAGAATTGGCGCAAAAAGCTGATGATGCACAAATGCACAGTAAAGCACATGAAATTGTGACCCAGCGAATCCACTTTTTCCCGTAAAATCGGGTGGCCCGTTGGGCCGATATTGATTCCAACATATTGATTGCGCGCTCAAAATTTATTTTTTTCATAAAAGTCACACTTCATATTGCTTTCGCCCCCCAACCTGTGCTATTTATCGCAAACGTCATAACATCGCTCCGTTTCTGGAATTTTCCAGAAATTTCACCGGAGTATTTTTGGGGAACCCATGAGTCGATCTGAACAGAGCGTCGTTCGCGAAATGTGCCAGACTTTCCTGCACGATAGTGTGCCGGAATACATCCGCGACGCCGCCTACTATATCCTGTCCGAAGGTGAGGTGCAAAAAATAAATATCCAGGAGGGCGAAACCTGGGACGTCCAAGGCGTCATCCAGGGCGAAGACCTGCAGGTCTTCACGCCGAGCCTGAGCCTCACCATTACGGACCGCAGCACCCGCCACCAGTGCAACTGCTCTGATGCGTTCTCAGGCATCTGCCGCCATGTGGCAGCACTTGCCTTGCGCCTTGTGGAAGAACTGCGCAAGGAACAGGGCGACCCGGAAGAAACCCCGCCTCCCAGCACCGACTGGAAGCAGAGCTTCCGCAACTTTTTTTCTACCGACATGGAACCGGAACCAGGCCGCCACTATCTCATATTCCGTTTTGAACCGGAACAGGGACGTTTGCTGGTTTCCTTTTTCCGTGGGCGGCAGAACAAATCCGGTCTCTCCAGCGTGCACAACGAGGTAACTCTGGATCAAATCATCCAGAACCCCGACTGGTGCGAATTTTCACCCCAGTTGCCGCATGTGGCCCGCCAGATCGGTCAGCACCTCGACTATTACGGCCACCGGGTTGAAATCCCGCAGGGCCTTACCTCATGGTTTTTCTGGTCTGTGCGCAAGGAATATTATCTGCTGTGGAAGGACACTGACAAACCCTGCCGCATCGAGAGCACGCCTTTTGCGCTCAAGCTCAAGCCCATTCTGGACGATTCGGGCTTCCGCTTTGAAGTGCTGCTCAAGCGCGAGGGCCGCCCCCCGCTGCCCATCCGCGCGGGGCGCAGCAATCCCAGCGACCGCAACCCGACCGAGAGCACCGCGCCGGAAGACGCGCCCATCACCTTTCATGGGCAAATGCCCCTGTGGGTCTGCTACCAGCATAATTTCTACCCGGTGCAGACGGGCCTCTATCCCTCGCTGGTGCGCAACCTTATTTACGAACGCCCGGTTGTGCCGCACGAAGAAATTTCCGAATTTCTCGACCGAGTGTGGACGCGCCTGCCAGCCTCGGAACTCTACGAACCGCAGCAGTTCCTCAAGCTCATGGAGCCGGTGTTCCAGCCTGCCACCTATAATCCCAAGCTCTTCCTTGATGAAGAAGGCAGCCTGCTGACGCTGGAAATCGACAACGTGTATGAAACGCGCCACGGCGAATTCACGCTCAACGGGCCCAACCCCGACTTCCAGACCGGCAGCTACACCTACGAAGGGCAGACCTATCTGGTGCGCCGCCATCAGGACGAAGAAGCCCAGTTGATGAACGAACTGAGCGGCATGGACTTTCAGGCCCGCTCAAGCAAACTGTGGTTCCTTGAGCCGGAAGAAGCCATTGCCTTTCTGCTCGACTCATACCCCAAGCTGATTGAGAACTACCGCGTCTATGGTGAAAAGGCCCTCTCGCGCTACAAGGTGCGCACGGCTTCTTCCAACATCACGGCACAGGTGGTCAGCAACGAAAAGGAAAAATGGTTCTCGCTGGACATCAACGTGGAATACGAAGGCCAGAGCCTGCCCCTGGAAAAGATCTGGAAGGCCTGGACCAGAGGCAAGCGCTATGTGCAGTTGAAAGACGGCTCCTATACCAGCCTGCCCGAAGCGTGGCTTGAAAAGCTCTCCCACAAGCTCACGGCCCTGGGGCTCGACCCTTCAAAGCCCCCGCAGCAGAAGTTCAAGCAGTTTGAAGCCCCAGTGCTCGACAGCCTGCTGGAAGACCTGCCCGGCGCAGCCACGGACTCCTTCTGGAACAACCTGCGCGAAAAAATCCGCTCGTTCCGCGAGGTACGGCCCATTGCGCCGCCCAAGGCGCTCAACGCCAACTTGCGCAGCTATCAGATTCAGGGCCTTTCGTACCTCAACTTTCTTTCGGAATATGGGTTCGGCGGTATTCTTGCCGACGAAATGGGCCTTGGCAAAACCGTGCAGACCCTGGCCTTTATCCAGCACATGATTGATGTGCACCATGACGGGCCAAACCTTATTGTGGTGCCCACTTCGGTGCTGCCCAACTGGGAGCGCGAAGCGGAAAAGTTCGTTCCCGGCCTCAAGCGGCTGACCATCTATGGCACCCGCCGCGAAGGCATGTTCAAACATATTTCAAGTTCGGATCTTATCATCACCACCTACGCCCTGTTGCGGCGCGATCTGGAGGAGATGGAAAAATACGAGTTCAACACCGTTATTCTTGACGAAGCCCAGAACATCAAGAACCCCAATACCATCACAGCCCGCGCCGTGCGCCGCATCAACGCCCGCATGCGCCTGTGCCTCTCGGGCACTCCCATTGAAAACAATCTGTTTGAGTTGTGGTCGCTGTTCGAGTTCCTCATGCCGGGCTTTCTGGGTTCGCAGCACGCCTTCCAGCGGGGCATCGTCAAGCCCATCAAGGACGGCGACGCTGAAACACTGGACTATCTGCGTACCCGTGTGCGCCCCTTCATTCTGCGCCGCACCAAGGCCGAAGTGGCCAAGGATCTCCCGCCCAAGGTGGAAAGCGTCACCTGTTGCGCGCTGGAAGAAGCGCAGGCCGAGCTGTACGCAGCCCTGGCCCGCAAGCTGCGCGCCCAGGTGCTGGCCGATGTGGATCAAAAAGGTCTTGCCAAAAGCCAGATGTCCATTCTCGACGCCCTGCTCAAACTGCGCCAGATCTGCTGCCACCCGCGCCTGCTCAAGCTCGACATGCCCGGCTTCTCCAACAACCTGCCTTCGGGCAAGTTCGACGCATTCAAGGACATGGTCATGGAAATTGTGGAAGGCGGCCACAAGGTGCTCGTCTTCTCGCAGTTTGTGCAGATGCTGCAAATCATCAAGCAGTGGCTGGAGTTTTCACAGATTCCCTTCTGCTACCTCGATGGTGCGAGCAAAGACCGTTTCGATCAGGTAGACAAGTTCAATAATACGCCTGAAATCCCGATCTTCCTGATCTCGCTCAAGGCTGGCGGCACGGGCCTCAACCTGACCTCCGCCGACTACGTTATCCACTACGACCCGTGGTGGAACCCCGCCGTGGAAAGTCAGGCCACAGACCGTACCCACCGTATCGGCCAGACCCGTCAGGTCTTTTCCTACAAGCTCATCTGCCAGAACACGGTGGAAGAGAAGATTCTCAAATTGCAGGAAGCCAAGCGCGGCGTGGCGGAAGCCATCATTCCCGGTCAGGACACCTGGAAGTCGCTCACGCGTGAAGATCTGGAAATGCTCTTTGACGTGTAGCATCGAGCTTTGCCCAAATGACACAACAGCAAGGCCCTCTGGCGACAGGGGGCCTTGCTTGCGTTTGGTGCATTCTGCTTCGGGCATGAAAAAACCGCCCAAGGGGCGGTTCAATAACCTGTGAAGCAGGCTCTGCCGGACAGGCGCGACCCGCTGGAAGACTGCATGTAGTTATCTGAAATAAAAAAATTTAGAGTGCTGACTCCCCGCAGCACATTCCGCTGTAACCTGCCTCTACAAAGCTAGGAAAGCACTGCCTTGGCTTCAGCCACACGAGCCTCTTCTTCCCGCCCAAGCTTGCGAAGGGCACGGGCAAGGGTTTCCCAGGCATCGGGCTTATCGTGCAAGCCAGCGCTTTTGCGTGCCAGCAACTCCGCCATGGCCGGATCTTCATTGCTGTCCAGATAGATATTCGCCAGCAACAGCATGGAGGCCGCATCCTGTGGATTGCGCACCAGCGCCTCGTGCAGCAGTTCGCGGGCCTCGCCCCCCTTGCGCTGACGCACAGCCACACGCGCAAGATGCCTGCGGGCAAGGCTGGGCGCGCCGGGGCGCGCATCCTCGAGGGCTGCGGCTAGTTCGTAAAAACGCCGGGCCTCGGCCCTTCTGCCGCCCTGCTCGCACAGTTGCCCTAGCCGAATGTGGGCAAACAGATGCTCGGGCGAGACCTTGACGCACTGCCGGTAATACCGGGCTGCAGCGCGTTTTTCGCCAAGCCCCTGACAGACCGTGCCCAGATTGTAATAGATCTGTTCGGCAAGGGCGTTATCCGGCCCGTGACGCAGGGCCTCCGTAAAATGCCGCCGGGCTTCGTGCTGCCGCCCAAGGGCCGCCATACATACGCCAAGAGAATTCCAGGCCATGGCATTGGCCTCGTCAGCCAGCAGCGCAAGTTTGTATTCTTCCACCGCGCCAAAAACATCACCGAGGCTGTACCGCCTGTCGGCGCTAATGTTGAGCGCAAGGGAATTGCACACCCCCACCTTGGGGGCTGGCAACAGCAGGGCGTATTCCAGAGCCTTCAGGGCGCAGTCGGGCATTTCCCCCCTTCGGAACTGAAGGAAGGGATAACCCGCAAGGCCCACAGAGGCCGAAATGCCACGGCTGCTCAGTTCACCGCACACTCCCTCGTACAGAGACACAAGGGCTTGCGCTTCCACATCCGGGTGGAAAAATATCAGACTGTTGCTGCCGTAGCGTCCAGCCATCGGCTGCGGCAGGTTCTGCGTATTGCCAAGGGCATCGCGCCATACGCTGAGGGCTGTTTCAATAATCCCCTGCCGGTTCGCAGCATCGTGCGTGCCGTCCAGCGGAGCGGCATCCGGATGCGCGGCATCGCCCGCATCAGAATTGCCCGGTTCCAGCCGCAGCAGGCAAAGCGTAAACCGGTTGCGCCGTTCCGCCTCCACTGCAAAACGGTTCAAAAAATCACCGTGACCGCACAAACCGCCAGCACATTCTGCTGGCTGGGGCACGGCAGATGCGGAAGCATCGCACGCAGCAGCGGCGTGTTTGCCACCTTCGGCAGATTCTGCCCTCTGGTTTTGTTCCTGCACGGCCACCGCCGCATCTGGAATGGCAGGGCGCGCGGCGGAAAAATCCTGTTCATCCAGATCCGGGCTCAAAACAGGCGTTTCACCCAGCAATGTGAGCCTGTCCCCCACCTCGGGGCGGCAAGTAACGTCAACCAGATGCAGGGCCTCGGCAACGGAATCCGTATCCCGCGTATGCAGCACGACCAGCTCGCCCTTGTAATGGGGCGAACCGCTTTCCGCCTGTCCCCACAGGGCAAAGCGCATGCCCTCGCGGGCCTTGGCCTGACGCCCGAGGCTAAGCCGCACGCGGCCCAGCGGCAGGGATTCCAGCACCATGCCCCCTTCTTGCAGTATGCGCGCAAAGGGCATAATGCGGCTTTCCACAGCCTGAGCGCCGTCAGCCTCCTGCCCGGCCACATCTGCGGCAAGGCGGGCGCGATCCATGCACAGGCGGGCCTGATCGTGCATCTCCAGGTGCATTTCTGTACCGCGCATATCCTGCGGATACAGTGCATGCCCGGCGCAGAGGCGCGGGTGCACGGGCTTTTTCAGCAACGGATAGGGCATGCGCACCGCTTCCATACGCGTCAGTGCTGCGCGGGCCAGCTTGTGACAGGCACCGCGTCCGCTGGCGGGAAAGAGCAGGGCAATCTCCCAGCGGCCCACACGCGCTGCCAGAACATCCGATGGCAGGGCTTCGCGGCAGGCGTCTGCCAGAGCCTTGAGATATTTTTCTGCAAAAGCATGCCCGCCGCGCCGCACCACAGAATCCCCGTTGCCAAGACGCAACAGCACAATCCCCATGCACAGCCAGTGCAGGGGCGCGGGGCCGCTTTCTTCCGCGCCCGGCTCTTCCAGATAGGCCCGCAAACGCTCTGCGGCATTTTCCATATGCGCAAACAGGGCCTCTTCTGTAGCAAGCCCGGTAACGGAATCCGTGCGCATGGCCTTGGCTCTGGCAAGATTCTCCAGGCAAAGGCCCGCTATGGCAGGCAGAAAAGGCAAAAGGGGCCGGGCCTCGCGCGCCTTGACGCCGTGCAGCATGGCAACGCCAAGCAGATGGTCGTCGCGCCGCAAGGGCAGCAGCAGCCTGCGCTCCCGCGACAGCAACTGCGGCTCTTCGGGCGCGCGGCTGGTGGGAAAATACAGGGCGTGCCCTGAAAAGGACAGGAATGAAGACAATTGTTCACACAACAGGCCTTCCATTTCCATGAGGTCTTCACGCGCGAGTTCGAGCTGCGGGCAGTTTTTTTGCATCTTCAAATTGTAGTGTGGCAAAGGCTGCTTGTCTAGAAAATTTCAAGACAGAGAGTCCCCATCTGTCAGACCATCACGGAAAGGCCTTGCCATTCCAGTTCCATGTCCGGATCTGCCGCCGAGGCTAACCTATGCCCGCAACTTGATTTTGCCCCATTGTGCGGCTAAATTTTAAGCGTATTGACTACCGTGGCGGGTAAAACTTTGCCGCTGCCGCTTTGTTAACGCGCCAGGCGCTTGCCTGTGAACACAATCCAAGATAGTATATCCAAAGTCGGTAATTTTACGCGCAGCAAACCATTGCGCGCCTGATATCGACAAGCCAAAGGAACCTTTATGCCAGTTGCCACGTTTCCCCTCGGCCCTTTGCAGACCAACAGCTACCTTATCCACAGCGGCACTCAGGCCGTTGCGGTGGACGTGGGCGGCGACCCGGATCCCATGCTGGAGTATCTGGCTACGCACGGTCTGAAACTGGCTGCCATCTGCATTACCCATCGGCACTTCGACCACGTTTACGGCGTGGCGGCCCTGCAGAAGGCCACAGGAGCGCCTGTTTACATCAGTGCCGATGATGACTGCCTTGAAGGAACGGAATCCGCCCAAGGCGGCCTGTGGGGCTTTCCCACTGTGACTCCGTATCAGTCGCAACCCATAGCTCTGGGCAAGACTTCGTTCGGCGGCATGGAATGCGAGGTGCTTGCCACCCCTGGGCACACCCCGGGCGGAGTTTCGCTGTTTTTTCCTACTGAAAAACTTGTTTTTACAGGTGATGCACTTTTTTATCGCTCCATTGGCCGCACGGACTTTCCCGGCGGCGACCACAACGGCCTGCTGCGCTCGGTGACGGAAGTACTTTTCAAACTGCCGGAAGACACAGTGGTGTACCCTGGGCACGGCCCCTCCACCACCATTGGCGATGAAAAAAAGAGCAACCCTTTTTGCGGTGAATTCCAGCTATGAACAACGTGCTTGTGCTCCAGTGCAGTCCTCATGTGGGAGGCGTTTCTGATTCGGTGGCAAACCTTTTTACAAAGGGCATGGCCGAAGCCGGAATTGAAGCGCGCACTGTAGCCTTGCGCGACTATGCATATTCGCCCTGTACGGGGTGCGGCGGCTGCTCCAGGCCGCCGCACAAATGCATTCTGGCCAACCAGCCCCTCCCCGGCCAGAACGATGCATGCGCCCAGATGGACCAGGCCGAAGAAATTTTTCAGATGATCAACGAAGCACATCTGGTCATGATTTCTTCCCCCATTTATTTCTATTTTCTGCCTGCGCATTTCAAGGCGCTCATCGACAGAACCCAGCGTTTCTGGATGTTGCAGGGAGGTGAAGACCGCGTCCCCCTGCCGCTTTCCCGCGCTAAGCCCGTGCTTGTAGCCATGACCGCAGGGCGGCGGCGCGGCAATCTGCTGTTTTCTGGCTCTCTGCTTTCGCTCAAATACTTTCTGGCCCCCCTTGGGGCTGCCCTTCGAGAAACCCGGCTGCTACGCGGGCTTGAATCAATCAAGGATCTGCACGAACGCCCTGCTGTAATGGCCGCCCTGCACGCCTGGGGGCACGACTGGGGCCACAGGCTTGCCACAGAAAATGCCAGCTATGAACTGACCCAGACCCTTCCCGATGATGCGGCCAAATCATAGACCCGCACCATTTTGCACCCCGTTCCTCACCCATGTTGCATAACAATCCCCAGACGCGCCCAACTTTACGTTGCGGCTGGCTGGGTTCTGCGCTAGCCCACATGCAAAACGCTCTGGGACTGAACCAAAACCGCTGTTTGCACTGTCTGCGTCCCTTTTCCCCTGCGTTGGCGGCGCACCCCCTTGCCACGACAGCGCCGGAATCCCTCCTTTGCCCCCAATGCAGGACTCAGCTTGTCCCATACGCCGGGCCCAGATGCCCGCGTTGCGGGATTCCGCCTTCTGATCCACAGGCTGGCAACAGCATCTGCGGCGCATGCCTTCAAAATCCCCCGCCGTGGAGCGGAGCTGCTTTCTACGGCCTCTATCAGGGAGCCTTGCGACACACCCTGCTTCGGTTCAAGTTTGACGGGCATCTCTACCTTGCCCCCCTGCTGGGAAATTTTCTGCTTGAATCCGTGGCCTGCCTGCCCCGTCCAGATGTCATAGTGGCAGTGCCGCAGCATGCCGCCCATTTGCGCCGCCGAGGGTACAATCAGGCCCACGAACTGGCGCGTGCCCTGCATGGCCTGTCAGGCCTGCCTTTGTCTTCAAGGCTGCTTTCCCGCCCTGTGCCCGGTCAGGAGCAGGCGCACCTTGGGGCAAAAGACCGGCGCAGCAACGTGCGTCACAGCTTTGCCGCTTCGCCCGAAGCCAGGGGGCTGCGCGTGTGGGTTGTTGACGATGTTATGACCACTGGCAGCACCATGAATGCAGCAGCCAGCGCCCTGCTCGCAGGTGGAGCCGCGCGGGTGGATGCGGTCTTTGCAGCCAGAACGCCGCTCAACACCGCCGCCGAAACTTCGGATATGCCAAGCCATGCGGGGTGAGTGTGCACGCAGCACATGACAAGCTCATGCTCTTGGGCTATACACAGGTCACATACACTAGCGCCCCGCCCTCTACGTGCGGAACCAGAGCCAATCCCTCTGCATATCGCAGGCTTGGGCGCACAGGAGATTTCATGCCCAGCGCACACCGTTCCTGTCATCTGGGGTTATTTGAACATAAAAGTGCTGTTGTCGCCGCGTGTTGGGCTGTTTTGTCCTTCCTTTTTTTTGCGCCATCCGCGCAGGCGCAGGTGACCCTGCTGGTGCCCAGCCAGCCCAGCATTGAAGCACCCGCCCCCCGGCCAAAGCAGGACGCCCCCGCCAAGCGCGAGGATAAAAAAGATGAAAAACGCCAGCAGGACGCCAAAACAGCATCCGGCAAGGCAGAACAGCCCACTGATGCCGCAGGCAAACAGCAGGAACAAGCCCCCGCTGCGCCCACGGCCGAAGGCAAACCCGCTTCTGAAGGCAAACCCGCGCCCAACGGCGAGGCCGCCCCGGCAGACGCCCCGGCCAAACCGGAACAGGCTGCCCCCCCCGCGCCAGCACCCGCTGACACGCAGATAGATGAAGAAGTAGACGTGCTTATCACCATGATGCGCCCCTTCCAGTACGAAGGGTTGGTCATGGACATGCCGCAGATGTTTGCGGTGCTGCGTTACGACAGCGCCACACCGGTCAAAGACGGCGTGCCGCAGCCCGACCGGCGCGACCTGCTGGGCGACATGGAAGAAATCCGCTACCTGAACCAGAAGGCATGGGGGGCCAACGTTGCCCTGACCAAGCCCGGCCTCTACCAGTTCATCATTGAAGGCCGCCCCTGGTGGGATGCCGCACACGGACGCTTTTTGCAGCATTACGTCAAAACAACCCTGCCTGTGTACGGCGTTGAGCGCGGCTGGAGCCTGCCCGTGGGCCAGCGTTTTGAAATCGTACCGCTTTCCCGCCCATTTGGCCTTACTGCGCCTGCCATGTTTTCCGGCGTGGTGCTTATGGACGGCAAGCCTCTTGCCGCCGCTTCTGTACGCATGGCGCGCATAAATACCGAAAAACGTCCTGTGCCGACCTCATGGCATGAGGATATCGCCGCACGCACCAACAACAAGGGGGAATTCTCCTTTGTGTTGAACCAGCCCGGCTGGTGGTGTTGCATGGCCAGCATTCCCGGCGATCCACTCAAGGGGCCTGACGGACAGCCCAAGCCCCTGCAACTGGGGACGCTGTTCTGGTTGTATGTGGACAGTATTTCCAGCGAGGCGCGGAAGCGCTAGCTTGTTGAAAATTGGGAGTCCCCGGTTACGGTGAAGCGTGACCGGGGACTTTTGCGTTTCATGCCTGCGCGGAGCGTGGTCTCGCCTCCCTTGCGTGTTTTATGCCGCCCTTTGGGCTTGTTATTCCGCCCTCCGGCGGAGTTTGGGACGCCTGCGCGGCGTGCGATTTCGCCTCCCCGGCGTGGGGCAGAGGGGGCCTGTTAGGGGCTGCGCCCCTCCTTGGCCCCCCTTGCATCCCCCCCGAAGCACCCTCCAAGAGGGCTTTCAGCTTTCATAAAACGACGAGGGCAACGCGGCTATAGCTGCGGGAGCTTCCCTCACTCGCTACGCTCGCTCAGGTGATCTCCCTCCGCGCCGCGTTAATGCCAGAGTCCGCTTTCGCTTCGGTCAAACTCCGTTTCAGCCAACAACCATTGATGCTATTGCTGGCTCAAGGAATGCCTTTGTACCCTTTCAGTTATTTCAGGACGTTTTGACTCCACGAACTTGGGAAAAATCAAACTGCATCACGAACATGGCCGCCAGCTTCACTCTGCCTGTGGTGATGGTAATTGCCTTTCAACCATGACCAGGAAGATAAATTACGAGTCAGAAAAATTTGTTCACCATCAGGAGATGGTCGTGGAGTCGCCTTCCTTATACTCGCTGGAGCAACGCGGAGGCGATGGCTGGTGTTGAGTGAATTTGCAAAATACGCATTTTTCTGGCCTGACAAGGAAAAATCCTGTTTTTGAGCGCAGCGTACTCATGTACGTGAGCATCAAAAACAGGATTTTAACGCCGTCAGGCCAAAAAAGTCGGGTTTGCGTAAATGCGCTCGACAGGCTCACCCCGCCACAAAACTCCCTCGCTGCCTCGTCACCGTTGCGGCGCTATTTCCCGTCCCCCAGCTTTGACAGCAACGTCTTGCGATTAATCCCCAAACGCCGCGCAGCCTCGCTCTTGTTGCCGCCCACCTGCGCCAACGTATCCATAACCGCCAGACGCTCAATCTCCTCAAGCGTCATATTGGCAAAATCCAGCCGCGACGCAGTCGAGGCCTCCGCCTCCTGCCCGCCAATGGTAGGGGGCAGCTCGCGCTCACTGATATATTCGCCCACCAGCAGCACCACAGCCCGCTCCACGGCGTTTTCCAGCTCACGCACGTTGCCGGGCCAGTTGTGTTTCAGCAGGCGATCCATTGCGCCAGGCGTAAATCCCTTGACGGTCTTGCCATTGCGCTCGGCAAAAAGCTTCATAAAATGCATGGCAAGCAGGGGGATGTCCTCACCGCGCTCGCGCAACGGCGGCAACTGCAAGGCCACCACGTTAAGCCGGTAATACAGATCCTGCCTGAAGCGCCCTTCTTCCACCTCGCGTGCCAGATCCTTGTTAGTGGCCGCCAGAATGCGCACATCCACCCGCACGGTCTGATCGCCGCCCACACGCTGCAACTCGCGCTCCTGAATGACGCGCAGCAGCTTTACCTGCATGGAAAGCGGAATTTCGCCAATCTCGTCCAGAAAGATCGTGCCCTTATCCGCTGCCAGAAACCGCCCCTCACGGCGCTTTTCCGCCCCTGTGAACGCGCCTTTTTCGTGACCGAAAAGCTCCGATTCAAGCAGGGTTTCCGTCAGGGCCGCGCAGTTCACGGCCACATAGGGGCCAGAGCGGCGATTGCTGTTGGCATGTATGAGCTTGGCCACCACTTCCTTGCCGGTGCCGGATTCGCCCGTCACAAGCACCGTGGCCTCAGAGGGAGCAATAGCCGAAACAAGATCCAGCACCTGCCGCATGGCCTGGCTCTGCCCTATGACGTTGCGGGCATCCAGACCTGCCGCCAGCTCGTGGCGCAGAGTCCGCACCTCATGCCGCAGGCTGGCATGATCCAGGGCGCGCTCAAGGGCAAGCTTGAGGGCGTCAAAGGCCAAAGGCTTGGTGAGGTAGTCGTATGCCCCGGCCTTGAGCGCCTCCACGGCGCTGGAAACATCCGAGTAGGCCGTCATGATCAGAATGGGAATGGCGGGATTGTAGGCCTTGACGGCCCGCGTGGCTTCTATGCCGCTCATGCCCCCCATGCGCACGTCCATGAGAATAAGGTCAAAAGGACGTTCACGGCAGAGCTCCAGAGCTTCCTCGCCGCTGGAGGCCCCGGTGGGCGCGTAGCCCCACTCTTCAAGCAGGGCGCGCAGCATTTCGCGGTGATTGTGGTCGTCATCCACCACCAGCAGTTGCATGGCGGGATTTGCAGTCATAATACTATCCTTGAACTGGTCGGTATGCGGTTTCGCCTGCGCTACGGGCAGGTCGCAACGGTGCGGAATGGCCCTAGTTTTTGCCGTTTACAGGCAGGGTGAGCGTAAATTCCGCCCCATGCCCCGGCGCGTTGCCAACACTGACGCGCCCGCCGTGCCCCTCGGCAATCTGGTAGACAATGGCAAGCCCAAGACCGGTTCCCGATGATTTGGTGGTAAAATAGGGGGTAAATATGGAGGCCTGAATTTCTGCCGGGATGCCCGGCCCCGTGTCGGCCACGGTGATGCTGAACATGCCTTCGGGTAGCGCGCGCGTACTCACACGCAGGGTGCCACCGTGATCCATGGCCTGAACCCCATTGAGAAAAAGATTCAGCAAGGCCTGAGTGAGCCGTTCCGTACTGATGCGCACCAGCGGAAAACCCGGCTCCATTTCAAAAACCACGGCAATGTTCTTGGCCTTGAGGTCGGCCTCGGCAAGCCGCAGCGCCCGCCCGATGACTTCGCCCAAGTCAGCCTGCACTGTTTCAAACGAACCAGGGCGCGCAAACTCCAGCAGTTCGGAAACCACGCGGTCCAGCCGTTCCACCTCGTCAATCATGCGCTGGGCGGCTTCTTCCTCGCGACCCCCCAGGGGCATGCGCTTGGCGATGTACAGGGCAACGCCCTTGATGGTGCTCAGGGGATTGCGGATTTCGTGCGCCACGCCCGCCGCCAGATGCCCAAGGGCCGCCAGCCGGTCATTGCGCTGAGCGTCAGCCTGAAGGCGCTTCATTTCCGTAATGTCGCGCAACACAAACACGTTGCCCAAAAAAGCGCCGTCCTCATTGCGCATGGCCGCGCCGCCAAGGCTGACGGAGAGAGGTTTGATCCCCGGCACGGCGAGCGTTGTTTCCTGCTCCAGAATGCGTGCCCCTCCAGCCAACCTGGCCACCAAGGCTTCCCACTCCAGACCGGGCAGACTGCGCAGCCGCCGTGCCCGTGCAGGTCTGCCGGGCTTGCCCCCATCCCCCTGCGAGGCCGCCGCACCTGAAGGAAATATCTCTGAACGCTGTTTGCCGAACATGCCCAGCGCCGTATCGTTGATCATGGCAATGCGCCCGTCCGGGTCGCTGATCACAAGACCAAGAGGAAGATTTGCCACGACTTCTGCGGCCATAACTTGCTGATCGCGCACAATACGCCGCCAGCGACGGTTGTTGTGCATCCAGAACAGGGACACAAAACCAGCCAGCCCAAGGGCGGCAGCCAGGGCGGCAGAGAGCAGGTTGTTGCGCGCATCCTGCGCCAAAGCATCCTCAAAGGGGCGCGCGTCAAAGCCCACCAGAGCAACACCCACCACCTGCCGGGGGGCCTCCGGGCCGGGGCGGCCACCAAACCCTCCCCGTGCGTGAGGAGGAGGCGGCGGGTTGCCAAACACATCATCGGGATCAGGCCCGTCAATATCAGGTGAACGCCCCATCATGCGGCCCATACCGCGGGGGCCGTGCCCGCCGCCCATGTGCTGCTGGCCGCCCATGTGCTGCTGCCCATGTGAACGGCTCAGTGGCGCAAATACTCTAAAAACCTCAAAAACTTCTTTTCCATCCACCTTACGCACCCGCCACATGGGCCGGTCTGACACCTCGGCAAGAGGAGGGATATCCTGAGGCTGCACCAGCATGGGGGTGGGGGCAAATTCCGGTGCGGCGTCATCCGGCACACCGGGAATCGGCGAGCTGTCGCCGCTTTGGGCAAGTATGGCCCCGTTGGTATCGGTAACGGCCATATAGAGAATGCCGGGTTGGCGGGCCGTTTCGCTGAGCAGCGGACGCAGGCCCAGCACCGTGCCGGGGCTGAGGCGCAGACCCGTGCGTGTTCCGGCTTCCAGCGCCCAGATGAGCGCCTCGGCCCTGTCCGTAAGGTTGTACACCATAAAGGCCCGTTCGCGCTGGTTGCTGCGCACGGAAAGCCCCACCAGAGTCAGGCCGAGAATAAGGGCTGCCCCAAGCAGCATCCAGGGTGAGAGGCCCATGCGCGACAAGCGCTGGGAGAGAGATGAACGAAAACGGATCATGAATGTTTCCTCAACGGCGCAGTCTCATAAGTATGTATTTTTTACTCACCGCGCAAGCCCCCTGGTAAAAATTGGATAGTTGTCCAGCAATCTGAGTAAAAAACGGACAACATCAATCTGGCCGGAGATCTCGCATTTTTCATCAAATTAATTTAATTAAGTAATTTTAGTGTGTTACAAAAATCAACCCATCTTGGCACGGCCTTTGCCTATACAGCATCAAACGGCGCTGAAATACGCAGCACCAACCAGAAGACAAATAACAAACTGACGGCGCAACGTCACATTGAGGATACTGATATGTATGGCTGCGATATAGGAAGCGTAATGGGATGGGGAAATGGCATGACGCATCTCATATTCATGATACTGATTATTTCCCTTGCGGTCGCTTTCATCAGCAGAATATTCCCGTCGCAGAGAAAGAACATGGATTATACAGATTCCATGGCGATTCTCAAAAGACGGCTGGCCTCTGGAGAAATCACTCTTGAGGAATACGAAAAACTGAAAAAATTCATCTGAGCGGCCTTGCCTTCAGCAGGCCAAGATAAAGGAGAATATTCATGAATTCTTTCAAGCTGACTCTGGTTTTCGCTTCCCTGGCTCTGGTGCTGGCCTTTGCAGTAAACGCCTCTGCCGCCAACACGGCAGACACCCAGACCAGCTCCACATGGTGCGGCAACGGTCAATCCGGCTCGCACGGCCCCCACGGCCACGGTCATGGCTACGGGCGCTAAGCTTTCCGGCAGCCAGAGCAGATAATTACCACTAAATACCATCAAACCAAAAGGATATACTACAATGAAGACATCCAAGATCGTTACCAGCGGCGCGGCCCTTACCCTTGCCATTTTCCTCGGCCTTTCGGGCGTTGCCTCTGCACGGCAAGGCGACGGGCAAGGCCCCGCAGGCATGGGTCCCGGCACAGGCATGGGCATGGGTATGGGCCCCGGCATGGGTTATGGCATGGGCCCTGGCATGGGATTGTCCAGCGAGCAGATTGAAACCATGCAGCAGATCCACCAGAGTTTTGTTGAAAAAACACAGCCCACCATGCAGCAGCACTTTGCCAAGATGGCCGAACTGAACAACCTTGCCGCCGCTGGCGCCAAGCCCGACGACGCCCGCGTCAAGGCCGCCCAGAAGGATCTGCGCGAAATCGACGCCAAGCTGTACAGCGCCAAGGCCGAAATGCTCAAGCAGATGTCTGACAAGGGCATTCCCTTCATGGCTGGGCACATGGGCCGGGGAATGGGACACCGTATGGGCGGACACGGCATGGGACATGGCATGATGGGTAACGGCATGATGGGCCCCGGTAACTGCCCCGGCATGGCTGGCATGCCTGGCGCAACCAATGCCACTGGCAATGCCGTGCAGTCCGGCGCTACCGGCAACAAGTAACCTGCTACAAGCGCACCGCACAGCCCAGTCAAGGGCACCGAGTCTCCATAAAGCAAGCCTCCGGAACCGTATGATTCCGGAGGCTTGCGCATTTACGCAGCACCAAGGAGCACCCTGACCGCCATACGCAAAAAAGCCGCCCGCTCATGGGAGCAGACGGCCTGATCACAAGCAAAAACCGCCATGAAACCCTGATTTCACGGCGGTTTTTCTGTCCGGGCGGCTATGCGGTATAGTCGCCCCTGTTGAACTTGATTTTTTCTGTCGTTGTCATCACGTCAAGCTCGTTGACCAGAGAATCAAGCCCAGCATTCTGGCCGCGTACAGAGGCCGTGCTGTTCTTGAGGGCGGAAACCTGCCCGTCTATCCCCTGCAACAGGGAATAGGCTTCGCGCAAGGAACCATTCTGGCCCGAAGAGCCCAGGGCGTTAACGTACGAATCCCACATGTCCAGCGTGCCGGAAGCCTGAGAGAAGGCGCTCTGGATAACGTCTTCGTCCACATCTACCGATTCGGACTGGGTGGAACCAAGCAGCATCTGACTGATCATGGATGCTTGCGAGGCCTGCCCCGCCGCCGCTGTGGGAAACGCAGAAGATGCAACGGCATTTTCAAGGCCCATCTGTTCGCTCAAAGCCGCCTCAAAGCCGCCCTGCGCCGTCTGCGCTCGGGTTGTGCCCGGGGTCTGGCTCTGCTGGCGTAACAGCGCCTCAAGTTGGTCGTTGGTAACTTTCATGTCGCCTCCAGGGTTGGCGTACTGCCGTTGCAGAAAAAATGCAAAAATCCTGCCACAAAGACTCACTTCCATAACAGGCTGATTTTTCACAGGCTGCCAGAAGTTATGGGGAAAAAATTTCCCTGCCCCTTGGCGGCGTTAGGCGAAATGTCTTGTCTATTGTGCCGAAAAAAACTACCATTTATTACAGATGAAGGCAAAGGATAAAGGCTGCGACCCCAAACCAACCCCCTCTTGGTCGGCCATATTCAGCCAGCCCGTTAATCAATCCGCCTACCGGGGGGAACAGGAGTTTGCCATGAAGGATATCAAGAAGATTCTTTGCGCGGTAGACCTTTCCGAACACAGCAAGGAAGTTGCCGAATACGCGGTGCTTCTTGCCAAGGGGCTCAATGCGAGCGTGCTTGTTGTATACACTGCCCCCTCGCTGAGTCAGTACGTGGGCTTTCATGTGCCACCCAACACCATTGAGAATTTTGTCGGCGAAATTGTGACCGGCGCTGAAAAGTCCATGGAATCGTTTGTGGCAGAAAATTTCGTGGGCGTTGAAGCCAAGGGGCAGGTGCTCATCGGCTATGCCGCCGAAGAAATCCTCAACCGCGCCCGTGAAGAAAAGGCCGACCTTATCGTTATGGGCACCCATGGCCGCAAGGGCATTGACCGCATTCTTTTCGGCTCCGTGGCGGAAAAGGTGGTCAAGAACGCCGACATGCCCGTGCTGACCGTGCGCCCCACGGAAGCAGGCGAATAACTCTGGCGGATCTGGCCCTTCCTGCAGGCACGCAGGCAGTTGCGCCAGTACCAGAGCCATAAAGAAAGACAAGCTTTCCAACTTTTTCAGCCAGCAAGCTGTCGCATTGCGATGGTTTGCTGGCTGAAACATACTGACAAGCGCCGCAAAACGCCTTGCGCCCATGCGCAGCCATGAATCTTCGCCCTTGCGGGCGATACCGGTGGAGTAACCATGTCCGAGATCAGTGTGCGCCAGGAAATTATGGCCCTCAAGGCCTATGTTCCCGGTCTTTCCATTGCCGAAATCCAGGATAAGTACAACCTGCCCCAGGTTATCAAGATGGCCAGCAACGAAAACCCGCTGGGCATGCCCCCTCTGGCCCGCGAAGCTGTGGAACGCCACGCGTCCGGGGCCTTTCGGTATCCGCAGGGCGGCAATCCGCGGCTGGCAAAGGCGCTGGGCCAGCGACACGGCGTTGACGAGCACCGCGTGGTTGTGGGCAATGGTTCGGACGAAATCATTGACCTGCTTATCCGTATTCTGGCGATACCAGGCGCGCACAACATTGTGTGCTTCAACCCCTGTTTCAGCATTTACCCCATTCAGGGGCGTATTTGCGGCGTAGAAATCCGGCGGCAGCCTCTTGAGGAAGACTTTTCCTTCAATTTTGCCGCCCTGCTGGAACTGGTGGACGCCAACACGCGCATTGTTTTTGTGACCACGCCCGACAATCCCTCGGGCTTTTGCCCCCCGCGTGCTGCCGTGGAGGCCCTTGCGCGCGATCTGGCGCAGAAGGCCCCCGACTGCCTACTGGTGGTGGACGAAGCCTACGTGGATTTTGCCGAGGATGAAAAAGCCGCATCCCTGCTGGCGAGCGGCATCATGCCCCATAACACGGCCTTCATGCGTACGTTTTCCAAAAGCTTCGGGCTTGCGGGCATGCGGGTGGGCTACGGTATTTTGCCTGACCATCTGGCGGATTTTGTCTGGCGCGCGCGCCTGCCCTTCTCTGTCAACATTCTGGCAGAAGAAGCGGCTCTGGCGGCACTGGCCGATGATACTTTTTACAACGCCACGCAGGATGCCGTGCGTACAGGCCGTAAAGAACTGTTTACGGGCCTGACCGCTCTGGGCTGCAAGGTGTGGCCAAGCGAAGCGAACTTTTTGATGTTCGGCATGCCCGAGGGCGCGCCCACCGCTGCCGAATGCTTTGAAACCCTGCTCGCGCGCGGCATCATCATCCGCCCGCTCAAGAGCTACAGTTTGCCGGATCTGCTGCGCGTCAGCATTGGCAACCAGCAGGAAAACCTCGCCTTCCTTTCCGCCATGGCAGATATTATTGCCCGCAAAGGGGAAAAGGCATGAGTGCGCGGCTTCCTGTGGTGACGCTTGACGGCCCGGCAGGTGTGGGCAAAACCACGCTGGCCCGGCGCGTGGCCGAAGGGCTTGGCCTTTCCTACCTTGATACCGGGGCCATGTTCCGCTGTATGGCGCTCAAGCTGGGCGCCGGGGCGGAAACATTGCCGGAAGAAGAACTGCGCACCCGCTGCGCGGAGTGGACGTTCACCCTTTCGGGTCTTGGGCAGCAGTCTACCCTGTTCTGCAACGGCGTGGCCGTGCGGGGCGAGGTACGCACCGAGGCCGTGGGCATGCTGGCGGCCCGCATAGCCACCGTGCCTGTGGTGCGCGAAATTCTGCGCGCCACCCAGCGCGCCATTGGCGAGCAGTACCCGCTGGTGGCAGAAGGGCGCGACATGGGAACCGTGGTTTTTCCGGATGCGCGCTTCAAGTTTTTTCTGGATGCAGCGCCCGAGGTACGCGCCTCGCGCCGTCTGCACGACCTTGAATCCAGCGGGCAGAAGGCGGATCTCGCCACCCTGACCGAGCAGATCCGCCAGCGCGACGCCCTTGACCGCAACCGTGCCGTGGCCCCACTGCGCCCCGCGCAGGATTCGCTGATTGTGGACACGTCCCACCTTGACATTGAAGGGGTGCTTGGCGTCATCCTGCACCACATCAACGTGCATGGCGGTACGCAGAGCCTTCGCTCCGCCTGACGCGCACAGTAATCCGCACACAAATTCGCACCCTTAAAGGCCGAACCGTTTCATGGTTCGGCCTTCTTTTATTCCCCTTGGCTGCCCGAAAAACACAGCGGCAAGAATTGCCCAACCAGGAAAATCCTGCCTGTGCGGCCCCCCTGAGCGCCAAGGCTTTGGCGCTTTAAGCGGTGCCAAGCCGCCCCCCTGGCGTATATTTTGCACAAACTGCAAATCACCACACTGTATTTATTGCACTCTTTTACTATTGGCACGTTCAGTGCATATAAAAAAGCAAGTCAGTGGCGCATAAAGCGCCCGACCACAAACCAGCCTCAGTTGGGGAGGATACCATGAGCAATCAACTGGATTACGAAATCAATAAGGAATTGGGCGAGTGCTACCTTTTCATGGGTGACTTTGACAAGGCCGAGGAATACTACCGCAAGGCCGCAGGCAGCAACTCCCAGAGCGCGGCCCCCTTCCTGGGACTGGCCACCGTGGCCGTGCAGCGCTCTGACCTGGACAAGGCTCTGATTCTGTACCAGAAGGCCGCTTCTGTGGAAGAAACCGACAAGGCCCTGTGCGGCATTGGCCTTGTGTATATGGAAAAGGGCGACCACCAGCAGGCCTTTGACTACTTTGCAGCCGCCCTGAAGAAATCCAGGGAAAACATTGTGGCTCTCAACTGCCTGGTGCGCGAATCTTATCAGCTTGGCTGCGTTGAAAACGCGCTGCCCTACCTGGAAGACACCCTGCGCTCCGGCGTGGAAGCCGAGGCCGTTCGCGTCACTCTTGCTGGCTGCTTGATCTATCTGGGCCGCGCCGAAGAAGCCCGGCAGCACCTTGAAGCGGTGTTGGGCGCCAACCCCACCAACATCAATGCCAAGGAACTTTTCGACACCATGGCTGCCTAGTCAGCCTGTACATACTCCCCTCCCCACATGATTTTCCGGCCCCTGGCGGGTGTCGGGGGCCGGAAAATCATTCCCTGAGGGAAGCCACGCGCCGCTGCCGCTATTGATCCGTTCTCCGGATCGGGCACGGCGGCACGGAGCGCCGGAAAAACCCCTGATGTACGTCAGGGGTTTTTGTGTTTGGGCGGCTCATCCCGCCCGCAAGTGGCTATATGGGCAGCGGCAGTTGCCGCTGTTCAGAGTTTGGCCCGAATTTCGTCGTAGCTTTCCCGCAGCTTCATAACCTGCGGGTCGTTAAGAACCTGTGCCCCGTCGCGCGCCACAGCGCACATGAACAGCAGGGCCTCCTCCGCATCAGACATACTGTTGCAGACAATATCGTAATATTCCGTTTTGTTGAACGGATCAATCTTTCTGGCGATCTCCGCCGCCTGACGGAAAGTCTTGATGAACACCTCGCAGCGTTCGTGCCGAAACACTCTGCGGCCAAAAACCTGCAACAGGGGCGTTTCCGCCTGCACGCCCGCGAGCACGCCTTCCACCTCGCGCGCAAGGGCAGCCCCGGCCTCGGAGCTGCGGGCATTTAAAGCGGGTACATCGCACAGGCATTCACGCACCACCAGTCGCACGTCTGCTATGCTGAAACGGTGCTCGCGCGATTTTTTAAATTCGTCCATGAGCAGCAGAAACATGCGCTCACGGTGATAGAGTTGCGCTGACTTTTTCTGCTTTTGCAGTTCCTTGCGCTGCTCGCGCATTTCATCGTTCTGCATTTTTATGGAAACAATGATGCCCGCAAACGCAAGCCCTGAAAACAGAGTGTTGAGCACCCCGAAGGAATCGCCAAACGTACCGGACTTGCTGAAATCTTCTACTGAATAGTACAACAGCAGGGCTGATGCGGCCCATATAACGATCACAAGCAAGGCCGCTTTCCAGAACAGCGCCCATGTCACCCTGTCAGGGGAAGCCTCCGTCGTTGCGTGGGAGTGCGGGCCACCAGAAGCGGATGTCGTGCCTGTATTCAAGAAGCTTCCGTTTTCGGCATCCTTAGCGCGCGGTGAGCGTGCCGCCATACAGTGTTCCTCCATTGCTTGCGCGGCGCAAAATCTGCCGCCTGAGCAGCATAACCTTTCAACGTTGCGCCCGCAAACAAGGCGTGCGGCAATGCCCCGGAGGCCCGTTGCAGGCTGTTGACGCGCCATGTTGCAGCAGATATGAGATTTGACGCTCTGTTCAACTTCTTCCGGCCTGCCAGGCATTTGTTCTTGCGACCGCCCGATGGATTTTCCATGCAGATACCAATTCCCGTCAGCACCGTGGGCCTGCTGTTTTGTTCCAATCTTTTCATGACTTTTGCCTGGTACGGGCACCTGCGCTACAGAAGCACCGCCCTGCCGCTGGTTATCATCACAAGCTGGGCCATCGCCTTTTTTGAATATGTTTTGCAAGTGCCCGCCAACAGGATAGGCTACGGATATTTTTCGGCGGCAGAACTGAAAACCATTCAGGAAGTCATCTCCCTGACTGTTTTCATGGGCTTTTCCGCTTTTTGGCTGCACGAGCCTTTGCGTTGGAACCACCTTGTGGGTTTTGCGCTCATTGTGCTGGCAGCATGGATTATCTTCAAGGAATGGTAGACAACGTGTTGGATTTCAGCCTGATTACATACGCCGTTGGCATAGCCGCGGCATTCGGGGGCGGATTTATTGACTCCATCGCTGGCGGCGGCGGGCTTATTACCATGCCCGCCCTGCTGCTTTCCGGCGTACCGCCGCATCAGTCTTTGGGCGTCAACAAGGTCAGCGCCTGCCTTGGCACAACGGTTGCGCTTGGCAACTTTGCCCGCAGCAATCTGGTATTGTGGCGGGTGGCCCTGGCGGGCATCATTTTCTCGCTGGTTGGTTCGTGGGCAGGGTCACGGCTTGCCCTGCTGCTGGACGCGGCTGTTCTTGGCAAAGTGCTGGTGGCATTGCTGCCCATAGGCATGTGCGCAACCCTGCTGCCCAAGAAAGAACGTAAACAGCCGCCTCTGCCGCACTCCGGCCCCCGCTTCTGGATTCCTGTAGCCTTTGTATGCCTTCTCATTGGTGGCTATGACGGATTTTTCGGCCCCGGCACCGGGAGCTTTCTTATCCTGGCCTTTCACTGGATTCTGCGCATGGGGCTGATGGAAGCCTCCGCCACCTCCAAGGTGCTCAACCTTGCCTCAAACTTTGCCGGAGCCGTGGTTTTCATCGTCAACGGCGTGGTGGTGTGGAGTCTGGCCCTGCCAATGGCCGCGGCCTGCTGCCTGGGCAACTGGATGGGAAGCCGCTTGGCTATTCGCGTAGGGCCTGCGGCTGTGCGCCGCTTTTTGACCATTTCGCTCAGCCTCTTGCTGCTGACCCTTGTATGGCAGTATTTTCTGGCTCCGAGCACGCACTAGTAAACCAACAGATCAACAGTTCAACGCAAACAGCCCCGGAATATCGCATTCCGGGGCTGTTTGCCATTGCGCTATGTGCAGAACTAGCCGCGCTTCATCTCGCTGATAAGTTCACTCATGCGCTCGGCCTGGCGGGCAAGTTCGCTCACGGCCCGGGAAGCTTCGCCCATGGCCTGCGCCGTCTGGCTGGACATTTCGTTGACGCTGACAATGGACTGATTGATCTCGTCGCTTGTGGCGGACTGCTGCTCGCTGGCCGTGGCAATGGCGCTCACCTGATCTGCCGATTCCTCGACCTTGGTCACAATTCCCTGCAAGGCTTCGCCGGACTGCTTTGCAAGCTCGGCGGCCTTTTCCACCTCTGCCAGAGCCTTGTCCATGGCGGCAACGCTCTGCCCCGCGCTGCCCTGAATAGCAGAAATGGCATTGCCCACATCATTGGTGGAGGCCATGGTTTTTTCTGCCAGCTTGCGCACCTCATCGGCCACCACGGCAAAACCGCGCCCGGCCTCGCCCGCGCGGGCGGCCTCAATGGCGGCATTGAGCGCCAGCAGGTTGGTCTGGTCGGCGATGTCCGAGATCACGTTCATAATCTGGGTGATGGCCTGGGCATGCTGGTTCAGCGTGGTCATGTCGCCCTTGAGCGCCAGCGAGACCTTGTGCACCTGACCGATGCTTTGCAAGGCGTTTTCCACAATATTCGCACCGCTTTCGGCATTGGCCCGCGTTTCCGCAGACACAGCCGAAGCCGCGGAAGCATTACGGGCAACTTCCTGCACGGTGGCGTTCATTTCATTCATGGCCGTGGCGGCCTCGGCCAGACGCTGTGCGGATTCCACAGCGCTCTTGTCCGACTGCTCGATCTGTGCGGAAAGCTCTGTTGAAGCGGCGGAAATAACGCTCACCACTTCTTCCAGTTGCCCTGCTGCCGTCAGCATGCCCTCGCGCTTTGCGCTCTCGGCCTGACGCGCAGCTTCTTCAGCTCTGGCTGTGGCTTTTTCCGCCTCTTCCGTAGCGTGCTGCGCGGCCTGGGTTTTATGTTCACTTTCGCTCAAAAGGTGCCGGATGCTTTGCACCATGCGCCGCATGCCCGCCGCAAGCGTGCTGAATTCGTCACCGCGCTTTTCAGCGGCATCAAAGAGAGCGCGTTCTTTGTCGTTGGTTTCAAGACGACCACCGGCAACGGCTTCGGCCACGCCAGAAATACCGCCCACCATACGCACAATGCCCCGGGCCGAGAAAAAGATCATGGTTCCGACTATCAGCGCACAGGCCAGAGTAAGCAGGCTGGCGTTGGTCAGCAGGTCGCTGATGGGTTTGAAGATTTCTCCACGGTCAAATTCCACGCACAAAATCCAGCCTTCGTGCGGCAGCGGCTTATAATACAGCCCTTTCTCACCCTTGCCATTGTCAAAGCGGGTGCGCCCTTCCTTTTGCTGCAACAGGGCCGCCACATAGGGCACCTTGCTGTCATTGCGCCCGAGAACAGCTTCATCCGGGTTCAGAACCATACGCCCCTGAAGGTCGTAGGCGTAGACCATGCCCTTCTGGCCGATCTTGATTTTATCAGTGGTATTTTTGCCCAGAATTTTATTGTCGATTGCCGCTGCCAGCACGGCCATGTTTTTGCCGTCCAGCTTGAGCGGCATGGCAAGCACGGTGTACACCTCGCCAGTGGTGGCATCTACCATGCCAACGACACTGGGCTGGCCATTCTTGCTCTTTGCAAAGTATTCCCTGTCAGAAAAATTGGCGCCGACGAACTTGTTCTTCCCCTGCTGCTTATCAACGCGGTACCCAAGCACGGTGCCGTCCATGGCAATGATTGCGGCGGAAGAAACCATGTCGTTATTGGTCACAAAAGAATCAAGAGCCTGGTCTGCCCGCGTAAACAGGGACCCCTCAAAGGCATCCGATTTGTTGCGGGAGTAGGCTTCCACCTGATCCTTGATGCGCTGGTTCTCGGTCATGGTTTGCAGGCCCTGTTCTATCCCGGAAAACACCGCGTCAAGCCCGATGCTCTGGCACTCAAGCAGGGCATTCATATCTGTGGCAATCTGCTCTCGCAGGATTTCTTCTGACATCTTGTAGCAAACCCCTGCCACGAGCATCAGCCCCACTATTGCCGGAGTGAGGATGGAAATTCCCATTTTCGCAAGTAATCCGAGTTTCATCACTACCCCTTTTGCGTTGCGTCTACGCACTGAATGACCGAAAGGCTAATTACCATGTGAAAAATTAAACTACCGCTGAAATCCTGTAAGGCAGGTCTTTTCCAGTGTACTTATCGGACAAAACGTGACTTTCAATATATCAATTATACTTATTTTCACAAGAAATCTCTACGCGCGTGATAGGAATTTTTACGCTGCCATTTCGCGCTGATAGCTATCAATCTTATTAGAGCAAAGAAGACATGAATATCTGATATTCGATAGTAGCAACTACTCGCGATAAGCGAAGCATGGCAGAGCAACACTGAATTGCGGTGAGGCCCTACTGCCTGGATAATGGGATCAGCGCTATCAGCGCCTTGAAGCCGCCGGATCAGAAAGATCAGGCAAAGCCCCACCCGCTATGGCCCATAGATACAGGCTTGCCACCGAACCATAAGGACTGTAGCGCCGGCGATAGATTTCAAAGCGGTCGCGGCTGACTTCCCGATGCCGATGCAACATGCGCAAGCCCCGCAGGATGGCAAGGTCGCCAAAACTGAGGACATCAGGCCGCTGGAGTGAAAACAGCATAAGCATTTCCGCTGTCCACACGCCAACCCCGTCCAGCGCGCACAGGGTGGCGCAAAGGCTGGCATCGTCCATGAGCCTCAGGGCCTCCACATCCAGCTCCCCCAGCAGTACCTTGCGCGCGGCTGCCTTCATATACGCAACCTTGCGGAAGGAAAGCCCCACTCCCTGCAACGTGGCAGTTTCAGCGCCGTCTATGGTTTCAGGCGTCACTTCGCCAAGGGCAAGCACAAGCCGCGCCCACACTGTCTGCTGCGCCTTGGTGGCTATCTGCTGCCCGACTATGGAGTGCATGAGCGCGTCAAAGAGGTCTGGCCGCACCTCCCGCTGTATGGGGCCTATGCGTTCCATGGCTGAGGCCAGACGTTTGTCTTTGCGGGAGAGAAAGTCGATTTCCTTTTGGCCGTAGATAAAATACTGGGGCATTATTTTAGTCCTGCGCAAAGGTTGCGGTGTCTGATAGTACAGCATGCCAGCCTCCTGGCGCAAATACAAAAATTCCTGAAGAAACCATGGCGGCAGGCGGCCATAAAAAACGGCGCGGGATCTCAAGGATGCCGCGCCGTGAAGGGATTATATCAGCTTATAAAACAGATAAAGCTTAACCAGCCTAATTCTTGAGGCTGTGAATCGGTGCAGGAATACGCCCGCCAAGGCCGATAAAGTCCGTGGCGTCGCCCTTGGGCACGGGAATGATGGCAGCCTTGCCGAGCAGGCCGCCAAAAGACACTTCTTCGCCAACGCCCTTGCCGGGCACGGGAATAAGGCGCACAGCCGTGGTCTTGGTGTTGATGACGCCGATGGCCATTTCGTCGGCAATGATGCCGGAAATGGTCGAAGCGGCCGTGTCGCCGGGGATGGCGATCATGTCCAGCCCCACAGAGCACACGCTGGTCATGGCTTCCAGCTTTTCAAGGCTGAGCAGGCCGGAGGTGGCCGCGGCCTCGATGCTGGAATCTTCCGACACGGGGATAAACGCGCCGGACAGGCCGCCCACGGATGAAGAAGCGAACGCGCCGCCCTTTTTCACCGCATCGTTGAGCATGGCCAGCACGGCAGTGGTGCCAGGCGCGCCAATGCTCGAAAGGCCCATGCTCTGGAAGATTTCGCCCACAGAGTCGCCCACCGCAGGCGTGGGAGCCAGGGAAAGGTCGGCCACGCCAAAGGGCAGACCCAGACGGGTAGCCACTTCGGTACCGATCATTTCGCCCACGCGTGTCACCTTGTAGGCCGTGCGCTTGATGACTTCGGCCATATCCAGCAGGGTAAGGCGGCCGCCCTTGCCGTTGTGTCCGGCTTCGCGGGCGCGATCCAGGGCTTTTTTGACCACGCCGGGGCCGGAAACGCCCACGTTGATAACAACGTCAGGCTCGCCCACGCCAAGGTAAGCGCCAGCCATAAAGGGGACATCCTGCGGAATATTGGCAAAAACCACCAGCTTGGCGCAGCCGATGCCGCCGCGTTCGGCGGTGGCTTCGGCCACCTTGAGGATCTGCTGACCCATGAGGGCCACAGCATCCATATTGATGCCGCTGCGCGACGAAGCCACGTTGATGGATGAGCAGATCCGGTCGGTTTCGGCCAGTGCCTGGGGCAGCGCCTCAATCAGGGCGCGGTCGCCCTTGGCAAAGCCCTTTTCCACCAAAGCAGAAAAACCGCCCAGAAAATCAACGCCAGCTTCCTTGGCGGCCTCGTCAAGGGCCTTGCACACGCGCACCATGCCATCCGGGCCAAAGGGCGCGCCCACCACGGCAATGGGGCTCACGCTGATGCGTTTGTTCACCACGGGGATGCCGTATTTGTCGCCCACTTCGTTGCACACGCTCACGAGCTGCGAGGCGTAGCGGCGCAGCTTGGCCTTTACGTTGGCGGTAAAAAGATCAAGGTCGTGGCTGACGCAGTCAAACAGGCTCACGCCAAGGGTGACTGTACGCACGTCGAGATGCTCGTTGCGGAGCATGTTCAGGGTGCTTATAACTTCGCGTTCTGAAAGCATGGAGGTCTTCCTGTATGTTCGGGCTGTCGGCCTGCCATATGGCGGCCCCGCCCGGAAGGCGGTTTTGCCCTGACGCGCAATACCGCGCGCTCAGGGGAATGTGCATCGTGTCTGAAACCGGGTCGCGCCCTGTTTCAGGCGCAGACCGGTGGTGCATGCGCCTCGGCAACGTGAGGCCTAAAAAGAATTCACCCGATGCACAGCCTCAAAAATATCCCTGTGCTGGGCGCTGACGCGCAGATCGCGCTTCTGCCCTTCGCAGTCAAGCTCGCGGCGCAGGCGGCCCATGTCAACGCTGTCAGGCACCATGACCTCAAACACAAAAAGCGCATGGTTGTTGCCGCCCTCGCCCAGAATGGCCTTGAGGCTCTCAATGTTCACGCCGTGCTGGGCAAACACGCGGCTCATGGCGGCGATAAGACCGGGCTTGTCCGGCCCGTCGGCAGTGACCACAAAGGGTTCGCAGTGCAGGTCTGTGCCCCACTGCCCCTTGATGGCGGGCCGCACGAGGACGGAAAGATCAACCTTGGCGGATTCCAGCCCGGCGCTCAGCTTGGCGCGCAGGGTTTCCGCGTTTTCTTCCGGCGCTGCAACAACAAAGATAGCAGCAAACTCGCCGGAGAGGATGGTCTGGGTCACTTCTTCGATGTTGCAGCCGCTGTCTTCGAGAATGCGGCTGACAGTGGCCACCACGCCGGGGCAGTCGCGCCCCAGAAAGGAGGCTGTAAATTTTTGCATGACGCTTTCCTTGAAAAAGCCGTCAGCTTGATCCTGACGGCGGTTGTATCGTGTAAAAGAGCTTTATATACGTAAACAGGTCAAAACTTCAAGGGGGCGCAAAGCCCCGACTGGCGCGGATATAAGCCGCTGCCTGCATTGATGTTTCCTGCTGCGCCAGAGTCGCATCAATAGCAGAAGCATCCAACAAAGCATTATGTTACAGCAAGTTGCAGACACATTCCTCACAATCTTGACGCCCAAGCGTGAATGGCATACCGTAACGCTCCTTTCAGGTATGGGCCACTCAGGAGTCGTTACGTGGATACTCGGGAAAAGAAAAACAGCAAGCCGGCTATCAAGCTGGGTACCAAGTCGCAGCATGCGGGATATTTTATGCCCATGCTGGAAAGTTTCGCCGCGCGCGAAGGCCTCAACGAAGTTGTCAAAAACAGAGTTGTCAAATCGTGCGACCTTTTGGATGCGGGCGTACCGCTTTTCCCCAACGACTTCCGCAAGGAACACGACGTTGCCTGGGTGCTGGACAAATTCGGCGCTCTTGAAGGCGAATCCCTGGACAGCCAGGAAGACGTGTTTGCCATTGCGGGCCGCATAGTTTCCCTGCGCTCGTTCGGCAAGGTGGCCTTCTTCCACATTATGGACCAGAGTGGCCGCATCCAGTGTTACGCCTCGCGCGAACACATGGATGAGGAGAACTACACAGTGGTCAAAAAGCTCGACGTGGGCGACATCGTGGGCGTTTCCGGCCACCTGTTCCGCACCAAGACGGGCGAACTCACCATTGCCTGCCGCAAAATCAAGCTCATCACGCGCTCCATGCGTCCCCTGCCGGAAAAATATCACGGCCTCACAGACATGGAAACGCGCTACCGCCAGCGTTACGTTGACCTTATCGTCACGCCGCGCGCGCGAGAGATTTTCTTCAAACGCAGCCTGATTGTGCGCGAATTCCGCCGCTTTATGGAAGACCACGGTTTTATGGAAGTGGAAACTCCCATGATGCAGCCGCTGGCTGGCGGCGCTGCGGCCAAGCCTTTCAAAACGCACCACAATGCCCTTGATCTGCCCCTGTTTTTGCGCATTGCGCCAGAACTCTACCTTAAACGGCTGCTGGTGGGCGGATTTGAAAAGGTCTTTGAGCTGAACCGCAACTTCCGCAACGAAGGCATAGACACGCGCCATAATCCGGAATTCACCATGTGCGAATTCTACTGGGCCTATGCCACGTTTGAAGACCTCATGGACTTTACGGAACAGCTTTTTGCCCATCTTGCCATGACGGCCTGCGGCACAACAGTTGTGCCCTATCAGGGCGAAATGATCGACCTCACGCCCGGCAAGTGGACGCGCCTCAGCTTCTACGATTCCCTCACCCAGGTCGGTGGGCATTCGCCGGAATTCTACAACGATTACGGCAAGGTCAAGGCCTACATCCGTTCACGCGGGGAAAAGGCCGCCGACAGCGAAAGCCTGCAAAAGCTGCATGCCAAACTTTTTGATCTTGATGTGGAAGGCAAGCTCATTCAGCCCCACTTCATCTATCATTACCCAACGGAAATCTCGCCGCTTTCGCGCCGCAATGACGAGCATCCGGAACTGACGGACCGCTTTGAGCTGTTCATCACCGGGCGCGAGCTTTCCAACGCATTTTCCGAGCTCAATGATCCTGTGGACCAACGTCTGCGCTTTGAAGATCAGGTGCGCGAACGCGAAGCGGGCGATGACGAAGCCCACAGCATGGATCAGGATTATCTGCGCGCCCTTGAATACGGCATGCCCCCGGCTGCAGGCCAGGGCGTGGGCATTGACCGCCTCGTGATGCTGCTTACCGACTGCGCCTCAATCCGCGAAGTTATTCTCTTCCCCTTGCTGCGCCCGGAAGTGTAGAACGATAGGGTGCCACTTTATTTGACCGTCTGTAAAAAGTATTGATACGATCGCTCAGCAAAGCGCCGCCTTATTGGCGGCGCTTTTTTGTTGTTCAGCAGTTTTAACCAGATACAGATACAGCCCGTCATAAAAACTTGCCTCTCAAAAAACATTTTTGAATCAAAGGTATATACTATTGTCGCCACTGGTCGATAGTTATACTCATAAAAGTGTAAACCAAGTTCATTGGGCATATTTTCGCGCATGGCGCATACATTTATCGCATTGGCTTGGGCAAGGAGGTTCTTATGAAAATTGGGCTGCTGGGCAAGATGCTCCTGTCCATCCTTACTCCGGCAATTGCAGGGCTGCTGCTGGTTGCTGGTGTGAGCTACAAAATTTCTGAAAGCAACTTGCGCGAGCAGATTATCAACGATGCAAGAGCACTGCTGCGCTGCCAAAGCATTGGCCTGCATGCCATGCTTACAGTTATGGAAGAGTCGCTATCCATGGTTGCCGCCGACAACAGGGTTATTTTGTATCTTGATGCAGTCAACGATAAAATGCCTGAAGTCATGACGCGCACATTGTTCAACGATGCAGATGCTGCACTCAATACATTTGTGACGCTCAATTCCAACTTTGAATTTTGTGGTGTTGCCGGGAGGGACGGCATAGCCATTGCCCATCACCTGGCAGGCGAAAAACATCCCAGCAAATCCGTGGGAGTAAGCTTTACAGACCGCTCTTACTACCAGCGCGCCATGCAGGGCCAGAAGACCATTACTGGCGTGATCAGCAAAACCACAGGCAAGATTGCAACTATCATAGGCCTGCCCATCATGCGCAATGGCAAGCCCGAAGGTCTTGTGTGGGCGGGTATCGACAACGAAAATCTCGCCCAGACAACTACAAGCCAGATCGATTTCGGCACCAAGGGCGGCATCTATGCCTATGACACCAAGGGCATAATGATGCTGAACCGCGACCTCAAGGCATTTGGGCGGGATGACAGCAAAAAGACCCATGTTGCGGAGATACTGAAAAACCCAGAGGGCTTGGTGAGATTTACGGGCGAAGACGGGGGCAATAAAACGGTCTTTTACAGGGCCATGCCCGGAGTCGGCTGGATTCTTTGCCTGGAAGTGGACAGAGACGAAATTTACACACCCATGCGGATAATGCTGGGTAACTCCATGATGCTGACTTTTGCAAGCGCCCTTGTGGTCGGGCTGATCATCTTCTTTGCGGCGCGGGCCATCGCGCGACTGCTCAGAAGCATTTCCGGCATTGCGGAATCCGTTGCAGAAGGACGCCTTGAAACAACCCCTGCAGAAAAAGCCATGCTCATTGCCGCAGAAAAGCGCCGTGATGAATTCAGCACGCTGGCATCTGGCATGGAACACATGGTCAGCAATATCAAAACGCTGTTGCAAGAAAGCGAACAGAAAGCCAGAGACGCCCAGCAGGCAACGGAAGAAGCCAGGCTTGCCACCGCACGTGCGGAGGAATCCGCCCAAAGGGCAGAAAATGCCAAGCGGGAAGGCATGCTCGCTGCAGCGGGGCAACTGGAAGAAGTGGTCGCCATCATTTCTGCTGCCTCAAGCCAACTTTCCGGGCAGATTGAGCAGTCGGACCAGATAGCCGCACAGTCGGCCCAGCGCCTCAGCGAGGCAGCAACTGCCATGAATCAGATGAATGTGACCGTGCAGGAAGTGGCCCGTAATGCTTCCTCGGCCTCGGCAGTCTCTGCCGAAACGCGCACCAATGCTGAAAGCGGCGCAAGCATTGTGGAAAGCGCCCTCCAAAGCATCGGGCAGGTGCAAAAGGTTTCGCTGGCGCTCAAGGACGACATGACCAAGCTGAACCAGCATGCCCAGGCAATTACCCAGATCATGAACGTGATCTCGGACATTGCCGACCAGACCAACCTGCTGGCGCTCAATGCCGCCATTGAAGCGGCCCGAGCGGGCGACGCCGGGCGCGGTTTTGCTGTGGTGGCCGATGAAGTGCGCAAGCTGGCGGAAAAAACCATGGCCTCCACCAATGACGTGGGCAATGCGATCTCTGCCATTCAGCAGAGCGCTTCGCAGAGCGTGGCCGCCATGGACAAGGCCCTGACGGAAGTAAATACGGCCACCGAATTTGCCAACCAGTCGGGTGCCGCCCTGCGGGATATTGTGAGCAATGTGGAAGCCACTGCCGATCAGGTAAGCGCCATTGCCACCGCCAGCGAGGAACAATCCGCCGCCAGCGAAGAAATCAACCAGTCCATCGTGCAGGTCAACGCCATGTCCGGGCAGACTTCGCAGGCAATGGGCCAGGCCACAAAGGCCGTGGCCGACCTTGCCCAGCAGGCGCGCAGGCTGAGCGAACTTATTGAGGCTATGAAACGGGGCTAACACCCGGAACAATAAAATTTGTGGATGACCAGCCTTGTCCCTGAGGACAAGAACGAAAAGAGGCCCCCGGCCTGGTTTGTCAGCCAGCCGGGGGCTTTTGCCTGGTAGTTATCCTGCTAATGGGGATATTTTCAAAATCAACACCAGACTGAAAAGAACTGGCAACAGGAAGAGTGGCACAACGGAACCCTCTGTGTTCTGGCGGCAACGCCGCATACGCGCAGTCTGGCACCTTTCCCCTCCGAGGGCCTGCACCGGGTACCTGCCCTTGACAGTGCCCGGCTGCGGGAAATTTACTCCAGGTAGAAATAGTTGCTCCCTACCTGCCAGCGGCAATTCCTGACGCAATTGGCTTGCCTTGCGGCAACGCAATGCCCCAGGTCTAAAATAACTCTTGAATATCCGGGCAAGGTGGGACAATATGCCGCAAATGTCATTTGAACTATTCGTTGCCCTGCGCTACCTCTTTTCGAGGCGAAAGCAGACATTCATCTACATCATATCGATCATGTCCATTCTGGGCGTGGCTATCGGCGTTGGTGCGCTGGTGGTGGTGCTTGGCGTGTACAACGGCCTCACCACCGACATGCGGGACAAAATCCTCGGGGCCAATGCCCACGCCATTGTCATGTCCTATATCCCCTCGGCCTTTGAGAACCGCAGCGACCTTCTGGATCGGGTGCGTTCTGTCAAGGGCGTGACCGGGGCAACACCCTTTATTTACACGGAAGTCATGCTTTCCGCTGGCGGCGGCGTCAAGGGCGTGGTCTTGCGGGGCATTGACCCGAAGTCGGCCCCTGCGGTGCTTTCCATGCTGCGCCAGATGCGTGTGGGTTCTGCCGCCGATCTTGAGCGCGAAGGCGCACCAGGGCTTATTATTGGCGAGGAACTGGCCAAGCGCCTTGGGCTTGGCATGGGCAGCCGCGTGAATCTGCTTTCGCCCTCAGGGCAAAAGACCACCTCAGGCTACGCGCCGCGTGTGCGCCCCTTTGAAGTGGTAGGCATTTTCAAGACAGGCATGTTTGAATACGATTCCTCGCTGGGTTTTGTTACGCTCAACGCGGCACGCGATGTGCTGGGCCTGCCGGAAAATTATCTTTCGGGCGTGGAACTGACCGTGGCCGATGTTTACAAGGCGGACAAGACCGCTGCCGAAGTTTCAACCGAGCTTGGCTCGCCCTTCTACGTGCGCTCGTGGATGGAAATGAACGCCAACCTTTTTGCAGCGCTCAAGCTGGAAAAAATCGGCATGTTCATTCTGCTGGCCATGGTGGTGCTTATCGGTTCTTTCTCTATTGTAACAACACTGGTCATGCTGGTTATGGAAAAAACGCGCGACATCGCCATCATGATGTCCATGGGCGCCACAAGCAGCATGATTCGGCGTATTTTCATGTTTCAGGGAACAATCATCGGGGTTATCGGCACATTGCTTGGCTATGCGTTTGGCCTCTCGCTCGGCTGGCTGCTCAAGCGCTACCAGTTCATCAAACTGCCTGAAAACGTCTATACCCTTGATCATTTGCCCATCATCATCACCCTCTCCGATGTGCTCATCATTGGCGCAAGCGCCATGCTGCTGTGTTTTCTGGCCACCCTTTACCCGGCTCGGCAGGCCTCGCGCCTGCAACCGGCAGAAGCCCTGCGCTACGAATAGCCATGTCAGCACTCTATACTTTTTCAAACGTGGGCAAAAAATTTGCCACACCCGGTGAAGATACCGAGATTATCAAGGATATCAACCTGGTTGTGGAAGAAGGCGAGATGCTCGCCATAGTTGGACAGTCCGGTTCCGGAAAGAGTACCCTCTTGCATCTTATGGGTGCACTTGATACTCCAAGTACGGGCGAGATATGTTTTGAAGGGCGCAACATGGCGCTCATGAGCGCTGACCAGAAAGCTGCCTTTCGCAACAAGACTCTGGGCTTCGTTTTTCAATTTCATCATCTGCTGCCGGAATTTTCAGCCCTCGAAAATGTGGCGATGCCGGCAATTATTGGCGGTGCTAAACAAAGCGCCGTAATGAGCCGTGCGCGTGAAATGCTTGACCGCGTGGGGCTATCGGCGCGTATGGAAAGCAAGATCGCCACTCTCTCGGGCGGCGAACGCCAGCGGGTGGCCATTGCGCGCGCGGTTTTTATGCGACCGCGCGTTCTGTTGGCTGACGAGCCCACCGGCAATCTGGATGAAGTTACGGGAGCGCAGGTGGGCGCTCTCATGAACGAACTCAACCGTGAATTGGGCATGACCCTCGTTGTTGTAACGCACAACCGAGAGCTGGCCGCAGGCATGGGCAGAACCCTGGAACTGAAAGCGGGGACATTGTATGAAAAGATTTTTGAATAACGTACTGTGCAAAGCCCTGTGCCTTGCCGTGCTGGCCTGCGCCACCCTGGCGCTTCCGGGTGGAGCCGTAGCGGCAGAAGGGGCCCTTGTGCTTGTTCTGCCCTTTCAGGTGAACGCCGGGCCGGAAATGCCCAACGCCTCGCAGGATGTGCCTCAGGCGATTGCCGATCAGCTCAAGCAGAACGGCATGCGCACTGTTCCCATGGAAACCGCCCGCGTTTTGCAGCGCAACAGCGGTGAATCCATTGACCTTGCCACCGCGCGTGAACTTGGCCGCAAGGCCGGAGCGCGCATGGTCATTTACGGCAAGTTCAATCAGCTTGGTCAGGGTTTTTCCATGGACACGCGCATTGTGCCTGTCTATGAAGGCGAAGCCGTTCCCGCCGGTTTTGAGCGTAATTCGCTGACCTCGCTGAACGAGTGCGCCGCTGTGCTGGCCAAACGCGCGGCAGAAATTTCCAATCCCGCCACCGCCGCCGAGGCCGCGCCCCAAAAGAGCGATGCGCCGGCGACCCTTGTTCCCATGAACGCCCCCACCTCTGCCCACGGCGGGCTTGCCGATGTGCAGGTACGCGGCATGAAGGTGCTTGACCCCGATACAGTGCTCATGCGCCTCACCATCCGCAAGGGCGACAGCCCGGACGCCACGGCCATCAACGAAGAAGTAAAGCGCATATGGGATATGGGCTACTTCAGCGATGTGCAGGCCACGCTTGAAGGCAACGTGCTTGTGTTCACCGTGGTTGAAAAGCCGCGCATCGACAACATCGTTGTTGACGGTTCGGACAAGGTCAGCAAGGACGACGTGCTTGCGGCCATGGGCACCAAGAGCGGCAGTGTTCTGAACGAACAGGTGCTTTCGGACGACCTCCAGAAAATCAGCGAACTGTACCACAAGGAAGGCTTTTACCTTGCCAAGGTCACCTACCGTCTTGAAGACCGTCAGGGTGGGCGCGGCGCAGTGCTGGTGATCAGCGTTACCGAAGGCAACAAGCTCTATATCAGAGACGTCAAGATTGAAGGCCTTAACAAGCTCAATCGCGGCGATCTTGACAAATACATGGCCCTCAAGACACGCGGCATTTTCTCGTGGCTGACGGGTACCGGCGTGCTCAAGGACGAATACCTGGAGCGCGACACCAACGCCATTGCCGCCTTTGGCCTTAACGAAGGCTACGTAGACATTCAGGTGGCTGCGCCAACCGTTGAATACCGCGACGACGGCATCTACATCACATTCAACGTGCACGAAGGCCCCCGCTACACCGTGCGCGACGTGGTCTTTGCTGGCGATGTTATCGACAGCGAAGACAAGATGCTTGAAGTCGTGCAGATGGACGACTGGAAAAAATCCGACAAATACTTCTCCCTCACGGTCATGCAGGAAGACTCCAAACGCCTGACCGACTACTATTCCGATTACGGTTATGCTTTCGCCGAAGTGGACACCAAGGTCGTCAAGGCCGATGACGGCAGCGATCAGGTGGACGTGGGCTATGTGATCAACAAAAAGCAGAAGGTCTTCATCCGCCGTCTGTCTGTCGAGGGCAATACCAAAACCCGCGACAACGTCATCCTGCGCGAAATGCGCCTGGGCGACGGCGACATGTACGAAGGCGCCAAGCTGCGCCGCTCCAACGAGCGCCTGAACCGTCTGCACTTCTTCTCTGCCGTGGATATGGAACTGATCCCCACGGAAAACGAAGACGAAGTTGACCTCAAGGTCAAGGTCAAGGAAACCAATACCGGTGCCATCATGGGCGGCGTGGGCTACTCCAGCTACTACAGCGTGGGCGTCACCGCATCCGTCATGGAGCGTAACCTCTTTGGCCGCGGCTACTGGTTGCAGTTGCAGGGCTTTTTCTCCTGGCGTCGTACGTCGGGCGTGCTGTCCTTCACCAACCCGCGCCTGTACGATACCGATCTTTCTGTCGGCAACGACCTGTACTACACGCACGATTACTGGGACAACTTTACCAAGGACACCATCGGCGACACTATTCGCCTGTCGTATCCCATTGGTGAATACACCAGCATAGGCGGCGGTTATCGTCTGGAACGCTATGTTCTTTACGATGTGGACGACAACGCATCTCCGTACATTCGCGACTACAAGGGCACCAACTGGACAAGCGCCGTTTCTGGCCGCATCCTGCGCGACACCACAGACTCCAAGGAACGCCCCACCAAGGGTACCATTGCCCGCCTGTGGGCTGAATACGGCGGCGGCGGCCTTGGCGGTACTGACAACTTTATCAAGACTGTGGCCGACTGGCAGGGCTTCTGGTCCTTCAACCCGCAGAACACCATCCACGTCCGTGGTCGGTTGGGCGGCGTGTACCAGAATACCAACTCCAACGTCCCGGTGTTTGAACGCTTCTGGGTTGGCGGTATGGATACCATTCGCGGTTACTCCTTCTCCGACCTCTCGCCCCGCGACTACAAGTACAACGGCGACCAGATCGGCGGCGACCGCATGGGTGTTGCCAACGTTGAATACATCTGGACCTTCCAGAAAGAACTTGGCCTTGCTCTGGTTCCCTTCTTCGATGCCGGTTACAACATCGACAGCAAGACCATGGGCAACGACCTCAACAAATACATTGTTTGCTCCACAGGCCTTGAACTGCGCTGGCGTTCGCCCATGGGCGATCTGCGTATCGCCTATGGTATTCCGCTGGTTCAGGACTACGACAAGGAACGTGAATCCGGTCGCATAGAATTCAGCATGGGCCAGTTCTTCTAGCCCTCACTTCTGCCGCAGCAGCGGCAAAAATTCAGCGCGCCGGAGGCACAGTTTTCTGTGTATCCGGCGCGCTGCTTTTTCCATGCCCATGCCAAGGCTTATCAGCCGGCAAAAGAGGGAGTTTTGCCATCTTTGCGCTGCTGGCATACAATATGCTAACAATAACGCAGGCAAAACTTCAAAAGTCAAATTACCGACACCATCATGGCAAAAGGAAAAACCGTGGCCGGAAAAAAAGCCCAGCCCAAGGCTTCCGAACCAACTGGCAGCAACCAGATGCGCAGACTTGTTCCGCCTCTGGCCTTTCTGGTTGCCCTGTGCCTGATGGTCGTCTGCTTTTACGACTCCGGCTATACTTCCTTGCCGCCAACTGGCAAGCGCTACGACCTTGCCAAGGCAAATATTGAAACCCTGCGGCAGGACGAAAAGCGTTCGGGCCAGCGTGAGCCGTGGGAAAATCTGGCTGCGGAGTTCCGCGCCATCTATGATGCTGATCCGGGCTGGCCCAACCGCCCTGCGGCCCTGTTCCGCGCTGCGGAAAGCCTGGAGGAGCTGGCCCGACGCTCGTTCGCCAAGGCTGATGCCCGCAAGGCCATTGAGTGTTACGAAGCTGTCGCCCAGCGCCACGCCGACAGCCGGCTTGCCGATGACGCCCTTTTTCGTGCGGCCAAGCTGCACGCCGCGTGGCTTAAAGACGACAAGGGGGCACTGGTCCTGCTTGAGCGCATCAAAGCCCAGTACCCCAAGGGAGATATGATTCAGGAGGCACTGGCCCTGGAAAAGACGCTTCAGGCCGCTGCCAACGGGCGCACCGCCCCAGAGGCGCGTCAGGTTTCCAGCACCGATGGCAAGGAACCCAAGGACGAGGCCTCCCCTGCAAAGGGAGCTTCTGCCCCCACGCCCAATACAGCCGCATCTTCCACTGCTGGCGGCGCTGATGCGGCAGAAGGCCAGATTGCCAAGGCTTCGGCCTTACAGCCCCTGCCACAAGCGGAACTTTTGCCCCGTTACCGCGAGGCCAAGACAAAAATGGATGCCCTGCGCGCCGACAAAGTCCGTTCATGCTGGCGTCAGCCTTGGGAAGAACTGACTACTGAATTTCTGCGCATCTATACCAGCCGTAAAGACTGGGCCATTTCTCCCGGTGCGCTGTTCCGCGCTGCTGCCAGTCAGGAGGCCCTTTCAGACTGCTCGCATCTTGCAGATGAATACCGACAGGCGCGCGACCTCTATCTCAAGCTTGCGCAGGAATTTCCCAAAAGCGCCCTGGCTGACGACTCTCTGCTCCGCGCCGCGTCCATTGAGGCAGACCGCCTGAACCAGACCTCGGAAGCTCTGGAACTGCTTGACGCCATCATGGCCCTCTATTCTGGCGGTGATATGATGGCGGAGGCGCAAACCCTGCGCAACCGCCTCACAGGCGCACCTGCAGCAACTGCCAGCAAGGCTGGCAATGCGCCGCAGGTTGCCCGCCCGGTGGTTCAGTCCCTTTCGTGGAATTCGCTGAGCAAGAACAGCGTGGAGATTGTTCTTGAGTTGAGCGGCCCGGCCCGTTACACGGCAAAGCTGAATACAGGCAACGCAAAAGGCAAAAATAGGGCTGAGCAGGCATCCCTGCATGTCGCTCTGGAAAATGCCTCTGTGGAAAAGGATATTCGCAAGGGTGTGAATATCCGGGGCAGCCTTTTCAAGGGTATGAGCGTCAGCGACAACAAGGGCGGCGAAACCGTGCTCCAGTTCAATTTTCAGGATGCTCGCCGCTTTGATGCCCGTACAGAAACCAACCCCTGCCGCATTATCCTGCGGGTGGCTGGCGGCAGCACGCAGTTGCCGCCTGTCAGCAACGCAAAAGCCGGATTCGCCGATGCGCAACCCGCAGCGGAAAACCCGGCAACAGTGGCCGATGCTAGCGGCACCCAGCCTGCAACCCCGCCCTCGCCGCGACTGGTGCGCGATATGGCCCGCCAGCTCGGCCTTACGGTACGCACGGTATTTATTGATGCCGGACACGGCGGGCGGGATCCAGGCACCAATCACAACGGAGTGCTGGAACGCATCGTATCCCTTGACGTGGCCCTGACCCTGGGCCGACTGCTTGAGGCCAATGGCCTGGAAGTTGTTTACAGCCGCACCGCGGACAAGCATATTTCGCTGCGTGAACGCACCACCATGGCCAATGCCGCCGGAGCGGATCTGTTTGTTTCCATCCACGTCAACGCCAACGATGATCCTTCCGTGCAGGGCTTTGAAACGTACTACCTCGATATTGCCAGCAATCCTGAGGCAGCGCGCCTTGCCACCCTTGAAAATGCTGACGGCGACCACCGGCTCGGCGATATGCAAAAAATGCTCGCCGATGTCATGCTCAATGCAAGGGTGGACGAATCACGCCATCTGGCGCAAGATATTCAGCGGCTTTCACAGTTCCGTTTGAAGCGCCGACAGTATGATACAAAGGATAATGGCATCAAATCTGCGCCATTTATTGTTCTGCTTGGCGCGCAAATGCCCGCAGTACTTGTGGAAATTGGTTATTGCACCAACAGGGAAGAAGCAGCAAGGCTTCTTACGCCCAAATACCGCATGACCCTGGCCGAGGGGCTTGCCGAGGGCATTCTTGCCTACAAGGACAAGCTTCTTAAGCGCAGGACTGTCCAGAATTCCTTGACGCAAGAAGGCGCTGGTGCTATGTGAGGCGAGTAATTTCAACTACGTGTCCCCGGCCTGTATCATAGCAAATGACTGTTCCTTTGGGCGCGTCTGATAATTATAGCTGTTTTGCCAAGTGTATTGAACAGTTGCAAACAGCAGTGGCATCTTCTCTTACGGCGCGCGGGTCATCCCAGTTCCGCAAGGACGACATAACAAATCAGCATTGGGGAAGGAGAACTTTCATGCGCAAGGTTTTGATGACGGCTGTTGCGGTTGGCTTGTTGCTTGCCGGGCAAGTCTATGCTGCAGACGGCGGCGCCGTACCCGCAGCCAAGATCGGTGTTGTTGACATGCAGACCGTGGCGACGCAGAGCGTCCCTGCCCAGGCCGCCAAAACAACAATGGAAAGCAAGTTCGGCACTGAACGTAACGAACTTGAAAAACAGGGCGAAGCGCTGAAGAAAAAGGCCGATGCTCTGAAAAACCCCAAGGCCAGCGAAGAAAAGAAGCTGGACTTCATCCGCTCCAAGCAGGATCTGGATCAGAAGACCCGTAACTTCCTGCGCAAGGTTGAACAGGAAGAAGTGAAGCTTCGCCAGGACATGGTTACCCTGGTTTTCAGCGCCACCTATGAAGTTGCCCGCGCCAAGGGCTTCAACTTTGTGGTGGACGTCACTGCCGGTGGCGTGCTGTATGCCGACCAGTCCATGGATCTGACCCAGGACGTGCTGGCCGAAGTGAACAAGATCTACAAAGAAAAAGCCAACGACAAGAGCGGCAAAAAATAAAGCCCTCAGCCGTTAATTCTCAGGCCTCTCAACCCGGATGGGGCGAGAGGCCTTTTTTCATGCCGCCAACAGGCGGATAAGAACAACTCATCAGGAGGCCCCCATGCAGGATACCGCCCCCCAGAATACGGGCATGGACATACAGCGCATTTTGCGCCTGCTGCCGCACCGCTACCCCTTTTTGCTGGTGGACAGGGTTGTGGAATGCGTAGCAGGCTCGCACATCCGGGCCTATAAAAATGTTACGTTCAACGAACCTTTCTTTCAGGGGCATTTTCCCGGTGCTCCCATCATGCCCGGCGTGCTCATTCTGGAAGCTCTGGCCCAGACAGGCGGCCTGCTGGCCGTTTCCGGCATGGAAAGCCTGGACGACAAACTCTTTCTCTTCACCGGCCTTGACGGCGTAAAATTTCGCCGCCAGGTGGTTCCCGGCGACAGGCTTGACCTTGAATGCAGCAATCTGCGCATGAAGCTCAAGCTCTGCAAAATGGAAGCCCGCGCCTTTGTGGACGGCAAGCTTGCCGCAGAGGCTCAGATTACCGCCGCCATCGGCGACAGGCCCAAGGGCTAGTTCCACTAAAGCTGGCCGCAATGTTTAAGGGGAAGGGATTAACAATCCCTTCCCCTTTCATATTTCTGCCCTCCGGCGCAAGGCGATCTGCCCACAAGCAGATCGCACGACGGAATTTTTTACTGCTATTTGCCCTAAAAGAGCGAAAGGCTGTGCAGGGCATCCACCACATCTTCCACCGGCAGCGAATCAAGACAGGAAGTGTGAGGCCGTGGGTATTCAAAGCCCAGGTTGAGGTAGGCGTATGGCCCCTTGTGCGGCAAAAGTGCGCGCACATGACGCCCCACCGGCCCCCAGCGCAAGGGATTGGTCGGCCCGTGCAGCCCCACTATGGGTGCGCCCGCAAGCGCTGCCAGATGCATGGTGCCCGTGTTTACGGAGACTACAGCCGTGGCGCGGCTGAACAGCCAGGCAAGGCCTGCAAGCGATGTTCTGCCCGCGAGCGAAACCGCAGGACATTGGGGATGCGCCCGCAAAAAAGCGTCATTACGCGGGGCATCGGCTGGCCCACCGGTCAGGTAGACCTCAAAACCCTTGCTGCCCAGCAGTCTGGCCAGAGTATCCCAACTGTCGGCAGGCCACTCCTTGAGCCAGGCATTGGAGCCTGAGGGCCACATATGCAGATAAACCCTCTGCGGCACGGCATCGCCTATTTCGCCTGTGGGTTCCAGCCTGCCGCAAAGTTCAGCGGGCAGATCATCCGGCGGAGACTGCGGCAAAAGCAGGCGTGGCGCACCCTGCAGATCCGGGTACAGGGCGCGGCCCAGCTCCATGAAATTTTCCACCTCATGCCTGTCATTGCGGTGAGGCACCTTGAAGCTATAGCCAAAGGCGCGGTGCTGCCCTTCCGTATCAAAGCCCACTGTGGTTCGGGCGTTGGAAAGATTGCTCAATATGGCCCCAAGCCGCGCCCACTGCGTGCTGTCAATGAGCACATCGAGACGTTGCTCGCGCAGCCATGCTACCATGGCAGAAACATCCGTCACCGCAAAAGACGCGCACTGGTCAATACCAGGGATCAGACTGACGGTGGCGGCATTGGCGCGGGACACGAGCAGGGCAATATGCACGTTGGGCAACCGCTCGCGCAGGGCGGTGATCAGCGCTGAAAGCAGGAGCAGATCGCCAATGGCTCCCAGACAGATAAAACCCACACGCTGCGGCGCTGCGGGCACAGATTTTTTGCCCAGGCGCGCAACCGCGCTGCATGCCGCCAGGGGTATGCCCGCATAACGATCAAGCAAACGGTTAAGCCTGTTGCCGCGTTCTCCCATCAGTATGCTCCATACCCGGTTATGACCACAGGAATCGTTTTGGCCAGGATCCACAAATCCATCCAGACAGACCAGTTGTTGATATAATAGTGGTCAAAGGCCACCCGTTCGGCATAGGTGGTATTGTTGCGGCCAGAAATCTGCCACAACCCGGTAATGCCGGGCCGCACCATGCAGTATTCTTCATACACCGGGCCGTACTTTTGAACTTCGTTCTGCACAATGGGGCGCGGCCCCACAAGGCTCATATCGCCGATGACCACGTTGAGCAGTTGCGGCAGTTCATCAAGGCTGACCTTGCGCAAAATGCGGCCCACGCGGGTTATGCGCGGATCATGCTTGAGCTTGTGGTCTTTTTCCCACTCCGCCCGCAATTCAGGATCGTGCTCCAGCACTTCCCTGAGCACCATATCGGCCTTGTCCACCATGGTGCGAAACTTGAAAATCCGTATCTCGCGCCCCCCGTGGCCAATACGTCGCTGGCGATAAAATACCGGGCCCTTGCTGTCTAGGCGAATAGCCAGAGCCAGCAGCAAGCCAAGAGGCAGCAGCACAACACCGCCAAGGGCGCAGAACAGCACATCCATAAATCTTTTGACCCGCAGGCGGCGCTTGTCGCGCAGGTTTTGGCGCACCTGCAAGCCTACGGCAGTGCCAAGGTCGCGCGGGGTCAGCCAGTGCGCGCGGAAGCCATCGTTGAAGGAAGGCACCACAAGAATGCGCTCAAAATAACGGCTGGCTTCGGTAATATAGTCCAGGCTCTGCCCCTGATCCGCCTTTTGCAGAATCATGGCCATCGCCTTGGGCTTGGCCTGCGCCGTTTCCGCAAAGAGTTTGCGCACGTCGTCCTCATTGGTGGGCAAAGAATATATGGCGACCGGGTGCAACCCGCGCTCTGGGCGACGCTTGAGGTACCGCCAGAAGTCACGCCCGGCGTTGCCGCTGTCAAAAATTATCAGCGGTCTGCCCCACCAGCGGCGACGCATAAACAGGCGGCGGCAATAGCTGCGCATGAGCGGCAGGGTAAAAACAGTAGCCAGCCAACTGCCCGCAATAACAATCCGGGAATAGGTATCGCCTGCTTTTGAAAGGAAAAGCACGGCCAGAATGATGCCGTACATGAGGCTTGTGAGCTGGAACAAGGCCTTGAGTTCGCGGTGCGGAGGCAGACTTATGCTTTGATAAAGGCCAAGCCCAGCGGCCATTACCGGCCCCATGAGCAACAAGGGCAATGCCCCGCGGTACTGTGCAAAATCCACGTTGCCAAAAGCGGCGCGCACAAGAAAAACCACCAGGGCCGTGCCGAGGATGGTGAAAAGGTCAGCAAGACAAAGCAGGGTTTTTTGCGGGGAAAGCCCGCAAGCCAGAAGCGCCCTGACCCAGAGGGGATATTGTTTCATGAGGAGCGGCGCTGTGCCGATGGAACCGGCACCACGTTTGCGCACGGCAAGCCGCGCTGTTGCTGAAAACACAGATACTCAAACAATGTAATGTTATTCTCTTTCTTTACAAAGCACAATAATCCCCCTTGCGATGCTGGCAGCCCCCGGCGGCCCTGTGACGCGGGCTGTCGCCCTTGCGGCTTACTCTTATTCTCGA
>JABNAD010000027.1_pt1 | contig 164729 bp, 139 predicted proteins | sample 7240381 | NCBI WGS metagenome assembly JABNAD01 (sample SAMN11332834, study PRJNA596920) | anaerobic digester metagenome | biome: digested sludge; isolation source: digested sewage sludge-derived enrichment culture grown on H2/CO2 | place: Germany: Goettingen | reverse complement strand
CCATCGTTTATCCATAGAGATCGATCAGGAAGTATTTATAGTTAAGCTTTTATGAGTAATTGTCTTTTACAAAAGGATCTGCGGAACGTGGGTTCATGAACTCAATTGATAATTAAAACTTAAAAGAATCCAACAAGTGTTGTTTCAGGAAATCCGGAAAAAATATGAATGTATATGCAAATAATTACAATGACCCTAGATAGGGATGTTTGACAGTGATTTGAATTGCTTTTTACGTAATATTATACCCTCGTTATCTGCTCACTTCGGCTGAATATTTTAATCCCTATTTTTATCAGAAGGGCATCGACAACCAAAACCACGAGCGAAACAAACACGGTAACCTCCGGAGAGAGAAATAATAACCCAATAGACTGGGCAATCATCAGCCCGACCACAAGGAGGACCAGGATTCCCGTCGCCTGGTAGGCTTCCATAAAGGTTTTGACCCGGGTAGAGATGATAATCGTCACTGATACACCCAGAAGAGATATCACCGGGACCAGGAAGATCATCATGACGATCCAGTTGATGGTCGGGAACCAGAATGAACCCATAATCGGAAGTCCTGCAATATTTACCATGAGGGCAAAGATGAGAAAGTTCAACCAGGTAAATACTATCCCCGGTATCATGGCTGCTGCAATCTTTCCAAGGAAGAGTTCGGTATCGGTTGCCGGCGTATAGAGGAGCGGTTCAAGTGTTTTTCGTTCTTTTTCTCCGACAAATGCCTCTGATGCAATGATACAGGAGATCATCAGGGGGATGACCAGAAAGAGCGGAGCGATGAGATATCCGAGGATAATCACAATAAACAATGCTTCGGGTGTCAGGGTATCGATGAGTGACTGGAGCGGAGTCGGGATGAGTGATTCAATCTCATCAAACGCCTCCTGTCCGGTGAAATTCGGATCAAATGTCGGTGCATTGGTAATGATAAGGGGAATCAGGATTGCAAAGATGAATGAAACGATAAGAGCACCATAGATATTGATAGGGTTATGAAGTGCATCTTCGATATCCTTCTCTGCAATTGCCCTGATTATCCGGTAATTCATACGGTCATTCCTCCCTGTCGCTGGACGGTGAAATAAATCTCCTCAAGCGAATAATCCTGTGGGGCAATCCGGAACATATCTCCTCCCTCCTGAATTACGGCCCTGATAATCGATGGAATGAGTTCTTTATCGGTGACATGAAAGAGGATAGTGGTCCCTTCCACAGAATCAACCGTGACTCCCCTCGTATTCCTGACTGCCTGAATAACTGCCGGTGAAGGTTCGTTTAGTAACTCCATCTCAACCGGAACCGCAGAGAACAGACGGCGGGAAAGATCCTGAATACTTCCTTCTGCAAGAATTTTCCCTGTATTGAGCATCGCAACTTTGCTGCATAACCGTTCTGCCTGCGAGAGATTATGGGTACAGAGAAAGATGGTCTTTTGTTCGTCTGATGCAAGCTCCTGGATAATATCTTCAACCTGCCTGGATGATTCCGGGTCAAGTCCTGATGTCGGTTCGTCAAGGAACAGAATTGGCGGGTCATGCATCAGTGCCCGGGCAATGGCTAACCGTTGCTTCATCCCTTTCGAAAATCCGCCAACCGGTTCATCTGCCCGGTCTGAAAGATGCATGAGTGAGAGCATCTCGTCTGTTCGTTTTGGTATCTCTGAATCAGTAATTCCGTAAAACCTTCCAAAGAACGAGAGGTTCTTCTTCGCCGTTAGTCTTTCGTACAGTGACGGGGTTTCAGTAAGAACTCCGGTCCTGGCCCGTATCCATGAGCCGTCTGTTGTGACATCCTTTCCAAAGACATATGCTCTTCCCGAGGTTGGAGTGAGCACACCGTTCAGCAAACGGACAAGAGTTGTTTTGCCTGAACCATTTGGACCAAGCAGACCGAACACCTCACCTTCGAAAACCTCAAAACTGATATGATCGATTGCCGTGGTCGTAGGAAATGATTTGTGAAGATTGTCTGCCTGAATTATGGTGGTCATATCTCCTCCGGTGTTCCGTATTTTCCGGTTAGAAATCCACCAAATCCGATAAGCCAGATAATAACCGGATAAGCAACAAAGCGTTCAGTACCTCCGTCACCAAGGATTGGAATAAAGAACGATTGGAGGAATAAGAAGAGTAATGTCATTCCTCCGAGAATCACAAATACAAATTTTAGGGGGCTTTTTGTCATCTTCCATGAGAGGATACAGGAAAGCCCTCCGGAGATAAATGCCATCAAGGCAAAAATGGGATGTAATATTGCAACATTCCCCGGAAATATGCCGACACCAAGTACTCCGATACCGAGGAGAAGAGGAAAGAGTTTGAATATCCGTTCACTTTTATTTCGGAATAAGAGGAGTGCTCCTCCTATAATCAGAAGGCCACTCAGTATCATAGTCCAGTTGAAGAGAGTGGCTGATGGCTGGTATGAGATACTGTCCGGCGGTCTGGTGGCTCCTAAATCACTAATTTCACTATTGGCAGTCGTGTAACCCTGGGGATAAAAAATTTCTGCCGTAATAATTCCCATGAAGATGAGAGAGCCGGCCAGAAGAAAGAGAATCCCGGCATATGATGCTCCGTGCATACCTGGTGAAATCCCTGTACTCATTTCTATTCTCAATAATCGGATTTGCGCACATAATTAGATATTGTTTACTAACTGGGGTCAATGCAACCCTTTGTTTGATAAAGAGAGGTAATTTTTTACATATATACCAGCATGAAATATGTCGGCATGAGTCTTTCTCCGATTGTGCTTGGGATTGTTCTCGCATTTTCAAATCTTCAAATCGTATTTAATCTCACCGTTTTTGTCTGAATGACGGGACCAGAAAATCATGCCAATAAGTGTAGCACAATAAGGAACTGCAGATAATACTCCGATCTGGATGTGAGAATCGGTAAAGCCGAGTGAATGAATTATCTGGTCGTGATGGAATAGAACACCACGGCTTGATTTTCATCTCGTGGTTTTTTCCTCCCGATTGACCTGCATGTAACCGGATAACTCTCCAATCATCTTCCCTGATTATACTCTTTCAGGTAACCAGATGCCAGTTTGTATGCAGAAAATACCGTCTCTTTATCAATTTTCGGGACACCACATGCTACGATATGTATCGTCTTTGTGGCAGGAGTTATCTTTGTTCCATCTGAATCCCGATATGGATAGACTGCAATGATCTCTTTCTCATCGGTGAGGATAACCTGATTTTTTTGCAGAATTATTGGCTTTTTCATGCCTATCCCAAGAAATTCTTCTCCTTCCTGTGCAAACCGCATAGTAAGATCCCCATGCAGAAGGTGAGCATCAAAGGCCCCTATTGGAACACCGGTCCGGATTGATGCAAGATTATACGCATCCACAGCCGTATTTATTGTTGGGAGTGGTTTTCCTGCGAGTATCCTTCGGACCAGAGCTTCAGAGGCCGGACGAGTTTTTGTCGGGTCTACTCCGACGCTCCAGAAGAAATCCCTATATGCTCTGAAGAGAGGTTCATCTTTAACCAGTTCAAGTGAGTATCGATCTTTTATTTCTGCGATAATTACATCTTTCAGATCTTCAAGCTCAGGATTCACATCGGTAATAGCAAGTGGTCCGATATCATCTTCTGCAACAAAAAGCCCGGGAAAAGTGGTGAGAATATCAGTATCAATTTTCATGAAAAGGTATTTTGCGACAATGATGATAAAATAAAGAGATTTGAGAATCAGAAACGGTAGTCCACCATGAAATTATAAAAGACACATAATGAAACGGTGTATTTATGCAAATTCTCGTCATCGAATTGGACAATACCGGATATTACCAGTCTGATCTATCTCATATCCGCCAAGGTGTATGAGTATCTCCTTAAACTTCTGGGATTTTATCAACTCGACAATTTTTTTAATGCGATGATCCTTCTCAAACATCTCCTTTGTGGTTACCAGTTCATATCGTTCCACATCGACCGGAACAAATGGAAGCGAAAATGCACGAGCTGCACTATAAATGGTCATCCCAAGATCTGCATCACCATTCATTACTGCAAGGCAGACCCCAAGGTGCGTTGGAACTTCTTCATCATATCCGTCAATTAATTCAGGCCGTATATTTTTCTGTTTCAGAAGATGATCAAACAGCATCCGGGTTCCTGAACCCTCCTGGCGATTGATAAACCGATGAGTTGTGATAGACTCAAATCCAAGAATCTCTTTGGAGACAATTCCCTGAATCCGTTCACCGATACATACCAGGACGAGTTCTTCATTGTGAAAATGTTTTTTGAGATAAGGAATGTTATATTCACCGTCATCTGAAAGCAGGTGCATCGGAGCCAGATGACAAAATCCCTGTTGTAACGCAAGCAGACCTCCCGTACTTCCTACATGAGAAGATGCAATAGTAATCCCTGCATCCTTTGCAAGATCAGCCAGGTAATCAATCGCTGGATCATGACTACCGGTTACAAGCACCACCTGATCTGCAGTTTTATGAGGAACGGTAAGATATGCGGTTGTTTTATCACCACTCTTCAATTCACCTTTGCTAGATGGAATCTTCAGGTATGCCTGTGCCCTGACCATGTACATCTGGACACCAGCTCCACGGGGGAATGGAACTGCAATCCAATGATCCTTGATTTTTCCAACCGATGCTAGCACAAATTCTTCAAAACCGGTTGATGAGTGAACGTCCCGTCCTAACATAACCGGAATAGCTGGATACTCAGGAATTTCACATCCGAACCAGGAGAGAAGAGGGAGCACTATCTCACGAAGGATCGTATAATTCGCAATAGGATATCCAGGCATTCCAATGATCGGTTTTCCTTCGATATCTCCTAGAATAGTCGTTTTTGCAGGAATGATTGCAATACCATTTACAATAATGGTCCCCAGTTCCTCAATAACAGAAGCAGTGTAATCCTTCGTCCCTTTCGAAGATCCTCCGGAGATGAGAATAATGTCATGATCCGCAATTGCTTGTGTTACAACTTTTGTAATCTTTTTCTTATCATCCAGTACGATTGGATAATGAGTGACCGTTACTCCAATGGAACCAAGCAGAGCAGCAACAACGTGCAGATTACTTGCAATCATCTGATCTGGTTCAGGATGCGTTCCTGCAGGAACAATCATATCACCCGTGGGAATGAGAGCAACTTTGAGATCACAGACCAGAATTTCAGTAATCCCAAAACTTAAAAGAGCACCAATATCTGATGCCCGGATTTTGCTTTTTCTGGGGAGAATCATCTCATTTTGGACGATATCTTCTCCAATGGGACGGATGTGATGCCAGGGAGGAATGGGTTTCTCAATACAATATCCTCCATTCTTCTCCTTCAGGTCTTCAAGCATGATGACCGCATCATACCCATAGGGTACAACATTACCCGTGTTTACTGGAATTACATCAGTAAGAAATACTGGTTTTTTTCCGGATGAATCAAGAGTATCCTTACTCCGAACCGCTATTCCATCCACTTCTGAAAGATGAGCCGCTGGAACAGAAAGCGGTGAAAAGATTGCTTCGGCAGTTGTTCGTCCTAGAGAATCCTGAACAGGAATACGGGATATTCGTGGTGAAAATGAGAATCGTTTCTGAAAGATACGAAGTGCTCCGGACAGTGATGTAATCGGTGGAGCCTGAGGAGAACTTTTCTCTTTTTTCACCATATGGTCTTCAAACCTGTTTTATTGTAATAAATTGAAATAAATTAACAGAAATACCCTACGATATTTCTGAATAATTTCATATTCATGGATTCAGTCGGAACCGGCTGCTGATTTCGGCGTAGCCTTTCTTTTTGTAAAGGCCAGTCATACTCATTGACAAACTCCATCGCCCGCTCCGGGTGAGGCATCATGGCAAGGACTTTCCCATCTGCAGAGGTGATTCCGGCAATGTCCGCAACCGAACCGTTGGGATTGTAGGGGTATTCTCCGTCGGCTGGTTTCAGATTCTCCCGACAGTAGGTAAACGCTATCATCTTCCGGTTCTTCAGCTGGGTGAGTACCTCCTTTGAACAGGAAAAATTCCCTTCTCCATGAGAGACCGGACAGACTATTCGTTCAATACTCTTTGTCCAGAGCGTTTCCGCTGCGGGTTTGATGGTCACGTACCGGCACTCAAGCACTCCTTTCCGGTTTGGCATGAGAGCTATATCCCGCTTATACTGTTTATCAAATGCCGGCACAAGCCCAAGATTAGCGAGGATTTGAAACCCGTTACAGATGCCAAGCACCAGGTTATCTTCCTCGAGAAATTCGATCACATCATTCCAGAGATTATTTCTGACCCGGTTGGCATAGGCATTTCCTGCCCCGGTATCATCACCATAGGAGAATCCACCAGGGAAAACCAAGAGGCGGTAATCGCACATCCGGTATTTCCGGTCGATAAGATCGTTGATATGGATGATGTCTGCATCCATACCAGCACGTAAAAGCACCTCCCTGGTCTCCATCTCAGAATTAATCCCATACCCGCTCATAATGAGTGCCTTGTCCGGGATCAACTCCAGTTCCTTTCGTCCGGAGGCCTGTCCTGTCGCTATCGGATTCATGATTAATACCCCCCGAATGGTTTCTTATACGCTAATTCAAGATCACTTACCGGGACAGATATCCGAAGTGACGGTCCGGTTATCTGCAGATTTTTCCCGGTTACTCTACCAATCAGGGTAGCGTCAGATCCCATTGCCAGTTCAAATGACCGTTTCTTATCAGGATCTACTGTGACGATGAATCGTCCAAGGGTTTCTGAGAAGAGAAGGACATCTGGTCGCAGGTCTCCAGTGAGGGTGACATCCAATCCTAGTTTTCCGCCAATTGCTACCTTTGCAAGGGCCACAGCAAGTCCTCCATGGGTAACCGGGAATGCAGATACAACGAGATCGTGTAAAATGGCATTTGTAAGCCGCTGGTACCGGGCCTTCATTGCAGGTATATCAAGGGAAGGGACCGTTCCGCCGGAGATCCCAAGATGGGCACAGTATTCAGATCCGCCAAGTTCATCCCGATTTTCTCCAATCAGGTAGACAAGATCCCCTTCTATCTTTGCATCAAGGGAGACTGCTTTTGTCACATCCGGATGGATACCGATGGATGATACAAGGAGCGTCGGGGGCACGGAGACTTTTACCGGATTGTTATTTTCGTCATATCCTCTGAAGTCGTTGAACATACTGTCCTTTCCGGATATGAACGGCGTTTCAAACCCGGTTGCCCCATCATAACATCCACGGGCTGCAGTTTTGAGCTGGGCCAGTCGCTCTGGTTCATCTGATGAACACCAGCAGAAATTATCCAGTATGGCGATAGAATCAAGAGGAATACCAAGCGCGATAAGACCACGGATTGCGGTGTCAATGCATGCAATCGCCATCCGGTAGGAATCAATCTCTGAATATGATGGGAAGATGCCCTGTGAAAGACCGACTCCTTTCTTTGAATCCGGAACAACTTTGGTAAGGGTTGCCATCCCCTGCACTCTTCCCGCTCCCTGAACCGGACCCAGTACATGCCCGCCCTGCACAGTATGGTCGTATTGAACAGAAATGAACTCCTTGGAACAGATATTCTTCCTGGAAAGCATCTCCTTGAGTGTCGTATCCAGGTGCTCCGGGCATGATGGTATGGGATCTGAATAAACAGGAACTGGTGCTTCTGTCTTCAGTAGTTTTATCGGCAGACCGTCGTGCAGGAAGGAGAGTTCGATATCCATCACAACCGTTCCATGAAACTCCACGACACATCGGCCGGTATCGGTAAAAGTTCCGATGACTGTGGCTTCCACTTCCCGGCTGGCAAGAAGATCCATGAACTCACCAAGTTTTTCAGGTGGTATCGCAAGAGTCATTCGTTCCTGTGATTCAGAGATCCAGATCTCCCAGGGTGCCATTCCCGGATATTTAAGCGGGACTTTATCAAGATAGACATGACATCCGTTACATTCCTTTGCCATTTCGGCAACCGAACAGGAGATACCACCAGCACCGTTATCAGTGATACTGGTATAGAGGCCCCGATCCCTTGCTTCCTTGACGATAACGTCTGATACCTTCTTCTGGGTGATGGGGTCTCCAATCTGGACGGCGGTGACCGGACTCCCCGGGTCCAATGCCTCTGATGAGAAGGTTGCCCCATGAATTCCGTCTTTCCCGACCCGCCCTCCTATCATGACAATGTAATCTCCCGGGCGTGCCTGTTTCTCAAAGAGATTTCTTGTTCCGTCACTGCGGGGCATTATGCCTACGGTTCCGGCAAAGACCAGGGGTTTTCCTACATACCGATCATCAAACCAGACAAATCCCTGGGGAGTCGGGATACCTGAGCAGTTCCCACCAACGCCAACTCCTGATACGACACCGTCAAGAATCCGTCGTGGGGAGAGGATTGGATTTGAATTGTTTTTGCCGCGATAAAGGGCTGGATTGCTTTCCGGGTCTCCGACACAAAATCCATAGATATTGATACAGGGTTTTGCTCCAAGACCAAATCCTATGGTGTCCCGGTTCACCCCTACAATTCCGGTGAGAGCTCCACCAAAGGGATCTAGTGCTGACGGAGAATTATGTGTCTCAACCTTGTGGGTGACGAGATAATGGTCGTCAAAGATAATCCCTCCTGAATTGTCGGAAAAGACGCTTAGACAGATGTCCTTGTCACCCTTTTGTGCCCGGATAGCATTCGTAGCCGCCTGGATGCAGGTCTTATAAAGCCCTTTTGGCATATCATCGTCCATCGGTGAGGCAAAGATCGTATGCTTACAATGCTCACTCCATGTCTGGGCAAGTGACTCAATCTCAATATCGGTTGGTTTTCTTCCCAGTGATGTGAAATAGTCACGGATTGCATGCATCTGGGCCAGGTCTAATGCAAGCGGGCCCCTTCTCTGTCCGGTCTCTGAATCAATGATGCCTTCTTTTCCGATTCTGATAAGCTCCTGGTCATCCACACCAAGATCAACCGGTTCAGCGGTTGGGAGTTCGTGCAAGTTGACGAGAGGGACAACAATATCCATTCCTTTCGTGCCATACTCAGTCCTGGTTTTCATATGAACACGGTTGATCAACGGGTTGGCAAGTGTTGCAGCTAGATTTTCGACATTGGTCGGGGAGAGCCTTCCACAGACAAAGTACAACTGAGATGAGTATACCGCTTCTCCTGGCTCGAATTTTCTTTTGGTAAAATCCTCGATAGTCTGGCGTGCGGTAGTCCCTACGTTATCGGTCACCCCCGGAAGAAACCCGACTTCAATAGCCGTATCAAAGTGTGCAATCGTGGCTTTATCAACGGTAAAAGTCTGCACCACCGGGTTTATGAGCTTTGAACCTATCTCACACAGTTCTTCCGGAGTAAAGTCACGGGAATGGGTTGAGATGGTATAGATATCAATCACATGAAGTTCATCAATGGGAAACCCAAGTGAACGGATCCGATCAGTTCTAACCTTTAGTCTGGGATCGGTTTTATATTGGACTTCTATCCGGTGGACATATGCCATGTATACCTGGGTAGTACTTGGTTTTGAATAGCAAAATAAGTATCAAGAAATGAGAGATCTCAACCTATGGATAGATTATTATATAATAAGTATAGGTTTGTTAAAAATTAATTACAATCATCCTGATTATCCTAAATTTATTGAATAATTTCTCTGGTTTATGAGTGAAGGTAAGTTTTTCATCGGAATTTTAAACCCAGTTCATTTGTCTGAACCATCGCATCATATACCATTGTTGATGTGACATCAAATGGCTCACTATTCATAAAATTAATCGGACTACATGCGATATCTGCAACCTTCATGAGATCGTCATGATCGAAAGATGTGTCACATAATTCTGCAAACGTGACTGGCAATCCGACATTCATACAGAATTGAATCACCTCTGCTATCTCATGTTCTGGACGGTTCTCTAATACCAATTGAACAATTACACCAAATGCCACGAGTTCTCCATGGTACCGGTTATGACACTGAGGAAGAGCCGTCATCGCATTATATATTGAATGTGCACAGGCAAGCCCGTTGCTCTCAAATCCGACACCACTTAAGTAAATATTTGCTTCAATAACATTCTCCAGTTCTTTTGTACAAATATTCATTTCAGCAGATTGCTTTGCCTTCAGACCATCACGAATGAGGATATCATAACAGAGTTTTGCTAGGGCATAAGATGAATTTGTAGACAATCCTCCAACAAAATTCTCATGCCCAGAATTGACATTTGAACGGGCCTCAAAATACGTGGATAGTGCATCACCCATGCCTGCAACGAGATATCTGACCGGTGCCTGAGCAATGATCTCGCTGTCGACTAAAACGATCTCCGGATTCCTTGGTAAGATCAAATTTCCATCAAACACATGATCTTTAGTATACGTTACAGAGATTGCACTCGTTGGTGCATCAGTTGAGGCAATGGTGGGTATCGATATTACAGGGCATCCTTTATAGTAGGCAACTCCTTTCGCAGTATCTAATGTTTTTCCTCCCCCAACGCCCACGACACATGTGCAGTGATTGTTATCAAATACTTCGCATAACCGATGGATTTCGATTTTAGTACATTCACCATTAAATTTTTCAAAAATTAATACTGAATCTGACTTATGAAAACTCTCCTCAATAATTTCTTTTAAAAAGTGCATTGCATGATTTCCCATAACAAAAAGGTACGGTCCATGAATACGGGCAATATGCTTGTTGATGCGGAGAAGTTCTCCAGGTCCCTGAATATAGTGAGAAGGGGACGCTAACACCTTGGTCATCATGAGGAACTCTTTTTTCTTTTCTATTAGAGCTTTTTGATTGATTGTTTAATAAGTCCAATCAAGTCTAAACCGTTCGAAGAAAAGGGCAGAATAAAAAATCCTAGACTATATTTTAAATTTCGGATTTTCCTTTTGTCGTCAATTCATAATAGAAGTCAGAAATTATTTATCAAGGAAAAAGAATGGATACATTATCTGTTAATTTCTAACAGAGGAGAAAAAAATGGATCCGGTTGTACACTTTGAAATGCCATATGAGGATAATGAGCGGGTAAAAAAGTTCTACTCCACAGTTTTCGGTTGGGAGATGAGATCATATGGCCAGGAAATGGGAAATTACGTAACCGCTGCAACAACGGAAATTGATGATAACAATATGCCATTAAAAGCAGGAGCCATTGGCGGAGGATTTTACCCAATGAGCCAGGACATGCCAAAATGCCCTTCTGTTGTGATTGCAGTTGAAAACCTGGAAAAATCGATTGACCAGATTACCAGTGCCGGAGGAACGATCCTTGGAAACCCTATGGAAATCCCAGGGATTGGGATGTATGTTGCAATGAAGGATACCGAAGGAAAGCGGGTAGGTGTGCTTCAGCCATTCAATATGGTATAAACCCGGTAATGATAATCCCCACGTTTTTTAACAAATGATATATGCGTAAAACCGGTGTGAAGATTATAAATTGAAATTTCTAATTGACAAGAAAAGTGAGGGGGGGTATGAGCAGTTTCTTCCAACTTATACAGATGCAACCGGATGTTCCATTCTTCTCTGAAAACCCTGTGTGCTTCCTGGAGATACAAGCCAGGTTGTACTGTTTGAATAACTGTACCGTTCAATGGTAAAATCAGGGCAGATCTCTGAAAGGATAGCCATATTTGTCCCTACTTCTTTTGAAGATAATCCAAGCTCTTTTGCAATATATTTGGATTTTAGAAAGCATCTTCCATTGTGAAGCTGGGTCTTGAGATAATTGATAAGGGTTACCTGGTTTTCATTGTATTTGGTGCTGAATCTGCTTTTTGTTAACATTTTTTTGCCTCTCTGTCTGTTAGGTGAGGATACATCAGATAACGGATGTAGGAGGAATGATCCCGGCACCCTGCCAGACTCATTGTGGTATCTGACTTTTCCTGTGATGGTTCCTATTGGTGAGTTACGGGTAGATACCCTGTTTCTCTTTCCCTGACCGGATGTGTATGATTATCGCAATGTAGGAGGACATGCAAAGGCACACGTATGATCCAGTATACGGAAAGATGACACATGTGATTCAGGTCTTCAGACGTGAATCGTGTCTGTCTGGTCTCCCCGTGACACACAAGTTTTGTATGAAACAGTGTATAAGGTCTGTAGACAAAACCGGTGATGAATAGTCTGAAATTGATTTCTATTGCATTCTATTTCTATTTTGAAGTAATATGACCTCTTTTCACAATATATTGAATTATGAACCACACTGCCTGTTGTAACCAGTTCGCAAATCTCGATCCGTGATCAGAACATAGGTGAGATAATTCGTCTTTCCGGTGAAAAACACGCGATTTCTAATGTTGCAACTGGTTGCAACCAGTTTTCATGGGAGAAACTTCATGATGTATGGAAAATTTCATCGGTAGAAAAGAGCATCAGAAAGTATCCACCAGTGACACTATCTGGGTTCCTTTCTTAACAAGATGCATAATACAAAATCCAATATTTTGTCCCCTTTTATCGTTCAATCCGATAAGTTGGTATGGGCGGTCATGTCCATCAAGAGTGATTTCTATGCCGGATGATAAAATTTTTAAGGATGAAATCCGGGCTATTAGGAATATAAAAGGTGATGATCCATCAGAATGAAGAGGGATAATCCGGTTAGATGTAATCACTACTGTTCCCTGATATTGTTCAAAAAATTCAAAATCCGTGCCTTCCCCAGCTCGTGCATGAGAGTAAATTTGTTCACGGCCCCAGGTTAACGTGAATAGTTTCCCGGCTTTTTTCTTTTTAAGGACAGGTTGTTGGTGCAAAATAGTAATTATATCAATATAATGAACCATTTCGCCTGGCTTTTTAACATCTTGAAAACCTATCGGGATATCAGCACACCAGACCGGAAGAAGATTCGGATCAGTAGTAAATTCCTGTAAAAAAGCAGGGAAAAATGTATCATAAAAATAAGGAGTGTCTGTTGGAATCTGAAACAGCGCAATGAATTCCCTGACCTGTTCAAGCGCTTCTTTTAGGCTCAGATGATCATGGAAATCAAGAAGTCTGAAGAGAAAATCATACTTATCCTCATCAGAGAGTGATATCAGAAAAGGAATCTCCTGAGAGTTCACCTTTTCATGCCTGATTGTTTTATTGAAAAGAAAATCTTTTATAAATTTTTTATGTGATGCAATATTATCAATACATGACTGGCATACCTGGGAACGTTTTGATACATATGGTATTCCCTTTTCATGTTTTCCACAAACTGAACAGACATTAAGAGAACACTGACTATGAATACTATTTTGCCACGTGTAATATTCACGAAGGGCATTTTCATATGCCTGATAATTATTTTCTAACAACCATTTTTATTCTCATCTCTTTTATAATCAAATATTCGATTATATCTTTTAAAAAATATAAGATTTAAAAAAAGAGACTAGTCTTCTGTTGATACCCAATCATAAAAAAAAGCGGCACATATAGCACCAAGAATCGGCCCAATAATGTAAATCGGGAAAAAACCCCAAAGATTTGAACCACCAAGAACCAGATCTCCCAGATATGGTCCGAATGTTCTGGCAGGATTCAGTGATGAACCAGCTATGTTACCGGTTGTGATAATTACGCCTGCTACAGTAAATCCTATCACCAATCCAGCAAATCCTGACGGTGCATTCCGATCAACAGCAGCGCCCATAATCGCCATCATCAGAACAAAAGTACCGATAAATTCTGCTAGTATCGCTTGTCCATATGATATCCCCGGAAATGGAGCAGTTGCTCCCAGGCCACCAATGGTAACAGCATCCATTCCTACTGAAGCAGCAAAAAGAAGACTTCCGAGCGATGCGCCGATAATCTGAGCAACAACGTACCACACCATGTCTTTGGTTGGGAACCGCTTTGTTGCCCAAAGAGCAATGGTAACCGCCGGATTAATATGTGCCCCGGATATTCTGCCAAGTCCATAGATAACCGCTGCGATGACAAACCCGAATGCAAGCCCCACTGCAAGCCAGTCACCAAGTCCTCCGAGCCCCCCAATACCAATATTAAATGGATTTGGAGTCTGTAATCCGGAAGCGATCATGAGGGTGATTGCCGCAGCACCAGCTCCAAAATAAACAAGGAAAAGGGTTCCGATACATTCAGCTACTGACCGTTTTATAAGATTCATGAGAATATCACCCATTCATGGCATTCTTGCATTCTTCACACAATATCCGGGGCATTTTCATCTTTGTCTTCTTTATAGGGAAGGGATACCCTCCTTCCCAGATATCCATATCTTCTCGAATAGCATGGTCCATGCAAAGACCCATACCACAGACGATACAGATACCCACTGCATCAGTTTCTTTTCCGGCTTTCGCACATATGTAGCATTTCATAGAGAATTCCTCAAACTGCTTCGCGATACTGACAATACTCATGCCTGAAATCAACACATGATGCAGATGCGCACCCCTTACAGATCCGGGCCGGAGCTGCAGCTACGTCTTTTTTGAGTGCAATAATATTTGTCATCAGTGTGGCTGTGATTGGTTCACTTGTCAGAAGACAGGGATAATCCGCAAGCCGCATAAGAGCAGACATTCGCACAGTTATTGCACAGGCCGGATAGGCATACCACTGTGGATTATTAATTATCTCATGGCTCAAAACCGGAGAAAGATCCACAGGTAATCCTGAAACGGTAACCTTGAGATCTTTACCACTGCCATTTCTCAGTTTTCGTGAACGGTCCATAATATTCCATCCACGAAAGAGCATGTCCATAAAGTCACAGTTATGCAGTTCTGCAGCAGCTCCCCGTTTTGGATAGAGCTGAACATAATTGTGGTACCGCTTGGTGAGGAGATCAATAATCATCAGGGCATTAAACCCATCAAGTTCCAGAATGTATTCTGTTGCAGCTGCACTTGCTCCGGTTGCAAGCGAGAGGAGCTGTTCAGGAGTTTTAATCTTACCAACCGAGTCAAGAAGAGTTTTTTCTATGACATCGGTTACTGCTTCGATGATTCCCATGACCATATCATCCTTACACATATTAAATGTGGACTGGGAGATATGGTGGGCAACATCACCGACACAATATGCAGGAATCGTCACAATATTGGCATAATGCACCTTATCAGCAATAGCTGCCTCAACCACTGGTTTCATGGCAGTTTTATATTGATCCATATATGCCTTGACATCGAAGGATGATTGACCCACACTCTCCATGAGTTCTGCCTGGGCCCGTACCGGATGATCATAGATTGAAGAAAGTATCTCAATCTCTTTCTTAACTGCATTCGTGAGTGTATCTCCGCCCTCAATAGCATGGGCAAACACATCGCCGACACCATAACTGGTATTCATTCCCCACGATTTGGCTGCTAATATCGTCTTTTTATGATCATCCGGAATAGAGGTGTTTCGTAAGATCTGATTTACAACATTACTGGTGCTTCCTGGAACAAGTGCAAAATCCACAACACAGGTAGGTCCGTAAAAACCTCCGTACCTACGTGTTGATTCAAGACCGATGATTGCTTCACTCTTTTTTATCTGGGCAATGAATGCCTTGACGCTCTTTTTAAACTCCGGATCTTTTTCGTATAAAATTTCCAGGATAACCGGTGTCTGATAATGTTCTACAAAAGGATCATCTTCAGGACGGACGGTTTTTGTTAATTTGGATAATATGTTATAATGCGCTTTTACTGACTCCTTATGTAAGTCGATGACCGCCTGGCTCTGTTTTCCAATCGCTTTCATTCCAGAGACTGCATCAAGGTATACCTTTGCGTCGGTTAATTTGAATGAGTTGCCGCGTTTCTTTTTTATCGTTTCAACGTCTGCTTTCTGGGCAGCCATTGCTTCATGGATCATCTTCTCATACAGGTCGTTCATTTTTTTCTCTCCTGGATAATCTGGTATGTCCGGGTATATTCCTGAACGGACAAAGGAAATTAGATATTAATTTCCTCAGCCAGATGAGCCGGCCTGGATGATGATGATCACTATGCTTTCGATCCTCGGTCCAACACCGTGCAGGATCACCAGTAAACCAGACCTGACATAGGAGAGATTGTATTCGTGATATATAAGGATCTTGGGATTGAACACAAAAAGAAATGTTAATTATCAATCCCGACGATCAACAACCCACACTCCATCGATTTCACGAACCAGAAGTATGGGTGTATTTTGTATCCTCATGGGTTGGGGGAATTTTCTAAACCGGATTCTGCCTTCAGAAACTCTTTTGCCATCAGCGGATATGATTGATGAGATCCCGGCTTTAAGAATTTCTTTAACATCAGCTTCTCCATGGAGATCACGTATCGTTCCAACCTGAATATATCGTCCATCTGATCCAGATGCTGCCAGACCTACTGCGGCAAGTGCTCCGATAATCCCCCCATTTGTACCACCAAGCCCCAATAGCCGGATTCCAGAATTCATTGCCAGCGTTGTAGCTTGATCCTTGGTTAAAATCATCGATTTGGCATCTTTTCCAAATATCACTACTGCCGGGTTTACCTGGTCATGGAAAGCCATACACACACCAGGATCACTTCCTTCTGCTGCTTTGGTTTTTATTATTTCTGCGATTTCATCAAAGAGAGAATCCAAAGATTCATCCTGAACACCAGTGAGATGGAGAACTGCTGCACTATTATGCGATGTATATGGAATGTCAGGATGGACAAACAGTTGATGTCTGGTTATCCCAAGAACAGTATATTTTTGGTTTATATGAAGAGCAATTTCTCGTGCAAGTCTCCCGGTCCCCGGACTTGTGGGCATATCTGTATCATCTAGTGCAATGTACAAAATCATGATTTTAATCCCATTTTCCGGATTCTTCCGGATTTGATCTTCCTTACAGGTAAGCCGGGAAAGGTATCATACTTCTGATCTGTATCAGAATTTTACAGATTACCTTCTTAAAAAGGAAACAGATTATTTATTGATATATCAATTGCAAACCAATTGCTAAATATATGTGATCTAACGCAATTTTTTTTTAGTCAATGCAAAATATTTAATTATGTAGATTCAAGGTGATAGGGAGGGTGAGAAATCACTTTTACTAAGTACTTATCTGCCAAAACGGGACATCCGATCCAAACATTCCGGTCCGGCAGTTAATTTCTCATTCCTCTTTTATTTTCTGGTAATACGGACAATCTCTTGAAACACTTGATCCCCAAGGAGTGCTTTACTTTCTTCAGGATGAAGTTCCTGCATTACGCAAACAAGTTTACTTGAACCTTTATTTGTAGTCAGTATACCAACACGTTCTGCTCGTGTGACAAGTTCCTGTTCTTCCATCATGGCAAAATACGGGAGAATGTAATAATGGGGAACTTCAAGATATTCTGCAAGCCGACGGGTGGTTGGAAATCTGATATGTATCCCATCTTTTGAAAATGTAAGTGTTATTGCATTATCTTCAAAAAGAAATATTTTAACCGCAGATTCAAAGAGGCCTTCGATTGAGAGCGATGGCATGGGATCAACATTAGATTTCTGAACAAATAAGGATACAGGAAAAAAGTTTAGTGTTTTTTCTTCTGGTCATCTGCTACAGGTTCGAGCCACACGATCTCAGCACCAACTTCTTTTGCTATCATTTCTAGTTCAATTTTTCTGAAGTGGGTTGCTACGACCTGGATTTGTCCGCCGGTTACTGCCACGATCCGGTATTTGGGCTGTTTTACACCTGCACCAACCTTTTGTCTTTCTCGCACAAAAATTTTCATATGCTTGTCACCTCTGTTTACCAGTTGATATAAGACTACATCTGATATACCAACTGGTTTGTCACAATCTATCTATAGTCTCTTCCCATATATATAAGTGTGCCTTCGTTGATATATCTCACCCTGTCAAAAAGAAAATAAGATATTTTCACGAAAGTACACTATTCAGATAAAAATCAGGCTAAATTTTCCTGATTTTTTATAAATCATATTTTGGGTGATCCATGCACGAACGACATGAAATTTTTAACAAACTTCAGGGAGAAACCCTGGTTAGAAAAGGATTATTTGACAGGTATAATGAACGGCCGCTCATGCGAATACTTCCTGAATTAAATGTAATCAAAATTGGCGGCCATGGAATCATTGATTATGGTCGGGATGTAGTTCTTCCTCTTGTCGACGAAATTGGTGCCTTATCCAAAGATCATCAACTCATGATCATTACCGGAGGAGGTGTCAGAGTCAGACATATTATGGATATCGGGCTTGATCTCGGGATGCCAACCGGAGTGTTAGCAGAACTTACCAGTAAAATTTCTGAACAGAATGCGATGATGCTTGCCACTCTCTTAGCCCCATACAAGGCAAAGAGAATTCATACAAGTGATCTTCTGGAACTTCCAACACTCCTTGGAATGGGCGCATTGCCGGTAACTCATGGAACACCACCATATGGACTTTATGAACACCCATCTGAACGAACGAACGGTGGAATACCACCTCATAGAACAGATACCGGTGCATTTCTCGCCGCTGAGGTTCTTGGAGCCAGAAGTTGTATCCTAGCCAAAAATGTTGACGGATTATATGACAAACATCCACTCAAGTATCCTGATGCAAAGTTAATTCCAGAGATCTCAGCGAGTGAACTTATCGCTATGGATATGGAAGACCTGGTTCTTGAAAGAAAACTTGTTGAACTCATGCTAGAATGCAGGAATGTGAAAGAGGTTCAGATCGTAAATGGTCACAAACCAGGAATGATTACCAGAGCGATTAAAGGGGAAAAAGTAGGAACAATCATCCGAGCTGAGTAATAATGTTCCTGATAAAATAAAGATTTGAGGTTTCACTCCTGATTCTGAATATCACTTTATGAATATGGAACAAATATCAGGTATGGATATGTTGCTCTATACCGGGTATATCGGAGGGATATGCACTACGATTGCATTTCTTCCCCAGGTAGTCAAGACATGGAACAGCAGGTCTGCACATGATCTCTCCTGGGGACTTTTGTTTTTACTTCTTATCGGAGTTTTTCTCTGGATGATTTATGGGATTGTAAGTGCAGATATTCCAGTTATGCTAGCAAATGGTGTAACAAGTATATTTATTGTCTCAATTGTCGGGATGAAGTGGTGGTTTGATCACCGAAATACTTGTAAGATTTGATTCAAGTTATGTATTTTTTTCTCTTTTTTTATATTGAATTATCCAGGCAAGGATAAGACCGGTAAAAAAACCTGCTGCCAGACCAAAAGGGACAGATAATGCCGCAATGATGATAGTTACCAGACAATTATTCGTTTTCAATCCATGACGGATGAGTTCTGTCGCAACAACAATAAGAAGAATTCCAAAAATCCCAACAGGTAGAGCCTTTACAATATCCGAATCAGTACAGATTCCGGCAATAAGGAAAAGAAGGACACCTCCAAATACTAAAGACAGACCCCCTCTGGCACCAAACCGGTAATGGGCTGCAAGCCCTCCTGCTCCATGACACATTGGAAAACCTCCAAAAAGTGATGAGCTCAAACTCATTACGCCGACTGTTTTTGAAAGTCGGTCAGGAGATTCTGTTTTTTGAAAGAGGTCACAAACCAAAAGTGATGTTGCTAGTATTGCATTTGTCAGAGTCAGAGGTAACTGAGGAGGAAGGAGCAAGATTGTAGCCATAATGAATTCATCTGCTGTTGGGATTGTAAATCCAGGGATTGGTATGAATGAAAAAGATGGAAATCCCACAAGATAAAAAGCCACCATAAATCCAAAAATAATAATACAGAAAGCTGAAAGATCAGGAATATGAGCATATTTTTTTCCTATTAAAAATGCTAAAACGATAAATGCGGATATCCCTGCAAAAAAGATATCAGGAAGAACAAATCCCATAACTGCACTTCGGATAAAAATTAGAGCAAGGCCCAGTTGAACTCCACGAATAACCGATTCAGGAATTATTCGTCTGACCCGATCCATCCATCCCAAAAAACCGATACCAATACATATGATCCCCATCAGTATTCCGGATGCAGCAATTAAATGTGGAGAGAGATGATCTGCAATTGCAAGGGCACCAACTGCCTTGAGTGGTTCTACCGGGATTGGAATACGGTAGTATAAACCTGTCAGAATATACCAGACTCCAGCCCATGAAAGTATGAGAGTAATGTTCATATCACAGGCAACAGAGACAGCAAAAAGTAAGGGGAGAACGGTCCCAAAATTCCCCGCTGAACCAGCTAGTTCTGAAATAATATATGAATGCCGGGGAATTGACAGATCAAAGACAGCCATTATCGTTCTCTTCCGGCATTACGTGGACTGAGGGAGCTTTAAATGATAGGATAACATCCTGACCTTTCGATAGATTCAGGTCCCTGATCGACTGCCAGGTTACCTGCACTGCAAGAGAGATGGAGCCACATGAAACGATAACATGACTTATAATACCATAAGGCTTTATACCTGTAATTCTTCCCTGAATTACATTTCTTGCACTCATTTTTCCATCAGGTTCATTATATAATGTAATATCCTCTGGTCGTAATGCAACTGTGACTCTGCCACTATGAATGGAACTGAGTGCATGTAAAGTAACACCTCCCAAATCTACCAGGATCATCCCATCTTCATGTCCAGTGATGGTGCCAGAAAGGACATTACTTATCCCGATGAACCGTGCAATATCAGCAGAACAAGGTTCAGAAAAAATCTTGATTGTATCACCAGCCTGTACAAACCTGCCTCCCATCATCACTGCGACCTTATCTGCAAGCCGTTGACCTTGAAAGAGATCGTGGGATGACATAATCACAGTAGTGCCAAATTCATGATTGTAGTACCTGATGAGCTCTTCAATTTTTTTGGTTGAAACTGGATCAAGATTTGCCGTTGGTTCATCCAGAAGGAGGAGATCCGGCTCAGTAATCATTACTCTCGCAAGTGAAACTCGTTGCATCTCTCCACCTGAAAGTGTCCAGGCTTTTCTTTTTTCATACCCGGATAGTCCTATCTCTTCTAACTTTTCTTCTACTTTTCGGGTAATCTCTGCGGAGGAAACGTGCCTGTATCGAAGACCTAAAGCGATATTTTCAAAAACTGTCTCTTTAAATGATATTGGTGTTTGAAAAACCATCCCCATTCTTCGCCGTAATGAAGTAAGATCCTGACCTGGTTTTTGTAGAGAGATGCCATCAAGGTAAATTTCTCCCCCGGATGGTGTATCAAGCAGATTAATAAGCCTGAGCAGAGTTGTCTTTCCCTGCCCTGATGGGCCGATAATTGTAAAAATTTCTCCGGCTAAAATTTCAGCAGATATTCGATCAAGAACTATCTTCTCATCGAAGGATTTAGAAATATTGTCCAATCTGATCATGATTCACCGCTGCTGGAGGAAACCCATTACCAAGTTTATAATAAGAGCAATTCCAAGAAGAATTATTCCTAAAGCAAGTGAAAGTTCAAAGTTGCCCATTGAGGTTTGCAAGGATATCGCAGTTGTAAGAACACGGGTATGCCCTTTTATATTACCTCCAATCATGATTGCTGCCCCAACTTCAGAAAGAGCTCTTGAGAAGCCAATCACAATCGCAGCCATGATCACATACCTTGTCTCTCGTAAATGACTCAAAAGAAACTGGCTTTTTGTGGCACCAAGCGAACGTATCGTATCTGTCAAGGTTGGGTTTACTCCCTGCAGAGCTGCTATGGTAAGTCCTGTCATGATAGGAATCACAAGGAAAGCCTGCCCGAATATCATTCCACTTGGAGTGAAAAGAAATCCCAGAAATCCGAGAGGACCTGATCTAGAAAGGAGCATGAAACAGACCAGCCCTACAATTACCGTGGGAAGCGCATAAAGAGTTTGGATCAGACTAATAAGAGTCTTTTTTCCACGGAATTCACTAAAATTTATCGCAGTTCCCAGAGGCAAAGCGATAATGGTACTGATTAATACAGAACTAAATGTAATCTCGAGCGTCTTAAATGTAATCTCCATAACGTCCGGATTTTGGGAGATTATCAGATTGATTGCCGTAAAAAAAGCTGCTACAAAATCAATCATTAATATAAAAAAGAGATGTCACGGTTAAAGAATTTACTCAACCGGACTTGAAATTTCTTCTTCAGCGACGTTTAATGTAGCTGCGTCACCCTTTGCTGGAACAAAAAGTGCTTTTCCGTCTTTCTTGAAATCCGCAAAGAACTGCTGAGTTTCATCACTGATAATAAAGTTCGTCCACTTCTTTCCTGCGTCAACATTGATAGCTACATCAGGGAATTTTTCCGGATTGATTCTCATAACAGCATAAATATTCAGAAGGTCTTTTCCATCGGTCACGAATGGAACAATTGTCAGGTTTTTCTCCATAGTGTTCCATGTTGCACCATCGGCGAGAGTGTATCCCTGCTTTTCTTCTGCCATATTAAGAGTCTGACCCATTCCAGCTGCTGCATCAATATACCAGGACGAGGTGTTTACATCAGCATAATCGTATCCAGCTGCTTTCCAGATAAGTTTCTCGCGGGAGTGAGTTCCTGAAGCATCTCCACGGGATACAAAGAATACTGAGTTGTCTTTTTCTCCAGCATCTGCAATTGACTTGAAAGCTTCAGAAGCAGTCTTACCTGCAATCTTTGCCGGATCAGATTCGGGACCGGCTACAAGGAAGTAGTTAGATGCGAATACACGGCGGTCAAGACCGTATCCAGCATCGAGGAACTTATCCTCTGCTGCCCTGTCATGAACCATAACGAGATCAACATCGCCACTTTCCCCATATTTGAGAGCTTGTCCAGTACCAACTGCTACCCACTCGGCGGTAACATTATACTTCTCTGCAAATTGTTTGGAGAGTTCGTCTAGTGCTCCAGTTGCATCAAGGCTTGTGGTTGTTCCAATCAGGAGACGGTCACTTGCGTGTTCGGATCCTTCAAGTCCTTCTGTAGTAAGCTTCTCAGCTGATACTACCCCACAGAGAAGCATTACTCCCAGCACGAGGGCAATGATCCCAAACGATATTTTACCGATCATACAATAACAGATCGTTGTGCAGTAATATATAATTGTTTAATTGGCTAAAAAGTAAACCAAATGTTAATCAACAGATATAACAACTGATTATCATGTGATATATCACAATAAAGAATTAAAAATTCAATAAAAACCTTATTAGAAATTTAATAATTCACTAGATATGATAACCGTACCAATTGTTGCCAAAGAACCTTTTTCTCTGCACTGGAGTGCAATTATATTTGAGAAACATGATCCTGCCATTCGGATATATCAGAACAGGTCATTTATTTATGCTGCACTTCTTTCATCCGGACCTGTTCTTTTAAGACTGACTACAAAATCCATCAATACCAATTCACCAATAATACTATCCATCCAATCAGACAATGAAATCTCGTCAGAAACTCAAAAAGAAGCAGCCAGCCTGATGACCTGGTACTTCAGTCTTGATGATGATCTTTCTGGCTTTTATAAAACCATTCTGACAGATCCAGTTATGACATATGTATCCCGGATACTCATGGGGCTGAAAAGTCCAACAACTCCCACCGTTTTTGAAGCTCTCATTGATTCAATAATAGAGCAACAAATATCACTTAATGTAGCACGCTCATTGGAATATCGGTTTATTAGAAAATTCGGACTAAAATTTCAGGTTGAAAAGAAGGACTATTATTGTTATCCCACACCTGACCGATTAGCAGAAATCCCACTTGAAGAGTTTCGGTCTTGTGGTCTTACATCACGAAAAGGAGAGTATATCAGAGATATAGCCCGGAATGTCGTTCATGGAGAACTTGATCTGGAAATCTTAAAAAAATGTTCAGATATGAAAAAAATTCTTGAATCATTATGTTTAATCAGAGGCATTGGCAGATGGACTGCAGAATTAACCATGATCCGCGGATTACATTGTATGGACGCATTTCCAGCAGATGATATTGCTCTTCGCAGGATGATATCCGCATGGTATTTTAATGGAGAGAAAATTTCTCCATCCAAAGCAGAAGAAACCGCAATGCAATGGGGTACGTATAAAGGACTTGCCTCTTTTTATCTGGAAGTTGCTGAGCATTGTGGAATAAAACCCACCCATGTATGATGAATATGCGCACGCTCTTATTTAGAAAACGCCTATAATTGTGTATGGATGTGAAAACATCAAATATAATCACCATGATTGCCGGTGTTATTTTCATCGGTCTTGGGATCATAAACATAGTAAATGGCACTCACTGGTGGCATTATGTTACATTTATTATCGGTATTATCATCCTGACACTAGGTGCGTATGGGTATAAAACCGGAAAAAGGTTTTAATTTTATTCTTTTTGGGAAAAATGCCAGTTCTCTCCTTCTGTACAGATATCTTTCTTCCATATGGGGACATATGCTTTGATCTCTTCCAGAATCCATGAACAGGCAGCAAATCCTTCCTGTCGGTGAGAAGCTCCGACAACGATCACAAGAATAATTTCGGTCAGGTTCATTCTGCCGACCCGATGAACAATATCGATTGTCTGGAGGTGATATTCGCTCATTGCCTTTTTTGCTATCGTGTTCAGGTCTGCAAGTGCAACCTCTTCACACACTTCAAGATCAAGTGCTTCGATTCCATCATCCCGAACCGTACCAACAAAGGTCACAATACCTCCGGTCTCCGGTTTTCTTGCAGATTCAATAAATGCATATGGATCTATTGGTTCTCTGGTAATTGCTATCATCTAAAATTATCCTCCTGAAACCGGTGGAAAGAGTATAAGAGAATCACCATCAGACAGGGGTACTGTACCTGCATCCATAGGTGAAATCCTGATATCATGATGCATGATCATCACATAACTTCGGATGTTTTTATCTTCATCAATCAAAAGTTCTGCATCAGGACCGGTCCCTGCAAGTGTTCTGACGGCATCGAAAATTGTAGCTCTGTCAGGAATGACAAGTTCTTGTTCATCACCAAAAGCATCACGAAACCGGGCATAACAACGAATTGTAACCTTCATTTACGATCTTTCCCCTCTTCACAAACAGGACAATTATTTCTTTTGCCAATCTTCAGAAATTCAGTTCTACCAGAAAGTCCATCCCATATCAAAAGTCTGCCTGAAATCATCGTTCCGGATTTGGTGAGATATTTAATTGCTTCTAGTGCCTGCATGGAACCGATAACTCCGGCAGTTGCTCCAATAACCGGAACTTTTGCAGATGGAGGAACGGCAGTGATAAGACAAGACAGACATGGAGATGAGCCTGGAATAATACTGGTCAGTTGACCGGAGAATCCTTCTATTGCTCCATGGATGAATGCAACATCAGCATTCCATGCAGCTTCATGAAGAATAAACCTTGATTCATAATTGTCAAGAGCATCTATAACAATATCAGCATCTTTGACAAGCCGGTCTGCAGAATTCTCATCAATCCTGATTGAATGAGCAATTACGGAGGTATCTGGCGCTAATCCATGAATTGTTGCCTCTGCGGAGTATACTTTTTGGAGACCAACCGAACCAGCAGCATGAAGAAACTGACGGTTTAAATTAGACTCCTGGATAATATCATCGTCGACGATGATAAGTTCTCCAATACCGGCAAGAGCAAGATATGTTGCAGCCGGTGATCCAAGCCCCCCGGCTCCAGCAATAAGAACAGTTGCATCCTCAAGATTTTTTTGCCCATCAGGTCCAATAAGAGGAATCTGACGTTCAAACCGATGGCTTGGATATCCCGGATTATGTGTAGAATTCATGTGTAGAACGTTTCCTTGATATAACTGAGAGCTTTTCTGGCATCTTCCTGTTTCTGATCAATTGCATGTTCTTTTACCCAGGCGAGAATCTCATCTTTTCTCTGTTGGTTAAAAGAACTTGCCTGCAGAATTCGGGGCCATGATCGATCAGGATACCAAAGGGATTTTCCAATACTGATAATCGACTGAGATTCATCTGATGTGAAAAAACCGGTCTTTTCTCCATAATGAACGGTTACCCTGATATTTACCAAAGCTTCAGAAAAAGCCATGTTTGTTGTGGGATCACACATGAGTGCCACTTCATCATCTGATTCTATTATCCCATCCCGATACATCCTGAAAATCTCACCAATACCAATCATACCAAATGGTTCAAGTTCTGCAGCCCGAAGCGCACCCATGCTCGAAGCACCAACTACAGTGATACCATGTTTCATAACTTCCAATACTTCCCGATGCCCGACAGCTGCATCTTCAAAGAAGACACCGTCGATGATTCCAATGATCCGTGGTTTCATCCTGATAACTTCAAGCAGGTCAACTCTTCTGACCGGAGGCCGATACTCTGCAGATAGTATCTCTGATGCCTTATGAACCGACAGGCTTGGTCCCAGGAATATAATTACGTCGTGCACGTTTGCACCGTTCTCCTCGTCTTTCAGGATCCATGGCAAAATGTTCAAGTCCTGGAACAATGACCCGAACTACCGGAACACCAATTTCAGGCCTGGTAAGATCGGTTACCAGGACCCGTTCAAGCCCTGCAGCTTTGAACCGATCAAGGACAATGTGAATATCGTCCAGGAAGTCATCAGTATGGTACGAAGGCATCTCACGGTATTGAAGTTCAGGTTCTAATGTAAACCATTTTTTATTAAGGCGCTTGGCCCGATCATATCCCACTTTTGAAAGGAAATGGGTTGATTGGGTATCTTCTCGTGCTCCATGAATCTGAGTGGCCCTGCTCTGTGCAACCTCTGTTAATGCCCGGAGTATAGCAATTTCACTGCAAAGATGTGATCCCATCCCAATACACAGAAGGGTAGGATCACGAAGTTGGAGATCATCTGATACTGCCGCAACGGTCGGGATTCCAAGGTCGCTCGTAATATCCCGCAATATCACATCAACCCCTGCCTTCTCAAACTTTTCCAGCAGGCTTTGTGCCACGGGATGAGTTATTTCAGTAATCCTTGGTCCTGCATTGTTTGCTGATTCAACCAGTGACCAGGCATCACGCTCCACCAGTTCACACAGACTATGAAAGACAGCCTCTTCATAAGTATTTCCTGAAGCTATTCCATTTGTACTCGTCCTGAATAATTTACCCATAATACGCGGAACCGGGTGGAATACAGCATGAGCAGGAACCCAGACTTCCTCATTCTTTATGATATCCCACGCCTGATACCAGGGAACCGGCCAGTCAGTGGGAGTATTCTCCGGAAGAATGAGAGAGTCAGGATTTATTGTCTTTTTGACTGATGAGATCTGATCATATGTCATAATCTCCGGTGTTCTGTCATGAACTTCTGCTGAATATCGTTCAAGCCCTTCCATTATTGCCGATACTCTGGCAGCAATAGGTGTTGCTCCTTTCCCATTATATACAGTAATTGCTCCTTCGGCAGCAACGGGACGGATACAGGAAAAAACAGGAATTCCAATTCGATCTAATCCCGTGATATCAGCAACCCTGGTTATTCCGGCCGGCCCGGTGAGATCGCGGACCGCTTCATATGTTTCTTCAGGTGACTTAGTCCGGTGAGTCTCCTGTTGGTAGAGTTTTTTACAGGACGAGAGTAACATGTGCTCATATACGTTTTCATCTGGATACAAAAGAGTACGGGGTTCATGCATATGGTAGTGTGATCCTGAAAGTATTAGGATGGACAGATTTATACGAATGAAATCACAACACACAACCAAGGGATATCGATGGACGCTTTTACAACCTTTATCCGGGACTTAAAGAAACTCCCGGCAGAAGAACAGGATAAGATCATTGAAGAGAAAAAAACAAAATGTATCTGTCCTACTTGTCCAAGTTATAATAAATGCGCAATTGTTGAGCGCGAAAAACTCTTCTGTATGATTGGACAGAGTTTCCTGTGTATATCATACGAAGAGGGATGTAAATGTGAAGAATGCCCGATTGCAAAAGAATTCGGACTTGATTATAAGTATTTCTGCACTCGTGGTGATGAAAAAGGTCAGCGGTACCTCAACTCAGTCTGGGGCTCAACCGTGGAATAACCATTTTTTTCATAATTGGAAATTCTATTCCAAGTGGTGGTTCTCAAGAATGGGAAATTCTGATGACCGGTATAACTCTTCAAGATCTTCACATGTCCCTTTACAGGCTTTCGTAATTACATTTCTCACTTCAGACCACATCTCATGAGCGATATCACCAGGAACAGGCGTGAGTCCATGGGCCAAAATTGAATCATTTCGAATCATAATATACTGCTGCAAGTCAGAATACCACTGATCAGCCCCTTTCATTCCAAGGTCTTCGAGAAGAAGGAACTTGTACCGAAGCCCTATCCTGATAATCCCATTTCGATCAGCTTTCCTGGCATAGGTAGAGATATCCTGTTTTTTGAGTAATTTTCGAAGATCTGAAAACCGAATCTTCTCTTCATTGTCATCAATACCATAATTTAGCAGTAAAACCTGGGAAATTAACTCAACAACACGATATAATCTGGCAAGAGCATCATCATATCGCTCACCGTCAATCCGTCGCTTGGCATTATGGAGCAGATCAATGAGCATATAAGTATATTTTTGTTGTCTGACATGGAGCCGCTCCTTTCGGTTGAGGATAGTATCATCCATCCGATCAAGGTCAAGGAGTTTTTTAAGAAATTTCCTGTTTAGAGGAATGAGAATATCAAGGTCCGGGACATGTTGAAGATATCGCCATGCTTTCTCATAATCCATCTTGTCCCAGTGCCAATATCCATTAAATAAGGTGTAATACATGTCACGTTCCGGCAGATTGCTTATTCCTTCCAGCAGCCGGAGTGAGCTTCCATAATGATTATTATTAAATGCATAGATTGCCCGATGAATTAAAAGCCGGTCATATGCAGCAAAGAGTACCATCTCTTTGACCGTTTCCGTTCCTGGAATAATCATTCCATCAGGTTTATCCCCGGTAACATGAGACACGGGATTTCTGGTGAGAAATGATACAATCTCTGCTGCCAGAATCATCTCTCTGGTTCCGGTAGATGCTTCGATTACCATCTCATCATATTGATACAGAGAAGCAACACCGTACATGACTTCAAAACATCCATTGAAATCATTCGGATCTCGAATCATGCAGAGGGTTGAAGAGGGAGGAGAAGTATTATATTCAGTTTTTAAGGCATTGTGTATGGGATCTATAGATCCTTTACTCTCTTCTGAACAAAAATAGATGATCTTTTCCGGATGATAAAAGTGAATAGCATAACTACAGGATCTGACAAGTCGGGACAAGGCATCTGCATGACTGGTGCCAATCCCTGTCCCTAGTGTCATGAGAAGAAGCATAGATTGTATTTCAGCATATCCCTGATATCATTCTTCTGATCCGGTATACAAAGAATTTTAACCATGAGACCCTCATTCTGATTCTATGCACAAGTTTGGACTGACACTTCTGATTGTAGTGATGACGTTATTCCTTTGTTTCCCTTCACTAAATGCAGAACCTCAACAAAAGTCTGATGGAGCAATTGAAACTGATGAATATGCACACACCATTTCATTTGACAATGGGAATTATGTACTTTATTGGACTGTAGCAGATGAAAATATTTCAATGGCAATTCAGGGTAAAACAACCGGATGGGTAGGTATCGGTTTGAAACCAACACAAATGATGAAAGATGCAGATATTATTCTTGCAGGAATGAGAGGAGAGGAGGTATACTGGAACGATTCTTATTCAACAGGAGTATTCGGCCCGCATCCAGACGATATTGAACTTGGGGGGACAGATGACATTCTCAACCTTTCTGTATCCGAACAAGATGGAGTTACCACACTGGAATTTTCAAGAGACCTCGTAACCGGTGATGTCTATGATGCAGAATTGTCAACCGGAGAAAATGTTTCAATAATATGGGCAATGGCATCAGATGATGATCCAAAATTCAAACACAATACCTCTAAAGGAAAAGGCAGCCTTCCTCTTTGATCCATTACTCCTCTTTTTTCATATAATCAACAAATGCAGCAATAAATGATAATAAAACCATAGTCAATCCCATAAGACTGATGATTTGCCAGGTACCGGTCATTTGTGGCCCACTGGTTGCGAGGTTCATTCCATAACTAACAATCCAGAAAAGAAGACTAATATTAAGGATGAGTAAAAACCGGAGCCGGGGCTTCCCTGTAATTATATACAAAAAGATAGTGGAGATGAGCAGAATTATCCCAACAAACAGCAATGATGCTTCTGCTCCAATCTCTTCTGTCACGATCTGCCTCTTTGGTACATCTGGTTTAGGATCTATGAGGGCTTTAAATGTGTTAAAAAAAGGTTAGAGACCAGAGTCACTATATACATCATAACAGGTAAGAATCAGCATACCAAATCCAAGAAATACTGCTATCGCCCAAATGAAAAATCCGATAACCGGAATAAAGAACAGAATATGCAGTATGATAAAACCAAGGATAAATCCCCAAATTAATCCTGTTTCTTTTTTTGTGAAATTCAAAACCCACGATCCCAAGACTGCTCCAGACATGATAGTGGAAAGTAAGAGTCCTATAAGCATCAGAAGCATTATAAGGCAGGCAATTGGCATTCCAATAAGAGTTATTAACAGAATTACAAAAAGAATAAAGCCAATAACGAGTCCTGCGATCCCGGCAACAAATGATAACAGAGTTTTTTCAGTTCCTGTTTTTACAAGTGCGGTAAAGAATGCCGGACAGATTTTTATGATAATGATACCCAAAATCAAAAATCCAATAAAGCACAGGATCATTGCCATGGTAATGAAGGCTCCGACTGCCTCACCAATCTTATCTATATCAAAACCGGACTCATCTTCTTCTTCGATCGTTAAGTTGCCTTGGATAGTTGCCTGGGTGGTATAGCCAGAAGCACTTATGATGGCATCTTTCGAGATAACGGTATTTTTACCGAGAACAACGGTGCCACCTGATGCAATGAGGTCATCATCAATCGGCTCACTAATGACGATATTGTCTCCGGACCTCGTATCAAATGCAGACACCGGTGAGATAAAAAATCCGGTCAGAATAATCAAAAACAGGATGAACAAGATTTTTTGAATCGTTGTTTTGGTCATAATTACCTCCATCCGTCATTATGTAGGCTGAATGCAATAAAGATTTCTCCTTCTATCATTCAGACGGCTTTGCGCCGCCTCCCATATACATACTGAAATAGTCAGAAAACCAGTCTGCTTTATCGAGTGATGCAAGTTCCGGAAGTCCGACCCAACGATATTCAGTATGTTCTTTGCTAATAGAGAGTCCACCAGAAAGAATGCTCCCTATCATGACAAGGTGAACAACACGAAAATCTTCAGTCTCCTGCATAGCTGTTCCCGCAGCAGAGTGGACTACAACGGTAAATCCGGTCTCTTCCAGGATCTCTCGTTTGAGTGCCTCATCAAATGTTTCGCCGGCATCAATTTTCCCGCCAGGTAGTTCCCATTTTGCTAAATTGGTCTTTGATGATGAAGAACGTTTTAATACAAGAATATGGCCCTGATTGTCAAACAGAATAAGACGGACACAGAGGGCAAAAGGTTTTCCTGTCATAGTACATGGTCTACGTTGATCCTCAAAAAATTTCGGAATTCTTTTTTGACCGAAAACCAGATATGGCATACATAAACAAGAATTATATGGATATTTCGCTGATCTTAGCCCATCCGGACCAGAACAGCTTTAATCATGCCATTGCACATACAGCTCTTGATGTCCTTATCGATGCTGGTCATACTGTCCGATTTCATGATCTTTATAAAGAGCAATTTGATCCAATTTTGTATACTGAAGAGATACCTCGGGATACAGCTCTTGATCCAATTATTGCATGTCATTGTAATGAAATTGCAAATGCTGATGGTATCATTATTGTGCATCCAAATTGGTGGGGTCAGCCCCCCGCAATTCTCAAAGGATGGGTTGACCGGGTAATACGTCCGGGTATCGCATACCGGTTTTTAGAAGGAGATAATGGTGAAGGAATTCCGGTCGGTTTATTAAAAGCTCGTGCTGCGATAGTATTTAACACAGCCAATACACCAGAAGAACGAGAAAATGCTGTGTTTGGAGATCCACTAGAGCAAATATGGAAAGACTGTATCTTTGATCTGTGTGGTGTTTTACAGTTCCATCGCCGGATGTTCAGGATAATGGTAACAAGCGATGAAATCCGCAGAGCCAGTTGGCTCACTGAAGTAAAAGAAATGATAGTACAGGCTTTTCCAAAAGAATAATTATTTTTTTTTCAGCCAGGAACCAAGCATCCCACGAACGATCTCTTTTCCGATCTGAGTACCAATATTTGTTGCAGTCCTGACTGCTATTGTTCCAACCACATCCCCGACATCTTTGGATTTTCTTCGTGTACTCCGGGAAGGAGTGGTTTTTCTAGGTGCTGGTGCTGCTTTTTTTGGTTTTTCATCAACAACTGCTCTCTCTCGTCCGGCTAATTCTTCAGCAGCAGAGTGACGATTGATTTGTTTCTCATATTTGCCATATAGTAATGAGGTTTGAATCTCTTTTTGTTGTTCAGGTTCAGTCAGGGGAGTGAGATTACTATGAGGAGGAAGCGCAAGGGCACGGTCAACCGGTGTTGGTACACCTGATTTATCTAACACTGATACCAATACTTCCCCTATTCCAAGTTCTCCAATTATCTTTTCAGTATCTATCTTTGGATTTTGCCTGAAAGATTTTGCAGCAGTTTTAACTGCCCGCATCTCACCAGGAGTTGTAGCACGAAGTGCATGTTGGACCCGGTTTCCTAATTGTCCCAATACATCTTCAGGAATATCTCCAGGATTCTGAGTGATAAAGAATACACCAACTCCTTTTGATCTGATAAGTCGAACTATCTGAATGATCTTTTCTTCCAGTACCTTGGGAATATCTGAAAAGAGAAGGTGAGCTTCGTCAAAGAAGAGAAGGAACTTTGGTTTCTCCAGATCTCCAACTTCTGGAAGATCATCATATAGTTCGGAGAGAAGCCAGAGAAGGAATGTAGAATAAATTTTCGGGATTTTGATTAAACTACTTGCAGCAAGAAGATTGATAGTTCCTTTTCCATCGTGAACTGACATAATATCATCAAGGTCCAACGAAGGTTCACCGAAAAAAAGATCACCCCCCTGTTGTTCAAGAGTCAGAATGGCACGTTGAATGGCCCCAAGGGAAGCAGGAGTCATATTCCCATATTTCCCTTTTATTGCGGCAATATTCTCAAGAGCATAGGTAATGAGTGCGATAAGATCTGCAATATCTATCAGCAATAATTGTTTATCATCCGCATACCGAAAGAGCATGGACAATATACCAGTCTGTGTTTCATTCAGATCAAGAATTCTAGCGAGTAAAAGTGGGCCCATTTCAGAAACAGTTGTTCTTACCGGATGACCACCTTTCCCATAGAGATCCCAGTACCGAACCGGATATCCTTCGTAAGAAAAACCAGATAATTGCAAAAGAGAAGCACGTTCCTCGATTTTCTTATTCCCACCACCAGGTCTGCTTAGGCCGGAGAGATCACCTTTCATATCTGGTAAAAAAACCGGAACACCCATTGAACTAAACTGTTCTACAAGAACCCGAAGAGTTACCGTTTTTCCTGTTCCGGTTGAACCTGCGATTAAACCATGACGATTCGCCATTGATGGTTCGATAAAAATATCACTCTCTCCTTTTGCAATTGGAGAGGAATGGAATCCTGCCATGTGAGTATATGAGAATTGGTTCCAGATAATTCTTTATGATCGGTTAGAAGGAGGAAATTATGGAATGGGAACATGGAAAAATAATATCGCCTGCTACGAGTTTTAAGATGTTATTGTAATGTCAGAGTAATGTCAGACTTTATTAAATTCTCCATTTTCCCTGGGGAATATACATCTCAAATCTAACCCCTTTTCCATGTTCTCCACATTCACAGATTGAAATACCAGTCATTGCAAGGATTTCTTTGATAAGGAATAATCCGAGACCAGTATTTTTTCCAAATCCTTCTTCGAATATTTTATGTTTTTCTGTATCTGGAACTCCACCGCCATCATCCTCATACAGAACATACAAATCTCCATTCCGCCTTTCAGATCGAAAACGAACTGATTGCACATCCTTCCCATGACGAATGGTGTTATCAATTAGATTTTCAAAAACTTTTTCAATCAGCGGATCGGCAAATATCTGTACATTTTCTCCGACAAAGGAGTACATAGATGGCTCAATACGATGATGTCTGGCAGCATTATAACAAAGAGAACGAAGATTAAACCAATCAGGTTCCAAAATGCCGATTTTTTGATATTCAAACGTATTCTGCAATTGTTCAAGAATTTTCTCGCAGGGACCAAATGCCCTCTTAAGTAATTCTGCTTCAGACTCAGGAATATCACTTTCACTCACTAGATCCAGGATAATCATTATTGTGAGCAATTCATTTTTAATATCATGACGAGTGATAGACGAAAGAATTTTTAATTTATTCTGTGCCTGACGTAGAGCATTTTTTCGCTCGTACTCATTTGATATATCTCTGAATATGGTCATTACAGAAATTGAATCCTCCATTGGCACAGAAATTGCAGCCACCTCTACAGGAACATCAGAACCATCTTTCTTTAAAAAAAACTCTTTAACAAATGGATTTTCAATGGTTCCTGAATGCGAAATTCGTTCAGTTATATTATCACGGCATCTGGGATGAACAACCTCAAGAGAACCTATCCCGATGAGTTCTTCTTGATTATCATATCCAAGGATATGACTAGCCATTGGGTTTACATATTGTATTGTATCATTGTGGTGTATGATCACTCCATCGGGAAGATGCTCAATAAATCCTCGAAATTTTCGTTCATTCTTTAATAGAAGTTCTTTTTGTTGATCTAGTTCATCAAAACTAATCCGAATTTCTTCATTTTGTGCAGCGATTTCTTCATATGTTGATCCAAGTTCCTCATATTTGCGTTTTAATTCTAGTTCTAATTCTTTTCGTGAAGTTATATCACGAATTGATTCTATTGCTCCCGTAATATTACCCTGTATATCATATAAGGGAGCAACAATAGCCCATAGATATGCACCCTGACCATCGTAGACCGTTTTATTATAAACCTCGGCCACCAAATGATCATCAATAGAGGAAATCTTATCATATAATGAGGAGAGCTCCGGATTATCTGAAAGTACCAAATCAATCAAAGTCGGACGACACTCATTATAAAATGGAATTGCATAAGCATGATTACCTTTTCCTAGAATAGAGAGAGCGTCTGTTTTTGTCATTCTTTCAATTGCACGGTTCCATGCGATTACCTTACCATCACGGTCTATTGCGAATGTAGGGTCAGGGATAAAGTCTATGATATTTTGTAATTTTATTTTTGATTCTTGAAGTTCATGAGTCTTAAAAATCAGATCTCGTTCATTATCTCGGATATGGGTAATATCGCGGAGCGTTTCAATTGCACCGATTATTGTATCATTTTCATCATAAAGTGGACTTGCTTTAAGCCAGATTGTTCTATTCTTTTGTTTTCCAAGATTCATTCTGGTCTCTGCCATAACAGTCCTTCCTTCAAATTGGACATGAAAATACCATTTCTGAATCGGGATTTCAGGCGATAAAATATAATCTGCAAGAGATAGACGAGGTATACCAAAAATATCCTGTGAACACTCTGAAAGTTTTTTCCCAATCATATCAGATTCATTACACCAGGTGATGAATTCCATAGCTTTATTCCAAGCGATAATAATACCTTTTTCATTGATAACAAAAGTTGGATCAGGAAGATGATTTATGATAGCCTTTGATTGATAACTGACACGTTGCAGTTCCAATTCAGCCCGTCTTTTTCCAACAGCTTTTTGGATCATATTAAAAAGTTCTGTAAATTGAGATTTTGGAGGCCCCCCTTTCTGAAGATAAAAATCTGCCCCATTATTTATCGCGTCAATGACAACTTCTTCCCGCCCCTTTCCAGTAAAAAGAATAAAAGGTTCAAAAAACTGAGATTTACGTAAATTTTTCAGAAAAGTAATGCCATCCATTGTAGGCATCTGATAGTCTGAAATGATGATATCAAAAGTTGATATCTTTAAAAAATTAAAGGCTTCTTCCGGAGACGCAACAGTAGTTACAGTCAAATTCCAATATTTTTGTAGAAAAACCTGTCCAAGTTCAAGTAATTCAGGTTCATCATCTACATAGAGAACTGAATACATACATCTAATTAAAAATGTATGTGAACAAGAGACGAAATATGTACTGATTTGTTCAGCGTATTAGGAACCAGACATATACATTTTTATAGTAACTAATGAAACATGATTTTTCCCAATAAATATGTTTTGGTTCAAAGACCAGAGTCAATAAGATAGACTCAAAGATTGAAAAACCAACCCAATTATTGAATTATCATAAGATTAATGAAATAAGAATTTATCGCCTGGCACTAACAAATATGGATCACAAGTGGATTTTACCGTACTTCACCTATTAAACGCCCTCAGCCAGGCGGTGCCATAATAATGTACCGTTTCCGGGTTGTCCCGAAGATCACTCTATGAGACCTCATCGTATCACCCGGGGACCTATGGAAACGAGGAGAAGGCACTATATCTATATTGGTTTTTCGAGTGTATAACCTCTTCCCGGAATCCACAGCGAGAGACCAGGATCATCTGCTAATGAAGTTTGATGAATATCACATCTTGAACTACTCAAATCAGGCCGGATAAATTCCCCCCCGTCAAAAACAATCGCTCCCCCTAATATTGTAATTTCCGGAAATATCGCTTTCATACCTTCAAAGGGAGTCCACTTCGCACGACTATGGAGACTGTCAGCATGTATTGTAGTGTATTCTTCTGGAAATATTGCAAAATCTGCACGGTTTCCGGGTAAAAACCCTGCAGGTGAAAGACCAAGCATTTCAGACGGGTTTGTGGAAGTTTTCTGGATAATTTCAGGAATCGTTATTTTTTTCTCAACCATCCATCCCATAAGGAGAGGAATCATCGTTTCAACTCCAGGAATTCCTGATGGCGCCTTTTCAAACGATTGATCCTTATCTTCAATACTATGAGGAGCATGATCTGATCCAATGACATCGATGCGATCCCAACATGAGAATACTTCTTTCCTGGTTTTTTCAGATCGAAGAGGAGGATTCACTTTCCCTCTTGGATCATCGGGTGAAAATGTATCTTTTGACAAAAATAGATGATGAGGTGTGACCTCAACAGTTGCTGTTCCAACTGGAACTGACTGAATGGCCTGTGCAGATGAGAGATGGCAGAAGTGAAGATTACATTGACTTGAATTCAAATTCAGGACATCCTGAACAGTCTGGACTTCGCCTGATACTGATCGAAGAGCATCATGACGAGTCAGGGAATCATCTGTTCCTTCAGTAACCTGTTCAGCATGAATTGTCATAATGCCATTCCAGGATGATATCTGTTTCATGGTCTTTGAAAGTACCTCAAAATCTACCGCCTCACCATAACTAGAAGGCCCGGCAAATGTCTCCCCAAATGCAAATACTCCAGCTCTATACATTCCGGTAAGATCTGAATCTCCTGTAACTGCACCATTGATTGCAAACCGACAATAAGCCTGTGAGGCTGCAAGAAATACCCGGTCCCTGACAAGATCCGGTGAGATCAGCGGGGGAATGGTATTTGGTTGATCAACAACAGCAGTAACACCTCCAGCGATGGCACTCTTCGTTCCACTTTCCCATGTTTCTTTTAATTTTTGTGCACCATCACGCATATGAACGTGCAAATCCGTTCCGGCTGGAAGAACAGTAGTGTCCTGACAGAAAATCTCAACATCACCTCTTCCTGCAGCACCAATGTGAAGGACCAGACCATCCCGAATGGTTATATCTGCAACTCTCCCTCCAGGAATGAGAACGTCTCTGAGGATGAGAGTTTCCTGTTGATCTCCCATGATATTACTTATGTACGTATCAGCTCAGAATATCATTACTCTGTCTTCCCTATTTTCCACCGCTTGTAAAGTACATATCCTGCTCCTCCCACGAGAACCAGAGGAAGAATCGTAAGTATTGCTATGAAGAGCCACACAACTGTGTTTACAAAACCAGCAATTCCTTCACTGATGACTGAAGGAAGTGAATACCCACCTGGGGTTTCAAGTTGCGCAGGTTCTGAAAGACCGACCGTTATCGTCGAGAGTGAAATACGGTTATCAAGATATTTCATTTTTCCGACAATCCGGTCAAGTTCTACCTGGACTCGTTCAATCTCTTTTTGTACTTCAAGTATTTCTGATACATTTTGTCCTTTCGTCAGTAACCTGTTGTACTGATCGAGTTGATATGACAAAGCATCACGTTGTGCCTGGAGATCCACATATTCTTCAGTCACATCCTCAGCATTCACCGAGCTCGAAAGAATTATCCCAATTGCTGATATCTCTGAAATTGCCAGATCAAAATGTTCGGCAGGAATCCGAATGGTGACTGTTCCGGAATACCGGTTTTTGCTGGTTGCCTGAACAGATGATGACTGAACAAGACCATCAAACTTTTTTGCAATCTCCTGAACTTCCCCTGTTGAAAATGTAACATTTTTAACTTCAAGCTGAATATTCGCGGTCCGAATAATTTTTTGTTCATGTAAGGATTGTTCTAAAGGTATCTCTCCACCATAAGATGAAGAAGGTGCATTTTTGACATCTGGAGATGGGCTATATGCATATTCTTCACTTACATATCCACTATCAAGAGAAAATGCCTCTTTTGTCTTTGGATTGGACTGCGAACCTTCAAAACCTATACATCCGGCAAAAAGAAGTGTACCGGTAAGAATCAATAGACTCAATACAACATACAATTTCATGCACTATACTGGTGAGATATGAATAAAAGAGCACTGTTGACTTCAGAATATTCTGAAGTCACATTTTTCATCGAACAACTATTGTTGATACCTTTGCATGACTCAGAATATATGTACTCACGCTACCAAGCAAAATTCTGGCCCCCAGTCCCTTTCCGGTAGACCCAACTGCGATTAGATCTGCTCCGATCTCATCCGCGGCAGTTAAAATCTCATTTCTTGGATCACCGGTCCTTACAATCACTTCTACATCCACTCCCCGATCATGAGCAAGTTCTTTCACCCGACTGATAACCTGCTCTTTCTCATCCTGAACGATACGTTCACGAATTTCATGGAGTGTTGATATACCCTCATATCCTGCAGCTCCGTCGATTGCAGCATATTTTGATGGAGAGATAACATATAAGGCACATGCTCTTCCTTCCTCTTTGATATGCTCTAAAACCCAGATTAATGCATTATATCCTTCAGGCGATCCATCAACAGCAACAAGCATTGTTCCTGACATACGTGAATGGTTATATACCCAAGACCATATGAGGATACCGAAATGAAGATCATTTATGGATCAGGACCAGAGATCATCTATAATTAGCTGCAAGCCTGAATATTGACCTGAAAGGATTAGGTATGGACATAGGATTCTTATCAACAGACATTTTCGCATTTGTTGTAATTCCACTCTTGATCTTCTTTGCCCGAATAGTGGATGTGTCTATTGGTACTATCCGGTACATCATGATATCCCGGGGATTTAAGTATATTGCACCCATATTTGGTTTTTTTGAAGTGACAATCTGGCTTCTTGCAATAGGACAGGTCATGGCAAATATCACAAATCCGATCTGTTATATTGCCTATGGAGCAGGATTTGCTTCAGGAACATACATAGGTATGGAGATAGAAGAGAGAATGAAGTTGGGTATGGCAATTATCCGTCTCATTACCCCACTCCCCGCCACTGACTTTGTCGCCCGTTTACGTCAGTATGGATATGGAGTAACAAACATTTCTGCAGAGGGAGCAAATGGACAAGTCACCATCATATTCATGGTCGTAAAGCGATCAAAGATACCCCATCTTATACCACTCATTCGTGATTTTAATCCTCATGCTTTTTATACGATAGAAGATGTCCGATCTGCTTGTGAGGGGATTTTCCCAATAGAAATGAATAATGATCCCTTTTCAGTTTTTAAAAGACCATTTTATTTTATCGGTAAAAGAAAATAAAGCTTTTAACCACTTAATTTATTGCGCCATCCAAATCTTCCCATTGACTCCATTGTGATGACCATTATAGGGTTCTCCTTCAATAAATTCCATCATTTCATCCGGAGTAAAATGATACCGACAAGGTACTGTTTGATCGTCATACTCCCATCGCTCTATTTTTTCCGGAAATAATGTCTCTTCATGAAGAGTACAGAATTCTTCCAGCGTATTGTAAAAGACACATTCTTCACACGAGCGGATTTGCCTGATATAAACTGGAGGGATCATATGAATATATCCAAAAAATTGTATCCTTTCTCCCTATCTTTTTACTATTCTTAAATTAAGGCTTATCTGTATGGAGAAAAAATACATGATAACAACCTCATCTCATATTTGAATCATTCCATATATTTAGTGGTTATTTTTTTAAGACCTGCAAAGGATTTATACCTCTGGAGTATGCTAGGTATAATAACTGGAGATTTGAAACAGATGCCCAAAACAGATGCTCCTTATCATGTTTTATGTGTTGATGATGAGGATTTTCTTTTAGATATTAGCAAACTGTTTCTTGAAAGAGAAGGGGATTTTAAAGTTGATACGGCTCTATCTGCATCAGAAGGACTTAATAAACAACTGGATACACAATATGATGCAATAATATCAGATTATGAAATGCCTGGAATGAATGGAATAGAATTTCTTAAAGAAATTAGAAAAAAAGACATTTCAATTCCTTTTATTATTTTTACCGGACGAGGACGAGAGGAAGTAGTTATCGATGCCCTAAACAACGGAGCAGATTTTTATCTCCAAAAGGGTGGAGATCCAAAATCCCAGTTTGCAGAACTAAAATCAAAACTAGAACATGCTATCCGTCAAAAGAAGGCCGAGGGGATTCTTCAGCAAGAGCGTGAACAATTACTATCAATATTTGATAGTCTTGAACAGATGGTATATGTTTCAGATCCTCTAACATACGAAATATTATATGTAAATAAATATTTTAGAAATTTTCTCAATAGAGATGTAATTGGAAAAATATGTTATGAAGAGTTTCAGAATAAGAAGTCTCCCTGTGAATTTTGTACAAATACAGTTATTTTAAAAAATAAACCAGAGCCATATTCATGGGAACATTTTAATGCAGTATATGAAAGGTATTACTCCATTGTTGACCGGATAATCCAATGGCCTGACGGGCGAGATGTAAGACTTGAAGTTGCAACTGATGTAACAGAAACAAAAAGAGCACTTGATGAATTAAATGCAGCTTATGAAGAGATAGCATCATCAGAAGATGAGTTAAAACATCAGTTTGGAGAGATTCTTGAAAGTAAAGAAGAACTCAGGAAAAGTGAAGAGCGATATCGGTCAGTTGTAGAAAACGTTCAGGATGTTTTTTACCGCAGTGATAATAAAGGCAACCTTGTTATGGCAAGCCCGAGTGCACTGGCAATGTTCGGTTATGATTCTCTTGATGAGATTATTGGGAAGAATATTGCAGATTCTTTCTATAAAGATCCCTCAGAACGAGACCGACTGATGGAAATATTGCACGAAAAAGGACAGGTTTATAATTTTGAAGCATATCTCGTAAAAAAGGATAACTCTCCGATATATGTGTCCACGAATGCACATTTTTACTACAATGAGGATGGATCTATTGCCGGGGTAGAAGGGAGTATCAGGGACATTACGAGGATGAAAAAAGCTTCAAATGCTCTCCGCGAAAGTGAGGAGTTATACCGGTTTCTTGTGGAGCATATTGAAGACGGGGTTTTTATCGTTCAAAATGATATTGTAGTTTTTTGTAATAATAAATTTGCAGAAATTATTGGCTACACACGAAATGAAATTCTGGGAACACCAATGTTTCAATATATTTCTCCGGATTATCGAGATGAACTTATCTGGCGGTGTCATACAACTGATGAATATGAAGTGATTCTGGAGTCATATGAAACACAATTTTTGCATAAAGATAATACAAAACGTATATCAGTCCTACTTTCCTTACGAATTGGTGAATATAAAGGAAAACATGCCTGTATAGGTACAATTCATTTTGCTGAAGGTATTTGTGAACTTGTTGAACATTCTCTCAGAGAAAGCCGGGCAATGCTCAATGCAATATTACAGGAGTCTCCAATCCCTCAGTTTGTAATAGATAAAAATCATCGGGTATTATACTGGAATCAGGCATTGTCAAAATATAGCGGGATTCAATCTCATGAAATAGTTGGAACATCAAAACACTGGCGGGCATTTTACCCTGAGCCGCGTCCATGTATCGCAGACATCATTCTTGATAGAAAAGAGGATGAGCTTGAGACTTGGTATAAAGGTCGGGCAAAAAAATCAACGCTGGTTCAGGACGCATATTCATCTATTGATTTTTTCCCTCATCTTGGTAATAAAGGAATATGGCTATATTTTACCGGGGCATTGCTTCGTGATTCTGATGGTGAAGTATGGGGAGCTCTCGAAACCCTTGAAGATATTACAGAACAGATGATGAACGAAGAAGGTCTAAAACAAGCAAACAAAAAGCTCAATCTACTCGCTGAAACCACCCGTCATGACATCCTGAATTCTCTGACTGTTCTTACTGGTGCAATGGATTTAATTAAGGATGAGATCCGGGATCTTGATGTTTTTTCTTATATGGTTCCTGCAGAAAAAGCACTTGATACAATATATCGTCAAATACTGTTTACCAGGGATTATCAAAACCTTGGAGTTACTGCACCAGTCTGGCAATCCATCCCAACGCTTATAGAAGAGCAGGTCAGAAATAACATCCCAGAACATGTCACATTAATTACTGACAATATTGACTATGATCTCTATGCTGATGCTATGCTTGGAAGAGTTTTTTTCAATCTTATTGATAATTCTCTTCGTCACGGATTAACGGTGTCTGAGATCCGTATTTCAGGAAAAGAAGAGCATGATGCTTTGATAATTGTGTATTCTGATAATGGCACGGGCATTGAAGAACATATGAAATCAAAAATATTTGACCGGGGGGTCGGTTCTCACACCGGTTACGGACTCTTTTTAATTAGGGAAATATTGTCTATAACACATATAAAAATCCAGGAGATTGGAATAAATGGAAAAGGAGTTATATTTGAATTGGTCGTACCATCTGGATTTTTCAGACATCATGAATTTATTCCATAGATTTTTGATCGGGTAAAAAGATATCCTGTAATGATTTCAGATTATTGATAGATAACAAAACAGGGATATTTACCCCGATTGAATATGATGGATATAAACCTAGCATCTTTCGTCTGTTAAATGCATATAGCCGGCTCTCTAATACCAGACTTTCAATTCTTTGTAAACAAGAAACCATGTGAGTTGTCTCAGAGGTTAATACTATTTTTTGAGCATCGGTAAGTTGTTCATATTTTTGATCCACCATATCATAAGCGATTTTTCGGCTCAGAATACTTTGGAGAAACTGCATAATCACAAACTGAGAACAGAGCAAAAATACAACAGTAATACTTCTTCCTGCATAGTAAAAACCTGCCATATTCACAAATTTTGTTAATGTAAATGCGGGTAACACCATCGCAATTATCATCAGGATGACAAGGACTGTAGAGAGCAGAATAAGGACACACGCAATAATAGCCATAAAAACCAGCCGTTTGTGATTTTCAATCTTACTTTGAAGTCGGATATGAGTATTATAAAGCATCCTGCCTTTAAATAAAAAAATTTCGCTATAAAATAAAATTATTCCCATACATTGTATTAAAATTAAAAAAAGTGTCTCATTTGAGAAATTACTGAAATACCCAATTATCATGGTAAATGTAATTGATATTCCATAGATACATAATACTCCATATGTAATGGGAATCATGCTTAAGAGAAAAAATCTCATGAACAGATTATAGCCAATCCGTTTATTGGAGAAAATATGCAGATTCTTTGCCCAGGTTACCATTGACTGGCTTTTTTTCTTTATTGGCGCAGTTCCGGTAGCTTTTTGATATATCATTCTGAATGGAAAAAGAAAAAGAGGTAACATTGGATAAAATAAATAAAAATAAAGGCTTGATGCGACCCAGAAGAAGAGATAATCAAATTTTAAAAACGCAATTAACAAAATATTAAGGAAACATATTCCTATCAACACTCCAAACGATACAGGGCTTATTTTTTCTTGTGAGATATCTTCTCGAATACCAGATAAGCGGTTTATCTCATCTGATAAGGATGATAATATTCCTTCATGAGATTGAGGCACATCATTAGAAGAGTCAAAAATGGTATTCACCATATAGTATATTATTTCCATTTTTCATAAGGAGATCGAATGAACCGGTGAATTTTCATCTGATGAACACAGATATACTAAATGTTCAAATAACTTTACCTGTGTATTACGAGAGGTTGCATTTTGTATGCCGGATATTTACGAATTTTTGCCTGCTCTACACCAGGGAGTATGGGAAGTAGTCATTCCAAAAGATCTCCTGACAGTCCCTCTTGGCCCAGAATGGAAGTTTTCACCCATTAATGTACCGAGCCATGAAACCATTGCCAGTTACCGGAACGGGCAATACCATATGCATGTGACAAATGATGAATATCGTATTCATTTGGACAGGTATGATCCAGAAAAAAACCCTTTCCTTCATCTGATTGACGATGCTCCGCTGGTTCTCATGATCTATGAAACACTGGAAACGCTATACATAACCGCTCGAGATGCTAAAAAAAATCCTGGTCCGGATTTTATTCAGGATCAACGATTAACATGGAAGTTCAGGATCATTCTTGGAATTGGTCTACTGACAACAGCAGGTATACTTGGATTGATTGCATTAGAGCAAAATACTGTGCTCTTTTCAACTCTCCTTCCTGCCATGGTATTTATTGGAGGCATTCTCGTCCTCATGAACGGTCTGATAATGCAGAGGAGAAATGAATATTCAAGGAAGGATATTATGAATGGACTCCTGATTATTGTCGGTGCTGTCCTGATGTCATTATTATGGGTATTCTATCTCGCGATCATTCTCCTCATTTTGGCAATATGGTTTTTCGGAAGTGCTGTTGTAACTATAAAAAGAGTGTTAAGAGATAAAACAAAAATCCCGCAAGGTTTCTGGCTATCAATGGGAATGGGACTCGGGTCACTGGCTTTTGGAGGGCTGACGATTATTGCACCAGATATATTACTTGAAATTCTGGTCGGAATACTTGCCGCAATTGTCGGGATTATTGGTTTTGGATTTTTTATGGACGGATATGGTCTTCGAAATGCCGAGCATCTGATGAGAGAACACCATCAGATTCAGAGGTAATTTTTATAAACTAATATTATTCCATAATAGTTCGATATACTCCCTGAGGAACGGTAATCTCAAATCGTACTCCTTTTCCAGGTATTCCATTTTCCTTTATTGAAAGGCCAGTGATTGAAAGTATCTCCCGGATCAAAAACAACCCAAAGCCGGTATTTTTTCCATATCCTCTCTCAAATATCATTTCTTTTTCAGATGAAGGTATTCCTACCCCATTATCCTCAAACACAAGTACCAGGTTTTGTCCGTCATTCACAATTTTAAGAGCAATATGTGTTACGATCTCCCCATGCATAACACTATTTTGGATAAGATTTTCAAACACAATTCCAAGCATTTGATCTGCAAAAATCTCAATATCTGAAACGTCATGAGAAAACTGCACGCCATTTAGTGAGATGGATCCAATAATTGCAGAAAGGTTTTGCCATTCAGGATTTTCTGCACCTATTTTTTGATATGCGCTGGTGAAATCAATTTTTCTGGTAATGTCACCTGCAATAGAAGTGATTTTTTGAACTAACTCCTTGTCACCAGCATCTTTCATATTCTCAGATAAAAGGTAGAGAAATCCTTTCAAAGCGGTCAGGCTATTTTTCACATCATGACGTGTAATACTTGTCAGAAGTGATAATTTCTTATTAACCATTGATAAAGCCTGACTTGTCCGTTTTTGTTCACCTATGTCTTGAAAAGAAATAATAGAGCCATACCCCTTGATATTTAAATTTGATGAAGTAGCGACAATCCAGGCTAAATGTCCATAAGGATTTTGGACACCAAGTTCAATACCGGACAATCCCCTTCCTACTTTGAGGTTAGTAATGATAGAGGAGTCATCATTGATGATGGGAGTTCCATCCTGTGAAAAAATTGACCATTCAGGCCTTGTAATACCACGAGTAATCAACTCATCCCGTGTAACCTGAAGGATTTTTGCTGCATCCTGATTCGCTTCAATTATTTTTCCGGATTCATCTGTTACAACAATCCCGGATGGAACATTGTTAAAAAGTATTTCATATTTCTTCATCGCCTCCCGAATAATTTCCTCATTCATTTTTCGTTCGGTGATATCTGTAACAATTCCCTGTAATCCGGTAAGTCGATTTCCATCATCAAAAATAGGGGTATTTCTCTGATTAACCCACTTGATCTCACCAGATTTTGTGATAATCTGAAATTCATACTCATCAGGAATATTTCCTTGAATCAGATCATCAAATGCTTTCTCAAAAAAATCCTGAAATGATGGTGCAATACAATGTTTGAGAAGCTCAGGAGATTGATAAAACTCATCCTGGCTATATCCGGTCAGGTTTTTCACTGAAGGACTAATATATTCATATATTATTTCCGGAATTTTTAACAAAAAGATGAGATCCCTGGATTTATCAGCAAGTATCCGGTACTTTTCTTCACTTACAAGTAAGGCATCCTCTATTCGTTTCCGGTCAGTAATATCAATATGTGAACCCACCATTCGGACAGCATTTCCATCAGAATCCCAGGAGACTACTCTCCCCCTCCCATGAATCCACCTATAAAATCCTTGCTTTGTTTTTATTCTGAATTCAACATTAAATTCTGCCCCCGGATGAGTTATAGAATATGATACCTCTGATTCAGCCCGGCTTATATCATCAGGATGAACCAGTGTTCGCCAGTTATCATAACTCCCTTCAAACTCACCTGGTTCATATCCAATCATTTTGTAATACCAATCACTAAAAAATGCTTTTTTTGATTTCAAATCCAGGTCCCATATTCCATCGCTGGTCGCCTCCATAACCAGTCGGTATCGTTCTTCACTCTCATGAAGAATTTTGCTCTGGATATTCATCTCATGTAAATTCTGACGAAGTTCTTCTTCAATCGAAGCAAGTTCTTCGTTTAAGGATGATAACTCTTCATTCTTCTTTTCAAGTTCAGATGTTGCCTGAAAATGAGTGATGGCTTTTTCAGCCATATGAATGAGTTCAGCAAATTGTGATGTGGGATCCCCTCCTTTCTGAAGGTAAAACGAAGCTCCGGAATTAAGGGCCTCAATGACAACCTCTTCTCTTCCTCTTCCTGTGAAGATGATAAACGGGATGCGTGGATAGCGACTTCTGACTTCTTTTAATAATTGCAATCCATCCATTTCAGGCATTTCATAATCTGATATAATTACGTCAAACGACTCTTTTTGCAATAATTCAAGAGCATTTTTTCCTGAAATAACCGTTTGTACATGTAAAAAGCCTGACCGCTCTAGAAAAACCTTACCAATTTCCAGAAGTGGTGTATCATCATCAATATACAGAGCTGAGAACATGGATTGTCCTGGTTATATGGATTATTGACTGATGAGGATTTATAACCAGACGTTGGGGACTTTTCTGCAGGATGTTTATACATATACCAGATATAGCACCAGCACCAACCCTTTAGTCGTATGGCTGGTCAGTCAGTTCTTGTTCATGCTATTCCAGGGGAAACCCTTGAACATGAGATTTTAAAATTTTGTTCTCATATAACATATTATCCCTTTAATTCCTGGATGATTCTTCCGACCAGACGTCTTGTCAAAATGGTACAGGGAAAACTTATTGAAATGAAAAAGTCTTTCCTCCCGGATCATATCTGTACATTAGACGAACTATGTGAACATCTCATAGACCAACATGGGCAGGAAATTGTCCGAATCAACTCCACAGCATCCCGACTGTTACTCATAGATATCATGAATGAACATGAAGATGACCTTCCCCTTTTTTTCACTAATAAAAATCCATCACCGAGGGCGATTCAGGATCTTCAGACATTGTTGCAGGTCATTATCAGAAGGGAGATTAACTATCCGGCTTGTCTTGGCTCACTTGCTTCAGAAAAAAGTTATCAGATAGATCTTCTCATATCAGCCTACAAAAACAGACTTGTTGAAAAAAACCTCGTCGATCCTGATACACTTCTTATTTGGGTGATTGACTTTTTATCAAAAATAAACCAGGAACATGCGACATCAATTCTCGGACATGTTCACCTATATGGACTTTTTGAGCCGCTGCCTCTTGAAAAACGACTGATTACATCCATCAAAAAAGTGTGTTCATCTCTGACATATACCATCCCATTCGGGAGAGATCCAGAAGTTTTTTCTGATTCAGGATCCTGGTTATCGCCTGATTATGAAGAGGATCTCGATATACATATCGAAAAATCCCAGATAACGACGATTTTTTCATATGAACCTTCCCAAACCGGAGATCAGCTTGCCTTCTCTCATATTACCGGAATGGGATTTTCTGATCCTGTTATGGAAATGAATAGTGTTGCACGTGAAATTTCCCGATTGTTATTATTAGGAGTTTCATATGATGATATTGTTGTTGTATCTCCTGATGTGCGAACCTCTCTTGGATATGCAACCGAAACATTTGCAGACTTTCATATTCCGATAACCTCTTCACAAGGCCCACATATAAGCACAACCCCACTCATTGCATATTATCTTACTATTTTTGATGTTATAGAGAAAGGGTTCCGATATGAAGAACTTATCAGGGTAATCCAAAGTCCCTACTGCAGATTCAAATGGACCGAGTATGGGGACATTGAACATTCTGACATTTCTTCAGAAAAAGGAAGTACTAATCAAATAGGAAATTATCGTATATTATTATATGACCACGTGGATCTTATATGTCGGAGTTATGGACTTGATGGAGGGCATATAGACTGGGCTTTCAGACTTTCAGAAATTGTACGAATGTGTAACGAGATCAAAGAGGAAGATCAGAAGGTACAAAAAACAGATACAGAAGAAAATGCCAAATCAGAGTCTTTTCATCCATATACTCCTCGTCGGCCACTTCCAGTTGAGCAAATTGAAATTACTATCAGCGGGATCCTACGGTTTATTGCCTTACTCCGAACTCTTCAGGAAAAACGAACAATACCTGAACATATTGATCAGTTTAACAACATTCTTCGCGAAATTGGATCACCTGTTCCTGGAACAGATAGAGATGCTCCAGAAAATGCATGGCTTTCGGATGAAGAATTCTCTCTTTTGAAGTCTTTTGAAAGTGTGTATCAAGAATTGAAGAATATCTCACGAGCAGGTATCGTATCATCCATCTCATCAAAAGGCCCCATTTCATTTATAAAATTTATACGTTCTTTCAGACACCTGATTCAGGATAAAACCCTGAATACAGAACCAGGTATTCCGGGAATAATGTTAACTGGTATTCGGGAGATTGTTCATCAGCATTATCCATATGTGTTCCTTATTTCTCTCAATGAAGGGTTTATCCCCCGCCTTACAACACGACTACCATTTACCAATGCTAGTGAAAATGCACGGATGGATACTCGTACTCTTTCCGATATCTTACGACAGGAAAAATATCAATTCATTGCTGCACTTCTTTCAGGCACGTCTCATGTCTACCTCAGCTGGTATGAACATAAAGATGAACGAACAACGCTCCCATCAGTATTCATTGATCACCTGAGAACCTCCACTCTCCTTCCTGAATGGGAATACAGAGCGACGAATGAAACCGAAAATCCTCCTCATTCATGTGAGTATGGTGCGATTGAGGCATCCATAGTCGCGGGTAAATGTATCCACAATAAAAGATGGAGAGAGGCACAGTCCCTCATCCCTCATGATGTTTCATTATTCTCACTTTTTGACCGGATTACTATAGAACGGTCATATCGATTTCGTCTGAACCGATCAGAATATGATGGGATTATTGGATACGACCACGTGATACGAAAAATGCTTTCCAAAAAATTTGGTACCGACTATCATTGGTCAGCGTCAATGTTTGAGACGTATGCAAAATGTCCATTCAGATTTTATCTCGAACGAGTAGTTCACATAAGACCTCTCCCAGACATAGGAAGCGATCTGCCCCCGGAGACAAAAGGTAATCTGATTCATACAATTTTGAGCAGATTTGAACGTACTATGTATGAACGAAACCTTCTACCATTACACGAAGACATAATTGATCAAGCACTTTCAACAATAAAGGAAATTGCAATAGAAGAATGTGACAAAGTCCCCTATGCAACCCCGCTCTGGCATGCGAAAAAAAGACAACTCATGGGTGATGACAAGGTTGGTGATGGGATGCTTGATCGGTTTGTTTTTGCAGAGATTGAACGGTTACAACAAGATGATGATGGAAGAGTACCCCATCCTTACAAACCTTCCCTTTTTGAATTCTCATTTGGAGCAGTGAAAGGACCTGATGATGATCCACATTCTCTCCATAAACCAGTTGACCTCATAGACATACAAAAAGACTGGAATCAGTCTGACGGAGATCAAATAGGCAAAAAATCATCTGATATCGTACGGTTTATTGGAAAAATAGACCGGATTGATTGTACTCCTGATGGACTATTTGGTATCATTGATTATAAAACCGGAAAAAAAATTCCAGGCCCGTCAGATCTCACCCGGATGACCGCTTTACAACTACCCCTTTATCTCCTGGCATATCACAAAATCTCACACCTCACTCCGGCTTTTGGATCGTATGTGCAATTACAACGAAAAATTATGCATAGTCTCATCCTCTACGATCCAGCTCATAAAAGAACTCTCCCAAAAGGAAAATTACCAAAGTCAGAGCCCAAATGGCGTGACATCCTCGAGTGTGCTCTTGACTCTTCCATATCACATGTTCATACTATTCGTGACGGACAATTTCCCATTCAGGCAACATCAGAATGCAATACTGACTGGTACTGTCCCTACAAGACCATTTGTAGATTTCAGCCGGACAGGGGATCACAACTTGGAGAATGGTCCCACTATCCATCCGAAGAGAACAGTGACATGAAGAAAGGTGATGCATAATGGCTGCTACTCCCCGTCAACATCAGGCAATAACCAGGCATGATATGAGTATGGTGGTAACAGCAGGAGCAGGAACCGGAAAAACATTTGTTCTTGTTGAAAAATATTTAAACCTCATTCAGGACGAAGGTTTTCGAATTCGGGATGTTCTGGCCCTTACATTTACCGACAAGGCTGCTGCAGAGATGAAAGAACGAGTCAGGAAGACTATTGCTGACCGCTTGAGAGCTGATCCTGAAAACCAGATCTGGAAGGATGCTCATGAGGAACTGGTCATTGCACCAATTATGACTTTCCATTCATTTTGTGCACAGATCCTTCGTGAGTTTGCAATTGAGGCGGGATTGGATCCAGGATTTGTTATCCTTGATGAAGGACAAAATCTCGCAGTCCAAAGAGAAGCATTTGATACACTTGTCCGAAAACCACCTGGAGAGATATATGAACCACTTGTCCGTCTGCTTGCGCAGGTTGAAAAATACCAGTTATACCAGATATTAACATCTATATCTACCGAAAGTGAGAGATTTTCACAATTTTGTGCTGATATCACGTCAGATCCCGATGGTATCATCAATACTTGGGAAATATTTCTCGAACAGGTCAGAACCCCAGTAATAAAGGAATTTTTTCAGAACGGTGAAGTACGAGATGCCATTGCTGACTTTATTCGATTTGAAAAGATCTATCAAAATACCGGAGATAGGGCGGCAATATATCTGACCCAGGTCTGTTCATCACTCAAGAGGATAAGGGCAGATGTATCACTAGAAGAACTGTCTAAAGCAGTACGCGAATTTTTGTCAGTGCGACCAAAAGGAACTCTCGGTTCACAAAAGATATGGAATAATGATGATCTCAAACTGTTTCGAAGAGAAAAAACATTTCTTATCGAAAAACTAGAAAAAACTCTGCCTTACTTTGAATTATACATAAAACCTGACTCAGCTTTTACTACAGCAACTATGAGCTTTTTTTTCGACCTTGCATTGGTTGGAGTTACATATATGAGCGCCCTACAAGCGTTAAAAAAGCAGGCAAACGGACTGGATTTTAATGATCTCATTACCTGTACACGGGAATTTTTACATCAACACCAGGATATCGTTGCCCGACATATAAGGCCACGGTTTCGTTATATCCTTGTGGATGAATTTCAGGACACTGACCCATCACAATTTGAAATTATAACATCCATAATCGGTGATCTCACACCAGAAACAAAAGGTCTCTTTATTGTAGGTGATCCAAAACAGTCCATATATCTATTTAGAAATGCAGATGTAACACGGTTTAAAGAAGCCCAAAACAGGATTCTTACAGATTGTAACGGAGATTTGATAAATCTCGACACGAGTTTCAGAAGCTGCCGTGAAGTTATCGGGTGTGTAAATTATCTCTTCTCCCGAATCTTTTCATCAACAGAAAAGCCCTGGGAATTTGGATATGAACCAATACAGGTCTGTGAAGAACGGAAAAGATCTTCAGGTTCTATTACAGTGTTAATGCCGGAAAAAGCTCCGAAAGGAAGTGAACAATCCGAATCCAAAGAGATAGAGGCAGGGATGGTTGCAGACCTGGTCCATAGAATCGTATCATCAGGATCTTTTTTGATTACTGATCGGGACAATGTAATTCGTCCTGCCGGATATGGAGACATTGCTATACTTATCGAGAGACGTACTCATCTATCCCGATATACCACTGCTTTATCCAGAAAAGAAGCTCCCTACTATGTGCATGGTGGAATTGGTTTTTATTCGAGACAGGAGATATACGACATTTACTCAATTTTATCATTCCTGCTCAGACCTTTTGATACGGCTGCTCTGTATGGTGTCCTGCGATCACCATATTTTGGTCTTTCAGACATCGCTTTATTTCATATTCTTCACATACATGAATCCAAGAAAGGATGGACACTTTTTGATACACTGAAAATAATTGCTCAGGAACTGACCACCTTATCCGGAGATAAAGAAGAACAATATTCCTGTTTCTCTTCATCAGACCGTGAAAAAATAATTCGTGCTTTTTCATTATTGAACTCCTGGAAAAAACATGCAGGAAGGGAACCAGTAGTTTCATTTATCTCCCGGATAATCCGTGAGTCAGGAATTTTCACCATATATAGTGCGATGGAACAGGGAGAACAACAGGTTGCTAATCTGTTAAAACTACAGAGAATTATCAAAAGGAAAACAGAATCCGGGGCATATAATCTCTTTGATCTGATATCAGATATGACAGTATCAATTGCTGATGAGGAACGGGAAGGAGAAGCAGCTCTTGATACGCTTTCAAAAACGTCTGTAAACATTATGACTGTCCATGCCGCAAAAGGCCTTGAATTTCCAATTGTTATCCTTCCGGATATGGGATCTTCCAGGGAAGGAAAGTTAGGGCCTATTCTATCCGGTGATCATACGGCAATTTTCGGCGTAAAAATTCCTGATCCGGATCATGACTATGAAATACGTGAAACCCCGGTATACTCGGCATTATCACTGATACAAAAAGAGAAAGAATCTGCAGAGCGAAAACGTCTTTTTTATGTTGGAACAACACGGGCACGTGACCATCTCATCCTCTGTGGAAAACAGCCTGAAAAATATTATGATACAATTGATAAAAGCAATAACCGGATAGACTGGATATGCACTATCTTTGGTATTACCAAGGAGATAGCAGAACAAGGAGGGGTATTGTCATTTGATCCAAAAGATGGAGGAGATGAAATTGAGGTAACAGTACTTTCAGATCCTGACCAGTTAACCCGAATCTGGGCAGATGAAAAATTACCACCTCTTATCATACCAGATGAGTTCATTACGCAATCGGGTACAAGAATAGTAAAATCTCAACATTCCCGGGAGAGAGTAATTCATCGACCTGTCCCGGTGACAGACGCCGTGGAATCCAGATATCCTGAACCAGAAATTAAGGATTTCGTTCAGCAGATAAACATCCCAGATGCCCCGACTCTTCAGAAGAATGAAGCAGGTATCCTTCTTCACCAGATCTTTTCCGGAAAAAGCCCACAAACGGTCCTTGCAAAATATGGGATTACCAGTCTTGCTGCAGAAATATATTGTACCTCTTTATACGAACAATTTTGTTCACTCCCTTTGATACAGGATTCTTCAGTTTCATATCAGGAACTTTCATTTGTTACCTATATCGGACCGTATCCGGTTACCGGGAGAATTGATCGACTCATTCAGATCTCTGATGGAACTTGGGCCGTGATAGATTATAAATCGGGTAATAACTCTGGAGCAGAATGGCAACTGAATTTTTATCGAAAAGCTGCTGAAAGAATCACCGGTCAAACGGTCCGGATGTTTGTTTACTCAATTCAGACTGGAAAAATGACAGAAGCACCATGCCTTTCAGATGAAGAAATGATACAATATTTAAAGGAATGGACAGATTCTCATATCCAAAAAATGGTCTGATACGAGGATACTATCTGTCATAGCCGACCATATGTTGTTGTAAGTGTCCGGATATAATAAGCAAGATCCTCGGTAATCATCCTTTCCTGCATCATCCATCTCCAATTCCCTTTTTCAGATCCAGGCCTGTTCATCCTGGCTGATATGTCAAGACCCAGTACATCCTGCATCGAGATGATGGCGGTATTTGCACTGCTCATCATCGCAAGCCGGACAAATACATCAGATACTTTCTCAGAAGAAACTTCATATCCGATATATGAAACGAATCTTTGTTTCTCTTCAAGTGTTGCTTCATGTAAAAACCATCCAAGAACCGGAGTATTATCATGAGTACCCGTATAAACAACAGTATTGGGAGGAATGTTATGAAGAATATATGGATTATCTCCGGTTTCAGAGCTGAACGCAAAAATCAAAACTTTCATTCCAGGAATATCAAACTCTCTCATTACTTCCCTGACGTCAGGGGTAATAATGCCTAAATCTTCTGCAATTACAGGGAAACAGGGAAATTTTTTCGTCCATGTCCGGAGAAGATCCCAGACTGGTGCAGAGATCCATCGTCCATCAATTGCGGTATCAGAACCAGCTTTTATCTCCCAATATCCTACAAGCCCCCGGAAATGATCTATCCTGACATAATCAACGAACTTTAATTCATGTTCCATTCGTTTAACCCACCAGGAAAACCCGGTTTTTTTCATCTCGTCCCAATCATATATTGGATTATTCCAGACCTGACCAGTTGCACTAAAATAATCAGGAGGGACACCAGCTACGTATAATGGCTTTTTGTCCTCATTTAATTGAAAGAGATGCTGATGTGTCCAGGCATCACTGCTATCATAGTCGACATATATCGGAATATCACCAATGAGCCATATACCTAGTTCATGAGATCGTTTTCGGAGAGCAGCCCATTGATGGAAAAAGATAAATTGAAGAAACTGTTCTCGTTCTATAACAGAATGATATAATTTTTTAAATTCATGAAGCTCGTTCTCATTATGGTTTCTTAATCCAGACGGCCAGTCAGACCAGAGAATATCAGGATAGTGTTTTTTTATGGCACTAAAGAGAGCATAATCATCAAGCCACCATGCCTGTTCCTCACAAAAAGTCAAAAAAGCTGGATCGGTTCCAAAAAATACAAACCGATTATATGCCATATCAAATAACCTGTTTTTATAAGCAATAACGGCAGGGAAATCTACCAAATCTGAAGAAAAATCCGGCAACGGTTCCAGATCAGACTCATCCAGATATCCATCTTTGACAAGCATCTCAGGACTAATAAGTAAAGGATTTCCGGCAAAAGCAGAGAGAGCATGATAGGGTGAATTATCATACATATGTTCAGTTGGGTGAAGAGGGAGCACCTGCCAGTACCGTTGACCTGCCTTTTGTAAAAATTCCACAAACCGATATGCTGCTGGCCCAAGATCACCAATTCCAAATTGCGTTGGAATTGATGTAATATGAAGGAGTATACCGCATCCTCGTGTTTTCATTGATAAAATCCTTTATTTATAATAGTATGATTCTTCCATTCAATACAGGTAATAAACGGACTATTATTCATAATGAGCATCTTATCCCCAGATATTCACCCAGGGTGGAGTATTCCATGACCCATCGTTTAGCATTCTCATCACCAATATTCATCTGCTCTTTCATGAGAGGACATATATTCTCACCAATACGATGATAGGTATTCTGACATGCCCATAAATCAAGGGTTAATGAGAGTGGAGCGAGAAGGGTGAATAGTCGGTTAACTCCAATGATCAATAGCAAATTTGTTGGATCTTCTGCTATTTTTTCCAAAGTCCTCAATATTGCACTTCCAGCATGAACAGAGAGGGCTTTTCTTTCCGGAACAAAATTACTCCGGTTCATATCATCCAAGATCTGTGCTATTTTTGATATATCAATCATTTCTGCATCGATACAGGTGATAAGTTCCCGATTTAAAGTGTACTCGACAGGAAAGTCCAGAGCTTTCGGGGATGATATCCGTAATTCTTTCATTGCAGTCACGAGAGAAGAGTACCTCCGATATAACTGTCGATATTCATATTCTATATCCAAAAGAACATCATCAAGGATATTATACAGAACTTTTCTTTTTCCATCTCTAAAAAGATGCCAGAGAGAATACGAGTGTACATCAAAATGCCTGTCAATCTGAAGAATCATTCCAGGAAGATCACTCTTCCGGTAAAAAATCCAGATATCCTCTTTGATTTCCTCATACTCCTTTTCATGTGAAAAGGGTCTGATACCACCCATGAAATTATGTCCTCCCATGTGAAGAGCTGCAAACATGAGGCGGGATTCCTTTAAAGTACTCTTTGATCTGAATTGTGCATGTCCGACAGCAAGCTTGATGGTCCCAGTTTCTGCTTGTTCAAAAGTTTTGCAGTAAATATCATACATGCTCACCTGCGTGGTGTCTGGTATCCCCTCAATAAGAGAAGTAATAGCAAATTGAAATGCAACCCGGTTAATGTCAAATATCGAGGTCTGCACATATTTTTCATAGATATCTTTTCCATTACCAAGAGTAGAAAGATTGGAGGTTGCCTTTGATAATAGATCTAAAAAATCGGGTTCCAGATCCACTCCTGTAATATCTCGGGAAATCTGAATGGCCCGACAAGCGTACATAAGAATCTGAATAGTTTCAATACCAGCAAGATCATCAAAGAACCATCCGCAACTCGTCTGCATAAATAGGGAGTTTTTTTGCATCTCTAGTAATTTCAGGCACCTGGTTATCTCTTGTGGATTCGGTGTTCTTTTCGAATGATTAGAGAAGAACGCAATTATTGCATCATATGACCGGTTAATAATCAGTTCGCCATATGCATCTCTGATAGTCCAGGGTTCATGAAAAAGACCCTCCATTTCATGCTCATATATTCTGGCGAGTTCGGTTGATAACCATTGTATCGCCCCCCGAAGGGGTTTCCGCCATTTCTGATTCCAAGGTTTAATATTATGCTGAGATGTTGATCCTGATGAGAGTAGATAACATACTGATGTATCAGAAATCAGACATGCGTACATAGCACGACAGCCACAATCATCTTCCCAACGCTTCACACCGTGAATACAACTCCAGGACGTATTTTCTGCAATGACGACCTCATGTGTTGGAGGGAATTTTTCAAGGTATTCTCCATATATTGTTATTTGAGCACTTTTTTTAGATTCAATATCATGAAGTGCATATGCGAGAGCCATGTCAGCAAATCGGTGATGATGCCCATAGGTTTCTCCATCAGTAGCAATTGACAAAAGATAAGGGTCATCAGTATTTTGTGGAAATGAATCAATCATTCGTTTAGCAAATGTTTCGCCATTATCGAGAAGATGGCCAAATGCTGCTTCTGCTCCTATTACTGCATTATAAAAAAATATGGCAATTTTTTTCCCGGAAGGAAGAATACAAAGATATGGCATCCCAATGTGAAGTGTATCTTTCGTTACATATGTCCAGTCTTGATGACCGACTCTTCGAATTCTCTTTGCCTGATGCGGGGCGAGGATAGTGAACCTGATGCCATGTTCTGCAAGCATCTCCAGGGTTTCGATATCAACAGCAGTTTCAGAAAGCCACATTCCTTCAGGTATCCGCCCAAATCTGTAGACAAAATCTTTAATTCCCCAGATTATCTCTGTTCGCTTATCCCGACTGCATGCAAGAGGCATAATGAGATGATTATATATTTGGGCTATAGCCGATCCATGACCGGAAAATTTTATCAGACTATCCTTATCTGCCCGTAATATTTCCGAGTATACTTCCGGATTATGAGTTTCAAGCCAGGAAAGAAGAGTTGGACCAAAATTAAAACTGATATTTGAATAATTATTGACAATATCAATAATCCGCCTGTCAGAACCCAGAATTCGGGATGCTGCATTTGGAGCATAACATTCAGCTGTAACCCGTTCATTCCAGTCATGAAAGGGAAATGCAGACTCTTCTACTTCTATCTCCTCAAGCCAGGGATTTTCCCGTGGAGGCTGGTAAAAATGTCCATGAATGCAGATATATCGGTTTATGGTATTCACCTCTTGATAGTCAATGGATAATATATCCAGTATTTCATAAGTATCGTTTCATGGATTGAAAGTCCCACTCTAAATAGGTATCTCAAGATTAAATCCTGATTGAAAAAACCTAATCCATCCTTGGATTTATGTTTGAAATGCCAAAAAACATATATATCAATGTCGGTACTGTTTTTATTAGATTTATGAGCCCTGATAATCGCAATGCACAGGTTCAGACAATCATGGCGACAATATCCTCCCTGATTGCAAGCAGAAGAATTGAGGATAAATTACGAGCCGCCACATTATTGAATGAATATGCACCAACACTTCCAAAATCCTTCACGGAACGAATAATTGAAGAATTAAAGAAAGATTCGCATACAGAAATTCAGGAAGCATTAGTGCCTTTGTTAATAAAAGAAGAAAATAGTCCTTTACTCCAGGAAGTTACAAATGCTGAAATTGTTGCAGGGTATTCCGGGTCAATTGAAACTGCCTTACAAAAAGTAATTGACATAGCACAAATGTTTGATCTGTCTCATATGACTGCCCGTGCCTTAAGGCAACACTTTTCCGAGGGGAAGAATGGGTCAGATAATGGAGTGTATTCTGATTTTTTAAAACAAAAAACTAAAGTATCCCCTGAACTTACTTTTTTTCCCCAGGTATCTCTTAAACTATCTCCGATTAATGCATTGTCAGAAGTTATCCGGATAATTCCAGAACTTTCAAAGAAAAATGATACCAATCAGGTCCAGGTTTTAGCAGACAAGAAAAATATAGAAAAAGAACTTGATGAAATAATAGGAACTGAACAGGAGATATCATTTAACATTGTTGGTTATGAGCTGCTCTACACGCTTGAGCGAATGATGCGGGACCTAATTCATCAACGAATAATAAAACCCAATATGGAGAACCTCCAGACAAAAATTCCTCCTGATGTTCTTGAAGGAATGAAAAAAAGAAAATCGGTTGAAGAGAATAATCCAATCTCATCAGGAACGTATGAACTAGTAGAATATTGTGACTTTACAGACCTGAAAAAAATTCTTGAAAAAGGTAGAAATCATGAATTTTTTACTGATATTTTCTCATTTGACGAGATGAAAGCTGTATATAGTAAACTCGGCGAATTGGATCCGATTAGAAAAAAGATAGCTCACTCACGGCCTCTTACAAGAAAAGAGTTTGAAAGACTACGTATGTATGCAACCGATATTCTGGGCCAGATAAAATAACCTTCAGGATAGAAATTATATAATTCCGGATCAGTATACTCCACATATGGATGGACGAGCACCCGGAAAATCCCGTATAGGGATCCTTACTTCTGGTGGCGACGCACCAGGGATGAATGCTGCAATCAGGGCAGTGTTTCGAGCTGCCAGCGAATGTAACATTGAAATAGTAGGTATTCGAAGAGGATTTGCCGGTCTTATTGATGGAAATCTCTTTCTGATGGACCGGTCACATGTCGCAAATATTATCCATCAGGGTGGAACTATCCTTGGAACCTCTCGAAGTGAAACATTCAAAACACCGGAAGGGCGCAGAATAGCAGCTGATGTCCTCCAGAACGCTGAGGTTGATGCCTTGTTTGTCATCGGGGGTGATGGATCATTCAGAGGAGCCGACCTTTTTAATGATGAAACCGGAATTCCGACAATAGGTATTCCCGGTTCTATTGATAATGATATTCCGGGAACAGACTTTTCTATCGGATTTGATACAGCCATAAATACTGCTCTTGAATCCATCGACAAGATCAGAGATACCGCGTCATCTCACGGAAGGCTCTTTTTTGTTGAAGTGATGGGGAAATCTTCAGATTTGATAGCAATTGAAAGTGGGATTGCAGGGGGAGCAGAATACCTTATTCTACCAGACAATAAACACGCGATGGATGATCTTTGTTCCCGGCTCACTCAGGCATTTGATGCAGGAAAACGGTATGCAATCGTTGTTGTAGCTGAAGGTGCGTGTCCTGGATGCAGTTTTCAAATTGCAAAAGAAGTATCATCTAGGATATCCATGGAATCACGGGTTTGTGTTCTTGGTCATACACAGCGGGGAGGAAGTCCGACAGCACGGGATCGGGTTCTTGCCGCAAAACTCGGGGTAAGTGCAGTAAACGCATATATGAAAGGTTATGCCGGAGTAATGGTAGGAGAAGTCAGACGAAGTGTAATTCTGACACCTTTTGATAAAGTCATAACCGGAAGACAAAAACCAGAGCCAAATATCATCCGTCTATCACATATTTTAACAAAATAAAAAGATTTGTCATTAATGATTCAATCGCACCCGGGTACCAATCCTGTACCCACAGACAACCAGGATGGTATCTCCAAATTTACTATTCAGGTCAGGATCACCAGTATCTATAAAAAGATTCTGTGTTCGCTTCATCTTTTCGTCTGTTGCAATTACAATGAGTGAATCAATACCTGCATTTGATAAAACAGTTGAACTAATCTGTTGATTTCCTCTTCCCAGGATAAAACCCTGTGCTCCGATTGGACTGATGATGATTTTTACCTTATTATAGATTTTTAGCAACCGAAGGATATCCTGTTCATTTACATCAGAGCCGACTACTTGTTTCTGATATATTGCATCGATACCAAGAAGAGTTTTTGAGATTCCAAGCATATCAGCAATTGCCTGAGTCGTAGTTCCGGCTCCTAGGAGATACAGTGTGTCATCTCTCATAATTTCTACAATAAAACGAGCAATCTCCTGCCTTTCATGAGATTCATCACCAAATGAGATCTGCTTGGATGACTGACAATGAACCGGAGAAGATGGTACCTTTGCAAATCCAAATAGGTGTGTGTCTAATACTCCGTTTCGATATTCTTCCTCATTAACATCCATAACTTCTCCATCACCTAGTGATGTTAGATTCCACTCGGACAATATCTGGGCAGCAGCAATGGGTGTAGTGGCAAATACTCCGGAATATATTTTTACTCCTGCAGGGATGCCTAATATTGGTATATTGTGCCTCGTGCATGAGAAAATATCACGAGCGGTTCCATCTCCTCCGGCAAAAACTATCACGTGTACACCCTGACGGATCATTTCATTACAGGCATGTTTCGTATCTGTTGCACTGGTTTTCAGGAGAGGATCTGATTCAGATAAATCGCTCCTATACACACATTCATGCAAAATTCCAAGAGAGGTCAGTTCAGTCTCACCCATCTCCCCACCGGCAGTTAAAAAATAGAGATCGTTCCGGGAAAGGGAGGATAAAAACCGGATGGCCTTTTCCGGAGCATGAGGAACAGCACCTCTCGCGAATGCCTCTTTAATGCACCCATCTGTTCCTTTCAGACCAACTGATCCTCCAAGACCGGCATATGGATTAACGATAAATCCGACCCGAATCATGAGATGACAGGGAGATGATTCAACGATTCCGCAATCAAATCAGCAGGGTACTCATAATCGGTCAGAGAACCTGCAAAGTATGCTTCATAACTGGAGAGATCAAAATGTCCGTGACCACTGTTGTTAAACAGAATTGTTTTTGCTTCTCCGGTCTTTTTACATTCAATGGCCTTATCAATAGCAACACGAATTGCATGAGCTGATTCCGGAGCAGGAATAATTCCTTCCGCCCGGGCAAACATGACTGCGGCGTCAAAAACCTCATTCTGGTAGACTGAAGTAGAATCTATCATATTGTCAGCATGAAGCCTGGAAACCAGCGGAGCCATTCCATGATACCGGAGTCCACCTGCATGAATGGAAGGTGGAATAAAATCATGTCCTAATGTGAACATCTTAAGAAGTGGGGTTAGACCAGCAACATCTCCAAAATCATATGCAAACATTCCCCGGGTCAGCGATGGACAGGCTGAAGGTTCAACGGCTAATACTTCGAGATCGGGATTTTTACCATCAATTTTATCTTTAATGAAGGGGAAACAGAGCCCTGCACAATTTGAACCACCACCTGCTGAAGCAATGACAATATCTGCTTTTTCATCGACCATATCCAGTTGCTTTTGCGCTTCCTGGCCGATAATTGTCTGATGAAGACAGACATGATTGAGTACACTCCCAAGTGAATAGTTAGTGTTATCATGGGTTGCCGCATCTTCTACTGCTTCAGATATCGCAATACCCAGACTTCCTGGCGTATTAGGATCTTTTTCAAGGATAGCCCGTCCAGAATTCGTGTCAGGAGAAGGAGAAGGAACACAGGTTGCTCCCCAGGTCTGCATCATCATTTTTCTATATGGTTTTTGATCATAACTGCCTCTTACCATATACACCTTACACTCCATCCCGAATAGCTGGGTTGCGAATGCAAGCGAAGAACCCCATTGACCAGCTCCTGTTTCGGTTGCAATCCGCTCTATTCCCTCTTTCATATTATAATAAGCCTGAGCGATGGCCGTGTTTGGTTTATGTGATCCAGGCGGACTGACCCCTTCGTATTTGTAATAAATCTTAGCCGGAGTTTTCAGTAACTTTTCCAGTCTGAATGCTCGAAAGAGTGGTGAAGGCCTCCATAATGTGTAAATGTCTCTTATCTCTTCGGGAATGTCAATATACCGATCCTGACACATCTCCTGCCGGATTAATTCCTTTGGGAAGATTGGCTCCAGATCCCCTGGTGTCACGGGTTTTTTCGTTTGGGGATGCATCGGTGGATCCAGCGGTGTCTTCAAATCCGCTTGAATATTATACCATTTTTTTGGTATCTCATTCTCATCAAGGATTATTTTCGTATTCATGTATACTTTAGTTTATCAATGCACATATTTATACATTGTTGAAGGATGAAGAACATCTTATGTTCAAGTTCATAAAAAAAAGGAAAACGAAAAAAAGAAGAATGGTTATTTTCTCACTTTTAAATACACTATCCAGATAAGTACTAATATTACCGGCCATATCATTGCCCATCCGGTAAAACAAAAAATTGCAGCAGTTAAGAGAAGAGATATGCCACTCACTGCCATTGCGGTTTTATTCTCTTTCATCAGGACAAGTCCGGCAGCACAACCAGCTAAATACGTGAGAATAAAAGTGGTATTTGGGATTTGTATCAATATATCAAGGGGAATAAACCCGCTCATATAAATAAGAAGAATTATCAGAAAACAACCAAGAAGAAAAACCAGACTGATTCCCGGGGTTTTAAACCGGCAATGGAGCAGTGAAAAAGATCGGGGAGCGTATCCTGCTTTAGATATTGCATAAGCAAGTCGTCCTGTTGCCCCGGTGTAGGCAATTGCTGGTGCGGTTGTTATAAACAGAGTCATAATTCCTGCTATAATCATCCCTGATGTTCCAAATGAGAGTTGAATCAGGTGGATGAGAGATACTTCAGAGATGCCAGGACCATAACTCTTTGTTCCAATAACAGCACCGGCTGCACCAAGGTAGAGAAGACTAATAATTACCGATGCAATGATGGTCCCCCGCACAACATCACGACCAGGATCCTCAAATTCTTCAGTGACATGGGAAATCGCCTCCCACCCGAGAAAACACCAGAATATAAGGGTTGCTGCATGCCCGACACTTCCCCATCCGTTTGGCATGAATGGTTCAAAATTCACCAGATCTATGGCATGAATACTACCCGCTACTGCACCAATGAGAATAATTATCGTGGTAGCAACAACCATCATCTGGATCCTGCCGGTCAGTTTCATACCGGTAAAGTTTGTGGCAACAGATATTACAAGAATTATTCCGGCGATAATGAGCCTTCCCGTCTCTCCAAGTCCAAATGCTGCAGCAGCATATCCTGCACCGGTGAGCGCAATAATCGGTACAGCCATAATTGCCGAGAGGAGAAAAAACCATCCGACAAGCATACCAATGTCCTGGTTCCATGCCTTTGAGACAAAATACGAGACTCCTCCGGCATTAGGAAATTTTACCGAGAGAAAACCCATACTCAATGCCATAGGGATTGCTAAAATACTCATTAAAACCCAGGCAAGAAGTGATGCAGGACCGGCTGAGTCTGCTGTGAGACCAGGTAATAGAAGGATTCCAGAACCCAGGACTGAACCGATATAGAGAGGAATTATCTGCCAAAGTGAAAGAGATGCAGTTTTGGGTATAGATGGCTCCACGGATATCACTAGCGAATTCAATAGATGAATCAGATGAAACCCTATGTATAGCAGTCAGAGAAGAAAAAAAGAGCGGGTGAAACATATCCTTCCAGAGATGAACAAAATTAAATGAGAAATACTGCTAAAAAGCGTTGATTCTTAGTTTTATGCGAAGCCAGCCCACATCATCCCCACCTCAAATGCTTTCACATATTCATCTTCAGAAAAACCAGGATTTTTATCTGAAAGCATCTTGATTGCAGATTCAATGGCTTGCTCATCATCCCCGAACGATCCTTGGAGATAATCAACAGATATATCATAAGAATCAATTGATAGTTTTCTTACACGATCTATAGCTTGGATGCAAAGTTCATCAGAACTTCCCGGAACCATCGACTGGATACGTAAACATAATGCAGATTTATCAGGATTGGGGCATGATGGGGGGGAACGGCCTTTTCGAAAGATAAGATCAAATGCGACTGAAAGTAAAGAATTATCTGATGAATGATTTTTTTGAGATATATTCTTTTTTTCCATACACTTTTGAATGTTATGAGCAGGTGTTCATTCCTGAATTGAAAATAATTATTAATTATTTGCCTGAAAGTTTCTGAATTACCCGTTCTTTCTTTGCAATTGCTGCCTTTGCCGCATGGTCTACTTCCTGTTTCATCATCTCAAAATCCTGCTGTTCTTTCTCAACCAGTTTTTTCAGAGGAGTATATGCAGCCTCACGGAACCTTGGATTAAATGGCTCTTCTTTTCCATCCCTGATTAAAACCGGTTCAGGAGTTCCGACTTCCACCTTTCCAACTACCGACGATTTCACTCCGATTCCTGACAGAAGAGACTGAACCTGATAAATAACATCGGGTGGAGCAATTATCAACATAGAATCAAGGGATACACCAAGTGGATCTATCTCCAGATCCATCAGCATCCGGTATACCATTGGATCAACCAGATCCTGGACAGCATCCTCTATTACGACAAACCGAAGTCCTGCAGTTTTTGCCATTTCATGAACATCACCCCGAAGACCTCCATTTGTCACATCAGTCATAGCATGAATGGAACCAAGCAGATCACTTGAGAGAATTTTGTCTGCTGCACGAAGGAAGGTGAGGTTAATTGTCCGGTCAACCACATCGTGATATCCGTAATACAGAGCAGTTGTTGCAATGGTCCCTCCTCCGGCTCCCTCGGTCATGAGAAGAAGGTCACCATCTGCTGCCTGTCGTCGTGCGGTAATATGTTCAGCAACTCCAACAGTACCAACGCACCCGGTCATCCGGTCTCCGATAACCATATCTCCTCCTATTCGAAGAGTAGACCCGCTTACAAGGGGAACACCGGTTAGTTCACCAACAGTAGTCACTCCAGCAGTATAATCAAAAATTTTCGCAACATCACCATCATCAGCAACATGGATGTCAGAAAAAAGCATTACCGGACGAGCACCCATGACATAACAATCTCGAAGTGTAGCCCGGGTGACATGGAATCCTGCTAAATATGGAAAGTCTGACAGCCGGGAATGCATCCCGTCCACTGTACAGACAATAAACTGACCACCAGCCTGTACAACCCCGGCATCATCCATATCCTCAACTCCAACAGTTGCCCCGGATGTTCCTATGATCTCTGCAATTTTCCGATGTGCATAAAAATCTCCAGTGCCTCTTGATCCGACACCGAAGGCTCCCATCGATACACCGGCTTTTTCATATTTCAGAATATCAGCGGTTAGGTTTGACGTAGCCTGAACTTCTACAAGAACAGCGTGTGCAAAATTGAGGGCATGCTCATGGCTTATTTTTTTGATTTCAACGATACGATCAGCGAGATCTGTAATAATATCCTGGGGAGCCCTGCCTCTTTCAAGATTCCGACGGGCATAACCCTCAACATCCATGACATCAGGTTTGCCGTATACAAATAAAATAAGTGGTTACCTGGCGAAAGACTTCTTAAGATCTGTTGGTAAACCTATTTCCCAATGGTGAACAGGTGAGAAAGCGGATTTTATGGTTTATATTATTGACAATCCTGTTAATCGTATTGAATCAATCAGTTATTGCAGGCATTGAAGAAAACCACTCTCCTGAAGCAGGCACTCAAAAATATTCATCATTGTCAAGTGATCTTCTCCAGCTTCTTGATAAATCATTATGTCCCCCTGGCATGTCTCCGGATGACATTATGAAAAGTATGGAGAGTAATCATCAGATTCGCAGAAACGATGAAGGAGACTGGTTGGTCCACATCACAATAGAACTGTTTGACAATGAAACGAGCAAAAAAATCCTTCCCTTTTTATCACATCCAATAGAAGATCCTTCATATAATTTAATTTCTGGTTGGGCTACTTCAAATAATCTTTCAGTACTTGGAAATTATGCCGGGATTCGAAGCATTACTCCGGTGTTTCCTCCGGCAGGCTCCGGATCACTTGAAGTATTACCTGACGATCTGACAACCCCTGATATCCCGGGTACTTTATGGAAGACAAAACTCTCGACAGATCTTCTCCAGCTTCTTGATGACTCGTATCTTTCTCCCGGACAGTCCAAAGCAGACATAATGGCGCTCATGGAAAAAACCGGAGAAATTCGGATTGAAGACAGAGAAATAGAAGTCAGGATCTCGGCAAAAACAAAACCGACCACCTCTCCGTCAGTTTTTGAACAATTCTTTTCAGAACCAGCCCTTGATTCCGTATATGGACGCATTAGTGGATGGATCAGTGCGGAGAACATCACAAATCTGGCAATGCAGGAAGGAATAGTATCCTTAGTTGTTCAAATTCCCCCACGGACTTCTAAGATACAAACAGAAGGAGATTATCTTCTGATGACCAGAGACTTTCGTAACACATCAGGTTTATCGGGAGAAGGGATTTGTGTCGGAGTGATTTCAGACGGAGTAGATGGCCTTGAATCATTGAAAAAAATTGGTGAACTCCCAAATGTTACTGTCTTGTCAGACACTATTGGCGGTGATGAAGGGCTTGCCATGCTTCAGATCGTTCATGACATTGCACCAAATGCCTCACTCTATTTTCATGACAGGGGATCAAGCCAGATAGAATACGTCAGAGCCCTTGATCAACTCATCATTCACGGATGTAACATCATTTGTGACGATATCACCTATGTTGAACCTTTTTTTGAAGATGGATATATTGCCCAGAATATCATTGACAGAATACTCTCCTATAATATTCTATACATAACTGCGGCTGGAAATTTTGCAAAAGAACATTATCAAGCACCATTTAACGGATATGAAGAACAGGGTTATCTATGGCAGAATTTTAATGGATCAAAGGGTCGTGATTTGCACTTTTCTGTATCTCCCGGTCTAGCCGGCCATGTGATTTTACAATGGGATGACAGGGTTGGATATTCCTCAAATAACTATGATCTCTTTCTTTATGATGAGTCAGGGCGTGAAATTGCCCGAAGTGTAAACCTGCAGGATGGCGATGATGATCCCATGGAATGGGTGAGATTTGTCAATAACGGAGATAAAGTTAAAGAATATACCGTTAAAGTGGTGCAGGCAGCCGCTGATGAAGCTCTCCTTGAAATTTATGTACTCCCGTTATCAGGAAGATCTGTTATTATGGATCCATATACTACCGAAGATTCGATTTTTGGTCAGCAGGCAGTAAAACAAGCAATTGTAGTTGGAGCAGCAGCACCTGATCCAAAAAATATTACAGTTCAGGAGTATTCATCCCGCGGACCAGTTCTCATCAGGCACCCAGCATATGAACTTCGGAAGAAACCTGATCTTGTTGCACCAGACCATATAACCGTACTAACCGGAACAATGCAACAGGCTGTATTTAGCGGAACAAGTGCGGCAGCTCCGCACATTGCAGGTCTTGCTGCCCTAATATGGAGCGTGAATCCAAATTTTAAAGAAAGTGACGTTCGAAGGATTCTATTAAACGCAACAAATACCGAAGAAGAATCCTGGAATGCAACCTATGGCCGGGGGATACCACGTGCTTCTAATCTGACCTTCCCTAATTCCACCCATAACATGCACTGGCTGCCTTTGATAAATGGGTGCAGTTTTGAACCCAGAACAAACGATCCCGCAGAAAAAATAACAGTATATCCGGGATGGAATATGATCTCAATCCCTTTCCCACTTAAATTAGGCTCAACAGCACGAATTTTTGAAGTAATTAATACTGTGCATCATACAATCTGGAGATTTAATGCTGCCAAAGGATACTGGAATGCCGTTAAACCAGATGATACTCTGCTTCAAATGGATGTTGTCTGGATATATTCAGCTGAGGAGACCTCTCTGAATCTGGAGTTTGACACTACTTCAGTAAACCAGACAATGAAACAGCTTCATCCTGGCTGGAATCCGGTTGGTGTTCCAGGAAGAGAAAGTATAACAGCCCGGGAGCTTCTCTCTCCACTTACTGATGCATGGACGTATGTTCTTGTTTTTGATGCAAAAACTCAGGAATTCAGACCTTCTATCATAAACGGTGGGGCAGGAACGTATTCTCCATCACGTCTTTTATACCCGTCTGAAGGGTGGTGGATATACATGACTCGTCCAGGTATTTTGTTTCCAGTCTGTTAACAAATGAGAGGGTTTTTGTCTCTCAGGGACAGAACAAGAAGTACTCGGGCAGGAGACAAAGGTGGGGCGAAAAAGGGGATGCCTGAATTTGAGCGTTAGCTTTACTGGCTTTCTACATATTTCATGCGCAATCTTGCTGATATTCTGTGGGCTGTGTTCAAATCAGGGAATGGCAGAACAATCCCCAGATGTGCGCCTGGTTGTGTATTCTGCCCAGAATGAATCTGGAGGATACGAACCTGTTCCACCTGAGGTTATACTTCCAGATAATATTACGTACTCTCTTCGATGCCCTGAACTTGGATTTATCACCGTAGATACCAATCCAAATAAAACCGAATATATCACGAATGAACTTTTAAATCTGCCCTGGGTCGATGAAATTGAGCGGGATGCCCTGCGCATTTCTGGAACCGTCCAGTACGATGAGAAAATAACGAATAATTCTCCTGACCAATGGGCATATTCCCATATTGGCATACATAATGTTCGAAAACCAACCCAGAACCTCTCAATATGTACTATCGCAGTAATCGATACCGGAGCTGATTTTGATCATCCGGATATTGGGAAATTAATCAGGGGTTATGACTGGGTGGAGCAAGACAGCAGACCAGAAGACATAGACGGGCATGGAACTGCATTAAGTGACATCGTCTCCCAGATTGGAGGATTTATTTCATCTCCTGCAAATAATTCTACACTATCCATCATAGCGGAAAGAATTGGGGCAACGAATGTCTCCTTACCTGCTTCTCATTCAGCACTGGCAATAACTCATGCAACAGATGCCGGAGCTGGCATTATTCTGATGGGTTATGGTGGGACTGAACCTTCGTTGGCTGAAGAACGTGCTATTACCTATGCAAAAGAAAAAGGTGTTCTTCTTATTGCACCGGCAGGAAATGAAGACTCAAACACCGTACACTATCCATCAGATAATTTTAATGTAATATCAGTAGGTTCGGTTGCCAAAACAGATGGACTCTCTTATTTCTCCAACTATGGCATATATACAGAACTGGTAGCTCCAGGTGAAGACCTAATATCTGCATGTACCAAGAACGGTTATTGTATGAGTTCGGGAACCAGTTTTGCTGCTGCGCAGGTTGCCGGAGTTGCGGGTAGGATAAAAAATGAGTACCCTGGACTTACCGCTGATGAAATACGTTCAATCCTGCAGACCACAGCGACTGATCTTGGGCGGACCGGAAGAGACATTTATTATGGATATGGCCTTCTGAATGCTCCTGATGCCATGAAAGCAGCTGAGGAATTACGGCTCCAAAAAACCTTAAAGGAGTTTTCAAGCGGAAATAATTTCTTTGAAATGAAAAGAAACCTTGGGCAGAAAAATTCGACTTTGTATGATCTAACTCTGAATAAGGGATGGAATTTTGTATCAATTCCGGCACCTCTTCGATCCCAAAAGACCTGTCGTGATCTTTTTTCAAAAGTAAACACTGATAGCCATACCATATGGACTTACAGAGGAGTGAATTCAGAATGGATGCCACATAATCCGGATATCTCACCAGTGCCAATGGAGGGGATTCTCGTATTTTCAGATAAGTTGGTGTCAGTGCCACTGGTACTTGAAACTAATCGTAATAGTTCAAAAGGAGTCTCTCCAGGTTGGAACCTGATTGGATCACCATCACTCACAGAAATATCTGCATGTGATCTTCTGACTGGTTCAAATTCCACATGGGTAAGTATTCTTCAATTTAACGGGACCAGACAACAATACGATCCAGCGATTATAAGTGGTGCTCAGGGCACATTTGCAGATACCAGGAAAATACAACCATTTAGTTCCTTCTGGATATACATGGAGACAAACGGAACTTTTATCCGGTCATCAGCGTCATAAAATATTTGGATTTGCAGGAGTATACAGCAATATGGTTCAGCTCGGTGAACGGTTTTTATATGCTTTTGAGATAACCGGGGCCTGCATCATTGGTCTCATCTTCGTAGCTATGGCTGTAACATCAGAATCCGCAGATATGGCGTGGAAACTAATTATAGCTGCAGTTCTTTGTTTTTGTATCGCCCTGTTCTTTGGGGTGATGTATATTACAAATAATAAAGAACGCCAAAAAAGACAATTTCAAATGTAATCTACAAAAAAAAAAAGATTAGATAATGATTGCTGCAGATGTCTTATCTTTTTCTTCGTCGAAATCGACAACAACTGCTTCAGTTGACAGGAGCATTCCTGCAATTGATGCTGCATTCTGAAGACCGGATCTGACAACCTTTGTCGGGTCAAGAACACCTGCCTGGAGAAGGTCCTCATAGGTGTCAGTCTTTGCATTGTATCCATATGTCTCGCTTGCATTGTTCTTGATCATAGCGATGACTTCGGCACCCTCGCGACCAGCATTGTCTGCAATCTGGCGGAGTGGCTCTTCGAGAGCACGCTTTACAATGTTGACACCAATCATCTGTTCAGGGTCAGCCTTCATAGAGTCAAGTGCCTTGGTTGCACGGAAGAGGGTAACTCCACCACCGGCGACATAGCCTTCCTCAACTGCTGCCTTGGTTGCGTTAAGTGCGTCATCGATACGCATCTTCTTCTCTTTAACCTCGGTCTCGGTTGCAGCGCCTGCCTTGATGACTGCGACACCACCGGAGAGTTTTGCAAGACGGTTCTGAAGGGTGGTCTTGTCGTACTTCTTTTCAGTGATGTTGAGCTGGGACTCGATCAATTTCTTGCGGGTCTCTATGTCTGATTTCTTACCCTTGCCGCCAACGACAGTGGTCTTGTCCTGGTCAACCTTGATAGTCCGTGCCTGTCCAAGCATGTCAAGAGTGACATCCTCGATTGCAAGGTTTCGCTCTTCGCTTATAACGGTTCCACCAGTGAGAATTGCTATATCCTGGAGGACTTCCTTTCTGACATCTCCGAATTCCGGCGCTTTGACTGCGCAGACCTTGATTGCTCCACGAATGATGTTCAGGATAAGAGCAGTCTGAGCTTCGCCATCTACATCATCTGCGATGATAAGGAGTGGTTTTCCAGTCTGAGCGATCATCTCAAGGACCGGAATTAAAGTTTTCAGGCTTGAAATTTTCCGGTCAGTGATGAGGATATATGGCTCTTCAAACTCGACGACACGGCGTTCCTGATCAGTAACCATGTAGGGTGAGATGTATCCCCGGTCAAATTGCATACCTTCAACATGCTCAAGACTGGTCTCCAGAGTTTTGGAGTTTTCAACGGTGATAACACCATTGTAACCAACCTTGTCCATGGCTTCTGAGATCAGATTTCCGATCTCTTCATCATTATTTGCAGAGATAATAGCAATGCGATTGATGGTCTCTTTGTCTTTGACCTCGATGCTTTTTGCCTTGATGGAATTGACGGCTGCATCGACCGCTTTCATGATCCCCTTCTTGATCTCGATAGGGTTTGCACCAGCGGTGATATTCTTGATCCCCTCGGTGATCATGGACTGTGCAAGCACAGTTGCAGTAGTAGTTCCGTCTCCGGTGGTGTCCTGGGTCTTTGATGCTACTTCCTTGATGAGTTTTGCACCAACATTCTCGAACTTGTCTTTCAGCTCGATCTCTTTTGCGATAGTGACACCATCATTGGTGACAACCGGACCAGATGCCTTATCAAGGACAACATTTCTTCCCTTTGGTCCGAGGGTGATCTTTACGGTATTAGCTACTTTATTAACGCCGTCAAGGAGTGCATGACGGGCGTTTTCATTGAACATGAGTTGTTTTGCTGACATGTATGACACCTAGTTCATTTTTGCGACAACATTCTTAAACTCGACAATAACATAATCTTCCTTGTCAAGTTCAATCTCTTCCTGGCTGTATCCACCATAGAGTATGATATCTCCTGGTTTGAGAGGGAGTTCTTTTCCATCTTCGAATGTTCCGACGGCGATTACTTCTCCCTGTTTCTTCTTCTCTTTGGCAGAGTCAGGGATGTAAATGCCTCCCTTGGTCTTCTCTTCCTGTTTATAAGGTTTAATCAGGACACGTGGTCCGATTGGTGTAATTGCCATACGTTAAACTCCTTTGAAATGCAATATGCACATAATTGTTGATTAAAAATTCTATATAAATCTTATTCATCTGCTCGGAATCATTTCAACAATATTGATATGATATCAACAATAACCTGATCGGCATCTCATCCATGCAAAAACGGCTAATCCTTCAAACTCTCCCCAGACCAAACAGAAGAGATCTAATCGAAGAAATTTACTGGCTTTGTGATACACTCGGTCTCTCCTCGGGCCGGGATGTTGATAATTTGTCAACACAGATAATTCTGAAAATACTTCAGCATTCATCCAATTATGCCGGAATATCTTCAGATGAACTTGGTTCACTCCTCGCAATATCACAAGGCAGGGTGAATCATCACCTGAGAAATCTATCACGATCTGGTATGGTTTACCGGGACCGACGGCTTATCCATCTCCGTGGACGAAGTCTTCGGGAATCAATCAGGGAGATCCGCCGGGATGCAAACCGGATTTTTGATGAACTTGAATCGGTTGCAGATGAAATTGATACTCTTGCAGGAGTTTCGAGCAAGCCGGAAGAAAAAAAGGCACTCATTCTCATGGCAAAAGCAGGGATTATTCTCAAAGATTAAGTTCCATATGTAACAACAGGGCACGCAGGTAATAATTATCCTTTTTCGCAATTGCCAGTCATTTCTTCTAACCGAACTCTCATATTCCTGGTATGGGTTCCTTCCCAGTACTGTCGGTAGCATACCGGGCAGTGCATGAGTGTCTCATCATCAGGGGCAAACGGATTGACTGGGTTAATACCAGGTCCCTTCATAAGAAGTGCATTACACCGTGAACATCGAGTTAACCTTATCTGGGGAGAGATGAGTCCTGCAGAAACCAACTGACTGATTTGGTCACCTAGATCTGACGATATCAACTGGATCGCAATACCTTCACCTCGTCTGGCTAGTTCAGAATCCTGAGTTAAAATATATCGGTGTTCTGTTTTGGCAATGTTCAGTATTATCGTATCCTCACGTGAATTTCCGGGCGGCATATCATTAGCACTGATGCAATCATATCCCATAAACCGGAGATATTTGCATAAAGAGCCTGCCATTCGGTCGCAGAAAAATTTTGTACCAGATTCGGAATTCATAACCGAGTAATTATACCGGTTTTCTCTCCACAGTGAGCACACAATCCATCTTGGAGATGTACAGGCCCGACAGAGTAGCCGGAACGTCCGATTAGCAGGTTATTACAATGAGGACACCACGTCTGTTCATATTCATGTCCTGGCACATTTCCAAGGTAGGGAAACCGAAGCCCCTTTTCTTTGGCAATATGAAAAGCCCGTTCCAGAGTTGGAACAGGTGTCACTACAGTTTCCTGCATTTGAAAATCTGGATGAAATCTGGTAAAATGAATGGGAATATCTGGCCCAAGATTGTCCACTACCCAGGAAACCAATCGCCCGGTCTCATCTGGCGAATCATTCAGACCGGGTATGATAAGATTTACAATCTCAATATGAAGTCCCAGTTCTTTTGCCCTGATAGTTGTATCAAGTACCGGTTGCAAGCGGGCCCTACAAATTTTATGATAGAATCCTTCGGTAAAAGCTTTAATATCCACCCGCCAGGCATCAAGATCAGGAGCAAGATCAGTCAGAGCATCTTCGGTCATGTAACCATTCGTTACATATACAGTCTTCAGGCCCTGCTGGTGAGCAAGCCGTGCCATGTCCTGTGTATATTCAAACCAGATGGTCGGTTCATTATATGTCCAGGATATCGACGAACAACCAGACGCTATGGCCTTTTTTACTCCTTCTTCCGGTGACAATGTTTTCAATCTGACACTGTCAAATCCAACATGAGATATGTGCCAGTTCTGGCAATGACTACACGAAAAATTACATCCAACACTGCCAAGAGAATAGGATAAAGTCCCTGGAAGAAAATGGTAGAGAGGTTTCTTTTCAATTGGGTCAACTGCCTCAGATGAGATCCGCCCATATGTTTCAGCAATAAGCTGGCCCCGTATTGATCTTCTCACTCCACATATCCCAGTTTTCGTCTCCGCAATGTTACAACGATGATTGCACAGGTTACAGTGCATAATACCTGCATCATCACGGGAGTAATGTCTCGCTTCCATGGTCACCTGTTTGTTAGTGAAAGTTCCATCCTTTATTTATAAATGATTTCATTGTTCTGAATAACCTATATGGTTTCGATCAGGTAACGTATGAGGTTGAATGGCTATTATTGTACTCTCACTGGGCGGGTCAATTCTTCTTCCGGAGATAGATCGTCCAAACATTAAACCATATATCTCTGTTTTAACCAGAATTTCTGCTCACCATAGTCTTTTTGTTGTTGTTGGCGGGGGAGGAACTGCCCGTCAGTATATCTCTCTTGCCCGGTCATTTGATGCCGATGATGCATTTTCAGATGAACTAGGTATTATGGTTACCAGGCTGAATGCAACTTTACTTGTCGGTGCTCTTGGGAAGGCAGCATATCCGGGAGTTGTAGAGACTCATACTGAGGCCCTCTGTGCAGCTGAAACTGGTAAGATTGTAGTCATGGGAGGCATCACGCCAGGCCAGACTACTGATGCGGTGGCTGCAGTATTAGCAGAGCGTGTACAGGCTGATCTTTTCATTAATCTTACAGCTGTTGACGGAATATATTCAGCAGATCCAAGGAAAGATACCTCTGCAAAACGTTACGATGTTATGACGGCCTCTGAATTACTCGGAGTTGTTATTGGTCAGCAGGCGGTGGCAGGAGTGAACACAGTCATGGATATTGTAGCCGTGAAGATGGTTGAGCGATGCGGAATCCCCCTCCTTGTCATGGATGGAAGAGATCCCACCCAATTGGAAAAAGCCATTGAAACTGGCAGATATACCGGAACACTCGTATCTCCGGATGGGAAATCACCTTTCCCACTCCAAAAGTAAAAAGAAAGAATATATATAGTACTGGCATCAACATATATCCCGCACGGGGTAATAGGGTAGCCTGGTCCATCCTAGAGCGTTTGGGACGCTTTGACCGCAGTTCGAATCTGCGTTACCCCATGTTTTTATGTCTGTTTTTGATCCTGAAACAATCATTACGCGTCTTCGTTCACGATATGATCTTTCTCAAAGTAGAGATGAATTTCTTCATTTTAAAAATCCATATGAAACTCTAATTGCCACCATTCTTTCCGCACAAACGACAGATAAATGTGTGAATATAGTGACAAAGGAGCTCTTTGCAAGATATCCTGATCTCTTCTCTCTGGCAAATGCAGTTTTGGATGATGTTGAAAAAATCATACACCCTACCGGATTTTTCCATACGAAAGCCAGGAATATTATTGCAGCATCGAAATTAGTTGCCACAGAGTTTCATGGAGAAATTCCCGACCATATGGAAGATCTGGTTAGGTTGCCAGGAGTAGGGAGGAAAACTGCAAATATTGTGCTTGATCACGCTTTTTCCAAGACTGAAGGAATTGCAGTTGATACCCATGTCCGTCGTATCTCCATGCGCCTTGGGCTGACGGATAATAGTGAACCAAACCGAATTGAAACAGACCTAACATGCATTTTCCCACAATATATGTGGGGAGAAATTAACGGACTATTCATTCTTCATGGGAGGAGAGTATGTACAGCACGAAGGCCTTCATGCTCAATCTGTAATCTGTCAGACATATGTCGATATTATCGAGAGAATTGTGAATGATTCTCAACTGTTACGAAATAAAGAAAAATAAGATGTAATTGACGCTATCAGAATAATCCAGATCGTTAAACGACATTCAATATTTGAAAAATAATAATAATGGACCGAGCGGGAATTGAACCCGCGGCCTCTACCATGCCAAGGTAGCGATCTCCCACTGATCTACCGGCCCGCCTTATTAGGTTGCAACTCCTGCCATATATAATCATCCATTTATCATTACTCAGATCATCATCACTCATATCAATACCATATCACGAAAATCTGAAAGGATTTTTTTACCAGAGGACCAATAGATTCCGCACATTTATGCTTGGAATAATAGGCGGAACATCTCTACTCGATTACAAGGGATCTGAGTTTTCAAAATTTGAACAAAATACCCCGTATGGAACCAGTGAACTTTTCAAGGGTGATGGATTTCTTCTCCTCCTTCGACATCAAAACAGATGTGCCCCACATAAAATCCCCTATAGATCTCATATTGCTGCTCTCAAACTCGCAGGAGCAGAACAAATCATAGCACTTGGATCCACCGGTTCACTCAGAGAAGACATTCCCCCTGGAACACGAATCATTCCTGATGACTTTGTAAGTCTTGCACCTATACCTTCCATATACAATCATTCCATTGGTCATGCAAACCCTATGTTTGATTCTTATCTCCGTTCACATCTAGCCAATCTCTGTCCGGATGCAAAAAAAGGTGGAACATATATACAAACCTGTGGGCCCAGACTTGAAAGCAGACCAGAGATTATCTGGATGTCTCAATTAGCGCATGTGGTAGGAATGACTATAGGAAGTGAACTTACGGTTGCTCATGAACTCAATCTCCCTTTTGCTGCAATATGTACTATAGATAATTATGCAAATGGGATATGTAACGCTGAAATCAGCTATGATTCAATATTAAAGACCGTCCGGGAGAACCAAGAAAAAACATTAGAATTATTAAACCATATTATTGAATCTGTTTCATAAATGTAAGTTCCAAAAAACATACTATGAAACTGTTGTCAGATGGTTTTAACCACTAAGCAACGTATCATAAGATATTCATTCATGCATCGGGTGATTCGATCTGGTTGCAATTTCAATCCTTACCATAGGAGATCCTAACCAATATACCCAGATAACCCATCTGTTCTCAGAGAGCGGGGCTAAGGTATCTATTAGCGCAGCAGCCGATCTGAAGGATGCCATCCATCAATTGCAGACTAATCATTTTGATGCAGTAATCAGCGAATTTGATTTAGGGAAAGAAAACGGCCTTGATTTTATTGCGAAGATTAAAAAGCACATTCAATACAGTCCGGTTACCATTCTCACTGGTGAACAGGCTCAAGGGGTGGTGAAAGAAGCAATAAAAGCTGGAGTGGATTATTTCTTTTTACGAAATGAAGAATCTGAACTGGAAATTATCCGGCTAAACACATTTATCAGGCAGACAGTAAAGCAAAAACAAAACCAGGAAGCATTACATTACGCAGATACGAATTTTCGAACGATAGTAGAAGCAACTGACGATTCTATATATATGGTCGATCGTCATTTCAGATATCTTTTTATCAATAGTCCTCATCAGAAACGTCTGGGAATTTTTGGAGAGGAATATGAATCTAAATCCTATAAGGATCTCCATACCGATGATGAAACCAAGCGGTTTGTCCATTCCTTAAACCAGGTTATCACTCACAGTAACTACTTTTCAGAAGAATATGAAAAAGATGGGAGATATTATAACCGTAAGTTCATTCCGGTTAGATATCAGACATCACAACAGACACTTGCAGTAACGGTTGTCTCAATTGATATCACCGATCGGGTAAAACTGGAAGATGAAGTTGCTAGAGGAGCTTCACTAGTTACAGCAACATTTGAATCTACATCAGATGGTATCTTTGTCGTTGACCGGGGCGGCAAAATCATCAATTATAATCAAAAGTTCCTTGATATGTGGTTTATTCCTGAAACTGTCATTGAGGAACGAGATGAAGAAGTTTTACTTGCATATATAGAAGACCAGCTGGAAGACCGGGAAACATTTATTGAAAAACTCAATTATCTTAAAACCCATCCTGAAAAAGAAGCATTTGATGTACTCGAATTTCGCGATGGGAGAATATTTGAACGAAACACGCTCCCACAGCGAATAGGAGGAACTATTATCGGGAGGGTCTGGAGTTTTCGTGATGTAACAGAGCAGCGGAAAACTCTCTCATCCCTCCAGATCACCCAGGCTAATTATCGGAGCGTTGTTGAATCAACGGGAGATTCTATCTTCATGGTTGATCATGAAGGGTGTTACCTCTTCATGAATTCATATCACCGGAATAAACTTGGAGATATCGCCGATAAATATCTTGAAAAACGAATGCGTGTTATGCTGCCGCCAGGAGAAGAACAACGATTTGATCAGGCTCTCGAGCGGGTTTTCTCTACAAAACGTCAGCTTCAAGATGAATTCCATTGGATTTCAAAAGATTATATTCGTCGGTTTACCCCGGTTAAGGATGATGACTCTGATGAGGTCCGGGCAGTGACTATTGTTCTGACTGATATTTCTGATATGAAAGCTGCAGAGCAGGAGGTAAAAAACAATGAGGAACGATTGAAAATCCTCTTTGATTATGCTCCAGAAGCATACCTTCTAACTGACATTAAAGGAACCTTTATTGAATCCAACCGGGCTGCAACAGAGTTGACTGGATATACACCTGATGATCTCAGGGGTCGAAATATCTTTACGATGGGGCTTATCGGTTCGATGCATATTACAAAAACAGCAGTACTGTTTGCTAAAAATGCTCTTGGCAGGCCCACTGGACCTGACGAGGTGAATATCAGCAAAAAAGATGGAAAATCACTCTTTGCGGAGGTTATGACCTATCCAATTCGGATCCGAAACCAAAGCCTTGTTATGACCATCGCCAGGGATATAACCGAACGCAAAATTTCTGAAGAAGCATTAAAACAACGCGAGGAACAGTACCGACTCCTGGTCAACAATGCAGGAGAAGGTGTTTTTGTTATCCGTGATACTCGGATTATATTTGCAAATCCCAAATCATCAGATATTTTTGGATATTCATCAATTGATCTTCAAAATTTCGGAATAATGGATATTATTCACCCTGATGACCAGGGGGAATTTTCAGGTCTTTTAGAACGAGCCCGACATGGAGAACAAATACATGCAGGAGTATCTCTCCGAGCCTTCACGATGGCTGGAGAACTTCGATGGCTTGAGGTTGGTATGGCCGAGATTGTCTGGCAGAATCAATCATCAATACTGCTATTATGCATGGATGTCACAAAGCAGAAGATAGCCCAGGATGCATTGGTCCAGAGCAACAGGAAATTAAACCTGCTCTCGTCAATAACCCGTCATGATGTATTGAACCAGATTACAATCCTCCTGGCATATCTGGATCTTTTAACTAAGAAGAATAGAGATCCAGACCTTGAACCCTTTATTGCGAAACAGGTTGAAGCAACCCAGTCAATACGAAGCCAGATAGTGTTTACCAAAGAATACCAGGATGTTGGTGTAAAAGAACCCCAATGGCAAAACCTAGGGGCCGCAATTGCTGCAGCGAAGGAAGTAGGACGGATTCAATATGTAAAATGGGCAGATAATCTGAATTCAATAGAGGTTTATGCTGATCCATTACTTGAAAAAGTTTTTTCAAACCTTATCTCCAACTCACTGATGCATGGTGAACATGTATCTGAGATCACATTCTTTACAGAAGAAACACCATCAGGACTCATCCTTATCTATGAGGATAACGGGATTGGCATAATAGAAAAGAATAAAAAGAAAATATTTCATCATGGGTTTGGAAAAAATACCGGCTTCGGACTCTTTTTATCCCGGGAGATCCTCTCAATTACCGGTCTTTCGATCTCTGAAACCGGCAAGGAAGGAAAAGGAGTCAGGTTTGAGATAACGATACCTAGAAACCTGTACAGGTTAATTTAATTGATTAAATCATCCAGATTTCAGTTCAACATTCAGGAAATTTTTTGTTAACCAGTTTCCCAGTTTAATCATTATCCTGTATAATTGTTAATTATTGTCCCATTGCCTGTTTATTTTAAGATTTTACAAGAAGAATATCTCCATCTCTTACAAAACCGGGATATAACGGATGATTCAGAAGAGGATAAGGTGAAAAAACTAAAAGTGACATTTGTTCAATGTCTGCTTTTAAAAAATATAAGTATTGTACAAAAATTGTTTATTCTTCAGAAGAACCGTTTTCATCCGGTCCCTCGTCAACAATCTCTGCCTGGGGGATATCATCACTGATCTCTTTCTGCTCTTCCGGAGAAAGTGAAGTAACACCGACCACCCGGTCACCAGCAGTCAGTTTCATAATTCTGACCCCCTGAGTTGAACGACCCTGGATAGAGATTTTATCAACACTGGTTCTTATAACAATTCCTTCAGCACTCATCAGGATGATCTCCTCTTCCGCACCTGCTGAGAATGCCGTGACAATGCCGTCATTTCGTTTCAGCTTGATGTTTCTGACACCCATCGTTCCACGGCCATGACCCCGGTACTCATCAAAGTTTGTCCGTTTTCCATACCCTGACGAGGTAATGGTAAGGAGATGTTTTCCATCCTCAATGACGGTCATACTGGTGACGATATCATCATCTTTCATCCGCATTCCAATAACTCCCAGGGCATTGCGGTGACGGAGAGGTATCTGTTCCTCATGGAACCGAAGACTCTGACCATATTTGGTTGTGATGATGATCTCCTGACTGCCATCACTGACCATGACATACACCAGGTTATCACCCTCACGTAGGGTAATCGCATTCACCCCGGTTGATCGTGGGCGAGCAAATTCATCCTGTGGGATCTTGATGATCATACCCCGTTCGGTCAGGAAGAGGAAGAACCGATTAGATGAGAACTCCTGTACCGGGATGACTGCGGTTACCCGCTCCTCGTTTCGCAGGTCAAGGAGATTTACGATAGCCTTGCCTTTACTCTGCCTGGACCCTTCTGGAATATCAAAGACCCTGAGCCAGTAAGCCCGACCGGTTGAGGTGAAACAGAGAAGATGGTCATGAGTATTGGCAACAAAGGCCTGTTCCACATAATCTCCATCCTTGATAGAAATTCCCATAACTCCTCTGCCTCCACGTCCCTGAACCCGGTAGGCGTCCACATCCATATGCTTGACATAATTCTGGTGAGTCAGACAGACCAGAACCTGCTTGTTGGGAATGAGATCTTCTCTTACAATCTCCTGCAGGTCACCAGTGATCTGGGTTCTTCTCTTATCAGCATACTTTTCCCGAAGTTCATGAAGTTCACGGGATATCTCTGCCCTGATGTTGGCCTCTGAAGACAACAGTTCAAGAAGTTTTCTGATCTCTGCCTCAAGTTGTTCCCGCTCATCGACAAGTTTCTGCTTTTCAAGAGCCGCAAGCCGGCGAAGCTGCATTTGTAGGATTGCTCCGGCCTGTGCTTCATCAAGGGAGAATTTTGCTATCAGTGCTTCTTTTGCCTCATCAGCGGTCTGGGCTGCACGAATGGTCGCGATAACTGCATCGATGTTGTCGATTGCATGGAGCAGACCACGGAGAATATGAACCCGTTCTTCAGCTTTCCGCTTGTCAAACTCGCTTCTTCTCGTTATAACCGTGATACGATGACGGACAAACTGCTCAATCAGAGCAATAAGACCAAGAATCTTTGGCTGACGATCAACGATTGCGTAGTTAATGATACCAAAGGTACTCTCAAGAGCGGTGTGCTTATAGAGGTGATTCAGGATCAGCTGGGGGCGGGCATCCTTCCGAAGATCGATGACAATTCTCATTCCGTCTTTATCAGACTCATCACGAAGGTCTGAAATCCCTTCAATTCTCTTTTCTTTGACCAGCTCAGCGATATGTTCGATGAGTTTAGCCTTATTAACCTGGTATGGGATTTCGGTGATAATTATCTGATCTCTTTTACCGGATTCATCGATCTCTGCAACACCCCGGACGGTTAATTTACCCTGTCCTGAGAGGTATGCATTCTGAATCCCCTCAGTTCCCATGATGATACCGCCGGTTGGGAAATCAGGACCGGGGAGTATTTGCATGAGTTCATAAACAGTGGCCTCCGGATGGTTCAGATAGTGACAAACCGCATTACAGACTTCACCCAGGTTGTGGGGTGGCATTTTGGTGGCGATACCTACAGCAATACCATCTGATCCGTTTATCAGAAGATTTGGCAGTTTTGCCGGAAGGACTGATGGTTCTTCAAGTGATTCATCAAAGTTCGGGACAAACTCAACCGTCTCTTTTTCAAGGTCAACAAGAAGTTCCTCTGCTTCCCGTTTCAGTCTGACCTCGGTATAACGCATTGCCGCAGGAGCGTCGCCGTCAACTGAACCAAAGTTACCCTGACCGTCTACCAGCATCATCCGATATGAGAACGGCTGGGCCATCTTGACGATAGTATCATAAATGGATGCATCACCATGCGGGTGATACTTACCCATGACATCTCCGACTACACGTGCGGATTTTTTATATGCTTTATCATGAGTGTTGCCCATCTCCCACATGGCAAAGAGCGAACGACGATGCACCGGTTTTAATCCATCACGGACATCAGGAATTGCACGCCCGATGATGACAGACATCGCATAATCGATATAGGAGGATTTCATCTCCTCTTCGATGTTGACCGGATTGACCTTCGGGACAAAGAGAGGCTGCTGGGGTTCTTCAGATGTCAAGGTTTGTCACCTCTTTTGCATGCCGCTTGATAAAGTCACGACGGGCAGTAACATCATCACCCATCAGCTTTTCAAAGATCTCATTTGCGTAGGCAGCATCCTCGATAATTACCCGCTTGAGGACTCGTGTTTCCGGGTCCATGGTTGTTGCCCAGAGCTGGGATGCATTCATTTCTCCAAGACCTTTGTATCGCTGAACGTTCACGCCTTTTTCACCCATCTCCTGCTGAATCACTCTCATCTCATCCTCGGTGTAGGCGTACTTCTCCTGTTTGCCTTTCGCAATACGATACAGGGGAGGCTGGGCCAGGTAGATAAAACCTGCTTCAATGAGCGGCTGCAGATATCTGAAGAAGAACGTCATGAGAAGTGTGCTAATATGAGCACCATCCACATCGGCATCAGTCATAATGATGATATGGTGATACCGTGCCTTCTCGATATCAAATGATTCACCGACACCAGTCCCGATTGCTGAAATGAGTGCCTGAATTTCATTGTTTTTCAGGATCTTATGGACAGTTGCCTTTTCAACGTTCAGGATCTTACCACGAAGCGGAAGGATTGCCTGGAACCGTCTGTCACGGCCCTGTTTGGCACTGCCTCCTGCAGAATCTCCTTCTACGATGTAAATCTCACTTTTTTCAGCAGAACGTTCAGAGCAGTCGGCAAGTTTCCCTGGAAGTCCGGATGATTCAAGGGTGCTCTTTCTTCTCGCAAGTTCTTTTGCTTTCCGTGCTGCTTCTCTGGCCTGATATGCCAAAACTGCCTTATCAACAATAGAGGCCAGATCTTTTGGATGTTCTTCAAAATATTCACAAAGAGAAGCGTAGACCAGTGAATCAACAATGCCTTTGATCTCACTGTTTCCTAGTTTCATCTTGGTCTGGCCTTCAAACTGAGGGTTTGCCATCCTGATTGAGATGATGGCAGTTAGACCTTCTCTGACATCGTCACCTTTGAGGGAGAGGTTCTGGTCCTTGATTGCCTTATTCTCCTTGCCCATTTTATTAATGGCCTTCGTGAGAGCAGATCGAAAACCCTCAAGGTGTGTCCCGCCTTCCTTGGTATTGACACTATTTACGTACGTGTATACTTTTTCTGAATATGCTGCTCCGTATTGGAATGCAATGTCAACCTCAACCTTGGCTTCTTCATCTTTTCTGCCAAAATAGATGACCGATTCATGGATTGGCTGAACTTCATGGTTAAGATATCTGACATATTCTGATATCCCACCCTCATAGGAGAAGACTTCACTACATTCCTCAAGATCCTCACACCGCTCATCAGTAATACTGATGGTGATACCAGAATTCAAAAATGCAAGTTCCCGCATCCGGTGAGCAAGGATATCATAATCAAACTCGACTGTTTCAAATATTTTTGCATCCGGTTTGAACCTGACACAGGTGCCTGTGACCTTATCCAGATATTTTTCCAGGAATTCTTCCTTAGTTTCCGGACAATTTTCTGGGAGATTATGATACCGTCTGATATACCGGTCTTTTATCTCCTCAAAACTCTCTTCTTCTTTTTCAAGATCAGTTTGTGGTGCACCTCTTGAAAAAAGCATCAGGTATTTGTACCCGTTTTTCCAAACTGTAGCATTTAACTCAACTGACAGAGCATTGACAACAGATACACCTACCCCATGCAGACCCCCAGACACCTGGTATGTATTCTTGTCAAATTTTCCACCAGCATGAAGGACCGTGAGTACTGTTTCAAGAGCACTTTTGTTATCATTGTCCTTCATTGGATCTACCGGGATCCCACGTCCGTTATCCTCAACGCTTACACTACCATCAGGATGGATAACGACCTGGACATGGGTACAGTATCCTGCAAGAGCTTCATCAATGGCATTGTCAACCACCTCATACACCAAGTGATGAAGACCCCGGGTATCGGTCGAACCGATATACATTGCCGGTCGTTCCCGGACCGGTTCAAGACCACGCAGGATTTTGATATTCTCAGAATTGTATGTATTGGACAGACGAAAACCTCCCAAAAAATATGTGATGCGAAAATGTGTCCTATACTATAGGTGTTTGAAAGACTAAAACATGGTGTTTTAAGTACGGGTAAAAAAAGAAGATAAATCAGGCATCAGGACTGTTCTTTTCAGAATCACGAACAGATTTCAGGTAAAACAAGCCTACAACGCCAAAAGTAATCACCGGTGAGACAAACTCGGGAATGTGAAATCCAAAACTGTCTATAAGCATAATGATACCTAGACAGAGAATGGAATACATTGCTCCATTTTTCAAAAACCGGTATTTTTTTATCCTATCGATATTGCCAACGGTAATCTGTCTGACTGCAATTGCACCGAGCGCATTTCCTACCAGAATCAATGGGACAGACATGGTAAAGGCGAATGCCCCAAGCACTCCATCAATGGAGAAGGTAGCATCGATAACTTCAAGATAGAGGATCTTGCTGATATCAGAGAGATCCCCTCCCATGAGTTTTTGTTCCTGCAACTCTGCATTCTGACGGAAACCATGAACGATAAAAAACGCCGTTGATCCAACAACAGCACCAAAAGCCATCATTGGATTTCTCTCAATTGCAAACCAGACAATAGCCATCAACAGGATTGATACCACTGCGTAAAACCATACTCCTTTAGAAAAAAAGTACCGTTCTCCACGCAGGCCGAAGTTTTTCTCCTCGAGAAAAAGCCAGTGAAAGAAGAGAAATATGAGAAATGTTCCTCCTCCAATCAGCAGGATAGGGGATGATGTCTCAATTGCTTCTTTGACATCCGGATTATCACTAAACATCGCGGTAAAGGCTTCCCAGGGTGTGAGATCCGGAGTGGAAAGCCAGACCAGTAAAAGAGGTAATAGTCCCCGCACAAGAAAGACTGCAAATAAAATCCCCCAGAGAAGAAACCATCTTCGGTATTTTGGGTGCATTGTTCCGAGGACTTCTGCATTAATTATTGCATTATCAATACTGCAGATTATCTCGAACATACAAAGACCCATGATGGTCAGGATGATCGTGAAGAGTTCCACATTTCAAGGTTTGATGCGAAAAGGATATCAATCCCATGTATGATCTACCAAAATAGGGTCATTTTTCATCTCATTCTATGAGAGATGAAGGGACATGAGGGGGAATGATGCAGGATAAACTCTCCCAGATCCAGATCACTTTTTTATACTCAGTTCTCCTATCCGATGTTATGAAGGATCAGGGATTGCTAATTGCAATATTCCTCATGATAATCTGTATTCTTTCATCCGGATGTATAAACCAGGATCTTGGATCGCTCTCAGATAACGGGCCGATACAACCTGTACCCACAACATCTTCACCTGTAACAGAAAAACCAGTCATGACGAAAAACCTGGGTGAACCTGTTCAAGAACGTGTTATGACACCTGATACACCTGGTTCAATGCAATTAAAAGCATTCATCGAAAAAACATTCCCTGAACTGACAAAGGCCTATATGGATATCAGGGCATCAGATCGTGCTCTGGATGCAGCAGGAATACAAAATAAAGCTCTGGCTCTTGAAACGCTAGTCCAGGAGCTAACCAACGAATATCATCTTGACCGCTCACTCCCTGAGAAAAATGTTTTCCCAGGGCTCACTTCAAAAGAAGAAGTAATTTTTAATAAATATCTCGGATTTATCCGTTCTATGGGATCATATGCTTCAAGTCTGAAACAGGCCGTGTATTGGAAAAATGCCGGATCAGATCCAGTATCACTGGGAAATTATCGAAGAAACCAGGATCTTACAGATCAGTATGGGAAAAAGGTAATAACCGACCTAAAAACCCTTGATGGATATTGTACCGAATGGGGATTTCCATATCTGGACAAAAAATATGTTCGTGAATATTCCTTTACGTCCTAATCAATAACCCTTTTATCCGAAAATTGTCAGTGTTCCTGTATTTCCATCTACTTCTGCTTCCTTTCCCGTCGGAAGATCAATCAGAGGAGTTCCTATCCGATCTATCATGGGGATCTTTCCCATAATTGCCCCGACTGCAATTATCGTCTCCGCTTCCTTGTTAATAATCGCAGCAGGAGCATGACCATTGCGCGAGAGAGCATAGAGGATGTAGCTTCCCACAGTTGAACCTTTCCCATACTCAAACGCCAGAACAGAACCGGTTATGTCAGTTCCTTTTAGAGGATGGCCTGGTTCGATTACTATTCCGGTTTCCGGATCTACGCCGGATAGAAATGAGATTGGATCAGGACCTATGAGCAATGGCCCTTTTCCAATACCACGCGATATACCGCGTCCATGGATTATCATGCACACTCACGTATAAGTAGGACCACTTGATAATTATGTACTATGGAACAGCCTCTTGCACGTATCTCCTGTGAAAATGAGATTCATTATCAGATCCGGATCCAGGAGCTGGAGGCCCAGAATCTTGAGTTGTCTATCCGTTCAGAGGAATTAATCAAGGAAAATTCCGTTCTGAAACGTGAAAATTCACAGCTCAAACGAATGCCCCTCTTTGTAGCACTGGTTGTGGATGTTTTTGAAAATGGTGAGATCTATCTGCGTCAGATGGGTAATAATCAGGAATATGTTACCCTTGTTGCAGATGAGCTGCGCCCCTACATCTATCCGGGATGTAAAGTTGCCGTGAATAACGCTTTGTCAGTTGTCAAAGTTCTTGAAGAGACGTATGACTCACGAGTCAGAGTAATGGAGCTTGATGAGTCACCTGATGTCACCTTTGAGTATGTTGGTGGGCTCTTACGTGAGATTGAAGAGATCAGGGAAGCAGTAGAATACCCCCTGACCATGCCTGAGGTCTTTGAGCGGATAGGAGTTGAGCCACCGAAAGGAATTCTTCTGTACGGACCTCCGGGAACAGGAAAAACACTTCTGGCAAAAGCGGTAGCTCATAATGCAAAAGCAACGTTTATCCGTATGAGCGGGAGTGAACTGGTTCATAAATATATTGGAGAAGGAGCCCAGATGGTCCGTGAACTCTTCTCACTTGCACGTGATCGGGCACCATCTATTGTATTTATTGACGAAATTGACGCCATCGGGACTACCAGAACCAATGACGGAACCAGTGGCAGTGCTGAAGTCCAAAGAACGCTTATGCAGTTATTAGCCGAGATGGATGGATTCGACAACCGAGGAGATGTCAGAATCATGGCAGCAACCAACCGGGTTGATATGCTGGATGCAGCACTTCTCCGGCCGGGACGATTTGACCGGATTATTGAGATACCGGTACCCGACATCATTGCACGGGAAGAAATCATCAAAATCCACGCCCGGAAAATGACACTTTCTCCGGACATAAATCTGGCAGAGATATCACTCTTAACCGAGGGCCTTACCGGAGCACAAATCCAGGCAGTATGCCGGGAAGCAGGTATGTTTGCGGTACGAAAAAGTGCTTTTGAAGTGACAAATCAGGATTTGCTTGATGCCATCAGTAAAGTTAGTGGCGAAGAGCATGATATTGAAGAGCGGATGTTCCGCTAACCTTTTTTTATGAATCTGCTGATATTCAGCAGACCAGGAATTCGGATCTACCAGGAGTTGCGAAGATCCGAGACAGCCTGGCATGCACTCAGGTTTTATAATCCGCTCGAAATACCGGTAGGTATATTCATTCAGGTAAGTTCACTGTCAGCAGCACTCTCCCTTGCATCTGATTTAAAATATTTTATCAGGAAATATGGAGCAGAACACTTGTTTGAGATATCAAAAGGACTATATTGCACTGCTGCATTTGCGACAGGACGATATACCACCCGTGAAAAAATTCCTGAACCCTGGCCATGGAAATTGTGGTACTGGATTGTTGGAGATGGAACAATTCTAAAAACCCAAACCCCTCCAGGGAGTATCTCTCAGGTGAAAACGACGCAAGGAGGATACCTTTTTGAAGTAATATGCACCGAAGAGGAATTTTCGGTTCACCAATTTGTCCATCCTGATAAAGAACAGTAAAAAAAGAAAAGATCAGGCAAACATAACACCGGCAGTAGTAAGCCGGTGATCTTTCTCTAAGTCATACCTGAATTTATTCAGAGCAGTCAGGAAATCCTCGTGAGAAACCTGGGGATGCTCTTTTCGGATTGCGAACATCCCGGCCTCCATGCAGATTGCATTCAGTTCTGCTCCATTCCTTCCTTCGGTGAGCTGGGCAATCTCCATAAGATCCACATCATCAGCAAGATTCATGCACCTGGTATGGACTTTCAGAATAGAATGTCTACCCCCTGTATCAGGAAGTGGGATCTCAATAATCCGGTCAAATCGTCCCGGCCGCAGGAGTGCTGCATCAAGAATATCAATCCGGTTTGTTGCACCGATTATTTTCACATCCCCACGAGGCTCAAAACCATCCATTGCCGCGAGAAGCTGCATGAGAGTCCGCTGAACCTCACGATCTCCTGAAGTCATTGCTTCTGTGCGTGATGCTCCGATTGCATCGATCTCGTCAATAAATACTATGGATGGAGCCTTTTCTTTTGCCAGGTCAAATAGTTCTCTGACAAGACGTGCTCCTTCTCCAATATATTTCTGGACAAGTTCAGAACCGACGGTATGCAGGAAGATTGCATGTGTTTCATGCGCTACTGCCTTCGCGAGAAGGGTTTTCCCCGTTCCCGGAGGCCCATAGAGCAGGACACCTTTTGGCGGATTGATCCCGATCTTCTCAAAGAGATCCGGTCTGGTCATCGGCAGTTCTACCGATTCACGAATCTCCATGATTTGTTTTTCAAGGCCACCAATATCTTCATACGTCTCGGTTGGAGCATCGACAAGTTCCATGCCATATACCTGTGAATCATAGGTGCCTGGAAGAACTTCGACAATCGCAAGGGACTGCTGATTCAGCGTGCACCTGACACCTGCTTTTATGGTATCCGGGTTTACTGCCTGGGAAACCCTGACAAGAAACCTGGGCCCCGCACTAGAGCGTACTACGACGCGACCGGAATCGATGATATCAGTCACGGTGCCGACAATAAGCGGGGGGGTTTTCAGGTGTTCAATCTCGCTTTTGAGCTTGCGAACCTCCCGCTCATATCGAATCTTCTGGGTCTCGACATACCGCTTATCAGACTCCAGTTGCCGGATCTGCTCCTTCAATTCCTGGTTTTGCGATTCCATTCCTGCAACCCGGTCTACAAGGTACCGGTATAACTCCTCTGGAGTCTTCATGTCATCCGGGTGACGGGCTGCTTCTGCCATCTGATCAATCAGGTATATAGGGGTAAGTGACTATATGATGTTTGCGAAAATGCAGTGTGAAATGTGCGGCGCAGAAGCCAAAGGCCCTCTGAAAAGGATCAAGATCGAAGGGGCCGAGCTCTCGGTGTGTAATGCCTGTGCAAAATATGGTACTGAAGTACAGGGAGCTCCCCGAACATCTGCAGCACAGTCTGTGAGACCATCCGGGTATGCAGGTGCCAGCAAACCTCCTGCTCAACGGTCCAGAGATCTGTTTGATCGGATGGGTGGTGATCTTGTTGAAGATTACCCTGACCGGATACGGGATGCACGGATGAAGCTGGGGATGACCCAGAAAGATCTTGCCCTTGCAATGATGGAGCGAGAACTCCTGGTAAAGAAAATTGAAAAAGGCGAACTGATTCCTGAAGATGAAGTTCGAAAGAAATTAGAGAAAACACTCAATATCAGTCTTCTCGATGAGGGTTCATCAGAACCAACCGATCTTCACCATGCACGGATGACCACCACAATGGGGGATGTCATCCAGATTAAGAAGGCGAAGAAGTAATTTCTCTATTTTTCTATGCGTGATCCTGAATCATGTCAATGTCTTCCATACCATGTCATGTCATATCATGGCACGACACCGATACATTTATATTCGGTCCGATTGACCCCTGATCATGACACACTGTGCGGAGGGCGTGAAGACTGTAATACACAGTAACTCAGCCATAGCCAGTCCGTCATTCATTTTGAACACGAGTTCATTTGATTATCGCTTTTATACGTTCTTTTTTCGTTTTTATTCATTTTTCTGGTACTGAGTGATCACTCGTACCGGAATTGGAGTGATCTATTATGAGAGGGAAAGATATCAGACTTGAAAGAATCATGAACCGCAACACAAGAAAGACAATCATAGTTCCGATGGACCATGGTGTAACCCTTGGACCAATACAAGGACTTGTTGATCTTCCTGATGCGGTAAACTCGGTTGCGGAAGGTGGAGCAAATGCAGTACTTGGTCATGTAGGGTTAGCCCTACATGGTCACCGGCAGCGTGGTCATGATGTCGGACTTATTTTGCATCTGTCAGCATCAACAGCAATCGGACCAGATCCAAATGAAAAAGTTCTCGTCAATTCTGTAACGAATGCTCTGAAAATGGGTGCAGATGCAGTTTCTATGCATGTAAATATCGGAGCGGATTCAGAAGCCAAGATGCTCACTGACCTTGGGAAAGTTGCAATTGAATGTATGGAATGGGGAGTTCCACTCCTGGCAATGATGTACCCCCGTGGCCGGAATATCAAGGATGAACATGCTGTCGAACACGTGTGTCTGGCTGCGAGAGTTGCAGCAGAACTTGGAGCAGATCTAGTCAAAACTAACTACACCGGAGATCCTGATTCATTCCGGGAAGTCACTAGGGGATGCCCGGTCCCGGTTGTCGTAGCAGGTGGATCAAAAACTGATGATCTCACGACACTCGAACTTATCGAAGGATCAATGGAAGGTGGTGCTGCCGGACTCTCAATTGGACGAAATGCTTTTCAACATGCAAATCCAGCGGCTTTTGTACGGGCATGTGCAAAGATCGTACATGATGGGTTGAGTGCCTCTGAAGTGAATGAGATGTTGAAAGGTGGTATGATATGATTGGAAAACAGATCCGACTGGAACGGATAATGGACCGGAACACAGGAAAAGCGGTCATAATCCCTATGGATCATGGAATGACACTCGGGCAGATAGATGGTCTTTTAAATATGACCGAAACTGTTGCAGAGGTGTCTGATGGAGGAGCAAATGCAATTATCCTTCATAAAGGACTTGTCCGTCCTGGACACCGGAGAAAAGGGAGGGATATCGGGCTCATCATCCATCTTTCAGCCGGGACCAGTATGAACCCGGATCCAAATGACAAAGTCCTCATCTGTACTGTTGAAGAGGCAGTATCCCTGGGAGCAGATGCAGTCTCCATTCATATCAACCTGGGTGCACCTCAGGAGTCAAAGATGATGGAATCTGCCGGACAAGTGGTCCGGGATTGCAACCGGTGGGGGATTCCTCTTCTCGCAATGATATACCCCCGGGGAGAAGGGATTGATCCGACAGATCCGAGGCATGTCGGCCACGCGGTTCGTGTTGCAGAAGAACTGGGTGCTGATCTTGTCAAGACGAACTACACCGGAGACCCCCAGACATTTGCAAAGATAGTAAAGGCATCCTCCATACCGGTTCTGATCGCCGGTGGTGAGAAAGGAGAGGATATTGACACCTACAAAACAATCTACGATGCCGTTCACTTTGCAAAGTGTGCCGGTGTCTGCATGGGAAGAAATGCTTTCCAGCGGGATAATGTAGCAAAATTTGTATCCAATGTTTCAAAGGTTGTTCATGAAGGAACCAAACCGGAAAATGTCTGAGGAATTATGAAACAGGTATTTGTTGACCTCAGGCCATGGAACAAGGATCTTGCAATAGCAGCACTTGAATCAGGTGCTGACGGGGTAGTTGCTGATTCTGCCGGACCGGTCAGGGAGCTTGGGCGTATACCAGTCATTGCCCCTGATGGGGATCTTATCCCGGAACAGGATATCAGGGAGATAATAATAGAGAATACAGAAGATCAGGCTGTTGCGATGGAGGCTGCAAAGATATGTCGTATCATCGTTCATACACCAGACTGGACCATCATTCCCCTTGAAAATCTGGTTGCCTGTGGTGACAATGTCATTGCAGTTGTCACGAATCTGAAAGAAGCAGAACAGGCACTTACCGTGCTTGAGAAAGGTGTCGCCGGTGTCCTGGTTAAAACTGATGATCCAGACATTGTCAGATCTGTCTCCCGAATGGTCCAGTCAGGAACCTGTGGTCAGCAACTTAATAGACTCACCATTACTGCAGTACAGCCAGCGGGAATGGGTGAACGGGTCTGTGTTGACACATGTTCACTTATGGTTGACGGAGAGGGTATGCTGGTTGGGAATACTTCATCCGGATTTTTTCTGGTTCATGCAGAAACTCTTGTTAATCCATATGTTGCACCCCGGCCATTTCGGGTGAATGCTGGTGGTGTGCATGCGTACCTGCAAGTTCCGGGCGGAAAGACTGCATACCTTGCCGACCTGAAAGCAGGCGATCGGGTGATGGTTATTCATGGAAACGGATCCTGCCGGGAGGCCACAGTCGGGCGTGTAAAAATTGAACGAAGACCACTCTTTTTAGTGGAAGCAGAAAGCGAAGGACAAAAACTCTCCGTGATTTTACAGAATGCAGAAACAATCCGACTTGTAAAACCAGATTATTCAGCAGTATCGGTCACCTCACTCAACCCCGGAGATGTCATTTTAGGAAAAGTTGAGAGTGGAGGCCGCCATTTCGGCATGGCAATTGATGAGACCATTATTGAGAAATAACATGAAAATAGGCATCATTGGCGGGACAGGAGGCATGGGAAACCTGTTTTCACAGGTCTTTGAAAAAGCCGGTCATGAAGTACTTATTGCTGGCAGAAAAACAGAAATCACAAAAGAAGATATTGCCCGTCTTGCAGATGTCGTATTTGTGTCAGTCCCAATTCGGGACACCATACCAGTCATCAATGATATTTCACCCCTCCTTCGGGAAGATCAGATACTGGCCGATCTGACCTCGATAAAAGTCGGACCGGTTCATGCAATGCTCTCCTCCCATGCACAGGTTATTGGATTTCATCCCATGTTTGGGCCAACGGTTGGTACAATCCAGGGACAGACCATTGTTGCTACTCCGGCACGGTGTGTTGAAGAAAATATCCGATTCTTTGAAGATATCTTCACATTCCAGGGTGCCAGAGTAACCAGGACCACACCAGAGGAACATGATCGGATGATGGCAGTTATCCAGGGACTTACCCACTTTAAAGCCATTCTCCTCGCAGGAACAATGCGAAGACTCGGGATATCCCCTGCAGACACGGAATTGTATATGAGCCCGGTATACCGGATTGAGACAGGAATTGCCGGAAGACTGCTTTCACAAAACCCCGATCTGTATGCAGATATTCTTTGTCTGAATCCCAGTGTACCATCAGTTCTGGAAACATGTGAAGATGCAGCAAAAGAAATTCTCGAAATGATCACTCGTGGTGATAGGAATGGGTTTACAGCCGAGTTTCTTGCATCACGGGAATGGTTTGGTCCCTTCTGTGATCAAGCACAAAAAGAAACCGATCATCTTATCCATGCTATGGTGAACCAATGACTCTTATTACACTTGGGCCTGAAGGAACATTTTCTCATGACCTCGCCCGCACAATGGACAGTTCTATAATTCTTGTTTCATCAATAGGCCGGGTATTTTCTGAAGTTGAAAAGACCGGTATTCCAGGACTTGTTCCAATTGAAAACAGTGAAGCAGGTGGTGTCATTGCAACAATGGATGGTCTGATGCTCCATGATGTTTTTATTACCTCCGAACACTACCTGCACATCCATCACAGTTATGCATCAAATGCTCCAAAAGAAAGCATTGAAGTGATTTTTGCCCATCCCCAAAGTCATGAACAATGTAGTAAATTCATAGATATTCTTGGTATTCCGGTCATCCATACTGAAAGCAATGCCGCTAGTGCGAGTGCTCAAAAGCAGCGAGCCGGTTCTGCAGCGATCATCTCAAGTACTCTGGCACAACAATCAGAAATCCCAATCCTTGCAGATAATATTGAAAATAATCCGGATAATATCACCCGGTTTATAGTTATTTCAAAAACTCCAGGAACTGGTGTAAATCCTAAAAAGTGTAGCATAATCATAGATCCCGGAGAAAACCGGGCAGGACTGCTTTATGATTTGCTAAGTCCCTTTAAAGATATTGGGGTCAACCTGACCCGGATTGAATCACGTCCCTCAAAACGTTGCATGGGAAATTATGTTTTCTTCATAGATCTGGAATGTGAAGGAGATTGGAAACGTGCAATTGAGAAGATTTCTACCATTACAAAAGTAAAGCATCTTGGATGCTATCATGTTATCGGAGATGATCCATGCAGATAACAATCGGTGCATGCGGACCGGTTCATTTATCCTGCATTGCCCCTCCCTCAAAAAGTTTCACTCACCGGGCATTGATAATCGCAGCCTTAGCTAACGGAGAGTCGGAAATAATCGGGCAACTGGATGCTGATGATACCAGAATGACTGCACGGGCTCTCATGCAGTTAGGAATACGTCTGGAGTGGGGGAAAGAGAGCATTAAGGTGCAGGGGAAAGGGGGTGTTCTTACTTCACCTGCAGAAGAGATAAACATTCAGGATTCCGGAACCTCTATGCGACTTTTGACTGCAGTATCCCTTCTTGCTGATGGACCGGTTACCCTTACCGGAAGTGCACGGATGCAGGAACGGCCACTCGGTCCTCTCATTGACACGCTGAACACAGCCGGAGCCAAAATTTCCTCCCTAAACCATCCAGGTTGTCCCCCGATCAGGATAGAGGGTTCAATCCCCGGAGGGGATATCTCAATTGATGGCAGCATATCAAGCCAATTTATCTCATCACTCCTGATTGCAGCCCCATATGCAAACCAGGAGACTCGAATACATCTTATTGGAGAACCGGTTTCTCTTCCGTACATTCTGATGACGATTGATAGTATGCATGCATTTGGTGCAAAAGTGATCGTTGATGACAATCCATCAGGGGAGACGGTGTTTATTATATCACCTAACTACCAGTACAAACCACGAACGTACCAAATCGAGGGAGATTTTTCTTCTGCATCATACTGGTTTGCGCTTGCCGCTCTATGCGGAGGAACCGCAACCGTTTCCGACCTGAATCCATTCTCCACTCAGGGTGACCGAAGGCTTGTGGACATTCTTGAAAAGATGGGGTGTACATTTTCAAAAGAGAAAACCTCCATCACAATCACCCGGGATATGGATACACCTCTAACCGGAATTGAGGTAAATATGGCGGACTGCCCGGATATTGTGCAGACAGTCTGCATGGTTGCTGCAACTGCTATCACAACGACTTGCATTACCGGTGTTCATCATCTCCGGATAAAAGAAAGTGACCGGATTGCAGCGATTGCAAACGGGCTTCGCTCTCTTGGAGGAATTGTTGAGACTGATGAAGATGCTATCACCATTCATCCTGCACCCCTTCATGGAGGAGTAATACACCCTCACAATGATCACAGGACTGCAATGAGCTTTGCAATACTGGGATGTTTTATCGGTGGTGTCACAATCCTTGATGCCGGATGCGTGACAAAATCATATCCAGGATTTTGGGAGGAGTTACGACGAATATGGCAAAACGCCGTATTGTGCTAATCGGATACCGGGGAACAGGAAAAAGCAGTATTGGAAAAGCTCTTGCTCTCCAAACCGGACAAAACCACCTTGATACAGATCAGTTGATCGTTGATGCAACCGGTAAAACAATACCGGAAATTTTTAATTCAGAAGGAGAAGCAGGATTTCGTGAGATAGAACAACATGTCATAGCACGAATCCCATCCGGAGCCGGGATTATCAGTACCGGAGGAGGAGCTGTTATTCGTCCTGCTAACGTGCAGATGCTCCGAATGAACAGTGTGATTGTCCTTCTGACTTCAAAGCCAGAGATTATTTACAAGCGAATTCATAAAACTGACAGGCCATCACTTACCGGACTTCCTCCCAAGGAAGAGATAGAAAATGTCCTGGAAGAGCGGATGCCTGCTTACCGTAGTGCTGCAGATTTTGTGCTGGATACGAGTACGACAACAGCCCGGGAAGCTGCTACTCAGATACTTGAGTTGATACAAAGCGGGATATGTAATCCTGAAAAGCGGATGAAATTAATCTCATCAGTAATACAAACCTCAATTCCATCAGGAGAAAAGATTCATCTGAAAAAAAACGCAGGGTGTACAGATATCTTTCTGTATGGTATCCTTGGATATCCCTGCATGCATAGTAAGAGTCCTGCTATCTATAATCACCTGTTTGCAGATTATGGAATTCCTGCCCACTATACCTGGTTTGAACAAAAGGAGCCGGGAGAATTTTTACAATCTCTTCCAGAAACTGGTGTCCGGGGCCTTTCAGTTACGATTCCTCATAAAGTCACAATTATGCCTCATCTTGATGAAGTGAAACATGATGCAGAATCCATCGGTGCTGTAAATACGGTCCTTATTCTGAATGATGAAAAATTTGGATACAATACTGACTGGAAAGGGATTTATCGTCCACTTGAAGGTGTTACTGGTGAAAAGGCCGTTATTTTGGGAGCAGGTGGAGCAGCTGCAGCAGCAGTGTATGCTGTTTCCATGCGAGGATATACCCCCGTCATCTTAAACCGTTCACCTGAGCGTGCAATACACCTAGCACGAAAAACCGGAGCAGAGACAGGAAATCTGGAGGATATCGGAAAATTTTCTCCAGACCTCATTATTAACACCACTCCTGTCGGTATGGGGAAAGATCCGAATATTCCAATTCCTCCACAGGCATTAAAACCAGAGATGAAAGTTTTTGATCTGGTATACACACCAAAAGATACACCCCTGCTTCAGGCAGCCCTCGCAGCCGGATGTTCAGTAATCCCCGGTACGGAGATGTTCATTCATCAGCTTGCTGAACAATTCAGAATCCTTACAGGAATTGAAGCACCAGTGTCACGAATCAGGGAGATGCTTGGGTGAATACGTTTGGATCCAATTTCAAGGTTACCACCTTTGGTGAAAGTCATGGAGCAGCCATTGGAGTAGTAATCGATGGTTGCCCTCCTGGATTTTCAATTTCTGAAACTGACATTCAGATCTTTCTGGATAAGCGTCGGCCGGGTCAGAGTGATCTGGTCACTCCCAGAAAGGAGGCTGATGCTGTTCAGATACTCTCCGGCGTATTTGAAGGAAAAACACTAGGCACACCAATCTGTCTTCTCATTCATAATACCTCGATGAAATCTTCTGATTATAATGAACTCAAAGAGATATTCAGGCCAGGCCATGCTGACCGCGTATATCTTCAAAAATATGGCATACGGGATCATCGGGGAGGAGGACGAAGTTCAGGTCGGGAGACTGCAGCCCGTGTCGCTGCCGGTGCAGTTGCACGCCTCTATCTTCAAAAAAAGGGCATATTAATCTCTGGATCACTCATTGAAGTGCACGGAGAAACGAATCCGGATGCAATTGAAAAAGCCATCTGTGATGCCCGGGATACTGGAGAATCAGTCGGAGGCATAGTACAACTTCAGGTATCCGGATGCCCAGCAGGCCTTGGTGATCCTGTATTTGGAAAACTCGATGCACGAATCGCGTATGCAATGATGGGTATTGGTGGTGTGAAAGCTGTCGAGATCGGATCAGGCGTCCAAGCTTCAAAGATGATCGGATCAGAACATAATGATCAGATGACACCAGAGGGGTATTGCTCAAATCATGCAGGAGGCATCCTGGGTGGTATATCCACTGGACAGGAAATCCAGGTAAGGCTGAGTGTAAAGCCAACCCCGTCAGTTCGAACCCTTCAGCGTACTATTGGAACAGACGGATATGAAAAAACCCTATCAGTTCATGGAAGGCATGATCCCTGTATTGCAGTCAGAATTGTGCCGGTAGCAGAAGCAATGATGGCTCTTGTTCTCATGGACGTTCTTCTTGAACAAAGAAAAATTGATCCTGACAAAAAACCAGGGTTCTGAATGGCATGAATCCGCATATCCCACATCTCCTTGCTCCTGCAGGATCACCTGATGCTTTAAAAGCAGCCTGTGCAGCCGGGGCTGATGCTGTGTATCTTGGAGGCAGGCAATTTGGAGCACGTCAATTTGCAGCTAATTTTTCAGATGATGAACTTGAAGAAGCAATTAGGTATGCCCATCTTCGAGGAATTCAGGTCTTTGTTACAGTTAATACACTCATTACAGAATGGGAAATTCCACATGTTCTTAAATATCTCGTTTTTCTATATCGCATAGGTGTCGATGCTGTCCTTGTGCAGGATATCGGATTATTGTCTCTTGCACACCGTCTAATCCCGGGACTTCACCTTCATGCCTCTACCCAGATGGGCGTTCACAATGTTCCCGGAGCTCTCTTTGCTGCAAAAAACGGTTGTAAGAGAATTGTTCTCGCACGTGAGTTATCAGGCGAAGAGATCAAAACGATATCAGATGCTTGCTCCGGAAGAGATGTGGATCTTGAGATTTTTGCTCATGGTGCACTGTGTTATGGATATTCGGGCAGGTGTCTTTTTTCTTCTCTGCTTGGAGGAAGAAGTGGAAACAGAGGAATGTGTGCTCAACCATGCAGAAAGCATTACCAATTTCTGATCGGAAAACCGGATAAATGGGGAAGGATAGATGAAGCAGATCCTTTTCAGAATTCCAGGTACCTTCTTTCTACAAAAGATCTCGCCCTGTATCCAGTTTTGGATAATATTGTCAACCTTCCCGTAGCAGCTTTAAAAATTGAAGGGAGGATGCGATCACCAGAATATGTGGGAACAGTAACATCCACTTACCGAAAAGCCCTTGATGCAATTCAGAATGGTACATTTGTCCCCCAACCAGAAGATTTCGCAGATCTGTCCATCGCCTTTTCACGAGGGTTTACTTCCGGATATGTCAGCGGTTCAACAAGTTCTGAGGTAATGGGACGTGATTACCCAGGAAACCGTGGATATTTCATTGGTACTGTATTATCATATAGGAAAGGAAAGGTTCAGGTCCATTTAAATTCTGAATTAATTCCCCGTACTGGAGATGGTCTGGTCATCAGGGAGGGAGAGAGGGAAGAAGGTCTGGTTCTGCGTGAAGATCCGGATATAAATGGAACCGTCGTTGAACTTCCTTCTCCTTTCAAAGCGTACAAAGGCGCTCAAGTATTCATTACCAATCGGAAAGAACTTGAAAAAAGGATTGTCAACCTCCTTTCTCATCCGGATGAACGATTTTCCGGATCATTTCCCATTTCTTGTTCAATTGTTTTTTCACCAGAGGGACAGGTATTTGGGACAGGGGAGGTCAGAGATCATGCATCACACACACACCAGTTTACTTTTACCAGTGTTGAACAGGTAGAAGTTGCAAAAACACGATCTCTCACGCAGGATCAAATACGAGAGCAACTTAATAGAACCGGAGGGACGCTCTTTTCATTCAGGGGAATTTCTATATCCGGTGAAGAGGGGTGGTTTGCTCCAGTCAGGGTATTAAATGCACTCAGACGAGAAATTCTCAATGCCGCACAAGAGGCAATTCTCCAATCCCTGATTCCACATCCTGATACCATTTCATTGGCACAGAAAAGCATTCAGGACTATCTTGGTACTATACGTACGAGTTTTCCAAAACAAGTCACAGATTCATGGTTGATAGTGATTGTTTCATCAAAATCTGAAGCTGTTGCTGCTCTTCAAGCAGGAGCAGATCAGGTTTACCTACTCTGGAATCCACTGTTAGAAAACATTGATGGGTTATCTGAAAAATCAGACAGTTGGGGGATTATGGTTCCCGGAGTCATCAGACAGAATGAATTAGAAGCTTTCGTCCATTTCATTACAATTAACCAATATTCCATAACTCACCGGTTTTTAGTAGATTCAGTAGGAATAGGAGAGTACTTATCTGAAAGATTTCCGGGTTCTTTAATATCGTCGTATTATGGACTTCCAATTGCTAATAGTGCAGCACGGTATTCATGTAAGGAATTTGAGTTTTGTACACTTTCACCTGAATTATCCGAGCAGGAGATTCGTGATGTACTGGCACAACAGAATCAATCTTCTCCAGATGTGGCAATATGTTGTCAGGGTCTGATTGAGGCGATAGTTTCAGAAGACCACTTATGTGCATGTACAACTGTCAATAAAGACCGGAGTTTGGTAATTCGGGATGAAAAAAATTATACATTTCCTGTTATCTGTGAACATTCCGGAAGAACCCATATCATGAATTCATCCGAACATTCTCTGATTGACGAGGTCACTACCCTTCAGAATCTTGGTATCAGACGATATATCCTTGATGCCAGAAATCGTGGAGATCATTATGCTGAAAACATGACACGACTTTGGAAAAAAGTTCTCCAATCAAATCTTCATGTTAAAGAAAAAGCGCAAATTCGAGAACAAATTGTACGGATGAGTTATGGTGGTATTACCAGATCCGGGTACCGGAGAGGGTTAAGCGGGATGAAAACCTATAATGGATGAATATCCCATTTAATAGGGAACCAAGTTAATTCCTCCGGAATGAAAGAACGGACCAAGAGACTATCTCTCGCACCGCTTCTGATAAGTAATACAAAAACCAACTATAGGCCTATGAAACCGACCACTCTTAAAACCCCACTGGTTCTGGTCAACCTTAAATGTTATACCGAATCAATAGGTAACGGAGCTCACCGGATTGCCAGAGCAGCCAGGGAAGTATCTGACGAGTCCGGTATTACGATCGCTCTTGCTCCGCTGTATATGGATATTCATCCTATTATCCACCATTATGATATTCCTGTCTTCGCCCAGCATGTAGACCCAGTGGAACCCGGGGCCCATACCGGACGGATGCCCCTCCCTGCAATAAAATCTGCCGGAGCCATCGGTTCATTAGTTAACCACTCTGAATACCGGCTTTCTGTTGCTGACATCGAAAAGAATGTCACGGCTCTACGCCAAGCACAAATGCTCTCCTGTGTCTGTTCAAACAATGTTGCAACCACGAAAGCGCTTGCTGCTCTGGGTCCGGATTATGTAGCAATAGAACCCCCGGAATTAATCGGAGGAAAAATATCTGTGTCTGAAGCAAACCCAGAGATTATCACAGGTTCTGTAGATGCAGTCAGAACTATCAATTCATCAGTAAAAGTATTGACCGGAGCAGGTATTCATTCAGGAACATGTGTGAAAACTGCAGTCGAACTGGGCACAGAGGGTGTTTTGCTCGCATCAAGTGTGGTCAAGGCAGAAGATCCAGCTGCAATTCTCCGTGACCTTGTCTCTCTCCTGTGATTACCAGGAGAGATGAGGATCAAGAGTAATCAACACTTCCGCAGGGCCACCATTTTCCGGAACAAGTAACCGGACCATACAATATAGTTCTCCGGAGGAACTGACACCCTCATTTGAAATAATCCGTGATATTCCCCTCCCGGTATTCACAACCTCACGGATCATATCACACATCTCTAGTTTACATAGGACCGGATGAACATTCAGATGCATATTCAAAAACCCTTCTTTTGGAATGTCAAGGAGTTCTTGTGCACAAGGATTTATTTCTCTGATTATCCCTTCTTTATCTACCAGGATAACACCGATATTAATGGCTTCAATAATATTTTCATATCGATGTTGGGATCGTCTGAGAGCTTTTTCTATCTGACAATAACTGGTGATATCCCGCCCCAATGTAACTGAACCAATCTGTGAGCCTTCATTATTCACAAATGGAACAGTAATAATATCAAATTCAGTCAGTCCGGTCCGGGTGCGTACTGATATTCGCTCCTTAAGATCGCAAAAACTTGCATCTGCATCATTATCTTCACGCGGGTGATATATGACACCACAGGGAAAATCTTCCTCTTTTTTTCCCACCGGTTCAGTTGTGTCCCTTGCATCAAGAAAATCTGATCCTGCCTTATTTACAAAAATAAATGAGCCTTCATTATCTTTAGCCCATAAAACATCAGGAACCGTGTCACATAATCGCCGCATCAACGCATACATTGATGCATATTCCTCTTTTGCTGATAGGAGGGACTTTTTCATCCGATCCTGCTGAATTGCAGACCCAATCATGGCTGCAGCTGCCTGAAGAGCATCTATTTCCACACCGGTCCAGTTCCTATCTCCAAGGTAATCTGCAAAGGAAAATAAACCCCATACCTGTTGATTTACAAAAACAGGAAAAACTGCAACGGCTTTTGCCTGATATTCTGTCCAATTGATAGCCATCTTCTGGATTTGAGAAGAGTCATAGATAAGTGTCTCTCCCCTCGTGAGACGCTCAATTATTTCATCAACTTCAAAAAATTTGTGCTTTCTGATATAATCTTCAGTGACAGAATTCTGAACAGAGGTTCTGGTCCAGGAAGCCTCATAGGAAAAATATGACCGGCAAATTCCCTGCACCTCTTCAGTTTTGAGTCTGAACAGCCTGACTGCATCCACTTCTGTTGCCAGACCAAATAAGGTAATTGCTTCCTGTAATGCACGATCAAATGCTTCACCTCCTAAAAAAAGGTTTGAAACTAAACTTACTGCCTCAAGAATCCCGTCACGACGCTTCAAGGCATTGCGCGTGTTTCTCTGCTGAATGGCATAATTGACCTTATGATTGAGCTCGACAAAGAGAGCTTTTGTCTCGCCACCTTTTTGTATATAAAAATCAGCTCCGGAATTGATTGCATCAATGATGACTGTTTCCCTGCCTCTGCCGGAAAACAAAATGAAGGGAATATCTTTGTCTATATCACGAACAGCTTTTAAAAAATCAAGTCCGTTCATCTGAGGCATTTCATAATCAGATATGATGCACGAATACGAACCGCTTTTGATTAGATCCAAGGCTACTTGTGCAGAGGTTACCGCATCTACCTTGATTTTCCCATCTTTTTCCAGTAATAATTTTGTTAAATCACAAATAACCGGCTCATCATCTACATGGAGTACTCGGACTTCAGAAATCACGCCTCGACCTGCCCTTACATTTTGACACTGAATTTTCTTAATAGTATCATCTATCTAACTTGTCATACCGCTTCTTCGAAACACATCAGGGCATAGTGGGGGTTGATACCTTCAAATGTCTCCAGAGTTAATCTCTTTATTACGTAGAAATTTATAGGAGATAATTATGCGGTTATGCTCAACGAATTTGCTCATCACATCAATTCTGCTATTCAACTTAACCGGAATTCTTCCCTGTTATGGGGAAGATATCGGAATGTCAGGTAATTTTACTGAAAATGATTCAGAATTTTTGTTTATGATGAATCAGTACTGGATCCCGGATCTCTACGAAATAAAAGGCAGAATCGATAATTCTGTCAGTTACACGATTCCGGATATGCTTAACTTATCAGTAGAATACGCGAATATCCGTTTGAAAAAGAACCTGAATGAAACGCACTCCTATAATGTATCTCCAGATCTAGTGTATTTAAGATCCGCATACAACCAGACCGTACAATCTGAACTCGTGAAATTAAACCATCTTCCAGCGTTGAATCGATCTGATCCCCAGTATGTAACCAGGGTATCAGGAGTTACCGCACAGTTATCGCTCTATGGTGCATGGCTTGAGTACCAGGTAATGCAGCGGTATTCAGTTCAAAACAGAACGTTTCCCGAACTTGCAAAGGTTCCGGCAGATGAATTTTTTAAAATTATGAGTAACATGACCTGATTGAACCAATGCAGAATAACTCTCTCCTCTCTCTCTTTCAATAGCTGTGTGATAACGGTGAACAGCCGAATACCTCATATCCTTTCAGGTACTATCAGAGCATATGAGAATACGGGACATAATTCTCCCGGAAGATCAATTTTTTCTCCAGATTTTTCGTGAAATATCTGATAAGACCGTTCAGGCTTCCACTCATTTGACCGAACTGGTTTCTGATCTTGAACATGGAACAGGACAGACATGTCAGAAGATTCATCAACTTGAACACGAGTCAGACGAACTTCTCAGGAAGATTTTTGAGCGACTTGAGGAATCTTTAATAACTCCTCTTGAACCGGATGAGATACACCGGCTTGCCAAGGCACTTGATGATGTTATTGATATCATTGACTGGGTAGCTCACCAGATTTGTAATTATCAACTCTCCGGATCATATCCACATCTGGGAAAATTTGCTGAATACATTGCCATTTCATCAATTGAAATACAAAAGGGGGTTCATCTTCTTGGATCCTGGGATGAGATCAGGGAGATAAAAAACGCCTGTGCTACCATAAACCAGGTCTGGAATAGGTCCAGCGACCTGCTATCATCGGCAGTCACGGAACTATTCACCATGCAGGATCCAATTCAGGTGATAAAACTCAAAGATATTTATGAAAACCTGGAAGAGGTGTTACAGGAATGTAATGATGTCGGTCATGTTTTAAATGAGATCGTGATCAGGCATACCTGAAATCATGGAACACATCTTTATTATCGGGATATTTCTAGCATTCCTTTTTAATTTTGTAAATGGTCTGAATGATGCAGGAAATTCTATCGCAACAGTTGTGGCTACCCGAGCTCTTCGACCACTTTATGCCCTTCTCCTTGCCGCAGTGTGCAATATCGCAGGTCCTTTTTTATTAACAACTGCTATCGCAAAAACCATCGGGACCGGCGTTGTAGTTCCCGGAGCACTGACCCCGGATGTTCTGGTAGTGGCACTTTTTTCTGGAATTTTTCTTTTAAGTGTATTGACCGCGAAAGGCTTTCCAATCTCTGCGAGCCATGCATTGATCGGATGTATGGTAGGATCTTCTATCGCAGCCTTTGGCTTTTCAACAGTAATATGCCCTGATTTTGAGATGATTCGAGCAGTTGCCCTGGCTGGCTTTTTTGGAGCAGTTTGTGGGAGCCTGTTTCTCGCGATTATTTTCTGGGCACTGAAAGGGTCTGTCCGTCTGGGCATCATATCTGGTGCTGTCGGCGGTTTTTCTCTTATGATCGTCTCTCTCATGGCAGCCGGCCTGCTACACGTGAGCGGTCTCTTAGCAATTTTTATATTTATCATAATTTCACCAACAATCGGCTTTCTTGGGGGTTTTTTCCTTGATATCGTAGTATCATATATCTTTAGGTTTTCCCATCAATCCGCAAGAAACAAGATCTTCTTTCCTCTCCAGGTTGTTGCTGGAGGAGTCCAGGCAATTGGTCATGGAGCAAATGACGGGCTCCATGCGGTGGGTATAATCGCTGCGCTCTTCATCGCCGGGGGATTGAGCGAAGGATTTACTGCCCCATTCTGGGTAATGGCAGGATCGGCACTTGCTATCGGAGCAGGTACCGTTTTTGGCGGATGGAATGTCATTACAAAAATGGCTAAAGGAATTACCAGAATCCGACCATATCAGGGATTTTGCGCATCCTCAGCAGGCGGTCTTGTCATTTCCGCTCTTACGATTACTGGTATTCCGACCTCCTCAACCCACATCATTAGTGGATCAATTGTTGGCGTTGGAGCGACACGAGGCAAAACTGCAGTTGACTGGAAAGTGGTCAGGGACATTGTTACCACCTGGATAGTAACATTTCCTCTTGCAGTATCAGCCTCTGCAATCCTGTATTTCATATATTCAGGTGTTATGAAGACCAGCCTGTTCATCCTTAACTATATGAGATAACAGACCGGTGTCTTTTTACGTATAGACGCAATATTTGTTCCGATTACTGTGGGAATTAAGGAATGGTTGGTACCACAGGACAAAGTATTTTTTGACCTTTTTGAACAACTGGCCGGTATTGTGGTGCAGGCGGCTGTCAAACTGGAACAGATTGTAACGAAAGAAAAAGATCCTGAAACAACCTATAAAGAAATTAAAGATCTGGAACATCAGGGTGATTTGATTACACATGAGATCTACGAACAGTTAAACCGGACTTTTATCACTCCACTTGATCCAATGGAGATATCCCGGCTCGCTTCAGCTCTGGATGATGTACTGGACTATATCGATGATTCTGCTGAAAAACTCCTTATCTATGGAATAAAGGATTTTGACAAAACCATGCAAAATTTTGCACAGTTAATCCGCCTTTCTGCAGTTCAGCTGGAATGTGGTGTCAAAGGAATCAGGTCGTTTCGGAAAAACAACCCTCTTGAAAGTTGTGGCATTGAGGTTAACCGGCTTGAGAATATGGCAGATGATCTTCTTTCACAGGCGATACAGCGTCTCTTTGCCCAGGAAGACCCAATGACCACAATAAAATTAAAAGATATTTACGAGTGCCTGGAGACTGCTACTGACAAATGTGAAGATGTTGTGAACGTGTTATCAGATATCAGTATAAGGCATTCGTGATTTGTATGGAAGTTATCCTCATCATTGGTATTGCAATTGCTCTCATCTTTAATTTTTTAAACGGTCTTCATGATGCGGCTAATTCCATTTCTACCATCGTCGCAACAAAGGTCTTAACACCGATACAGGCTGTATGTCTGGCAGCTTTTTTTAACCTCATTGGACCGTTATTCTTCACAACTGCAATTGCAAAAACTATAGGAAAAGGAATTATTACACCTGGCTGGCTTACCCTGGAAGTGATAATTGTCGGAATATTAGTTGCATCATTTTGGATTTATGCAACAGCATATATCGGAATTCCAATATCATCCACCCATGCAATGATTGGAGGTCTGATTGGAACAGCTGTAGCATATGGTGGGATAGATGTCGTTATCCTTCCTTCTCTTTCTCTTATCGGTGGTGTTATTCTCTATGGAATAATTGGAGCAATCATCGGAGCGATTTTTCTGACAGGGCTTGCGAAGATAAAAGATGAACCGGACATCAAAAGTTATCTTGGCATTGGTGGACTTTTCGGATTTGTATTCACCATCCCCCTGTGTATTATTCTCCAGGTACTTCCCATAAGCGGGCTTCTTGGAATCATCCTATTCATCGTCATATCCCCTTCTCTTGGTTTTGCCGGAGCATTCCTCTTTGGATGTCTGACAATACGACTTTGTAGAAATCAGGATCAACGATTGATGAACAAAATTTTTAATAAACTTCAGATAGTCTCCGCTTCATTTTACAGTATCGGCCATGGAAGCAATGATGCCCAGCATGCTATGGGTATAATCACAGCGATGCTCGTGACCGCCGGTGTTTTATCTGATTTTCAGGTTCCTCTCTGGGTAATCCTGACATCAAGTGCTGCAATATCACTTGGAACCCTGACCGGGGGATGGAAGATAGTGCAGACTATGGCAAAGCGGATTACCCATCTTCGGCCATACCAGGGATTTTGTGCTGAAACCGGAGGAGGACTTGTTCTGTTATTTGTCACGATTTTTGGTGTCCCGGTTTCAAGCACTCATGCCATTAGCGGATGTATCATGGGTGTTGGCGCAACCCAGGGAAGTGCGGCAGTCCAATGGTCTATCGTGAGGCAAATTGTTACTGCCTGGATTATTACCATACCACTAACAGCAACATGCGCATATCTGGTGTACATGATAATACTCCGGATATGGTAATTTTTTAAAAATCCCTGGTCGCAAATAAAAATTGCTGAGCATATCCTGCATAAGGACCAAAGTATTCCTGACAAAACAGGGAGAGATCATCATACGAATATCTACCGGTTTTTTGAAATTTTATAATGGGAGCATACTGATGTTCAATGATGGATCGAATCCTTATATCAATGGGGACCGCCTCAAGACGCTCAAATGCAAACAAAAGAACACAATCAGCAACCTTTGGACCTACACCAGATAACACCATCAGAGCTCTTTTTGCATCCAGATATGACATTTGTGCAATAGACGGTAAAAAATCCGGATGAGTGCTGATGTATTTGGCAGTTTTAATAAGATATGGAGCCCGGTACCCAGCCAGACAATCACGAAGTTCCCGCTCACTACAAGATGCAAGCACACAGGGATCCGGAAATTTGCATTTTCCTTTACCGCATGAGGTGCCGTGCCTGTCCAGGATGAGATTGATGCGTTTTCCTATCGTCCGGACATTTGAATTTGCTGAACAGATAAAACTGACCAGGCACTCCCAGGGATCCTGCCGTAAAATTCGAAGCCTTTTTGATAGTTCATACTGCGTAGAAAAGAAGTTATCCTGTCCGTTTCGGTATGAGAAAATATGTTCCTCTATTGAGGAATGAATCTTTTTCATATCATCATGAAGTCCTAAAAACCGAAAAAGCGCTGACTCACTAATCCCGGAGTACACGATACCTTCATCATTTTGAATGAGAGAAACAATGCTCCCTTTATGGACTCCGCTCCACATATCACCGGTTTTTTTCCAGCCAAATATCTGTCCACATGAAAGGGTAAGATCAAGGTCAAAGAGATCCTGTGACAAAGGAAGGATATGTGTATTCACAAAAGAGCATTTGTCAGGCGTATATGATGAGAATATCTCACCATGACGACAGAAAGAAATATATTTACACAGAAATTTGTATCCAGACGATAAGGAATGGACGAGATGAAAAAAATATGGTTACTCTGGTTTGGATGCATTCTTCTATGCTTGTGCACCGGACTTGTATACGGAGAAGAAAATGCCAGTGCAGGAGAGATTACAACTCTTGCAGAACCTCCTGCTCTGAATGTTGACACTGATTATTTAAGCGGTTCAATTGATCTCGTCCAGGGATGGAATTTTATGTCTGTCCCCCGCAGACTTGCTGATGACTCAAATACTGCCGCGATTTTTACCGGTCTTGAATCAGCAGGTCACAGTATCTGGACATATAACCAGAAAGAGGGTGGGTGGAATGACCTGACTGCAGAAGATAAAATTCTCCCGCTCGAAGGGTACTGGGTATATTCATCATCACCATCTACGGTAAAATTACAATTTTCCGATGATCCACTCCAGGTCCCACCTGTTAAGGATATGACAGCCGGTTGGAACATGTTTGGATTTACAGGAAATACTCCTGCTTCAGCACGTGATTCACTTCTTTCCATTCGAAATGCCTGGACAGAGGTCATCGGGTGGGATCCAGCAGTCCAGCAATTTGAGACCACCATAGTGAATGGCGGATCAAATGAACAGGCGGATTCACGGATGTTGCTCCCAACTCACTCCTACTGGGTATATGTAACAGAATCCTGTAGTCTTGCAAGTATCGGAGCATAATGAGGTTATTCGTATGGTTCAGATTGAGAAAGTAATCGGAAGAGAAATTATTGATTCCCGTGGAAATCCCACGGTTGAAGTTGACGTAACACTAGTCGGAGGTTATTTTGGAAGGGCAGCCTGTCCATCCGGGGCCTCCACCGGAACACATGAAGCAATTGAGAGACGCGATGGAGATTCCCGGTTTCTTGGGAAAGGTGTTCGGAAAGTCGTAGAAGCTATCAATACCGATATCCGGAAAGCATTAACCGGAATGGATGGAACAGATCAGGCAGCGGTTGACAATTCCCTGATATCCATTGATGGAACAGAAAATAAGGGACGAATTGGTGCAAATGCTCTTCTTCCAGTATCAATGGCAGTTGCAAGAGCAGCTGCACAGGCATTACAGGTTCCCCTGTATGAACACCTGTCAGAACGGAATTATCTTCTTCCGGTTCCCTATATGAACATCTTAAATGGGGGAGCACATGCAAACTGGCAGGGAGCTGATTTCCAGGAGTATATGATTGCTCCTGTTGGAGCCCCGGATTTTCCAGAAGCAGTCAGGTGGGGCTGTGAAGTTTATCATTCCTTAAAATCGATCCTGAAAAAACAAGGTCTCAGCACTGGTGTCGGCGATGAAGGGGGTTTTGCACCTAAAGTTCCATCAAACCGGGCTCCACTTGATTTTATCACAGAAGCAATAGAGGCAGCAGGATATAAACCAGGTTCTGATATTGCCCTTGCCCTTGATCCGGCATCAAGTGAATTTTTCACTGACGGAACATATGAACTAAAAAGTGAAGGGAAAAAACTTTCATCTGAAGAGATGGCAGGATATTACCAGGATCTTACCACAGCATACCCGGTCATTTCTATCGAAGACGGGCTTGCTGAAGATGACTGGGATGGCTGGATTGCAATGACCAAAGCCCTCGGAAAGAAGGTACAACTGGTCGGAGATGACCTCTTTGTCACAAACACAAAAAGAATCTCCCGTGGTATATCAGAAAAAGCAGCAAATGCAGTACTTATTAAGCTCAACCAGATTGGAACCATCACAGAGACCATTGCAGCAGTAACCATGGCACGCAATGCCGGATGGAATTCAATGATATCACACCGAAGTGGTGAAACGGTAGATTCATTTATTGCCGACCTTTCAGTAAGCCTTGGGACCGGACAGATCAAAACCGGGGCACCATGCAGAGGAGAACGGGTTGAAAAATATAATCAGCTTATCAGAATTCACGAAGAACTCGGTTCAAAGGCAACCTACGCCGGAAAGAGACGATAAGTCAGGTTAATTAATCTCGTTTATCACTTTCCATTTCTCAATTTTTTCCGAAAGCCGTACGGCATGTGCCGGACTTGAAGAAGGAAGATACCTAGTTGCAATAGAAATATCAGGAAAAAATTTTTTAAATCCTTTTTCTGCCTCACGACCATTTAGAAAAATTACTTCGATTGTTGGATATTGAGAGATAATCCACCGGATGTCATTTGGTTCTGGGTTTTTAATTCTAATATCTGCACTTCTCTCCCGATCACAAGAGCAATACACATCCCATAAGCCAACATTCCTGGCAAGAATGAGGGAAGTACGTTCTTTATAAGGCAGAGTAAGAGGTATCGAAAATATTGATTCGATAATGTTCCAGAACATGTTTCGGGGATTTGCATAATACTCTCCAGCTTTTAGAGACAAAACAGATGGGTAACTCCCTAAAATAAGAATCCGACAACCAGGCGAAATCAGAGGAGAAAGCCCACATCCTGATCGCATATTATTACAAAAATCAGGAACAGGTCAGATGTTCCTGAACCTGGATAGATTGAAGACCGGTTTTGAAAGCATTCGCAACTGTTGAATTATCCTGTAGTCTCATAGACGTATCATGAAGGGGATTATTATCATTCTTCCATGCTGAATTGAGCCAGATTAGGGCCTTTACCTGTGGCCATACTTTTTCTGATAATGGGGAGAGTACATTCGTTACAAATGTGGATGGATCGGCAAACCGACCCTGCACATCTGTTCCTGTTATAAGCAGAATGGGTTTCTGTATCGATCCGTTCTGCAGGGTGTATGTGGTAGCATCCAATGTCTCTTTAAATGGTTTCGTTCCAGCCTCAAAGGGTTTTTTTGTTCCAAACAAAGAGATCGCTACCAGATCACAATATTCATCTCCCGGGTAATACAGGGACATATTATTCCATTCTTCTGGAGGCTGGGTTTCTGCATTTACATGATATATCCAGATCAGATTCGAAGCCCCCTCTTCTTTCATAATCGTGACGATGTGACGGTACGCATCACGGAAAGAATCCAGACCTTTTTTTTCTCCATTCCAGTATCCGTTCCAGGGATATCCCCACTGGTTTATCTCAGTCCCGTATTCAATCAGGATTGGCGAGCCAAACGAACGTGCCTCACGAGCCCATGCCCGAAGTTCTCCGTCAAACTTTCCAAGTGCAATATTATTCAGAGTATAGAGCGGTTCTTTCTGATATGGTGTATCTGTACTTCGCATCATAAGCCGGATATAAGGAACCATCCCCTCGTTTCGAAGGATTGAAGCACTTTCTGACGGAAATTTCCTATCCGTCATCCATTCATCAGAAAAAACACCAAGTGCCGGATTTTTTCCTGAGGAATCCCTGAAAGCCTGAATCTCATTAAGAAGAATACTCTCCTCCCCGGATGGTGTTTTTTGTGGGGCAAACACGCCAAGCGCAAAAGAACCATCATCACCAAGACAAAAACCCGGAGGCAGCCCTGATGTAATCCCACAAATCCCACACACAAACGTCAGAACAACCATCAGTGCTATTCCTCTCATCACCGTTCCTCCCCCATACATATCTGCACAACTCTTCCGAGGTATTTACATCGTCACGTAAAAAGTCTGTCTCATGTGATCTTATGGTGGAAGAGATATTCGGATCACATTTATGTAGATCGTGGTTCATGTCCTGAGACGTATGCATCTGACCGGTTGGATTGAGCTGGAAGGTAAAAAATTATCACCAGAAGAATTAGAGCAGGTACTTGAGCGGGATCCTTCTCTTGTTTCCCGGTTTAATGGTGAATTTTACCTGGAATATGGAACGTGCTCTGCCCGGGATCAGTATGGAATTATTCCCGGTCCATGTCCGGCTGGGTCAATCATGTGTGATGGTAAAGCAGTTGGGACAGTCCATCCACCCTGCCAGAATCTCCCTCTGGCTGATGCAATTAGATCAGCTATTGAAATCAGGTCAGATACAGGAATTACTGCCCTATCCGGAGGGGTTGACTCAGCCCTTGTTGCTGCTGTAGCACAAAGACCATGCCTTGTTGTAGGAATGGAGGGGTGCCATGATATCAGGCAGGCAAATGAAGTAGCGACGATACTTGACCTATCCCTCCACGTCCGAACCGTTACACCACAAGATGTTGCAGATGCACTCCCGGTTGTCATATCCCTTATTCATGATCCAAATCCAGTTGATGTTGCCATAGGAACGACGCTCTATTTTGTTGCAGAAACCGCACAAGACCTCGGGTATGAGCGTATACTAACCGGGCAGGGTGCAGACGAAGTCTTTGGTGGGTATGCCAGATATCTTGAAACTCCGCCTCACCTCCTTGATGAAGTATTCGCCCGTGATTTTGACTCATTATCACGACAAGGCAAGCGGGATCAGGGTATTGCACGGTCAATGGGTGCCTACCTGTCAATGCCATACCTTGATATCAGGGTCGTATGCGCTGCACAGGCAATCCCCCCGACTGAACGGGTACAGGGTGGTGTCAGAAAAAAACCACTTCGTGAGGTCGCCAGCCTCTATATGCCTGAATCGTATGCATATTACGAGAAAAAAGCCATGCAGTACGGGACAGGGATCTGGAAAGAGATAAAACGGATTGCCCGGCAGAATGGTTATCACAGCTCTGTTTCAGATTTCATAACACATATCAGGAGGACATAAAAGTACAATGGTTACCGCAGAAGACGTCAGAAAAATAGCAAAACTCGCTGATGTCGGCATTGATGATTCAGAAATTTCAGAATTTACATCTCAGTGCTCAGGCATCCTGGAATATTTTGCAGTTCTTGATACTCTTGACCAGAACCAGCCCTTCATTCGTGAACGATATAATATTCTTCGTGACGATGAAGTTCTTCCCTCCCTCACCCAGGAGGAATCCCTTCAGAACGCAGGTCAGACGGAAAAAGGATACTTTAAAGCTCCACGGGTGATGTAACGTGAAGACCATATCCTTTGAGCCGGATGATGCTGTTCATGCCTTTATCACCACTATCCCAACGGTATCGTATGGCGATGGTCCGCTTTCCGGAGTTACCGTCGCAGTAAAAGACAATATCTCAACAAAAGGGATTGAAACGACATGTGCCTCAAAAATACTGAAGGGATATATCCCTCCCTATGATGCTCATGTAGTGACCCTTTTAAAAGATGCCGGAGCGGCAATTGTTGGAAAAACGAATATGGATGAGTTCGGGATGGGCACCACTACTGAAAATAGTGCCTTTGGTCCGACATTCAATCCTCTGGATCATACCCGTGTTCCAGGTGGTTCCTCAGGGGGTTCTGCAGCTGCTGTTGCTGCTCATCTTGTAGACTGTGCAATTGGTTCAGACACCGGAGGATCCATCAGGTGTCCTGCAGCTTTTTGTGGCATAGTCGGCCTAAAGCCTACGTATGGCAGGGTGTCCAGGTTTGGACTTATCGCATATGCAAACTCTTTGGAACAGATTGGTCCGATGGCTCGGGATGTAACAACTCTTTCAAAACTGTATGCTGTCATAGCCGGACATGACCCGCGTGATGCCACATCGGTAAACAAACCATATTCACATACCCCTTCATCAGACATGAATGGTCTGAAAATAGGAATGCCCGAAGAGTTTTTTGGAGAAGGAGTCAATCCAAAAGTTGCTGATGTTGTGAGAACGGCAATAAAGACCCTGGAGTCTCTAGGTGCTGAAGCAGTGCCATGTACGATGCCTTCCATGAAATATGCTCTTTCAGCCTACTATGTTACCTGTACCAGTGAGGCATCCAGTAACCTTGCCAGGTTTGACGGGGTCAGGTACGGGCCGGCAATCGAGACACTGAAAAGTTGGCATGATGCCTACTCAGACCAGAGAAAAGATGGATTTGGCAAAGAGGTCCGTCGCCGGATCATCCTGGGAACTTTCTCTCTTGCAGCCGGATATTATGGGAGATATTACCAGAAGGCACAGACAGCACGCCAGATGGTCAGGGATGATTTTGAGCGTATCTTCAGGGATGTTGATGTCATTGCCGGACCGACAATGCCAGACATTGCCTTCAAACTTGGTGAGAAGAGTGATCCACTGCAGATGTATCTTTCTGATATCCTCACCGTCCCGGCAAATCTTGCTGGCGTGCCGGCATTATCAGTCCCTTGTGGAACAGTTGATAATATGCCAGTCGGTCTTCAGTTGATTGGACGCTATTTCGAGGATGAGCGGATCATAGACACTGCATATGCTTTCGAGCAGGAGGTGTCATAATGGAAGAGCGGGAGACGATCATCGGTCTGGAGATTCACTGTCAGTTGGACACGAAATCCAAGATGTTCTGCAGTTGTTCTACTGATTTTCGTGACAATGAACCGAACACTCATACCTGTCCGGTCTGTCTGGGACTTCCTGGCAGTATGCCGATGGTAAACAAGCGAGCCATCGAATTTGCATTAAAGGTTGCAAAGGCATTAAACTGTACCATCCGTGATGAATCTGAGTTCTCACGGAAAAATTACTTTTACCCTGATCTGAATAAAGCATACCAGATCACGCAGTACGATAAACCCCTTGCAGAGTGGGGAAAACTTCTCATCGATGGAGATGACGGGGAGAAAGAGATCCGCATCACCAGAATCCATCTCGAGGAGGATCCCGGCCGTTCAGTTCACATGGGTACCACTGACCGGGGGAAATACACCCTTGTTGACTATAACCGAGCCGGAATTCCACTTATTGAGATTGTCACCGAACCAGATCTCCGGTCCCCGAAAGAGGCTAGAAAATTCCTCAACAAACTTCGGGCAACCCTTGAATATCTGAACGTGTTTGACTCAGAAAAAGAAGGATCACTTCGTGTAGATGCGAATATCTCATTAAAAGGGTCAGAACGGGTTGAGGTAAAAAATATATCCTCATATAAAGGTGTTGAAAAGGCACTCACCTTTGAAGTGACCAGGCAACGGAATGTTTTGCGACGTGGGCAAACCGTAGCCAGAGAGACCAGGCATTTTGTTGAAGCTCGAGGTGTTACGACTTCTTCACGGTCAAAAGAGGAAGAGAATGATTACCGGTACTTCCCTGAACCTGATCTCCTCCCTCTCCGGGTAGCATCCTGGGTTGACACAATTGAGCTACCAGAACTTCCGGATGCACGGCGTGAACGCTTTATCGCCCAGTACAAGGTATCTCCGGAACATGCAAAGACACTCACCGGAGGGCTGAAACTTGCAGAGTTCTATGAAGCTGTCGCATCTGAAGATCCAGCTCTTGCAGCGACCTGGACAGCAGATTACCTGCTTGGAGAACTGAATTACCGTGACTTTTCTATCGACGCTATGCCTGCTGATCTCTTCAAGGAACTGCTGGCACTCATCAAGCATGATACTATTACTGACAAATCAGCAGTTGAGATACTCAGGCTGATTCTTGATGCCGTCAAGGAAGGAAAGAAACCGGAACGCCCGCAGGAGATTGTGTCACGACTTGGCCTTGCAAAGACCAGTGGCGATCAGGTAACTACGATGATACAGGAAGTCATTACTGAACAACCGGCAGCTGTTGCAGATTATTATGCTGGAAAGATGCAGGCATTGAATTTCCTGGTCGGACAGGTTATGAAAAAATGTAGAGGACGTGCAGATCCCGGACACCTGAACACACTTCTAAAAGAAATACTCGATAAAAAGGTCTGATATCATGCATCTGATTATTGCCGAAAAAAATATTGCCGCTAACCGGATTGCCCATATCCTTTCAGGGAAAGATAAAGTATCGGCAAAAAAAGAGGGAGGGGTGAATGTATACAATTTTGGCGACAAGACATCAATCGGACTTCGGGGGCATGTTGTTGAGGTTGATTTTGTCGAAGGGTATACCAACTGGCGGTCACAGGAACGACCTCCCCGGTCATTAATCGATGCAGGAACTATAAAGAGACCAACCGAACCCACCATTGTAAAGCTTATCCAGAAGATAGCCAAAAAGGCGAATCGGGTTACAATTGCCACTGATTTTGATACCGAAGGAGAACTTATCGGGAAAGAGGCCTATGAACTGGTCCGGGCAGTAAATCAAAAAGTGCCAATCGACCGGGCACGGTTCTCTGCGATAACCAAAGAAGAAATCAACCGTGCATTTTCTGAACCGACTGATATTGATTTTGACCTTGCTGCTGCAGGAGAAGCACGGCAGGTTGTGGATCTCATCTGGGGAGCATCACTGACCAGGTTTATTAGTCTGGCAGCAAAGCGAGGCGGGGGGAACATTCTTTCAGTCGGACGGGTTCAGTCTCCAACTCTGGCAATGATTGTTGACCGGGAACGTGAGATCGAGTCATTCATTCCTGAACCATACTGGGAGATCTCCCTGATAACGGAAAAAGATGGACAGCCCATTAACGCTCGTCATGCTGCAGGCAGATTTACTGATAAAAAGGAAGCAGATGCAGCCTATGCCGGGACAAAGGATCCCCTGATCGTTACCGAAGTGAAAGAAGGGAAAAGGGTTGATCGGGCCCCGACACCTTTCGATACCACCCAGTTTATCGTTGCTGCGGCACGAATCGGATACTCTGCAGCAAATGCAATGCGTGTTGCAGAAGAACTGTATATGAACGGATTTATCTCATATCCTCGTACAGACAACACGATTTATCCACCATCCTTAAATCTTGAAAGTATCCTGACGACCCTTGAAAAGACGCAGTTTGCTCCTGATGTTGCATGGGTCAGGAAAAACAAACGTTCAAAACCGACTGAGGGAAAAAAATCTTCAACTGACCATCCGCCAATTCACCCGACAGGTGTTGCAACCCAGGAGCAGCTTGGTGAAAACTGGAAGTTATATGAGCTGGTTGTCAGAAGATTTCTCGCCACCCTGTCTCCGGATGCTGAATGGGCAACGATGCGTATCGGAATGGATGCATCAGGACAGAATTATATCTCAACCGGTTCACGTCTAACTGAACCAGGATGGAGAACTGTTTACCCATACTCAGAGGCAAAAGATTCCATCCTTCCTGTAGTGAAAACCGGGGAGAAACTAAAAATCCAGGATCTGAATCTTGAAGAGAAACAGACCCAGCCCCCGCCGAGATATTCACAGAGTAAACTTATCCAGGTAATGGAAGAACTCGGCCTTGGGACCAAATCCACACGACATGAAGTTATCCAGAAACTCATCTCCAGAAAATACATCGAAGGCAACCCATTACGGCCAACCCTTGTGGGAAAGGCTGTAACCGATTCTCTTGAAGCACATGCCTCCACAATTACCAGGCCTGACATGACCCAGAAACTTGAGCAGGCAATGGAGGCTATCAAGATTAAGGATAAATCCCGCGATGGCGTGGTGGATGATTCACGAAAGATGCTTCATCAGGTCTTTGACGAATTAGAACCGAATGAAGCGGTTATCGGCCAGGAGATCATGGGACAGACCGATGAAGAACTGACCATCGGCCCCTGTCCGGTATGTGGCAAAGATCTTCGTATCCGTCGGAAAGGGGGTTCACAATTTATCGGATGCAATGGATATCCTGACTGTACCTGTAATATCTCACTTCCTGGGACAATGTGGGGATCAGCTGTCAGAACAAAAAATGTCTGTGAGATCCATAACCTCTTTCATGTTAGTCTGATTGCAAAAGGAGCACGCCCCTGGGAGATGGGTTGTCCGCTCTGTCAGCTCATCGAACAACAAAAAGAGCATTATGCCAAAATGCCTTCTATGACCGGGGAACTTCAGCAAAAACTTCTTGATGCAAAGATCTTCTCCCTCTATGATCTCTCAAAGTTCGAGCAAGGTGATCTGGTTAAAAAACTTGGTATTACTAAGAAACTGGCAGAAATCATCATCAAAGAGGCAAATGAGGTTCTTGATCTGATCAGAAGACGATCAGAATGCAAAAAGTTCATGAAACAATTTGTCCCTCCAAAACGTGGCAGGAGTCATACCAAGGTCATGAACGGGTTTGCAGAATCCGGTATCAACTGTATCGGAGATATTGCTACCGCCACATTGGAATCTTTAAAAAAGACAGGGCTCTCTGATGAGGAAGCAAAAACACTCAAAGATGAGGCAATATCTCTTATCGCAAAAAACCACCTGAGAGAGATTGGCATTCCCGCAGTCTCACTCAAACGGTACCAAGAGGCAGGATTTTTATCACCGGAAGAGATTGCTTCATCACATCCAGCATTTATCTCACTAAAAACTGGAATCTCAATTGAAACAGTGGGAAAGCATCTCTCCCTTATAACCCAGTCACTTGGAAAGCCTGACCCAGTAAAGATATCTAAGAAAGCTTTTGAGTCAGGAAAAGCAGAACTGATGAGTATCCCAGGGGTTGGAGAATCAACCCTCGAACAACTGTATTCTGTGGGAATTTTTGATAAAAAATCATTAATTGGAGCAGATACAGCAAAATCAGCGAAAACCAGCGGATTATCAAAAGATCACCTGAAAAAGTTACAAGTTACTGCAAGGGCATAATACCCTCATCTCCCGAACGTTTTTCAGTCAGAACTAATGAAGCTGTACAGCACTTTTGAGGACAGGCATATATGCATACAAAATGGAAGACCTGGGCTCACGTTACCAAGCTTGACCCGGATAAACATCTCACCGAAGAGCAGATCGCAGAAATCGCAACAAGTGGGACAGATGCACTGATTCTTTCCGGTACACTCAATATCACCAAGGAAAATATGACTGAGCTGCGTGATCAGGTTAAGGAATATGGCCTTCCGCTTGTTGTTGAACCAGCAGGGCCTGAGTCTGTGGTTTTCCACGGAATTGACCTTTTGTACGTTGCAAGTGTAATGAACACATCAGATGCACGATGGATCGTCGGGAAACACCGCGACTGGGCGATGAATCCTGACATTGTCTGGGACAAGGTCATCCCTGAAGCGTACATCGTGTTAAATCCCAATTCTGCTGTTGGAAAAGTGACAGGAGCAGACTGTGGAATTTCAGCTCAGGAAGTAGCAGCGTATGCCTCTGTTGCAGATCACTATTTCAAATTCCCGATTGTGTACATTGAATACAGCGGGATGTATGGAAATCCTGATGTGGTGTGCGAGGCTAGCAAAGCCATTGATCATGCCATCCTGTATTACGGAGGAGGCATAGATTCCGGTGCAAAAGCAGCGGAGATGGCCAGGTATGCAGACACTATTGTAGTTGGAAATGCAGTCTACGATAAGGGCGTAAAAACTCTTCTTGAGACCGTTCAGGCAGTTCAGTAATTATTATGCCCCATATACGGATTGTCCTGGTCGAACCGCTATATGAGGGAAATGTTGGATTTGCTGCCAGGGTGATGAAGAATTTCGGTTTTACCGATATGGTTCTCATCAATCCCTGCACCATAGGAAATGAAGCAAAAATCCGGGCATCCCATGCTGATGATGTCCTCCTGAATGCTACCACCATGACCCTTGATGAAGTTTTTGCCACATCACACCGCGTGGTTGCTACGACCGGATCACTCTCCTATTCTGCTTGTCATCCGACGAGAATGCCATTTTATTCTCCAAAAGAACTCCGTCACCTGATAGGGGATCTCGAAGGCACGATTTCTATCTTATTTGGACGGGAAAACTGGGGACTGTCAAACGAAGAAGTCAGAAGGGCAGATATTATCTGTACCATTCCAACATCACCCATCTATCCGATTATCAACCTCTCCCATGCGGTGGGTGTCATATGTTATGAACTGGCAAATCTGCCAAAAGCAGAAATCCCGCTTGCGACGGTAGAAGAGATGGATCATCTCTACGATCATATTGATCAGTATCTCGATCTTGTCGACCACCCTGGGTTTAAGCGGGAATCAACGATGACCCTTATCAGACGGGTGCTTGGACGATGCAATCTGACCTGGAGAGAATGCAGCACCATCCATGGACTTCTCAGGCGTTCTGAGTGGCACATTATTCCACCAGACAATGAAAACCGGGTCAGGTCTTCTGAAGATGAAGAACTGGAACATAATGATAAACTGTAATCCGGAACAACAGATTGGTACATGATCCTTGTTGACTGGCAGATAACGGATCGGATAGAACGTGGGTATATAAGTATAGATCCTTACAATCCTGAGTTAATCCAGCCAAATTCTATAGATATCCGGCTAGGTAATCATTTTGTATGGTATACACCGGGAGAGGAAATTATTGATCCCTATACCCGGGATTCTGTGACCAGTGGGACTGAAGAGATGACCGCAGAAAGTATTGTTCTACACCCCGGTCAGTTTGTCCTTGCCGAAACAATGGAGGCTATCCAACTTCCTGACAATATTGTGGCCAGTATCGAAGGAAAAAGCAGTATCGCCCGGTTGGGTATTGAATTACACCAGACCGGGGGGTGGATTGATGCAGGTTTTGCCGGATCTATTACCCTTGAGATGTGCAACGTAAATCAGCGCCCGGTCCGGATGCATGCTGGTATGCCAATCGGCCAACTGGTTTTTTATACAACCGAGCGGGCATTGTGTCCATATAATACCAAAAAGGATGCAAAATACTTAAATCAGCGTCAGGCAACACTCTCACGATACTACGAGAATAAGAAAAGAACCTGAATACTTGATATTTTTCATAATTTTCTTCATTCGGAAAAATTTGTCAGGATTGATGGTACCTACCTGGTTTTATACACAATAAACGTCAACATATATGGATATTGTACGTGGAGACCTGATTCATGCGCCTTCTTTTAATTCATTCAGATTTCATTGAATATGAAGCAAAGAAAAAAACAAAATTTGCAGAAGAACCCTGTAATCCGTCAGACCGGCTTGATGATGCCTTGGTTGCATTTTGTGCTGTTGAGTCGCCGGATGCTGATGATATTGACGATGTTATCAGCCAGACCGTAAACGCAATCAGTGAAATGGCTGGAAAAGTTGAGTGTAACCGGGTCATGGTGTACCCGTATGCACATCTTTCATCTGATCTTGCAGCTCCAGATCTTGCAGTTGGAGCCTTAAAATCCATAGAAGACTCTTTGGAAAAGGCTGGACATGAGGTCAAACGGGCGCCATTCGGATGGTACAAGTCCTTTTCTCTCTCATGCAAGGGCCACCCCTTATCCGAACTCTCCCGGTCAATTACTCCCTCTGAAGATGCGGTAAAACCGGAGAAGAAACATATCGAGCACAAATTCTTTGTAATGACACCTGAAGGGACTGTTCATGACGTCAAAGAATACATGGATGATTCACCCTTTGCAGCTCTTATCAAAAAAGAGATGGGAACTGCAGTTCCGGTCGGCGGTGAACCAGTCCATGTTGACCTCATGCGGTCCAAGGAATTTGTGGACTATGAACCGGTATCTGACGTTGGGCACCTTCGCTGGCTCCCCCGTGGAAAGTTAGTACGTGATCTTCTTGCAGATTATGCTCTCTCACTAGTTCTTGATTACGGGGCAAGTCCGGTAGAGACTCCGGTTATGTACGACCTTGCAGATAAGGCCATCTTTGAACACGCCGACAAGTTTGGAGAGCGTCAGTACAGGTTTAAATCAGGAAACCGGAACATGATGCTCAGATTTGCTGCCTGTTTTGGTATGTTCACCACCATGCGGAGTATGCATATCTCACCAAACCACCTGCCGATGAAGATGTATGAGCTCTCCACCTATTCATTCCGTCATGAACAGAAGGGTGAGGTTATCGGTCTGAAACGGCTTCGTGCATTTACCATGCCGGATATGCATTCCCTGTGTAAGGATCTTGAGAATGCTCTTACCTGTTTTGAGGAACAACTTTCAATCGGGTGGAAAACGGGACGGGATTTCGGAACTCAACTGGTTGCGGTCTTCCGGTGTACAGAAGAGTTCTATAAAGACCATGAGACATGGATCAAAAAGATCGTCAAAGAATCTAATGTCCCAATCCTGATTGAAACACTCTCTGACCGGGTTCACTACTGGATTGCAAAGATTGACCTTGCAGCCATCGACGGGCAGAATCGTCCGATTGAAAACCCGACCGTCCAGATAGATGTGGAAAGCAGTAAGCGGTTCGGCATTAAATACCACCTTGCAGACGGAACTGAAGTATTCCCCCCGATTCTCCACTGTTCACCAACCGGATCAGTTGAGCGGGTATTTTGTGCAATTCTTGAGAATACAGTAAATCAGAAAGTCGCTCACCTTCCAACATGGCTTACACCAACCCAGGTCCGGATTATTCCGGTTACAGATAATCACCTTGGATATGCCTCTGAACTGGCAGAAAAACTAACCAAAGCCCGCATCAGAGCTGATGTTGATGACCGTGATGATTCACTGAATAAAAAGATCAGGGCGGCAGGTATGGACTGGGTATCATATGTAATTGTTATAGGTGACTCTGAGACGGCTTCCGGAAACCTGACAGTAACAGTCAGATCATTATCTGAACCAAATAAACCACATAAAATTACATGCACTGCAGAGAAACTGATAGAAATGATCGCCGAAGAGACTGCTGGAATGCCGTACCGGCCGATGTATACTCCCCGGATGTTATCTCTCAAACCGAGATATATCTAAATTCTTTTTCTTTTTTCGATAAGGGGTTGCTTTTTCTTTGTATTCTTTAGAGAATTCGGATAATTCACGCCAATAGTTCAGGTTCGGTCAACAATCAATATAGCAAAACAAGGAGCGAATTATTATTTCTTTGCAGTAATAATTCAGATCACAGTCAGGTACAATTAATAAACTCTCACTTCGATTACCAGATATGGCAAAGAAACGACTCTCCGTAATCGATGCTGACCGGTGTGTCGGGTGTCAGTCATGTATGTTTGCCTGTACCCGAAGGCTGGGATATGGAGGAGTTGCCAAATCTGCAATACATGTCAGTTCTGTCGGAGGAATTGAACGCGGATTCTCTGTACGGGTCTGTCGGGCATGCCAGGATCCCCCTTGTATCCGCCTCTGTCCTGAAAATGCCCTGGTTCCCAGGTCGGGTGGCGGAGTAACCCTGAAAAAAGATCTGTGCACCGGATGCAGAAAATGCCTGGATGGATGTATCCTTGGTGCAATATCATGGGATGAAGAAGAAAATCACCCCATTATCTGCATATATTGTGGATATTGTGCTCAGTATTGTCCGTATGAAGTCATTGCACTGGAGGAACTGATGCCGGATGAATCCTGATCCTGTCCTTTCAAAAGTTCTCTTTATTGATCTCTCTTCCTGGTCATTTCACATAGAGGAGCGACCTGATCTATTCTCAACACGGCTTGGTGGGGCCGGAGCAGCAATCAGACTTCTGGATGAAAATTGTCCAAAGGGAGCTGATCCACTCGGACCAGATAACCCGATAATCCTTACAGTCGGAACTGCGACTGCTCTCTTTCCTCTTGCTTCAAAATGTGTTGCAATGTTTAAATCCCCACTGACTGGAAATCTGGGGGAGAGTCATGCCGGCGGTAGAACAGCTGTTGCTATCAGATCAGCAGGTTATGGAGCGGTTGTCATCACTGGAAAAGCATCTCATCCGGTGTATCTTTCAATAACAAAGGACGGAGTGGCATTCCGGGATGCCCGGGCACTTTGGGGAACTGGCCGAAGTGATACAGCAGCCAGAATTATCAGATCAAAAGACGGAACTCCAGGAACACGAACCATCCTCAGAATTGGTCGTGCAGGTGAGAATCTTGTGAGATATGCAAATGTCACCTCTGAAACATACCGGCATTTTGGAAGGATGGGACTTGGGGCAGTATTTGGATCGAAAAAACTAAAAGCAGTACTGATTTCCGGTGATGATCTCATCCACGTCTCTGACCGGAAAAAATACCGTGAACTCTATGACCAGCTTTTTGACCAGGTGACAAAATCTCCTCTTATGCAAAAATACCATGAGATAGGAACTCCTGTTAACGTGAAATCGCTCTCTGCCATGGGATCTCTTCCGGTCAAAAATCTCACCGAACAAAGACTTACCGGAGGAGAAAACCTGTCCGGAGAGGAGTTTGCACGGCTCTTTCTTTCCCGTCGTGTAGCCTGTTCACATTGCCCAGTGAGTTGTATTCATATCGGACAGATACGGATACCCTACCCGAATGATCCCTATTTTTACAAAACTATTCCGGTGAGTTATGATTATGAACTCATCTATGCTCTTGGATTCATGCTCGGAGTATCAAACCCGACTGATGTCCTGACACTGATTGATGTCATTGAACATACCGGACTTGATGCGATGTCAGCCGGTGTATGTGCAGCCTGGGCAACAGAAGCCATGGCACATAAAATTATCACCGAACATGAGACCGGAGGAATCAGACTTTCATTTGGTGACACAAATCAATATCTCGCCTTTTTTGAGGCACTTACCAGGCAGCAGGGAAAATTTTACAAAGACCTTGGCATGGGAGCAGAATATGCTGCTACAAAATATGGTGGTACTGAATATGCCCTTGCCTTTGGTAAAAACGAAATGCCAGGTTACCACACCGGTCCTGCAACATATATCGGATATATCTGTGGAGCAAGGCACAGCCATCTTGATAATGCCGGATATAGTATTGATCAGAAACCTGATGAAAAATTTCCAAAAGATCCAGAGGGAATTGCAGATGAACTCTATCATGAAGAAGCATATCGCCAGATCCTCTCAAGTCTTGTGGTCTGTTTCTTCGCACGCGGGCTGTATACTCCGGAAATTATCCAGGAAGTCTTGTCGGTCTGTGGAATTACGATGAGCCTGAAAGAACTAGATGGTCTTGGAAGATCAATTCTTAGAGAAAAATACCTGTTTAAAATTCGGGAAGGATTTTCTCTGGAACCTGAATCTGTACCGATTCCAAAAAGAATCCTTGAGCTCCCATCAGGGAGGGGACTCATTGAAGCAGAGAGTATCAGAAGGGGAATTGAAAGATATAAAGTTCTTCTTGAAAATGATAAACTTTAATCTTTCCTTATATTATCTTTACCGGGATTGTCCAGGATGGGCTCAATATAGGCCTCAATATTCATGTATAACATTTCAACGGACCTGGTCTTCAGCACTGATTGTAAAATCTTTGAGCATACCGCATCATATTCAAAATGATTCGTTTCGATGAAATATGACTTATAATTTATTTCTATACTTATCATACCCAATATCATTTTATACTGTAAATCGGAATTACACCATTACAGCCCCATGATACAGGTCTGCAGGACTCAGGTGCAGTATGAACATTATTGCTTTTAATGGAAGCCCCCGGGCAGAACAGAGCACTACCCATATTATGGTATCTGCTTTTCTCGCCGGAGCAGAAGAAGCAGGGGCAAAAACCGAACAAATATACCTTGCTCATAAAAAAATCGGTCATTGTCTTGGTTGTTTTTCATGTTGGCTGAAAACTCCAGGAAAATGCATTCAATCTGATGATATGGCTGATCTCATTCAAAAATATCTCAATTCAGATGTAGCAATATTTGCATCTCCTTTGTACATGGACAATGTATCTGGCATTATGAAAAATTTCATGGACCGGCTATTACCCGTTGGCGATCCACATTTTGAGAAAGATAATCATGGCGATGTACGTCACATAAAAGGAAAAGCAAATAATCCAAAGTTTATCATGATATCAAATTGCGGATTTCCTGAACAAAGCAATTTCCAGGTATTAAAACTGCTCGCAAAAAGGCTAGCACGTAATTACCAAACAGAGTTTACCGCCGAGATATATCTGGGAGCCGGAGGTATGCTTCAGGTTGAAGAGATGAAACCACTCGCTGATGAATATACAAAACTCCTAAAAACAGCCGGGGCAGAAGTTGTCAGAACCGGAACCCTATCTTCTGAAACCAGCAGTATGCTCGATAAACCACTTATCAAGGATCCAGGGTTTGTTGATACTTTTATTGCAAACATGAATGAATATATGGATTCCATGATTGCTGCAAACAAACCAATATAAACAGCGTCACTCATGTTAGAATGACATCGTCCCAGAAATATGTCTGAAAAAGGGAATAATATCAGGTGACCATGTGCAGGAAATAATCTCAACGAAAAATCTTACGAAATTGTATGGCGATCTGACCGCGGTTAATAATGTAACCCTTTCAGTCCAAAAAGGCTCTCTCTTTGGGCTTTTAGGTCCGAACGGTTCAGGAAAAACCACGATGATCAAAATGTTGACCGGACAGATATCTCCATCAACAGGAAATGCCATCATTCTTGGTATTGACGTGAATACCGACCCGATCGGAGTCAGAAAACTGGTTGGAATTATTCCTGAGCAGGAATCACCACCGAGTTTTCTAACATGTATGGAGTATCTGGAATTTATCGGCAATATCAGAAAGATTCCTGATCTTGAAAAAAGAGCAGACTGGTGGTTTGAGTTCCTTGAATTCGAAGATAAAAAAAATGTTCTCTGTAAAGATCTGTCGAGGGGGACGAGACAGAAATTAATGCTCACACAGGCATTTATTCATGAACCTGAACTTGCTCTGATTGATGAGCCACTCATCAATTTTGATCCAATCATGCAGGATAAAGTTAAATCTTTCTTTGTAACTTATGCTCAAAAGGGAAATACTCTTTTTATTTCCACCCACCTTCTCGAGACTGCTGAAGAGATCTGCTCAGAAGTTGCAATCCTTCAATCAGGAACCCTCCTTTTTACAGGAACAATCAAATCAGTCAGAGAAGGGTATGGTCACCTGCAGGACTTGTTCCTCTCCCTTGTCAGGAGATAACGATGGCAGGACTCTTTTATAATATGATGAAAGAAGAATGGCGGGTTCATTCGACCATGTTCGGGAGTCTGAATTTTGCCCTCTTTCCGGTTATGATCCTGGCAATCGGATTTATGGGAACATTTCTTCTTCCTCTCATCAGTGCTTCAATGCCACTGGGAGATCTTGTGATCCTAATTCATGCTCAATATCTGATGCTCGGATTCATGGTCGGAGCATTCGGGCTTCTTGGAAATGAGGTGATGAACCGGCGATTTGGACAAGCCAGCCTTCTTGCATTCTCTGCCCGGACCTTGCCCCTCAGCCCCCGGTATATTTTCTCGATTTTTGTCCTCAAAGATACTTTGTATTACTTTATCCTTTGGATATTTCCATTAGGTGCCGGATTTCTAATTGGATCATTTTTCACTGGAATACCAGTTTACTACCCGGTAATTGTCCTTCTGACACTCACCTTATCTTTTCTGACCGGAATGTCAGTTGTATTCTTCCTGTCGTCCCTGTACCAGCGATCGGTAAAAGTCCTCTTTATCTTTCTGATTTTTGCAGGTTTGGTATTTCTGGGATGGTTCATGTTCACCGGAACAAACCCTGCGACCCTCTTTCCACCGCTTATACTCTTTTACCAATTTTCCTGGGATATTCTTATCGGAAGCTGTACGGTAGTTCTGGTTCCATGTTGCATCTCTCTTCTTCTGTTTTCACCTGATATTCAATCCGGAACAAAAATTTATCCGAATCGGATGAAACCACTCATTTGTCATCTGAACCGATTTCCAAATCCCCCCCTTGCTGCAAAAGATGTGATTGATCTCTGGCGGTCCGGGAGTATTGTCGGGCAGACTATCTTTTCATTTCTGGTACCACTTATCATCATCTGGTTCTTTCTCTCCCTGCTTGATGAGTATGTTTCAACCATTCATCTTCTTCTGACCTTTGCGATGATAACCGGCATAATCGCGTCAACCATGTACACCTGGCTGTGTATGTTTGATTCATTCAGTGTGTATGCTCTTCTTCCGCTTCATGTCAGAGACGTCATTTCCAGTAAAATCATATCTTTTACGCTCCTTCAGGTAATACCAGTTTTCTTCATAGGGGTGATTACTCTTCTTTCCGGTCAGGGAGAATTCCTGTTGCCGGTTCTGGTATTGACCTTATCTGTGTCATATTATGTCCTTGCTGTGTCTATCTGGCTGACTGGATTATCGCCGAGTGTTCTGGTGTATAATGTCCGGATAATGGTTCAGTATTTTTTGCTTATCGGTATTGCATTATCGATATTTAGTTCCCTGAATTTGATGAACCCCTGGTTTGGTCTGGCTGGAGTGATATTGTTGGTTCCGGCGAATGGGCTTATTAGATTGGGGATGAGGAAATGGGATCGGGAGGAGGTGGTAGAATATTAGAAAAAAATAAATCGCCCATTTTCATATCCAATATTTCAGGACACCCCGATAGAGATAATTCTTGAATTTCCTCTATTTACTTTATCATCACTATATAAAAAACAGGGAAAGTGACTTATTATTCTGGAGAAGGATATAATACTCAGGGAGAGAGTAATGGACAGGCGAATACCATACGGGATCATGAATTATGCTGAATTAGTGAGAGAAAATAGATATTTTGTCGATAAAACTCCCTTTATTGCCTGGTTGGATCAAGTAAAAAACCCAGTCTTCCTTCGTCCCCGCCGGTTTGGAAAGTCTCTTTTCTGCTCAATGCTTGCATATTATTATGATATCAGTGAGGCTCACCGGTTCGATGAACTGTTCGGGCATACCTGGATAGGACAGAACCCAACGGAAACACATAACAAGTATATTGTTCTGAAATTTGATTTTTCAGTAATTCCTGTCTCTCATAATATCCGAGAGATTGAGGAAAATTTTAACTCATATTGTAATGGTATTCTCTCAGATCTTCTTGTTTCATACCCGGATATCCTGGCAGAAGCCCCTGAAATTAACATTTCTGGTCCTGCATCACTTAACCTTGTACGAAGACTGAATTTTCTCAAAAATTCTCAATCCCCCCAAGTATATGTAATAATTGATGAGTATGATAACTTTGTAAATCAGTATATCACCAGTCATCAGGATTATCTCTACGAGGAGATAACTTCAGGAGACAGTTTTCTCCGAACTTTCTTCAAATCTCTCAAGGAAGGTCGACAAACCGGTGCTGTTGCGAATGTATTCATCACCGGGGTACTTCCCATTGCTATTGATGATCTGACATCGAGTTATAATGTTGCTTCATTTATCACTCTGGATCCAGCCTTTGAACATATGCTTGGATTTACCGATACTGAAGTTTCCGCTCTTCTTGATAGAGTATATGTGGATTATCAGTTTGATCTGGAGACGAAAAAACAGGTTCAGGAAGTAGTAAAGAGTCAGTATGATGGTTACCATTTCGTCTCCACAGAGACAGAAGCCGTCTATAACTCAACGATGCTTATGTTTTTTCTCACTCATTTCTGCTCCCAGGGGATTATTCCAAAGATACTGACTGACCTAAATCTGAGAACTGATCTCTCTTGGATTCAACGAATAACAAACAGACGTAAAACGACTGAAGAGATGGTATCCAACCTTCTGACATTTGGAACTGTCTCGTATGATGATGATTACCTTGTCTCAAAGTTTAATCTCAATCAGTTCTTTGATCCACAGTATTATCCGATATCCCTGTTTTATTTGGGCATTCTTACCCGAAAAGATCAGTTTATGCTTACTCTTCCAAACCTGAATATGAGAAAGATAGTAACAGAGTATTTTAATGAACTGAACACGATAGACGTATCAACCAGGTACGCCTCAATGATGCAGGGTTTTATCAGAAACCCTGATCTTACTCAGCTCTTCTCCGATTATTGGCGTCTCTATGTGAGTCAGCTCCCAGAGGCAATCTTCTCTCAGGTGAATGAGAACTTTTATCGGACGACATTCTTTGAACTTTGTAGTCGCTATCTTTCCACCTGGTTTGTTTGGAACGTTGAACGTTCATACCCAAAGGGCCGGACTGACCTTGAATTTGTTGGTAAGTTCAATGAGAAGTATGCCGGACTTCGGTGGGTAATTGAGTTTAAATATTTCTCAAATACTGAATGGACCGGGATGAAAACGTCTATTGAAGATTTTTCCGTCAGGGAAGAGGATACAGTCCAAATCCGGGGGTATGCAGAAGGGCTCAGGAATGAGTATCCTGAAGCAGATATCCGGCTTTTTGTAATATATTGTATCGGAAACCAGGGATTCTCAGTTTTTGATGTGACAATGTGAGGGGCGGGCAATTAACAAAACACAGTTCAATCAATCTTCTGACATTTATACCGAAATAAAAATATATCTCGGATTAGATTTTACGATGTATCCCGGCCCATACTGGTAAACTATCATGGCATTTACTGATCTCTTGGAGATGGGATATGGTTTTGTTATTCGAAGCTCCTGACGAAATGGTTCCTATGAAGGGTATGATGAAACGACTTGACCGGATACATATTCAAATCATTGTTGATGTTCATGCAGAGGAAAAAACCATATGGCCCTAAAACAGGGTCAAATTTTCAAAAAAAAATTATTTATAATTCAGATATTTCTGACATCACCTTATCGTAAGAATAGCTGTTGCAATAACCTGCCATAAGACACCATTTTGAAAAAATAATGAAAACTGAATCAATACGGGTTTGCCAACAAATGCAACTTTTTCAAAAACATATGGCATAATGAACAATCCGACTAAAAAAGCGATGACCATTGTCCCAAAACTAAATGTAAAGTCAATTACTCCATTGTTTGAATAATTCATTACCGTTGAACTAAATATAACTCCAAGGACAATTCCAAGGTACATAACTATCTGTTCAATGAATGACATCTGATTAGGATGAGCAGCAGGCTGTGTTGGAGTTGATGCGCCCTCGCTCCGAAGGGAATATAGCTGAAATCCTTCGAGATTATTCTTGATATTCGTTTCATACGCCTTCTCCATTCGACTGTTTAAGTCAAAATAATTTGACATGAATGAACCTCCTGTTGGTTGAGAATAAACATTTATAGTATATATAAGTTACATCTTACGGATTTTTTAAAGAACGTTCTATACTAATTATGTAAGATATGCTCTCATACTCGGTGAGGTTTATACCATATCGAAATTTATATGCAGAAGATCATCAATTAACCTACAATACACCCCGGATGATACTCATGAAGATTCGATTTATTTCAATCCTTTTTCTATGTACGTGCATATTGATTGGTACATTAACTGGGGGAGTTTTCGCCGGACCTACCAGCGGAGACATCCCCTCTCCCGGAGCAGATGAACAGGCCTAAACAGCGTGAAAATGATCACTAGGCGTGCCTGACCTTCTCTCCAAAGAGTCCCTTGATACCGATCTCATCAAGCACCTTTTCTGTCTTCTTCTGCAAGCCCACATACCAAACTTGTGCATCCTTATCCATCTGAAAATCAACCTGATTAACACGGCCGAGTTGCTTTAATAGAATATCTACAGTCAATTTATTATTATTCACTTTAGTGAGCATAGTCCGCAATGCAATCTTAAATCGAAGGGCCAGAGTACAAACAAAGATAATTCCAATAACTCTCGATTCTTTCCTATGACGAATCGGAGCAATTTCCTCAAACGTTTTTAAATCTCGAAATACTTTTTCTACATAATCACGTTCAAAATACAACCTCACAACATCGTCTGCGGAAAGAGTTGGATCTGATGCATACAAGATGTATTTGCCGTCCATTTGCTCATCTTCGATTCTTGCTTCTGCATTGGTTATCCATTCAAGAACAATGCCCTCTTGTCTTTCATCTATTGAATATTCAAAATATTTGGAGGCTGATTTGGGTAAAAATTTCTTAATTCTCTTGACAATCTCTCTTTTTTGCAAATTTTTACAAATTTTTTGTAATTCTTTAAATTCTTCAGAAATACAATAAATTAGGCAATTTCGCGACATTGTCTCCCGCAATCTTCGTTCTGTGTTTACATAGATAACCACTGATCCCTTCCTGCCAAAGAGTGGAGTATCAATTTTTTCAGCATAGATATTCATACACTGGGTCATAACTAAATGATCAGGGTCAATATGAGGTTCTGTTAGAGAAATGAGAGATCTTACCTCCTTTGTTCTCTTCGTTACACCACAGACAAGTTTCCATCCCTCTTTTTCGACTCCACCAATTTCTGCATCGTTTGTGTAACCACGATCCCAGACAATTGTTCCCTTTGGTACTGCAAGTTCCTTGAGACGAACCATAAGATCAGGGATAGTAGTAATCGAATGAAAACTTCCGGGGTGAACAAAATGAGAAATTGGATATGAATCAAAATATGATGTAATAATTGAGAGATTTAACTGATTTAATTGTGTCTCATGCTTTTTATTTCCTGGTTCAATGAGAGGGCACTCCTCACCGTAGGTAGGAATGGCTGTGAGATCAAAAGCAATGGTTTCCGGATTTTGAATAGGAAGAGGATTTATGTTACGCCATCTTTGGTAGAGTTCAGCTTCTATCGAGGGGATGTGACTTTGAATTCGTTGTGTCTTCTTCGACTGGGAACAAATTGAGTCAAGGGACTTGAGATATGCGTCCTTTGAGAAGTCAATAGGGTCCATACCAGCTAGATCGGGAAGGATGGTAGACTGAATCCATGCATCAAGTTGTGTGGCACTTTCAGGATCAATAAGGCGATTAATTGCCCAAGAGACCAGATATTTGCCTGGTGAGGGACCTTCAATATTTTCAAATCCTGTGGTATATCGATCAATAATATTGACGGTGTCTAGTGATTGCGCAATTTTCCAGAGGAGCATCACATCACCTGCACTGCGACTCTTGAGGGGGTAAATACGTTCCGGGCGAACTCGTTTAGTTTTTGGTTTAGGAATTTTCTCCTGATCCCCCTCTACCCCAAGATATTGAATTAATTTTTGTTTTGCCCGTCCATTTTCCCAGACGGATGTGACCTCATAAAGATAGATCTGGTTTCCTCGTTTGATGCGTCGAATCCAGCTCATGAGGATCAATTGATCACCATTAATATTAAATCTACCGATTAAATTTGTATGCTGCGATTTTTAAAATAATGGGTTTAAGAAGAATCTGAAAAATTGTGAATTAGGGGCTAGTGATCATTATTGTTCTGTTTAAGAACAGGGTACTATATCATTCCCAAATAATGGAAACTCGATAAGCATACCCGGAATGTCTGTTGTTGACATAACCGGAATTAACGCCGTTAACTATCCAACTGTAATCACGTATGTAACAGTGAACACCCCTGCAGGAAGGGCCGGTGAGCTCACAAAAGACGATTTTCAGGGTTTCGAGAACGGCGATCCCATGGAGATCACCTCAGTATCATTCCCGGATAAGGCAACAAGAACCAAACTGGATTTGGCAATTCTGTTTGATGATACGGGGAGTATGAGCGATGAAATTGCTGATATGAAAGAGAAAGTGAAAGGGCTGACAGACAGTATTGATGCTGCGAATATTGATTGTCGATATGCATTAATCAGTTTCAATGATGCGGTATCACTGAGGCAAGGATGGACGTCAAATCCTTCAATTATCAAAAGTGCGATAGACGGCCTGGTAGCAGATGGTGGTGACGATGCCCCTGAAGCAGACCTTGATGCAATTGAAGCTGCCCTGGCACTCGGATTCAGACCTGATGCCCAACATATGATACTGGATATAACCGATGAAAAGACACATTACAGAGATGACGGGACACCATTTTCACAATTCACAATTCCAGAGACAGCAAGCCATCTTCTCAGTAATGGAACGAGTTACATATTGGTAGGTCCGGCATCAACATCCGGTCTTTTCAATGTTCATAATGATAAAAAAGAATTAGTAAAGGCCCTTGGTGGAAGCGGACTTTTCATTGATATTCATAGTGATGAATTCTCCTCAATTCTTGATAAAATACAGTCTATTATCACGCAAACATATACCCTAGGTTATTATACACCTCATGTATATGGAGAAGATCGGAAAATTGCACTTGAGGTTCAGGTAGGAAACGATTCTGACAGTGGATTATACACCGCAACAAGACAACAGCAGACGTTTACTCCAGGAACCGGATCAGATAGGATCATACCATCCATCGAACAGGATGCTGAAGATTACAGCAGCACAGATGATAGTATGAGCATTCTGGGATCAAAGGTGGTAGATATCACCGGAATTAATGGGGTAAATTTCCCTTACGTTATTACCTATGTTACTGTGAACACAACAAAAGGGAGATCTGGCGGCCTTGGAAAAGATGATTTCCAGGTATATGAAGACGGAAAACTAATGAATATCACTGAGTTCTCATTTACCGGAGATTCATCTCAATCAAAACTTGACCTGGCGATTGTTTTTGACGACACCGGAAGTATGCGGGATGAGATAAATGATCTCAAAGAAAAGGTCCTTGAACTCACCGATCGGATTGCTACAGCAAATATTGACTGCAGATATGCCCTCATCACGTTCAAAGATTCAGTAACGGTAAAGCAGGACTGGACTGGAGATGCAGTAGCAATAAAAGAAGCAATAGACGGCTTAAACGCAAGTGAAGGATTTGATGCTCCGGAGGCAAACCTTGATGCTATTGAAGCAGCCCTTGGGTTACGATTCAGATCTGACGCCCAGCATATGATACTGGATATCACCGATGATATGACCCATTACCGAAATGATGGAACGCCATTTTCGAAATACACCATTCCTGAAACAGCAGGAAATCTCCTGAACAATGGTACGAGCTTTATCCTGGTAGGACCTACCATGGTTTCAGGTTCATTTAATCAGGACAATGATAAACGAGAGTTAGTTAAGGCTCTTGGTGGAAGCGGGCTTTTCATTGACGTCCATGGTAATGAATTTATTAAAATCCTTGACAGTATTCAGGGAATTATTACCCAGACATACACCATCGGATATTATACTCCAGATCCTAATCCGGATGGAGTAAAACGAACCGTGGAGATCCATGTAGGCAGTGATTCAGATAGCGGGCAGTATATAGCTTTAGCATCTGAATGAAGAACCTAAAAAAAATTTTTTTTTATTGGGGAATATATTCGGCAGAAGGAACTGGTATTTCCTTTCCGGATGGGAGAATCCCAGAATCTTTTGATGCGACGATAATTGGAGTATTTCCTGGACACTTGTAACTATTCATTTTAAGTGTATAATACCCGTTTCCAGTTCTGGCATATATCATGACAAAGTACGTCGAGCCAGAATTTGGCGGGTTGATTGAAATATATGGATTCTGACCGGTTGCATAATATTGGGCGTAGCAATACGAATTCTTCGGATTACAATCTTTGCAGACATATATATCAAATACCGAGGTACCTGCACATGCATTGTTGTTTTCTCTGATACTTCCCATTCCCTGATTATTCAATCCTTTACCGCTGCCACAAGTTCCAAACGTCTGTTCAGACCATTCAATTTTTGAACGCCCATCTGATGGAATAAAATATCCATATACGGCTGCCTGTCCCTGCTTTAAGAATCCGGTTTGGGTATCTGTTTTATAGACCCCACAGGGAGTTGGAGGCAGGGGCGGAGAATCGGGCACAATTGTCGGGACCGGAGTAGGAGTACGGGTAACGGTTGGAGTGGGGATGGGAGTAGAGGTCGGGACCGGAGTAGGAGTACGAGTCACGGTTGGAGTGGGAACGGGAGTAGAGGTTGGAACAGGAGTAGGAGTATGAGTCACGGTTGGAGTGGGAACGGGAGTAGAGGTTGGAACAGGAGTGGGAGTACGGGTAACGGTTGGAGTGGGAACGGGAGTAGTCGGGGTAGGAGTTGGTGTACTTATCCCTAATGCCTTTGCAGCGTTTAATCTTCCCCCGGTTGCGACTTTTCCTGAGAGAGAAGGGAGATTATCACAGGATCCAAGGATTTTACTTTTTATTTGTGCACCGGTCAGAGAAGGAGACTGGGATTTTAAAAGGGCTGCAACTCCGGTAACGTACGGTGCTGCCATCGATGTCCCATTCAGATAGGAATATCCAGCGGATTTCGTTGTGCTGTAAATACTGACGCCAGGAGCGGCCAAATCAACTGAACTTGCCCCATAATTAGAAAATGAAGCAAGGGTATCATGATAATTTGTAGCAGCAACGGAAATGATATTGCTACTTGTATAAGCTGCAGGATAAATCGGATTAATTTCTGAATTTCCGCCGCTGTTTCCTGCTGCACAGATTATAACCGCCTGCGATGCATCAATTGCATCTTTCAGGGATTGTGAATACCCGGTCCCACTCCAGGAGTTCGAGATTATCGGAACGCCCATCTTATTTGCATATAATATTGCAGAAATTGCATCAGAGGTATATCCGGATCCCCTGGAATCGAGAAATTTCAATGGCATAATCTTCGTCTTCCATGTCACTCCTGCAATGCCAATTCCATTATTTCCGACTGCTGCTATCGTTCCTGCACAATGAGTACCATGCCCGTTATCATCCATCGGATCATTATTCTTGGATACAAAATTCCATCCCCGGACATCATCGATGTATCCATTACCATCATCATCGACTCCGTTTATGGATTCACCTGAATTCTGCCAGATGTTTGCAGCAAGATCCGGATGTGAGTAATCAACTCCGGTGTCAATAACAGCAACTGTTACTCCTGATGAACCAGTCGTTTTAGTCCATGCAAGAGGAGCTTTCATGTCAGATCCAGGAGTGCCATAAAACGGGGCCTGGCCAGTATTTTGGAGTCCCCAGAGGTTTGAATACCCGGGATCATTCGGATAAGAAGAACCTGATGCCTGAAAACTTTGAATAGGTACAGTTTTTTGGACATTTTCAATGGGACTGAGAGATATCTTATAATCCGGTTCAACATAGAGAACATCAGGATTTGCTTTGTATGCTGCCATCGCATTCTCAAGACTCGTGCCTGATACCTGGACAACCTGCATTCCAGCGACTCCGTTTGAACTGAGATCACGGACCACCTGAGTTCCGGCCATCAAATTTGCTGATGATTGAACAGACATCAGGGATGAACGTGATTGTGCTGAATTTGGATTATACCGAACAATAAGACGGTCAGTAGCATGTTCTTCTGATACCTGAATGGTATTCTGATTGTGTGTACCCGTAATCTGCTCTATCCACTGATTATCCGGGAACCAGTTATCAGAAGGCCCTGCCAATACAGCCGGGACCGAAAAACAAAGCAGGATGGTTATTCCAATTCCTGCATAAAAGATATTTTTATCTGAAAAATACATGGATACTTCCCCGCACTTTTTATGAATACCAGATATCTGATGTGCTGAATCATGAAGTTTCTTCACAGGTCAGAAGAAACTTCATAAGGAACATCGGATTTTCAAAAAAAAAGGATAATCAGGATCTTAACATTTCATATAGCACTGACCATTGGGGCCTTCAAAGCAACATTGAAAAGGTGGACTCCAGGCATTTTCAGCAACCTGATTATTAATTTCAAGATAGAGAGCAGAAAGGTCTGTTTTCTTTTCGATTGCCAATTCCAGATCTCCCAGTTCATCAAAATAGGGGTTGAGAAGTTCCCCGGAATAAAATTCGAGAGGATGTGCCTCGAAGGTAATGGTATTTAGTTCTGAATCAATTGAGAGATTGGATATCTCAATCAGAGATGTCACATCTATTTCAGAACCGGCAAGAATAAGAACTGCGTTCATTGGATAGGATTCATTTGCAAGATGGTTTATTGGAACAAGGAAGTACTCATCTCCATCTTTAATCGAGGAGAATGGAATGATTTCCTGAATGGAAATTTCATACAAACCATCTGTTGTGCTTTCAATGGTGCTCTGCTCTCCCTGTACATACACGGTGTATCCGGGAGATTCTGCTCCAATAACAATTCCTATGATAGATAGAAGAATGAGTAAACCAAAAAGCCCTTTTCCCAGGTATTCGATCATTCTTTCTACTATTATTTTGATTGGTCAAAAATATACTGCTTTACAGGAGATCAGATCGACATAAAAAACGATTTACTCATAATTTGAAATGAGAGATGATACACCACTATTAACCGTATATTCTCGGATTTAGAAAAATATCAGAATTTATAAAGCGCAAATTCCAGATACAAAAAAACAATGGTAAACTGACTTCCCAAAAATTACCTTTTCATCAAAAATTGAATATTGTTATCCCAGGCAATTTAGGAAAAATCAGATATTATACAGAGAATGATGGATTATTCTTCCTCCAATATCTTCTTAACCTTCAGATTGATATCTATATTTATATGGTATTCAGCCGGTCACAGGCAAAAAACATTTGCATAGTCCATGATGTCCCTGTCCCCATAATAATTGCACCGGGAAATGTACCTGAACCGGAATATAAACAAAAAACCTACCATATTGTTCTTTCAATAGATGTAGGAAATACTACAACCGATTGTATTATTACCGGAACAAACCTTGAGACTGGAATTACCTATCTTATCAACAGAAATGTCAGACTTATGAAGGACATTCCAAAACCAGAGTCAGGGGAAGAAATATTTGGTCAGACACTTGATGGTCACATACTTTCAAAAAAAGCAGTAGAAGCTCTGGTAAAAGATATCATTTACAAAACAATATCCGAATGCTCTCTTGATCTCAATAAGGAATTAGATTTTGCAGTCCATTCAACAGGAATCGTTGCAGAATGGGAATCACCTGACCACATCAATAATTACCTGGGTTCTATTACAAAAGGATGTCTTGACGCCGGTATCCCCATGGCAAAAATGAGACCGGTCATGACGAAATCTTCACTTCCGGAAGATGATAGAAAATTCAGTATGCTTGATAAAGTCCAGTATACCGGATCAGTGGCAGGAGTGATTCCGGCGACCGGACTCTCTGGTGAGGATTTAATTGCAAATGATATGGAAGGAGACCTCTCATTAGCCGGAATAAAACAGGCAGCAGTGAATACCCCTATTGATTTTAGAAATCCCTGCGTTTCAATTGACATGGGAACCATTCTTGATGGCCGGATAACAGAAAATGTCCCGAAAGACCGAAAAGATCCTTATGCACGTACAATCGGATGCTTCATTGGTCTTGGTGGAGCGATTGCAGATACATTAGTAAAAGGAACAGGGCAGGTTGATAAAAAGTACGGAACTGCTCAGGAATTCCTTGGTGATGATGTAAAAACCGGATTCTTTTCAAAGAAAGAATCGGGCTTGTGTAAAGATTATTCAAATAAGATTCATAACCTGATTCAGGTTGAGATGGTCCCCCATCACAGAAAGAAATTCGGACAGGTACCAATCGATCCCCAGATTGCAGAAAATGAAAAAATTGCAATTATCGGGGTTGACTGTGGTGAAGATTTTTCTCATTATCATGAACTTCAGGAGATCGGACGAGAAATCTACGAAAATAAGGGATTAAAGAATTTTACTGAAGTAATAGACCGTGTGTGTGCCCAATTGTCTCTTCGAATGATTGACGTTGCTCATAAAGAAGGATTACTACATGAAAATTCTGTACTTGGGTTTTCAGGGAGAGCCATCATGTCAGGAAGAAAGCCAGAATATGTACTTGAAGGGATAATCCAGAGAAACCTCTATCCGGATCCCTATGACAGACTCATCTTTGTATCAAGTGCTCTCCCTCGTGGTGCATCAGTCATGGCCCGGTGTATGGGAAGTCTCGGAAATCCAAAACGCCCAATTGGGGGAAATCGAGGAGAAGGATGTATTCTAGGCCGAAGAAAAGCCTTTAACGCATAATTTTTTCGTATGAACCAGGATTTGACGTTGGAACGATAGATATTGTGCTTTTATCAATTTTTTGTTCAATTGAAGATTTCATCCGGTTAATTACTGCCTGAACATCACCCATTTTTCTATCACCATCAAACTCAAGAAAGATCTCAATAAATACCCTGTTTCCAGACCTTCTTGATTTTACACCATGAAAAGCCACATATTCATCAAAAAATTCTGCAAGATCCTGCAAGATTAGAAACTGGTAGGATTCATCTATTGTTTTATCAAGCAAATCCTGAAATGATGAGAATATTATGTGATATCCTGATAAAAGCAGAATGATTCCAATGATGAATGATGATACCGGATCAAAGAAATCAGACCACCAGAACTCCTGAAACACTGTTGAGGCAACAAGAGTTCCTAAAACGAGGATATCAGAAATTGTTTTTATTCTAAATAATCGCCATTGGGACTCGAGGATAGGAGAATGCTCTTTTTTTGACTCCTGGTGCATTTTTCGCCATTGCCTGGCAGTTGCCGATATTGAAATAATGTATAAAATAATCCCCAAAATCGCCCCTTCTTCATGTATCTGGGCGGGAACAAGGATTCTCGAAATACTAGAGTAAAAGACCAAAAAAAGCGAGATAAACATAACAATTCCGGTGATTAATCCAGTAATTGTTTCGAATTTTCCCATGCCATAATCATAGGTAGAATGATCACCTTTTGAGAGTTTTCGAATGATCATCCATGCCATGAAAGTAGAAAGGAGTTCATTTCCATCTTTTACAACGTCGGCCAGCATAGTTACTGATCCGGACAGCATTACTGCTATGATATTGGGAATCCAAATCAGAACCGCAACAAGAAAACTATGAAATATCGTTTTTTCTTTAGAAGAGGGTAATGAAGGTTCTGATGAAGGACTCATTTCCATGATAGTTAGAATTACTATGTATAGATACTGTGATTATATCATCTATCTTTTGGTATTTTAATCCTGTAGAGTTAGCAATGATATTTTCTTATAATTTAAGGTTTTGAATTAGGATTTTTTTGAAATAAATGAAATTAATGAGATTTGAAACATAATCTGGGACAAAATTATTGACAATGATTTTTTAATCCCACAATACTTTTATAGAACAGTACATCAATGATACCCTACACAACCAGGGATCAATATGTCAACACAACTTACCGGGCAACCAATCTATATCCTTCAACAAGGATCTTCCCGAAACCGTGGAAGGGATGCACAAAGTATGAACATTACTGCAGCAAAAGCGGTAGCAAATGCAGTAAGAAGCACCCTCGGTCCGAAAGGGATGGATAAGATGCTGGTTGACTCAATGGGTAACATTGTCATCACGAATGATGGAGCCACTATCCTCAAAGAGATGGATATTGAACATCCGGCTGCCAAAATGCTTGTAGAAATTGCAAAAACACAGGATGATGAAGTGGGTGATGGAACCACCACTGCAGTCATTATTGCAGGGGAATTGCTTAGACAGGCTGAGAATCTTATAGATCAGGGTATTCATCCGACGATAATTGTTCATGGGTACCGGATGGCAGGGGAAAAATCCAAGGAGCTACTCAAAGGGATTGCTATAGATATCAAACGATCCGACACGAAAATTCTTAAAAACCTTGCTCTGACTGCAATGGCCGGAAAGGGAGTTGAAGCTTCAAGAACCCTGCTCAGTGACCTTGTCGTAAAAGCAGCTACCAGTGTTGCTGAAATTGACGGAACAGTTGATATGGACAATATCAAAGTTGAGAAAAAAGTAGGAGGATTTCTCGAAGATTCTGAAATTGTCCAGGGCATTGTTATTGATAAAGAACGGGTCCATCCAGGAATGCCCACAAAAATTACGAATGCAAAAGTTATGCTCATCAATGCCCCGATAGAATATACAAAACCAGAGGTGGATGCTCAACTTCTGATAACCAGTCCTGATCAATTACAGGCATTCGTAAACGAAGAAGAACGGATGACGAAGGTTATTGTTGAGAAAATTATTAAAACCGGGGCAAATGTTGTAATTTGTCAGAACGCAATCGGTGATATTGCCCAGCACTATCTTTCAAAAGCAAAAATCCTGGCTGTCAGACGGGTAAAATATAGTGATATGAATAATCTGGTCAGGGCAACTGGTGCCAGTATCATTTCAAGTATTGATGCCATCTCTTCAAATGATCTGGGATATGCCGGTCTTGTAGAAGAGCGAAAAGTTTCCGGAGAAGAGATGATCTTTATTGAGAAATGTAAAAATCCAAAAGCGATTTCTCTCATCATCCGGGGCGGAACCGAGCATGTCGTGGACGGATATGAGCGGGCGATTGAAGATGCAATCCGGGTTGTTTCCACAGTATTAGAAGATAAACAATATGTCGCTGGTGGTGGTGCACCGGAGATTGAATTATCACTTCGTCTTCGGGATTATGCAAATACGGTAGGGGGACGTGTTCAGATGGCAATTGAAGCATTCGCAACCGCACTGGAAATAATTCCAAGAACATTAGCCGAAAATGCCGGTCTTGATCCGATAGATATGGTAGTTGCTCTTCGTACATCTCATGATTCAGGCGAAAGCTTGTATGGACTCCATGTGTTTGAAGGAAAACCTGTCGATATGCTCAAAGAGGGTGTAGTAGAACCCCTTCAGGTAAAAATTCAGGCTATTTCAAGTGCTGTCGAGACTGCAGATATGATACTGAGAATTGATGATAATATTTCATCAGCAAAATCAGCACCACCATCAATGCCACCAGGTGGAATGGGCGATATGGGCGGCATGGGAATGTAAATCCCAAAAATTATAATTGTTAACCTCTTTTATACCCTTTTTCATCGCCTATGTGCTGAGCGAGAAATCAAATTTTTACGAATATAATGCCTGGGTACCTATCGTTTCATGTTGCCTTCTGAATGAAAACACCGACGGAAAAAATAGTATTCCTTTATCAGTTATAAAAAGACATAAATATATGGATTCATCCTTTTCAGCCATTCTTGAGAACATATTTGAAAAACAAAAAAAGGATTATCTCACCTTTACTTCTCTTAAAAGCAGATTACCGGCGTCTATAAAATCTGTTGTTTCAATAGATGTTAAAAAGACCTCAAATAAAGATCTTGAAGAAATAATCAAACCGTATCTCCCAGCCGGATACATTATCTATGTAAAAGGAAATACCAGATATCTCTTCAGGAAATCTCTTCAGGAAGTTATCATCTCATATTTAAAGGCAAATCCCAATCTTTCATTGAATCAGGTAAAAGCCAACCTTCCATTTAAACGTGAAGAACTGGCTGAAATAATAAACAACCTGGTTGATACTGGAAATGCAAAGACATTCATTATAGCGAAGAAAGATGGTTTTGGTACCCGGATATCCATAATAGATAAAAATCCCGATATAAAGAAAAACGAAAATATTGCTTATACTCCGGAAGCATTCAAAGAAGGATTTAATGCTATCAACAAAGGGAAACCATATATTAAGATTTATGAACTCCGCAGATTTCTGGCCTGGCCTTCTTCTTCATTTGATACCTGTATGCAGACACTTTGGGATGCAGGAGTAATTGAACTACAGGCAAGCGATCCATCGCTCTTAACCGCCGATCAACAGAGAGATTCCTATAGGGATAAAGCAAACACACTTCGTATTCTTCTGTTCTGGAGGGGAGAATGAGTTCAGGAATAGAGAGTTTACGGGAAAATAATCCATTTTATTCCAGTTCACATCCCGATCCCTGGGTAAGACAATTTCCAAATATTACATCTATTAATGGAGAGGTTTTTTCTTCAATAGTCAGAATCATTCAAAAAAAACAAAACCAGTCATCAAATCCTGTCGGATTACTCATAAAAGGAGAGTCTGGATCAGGAAAAACACACATGATAGCAAGGATTCGAGAACATTGTGAAAAAACAAACTTCGAGATTAAATTTGCTACAATTAAACCGATTATTGATTACCAGACACCTTTACGACGTGTTTTAAAAGGAATAATTACCAATCTGGCACACCCTGTTTCAGATCAATGTAGATATACACAAATTCACGGCATAGTCTTCTCTATAATCTGTGATTACTATGCTCATCAGCCAGAAAACAAATCAATGGCGAAAGATCTTGGTAGTGATGTCAATAAATTTTTTGACCATGTATACCGGAAACAGGAACATGTGGAGACCTTATTGAAAGGTGTACAAGGGTGGACGATAAAAGAGATTCCAACAATAAATCCCCTCTTTGTCAGGCTTCTCTTCTCATTTTGTAATCCGGAACTCCAACATATTGCACATATGCGACTTATCGGTGAAATAGGTGACCCGGAAGAAGCACAACTCTTACATGTCCCTTTCCAGGAATCCTCTTCAGATCCTGCAATGGAAGAAGAAGCACGTGAATTTCTGATCTCATTAGGGCTTCTCCTTTCACGTTATAACCAAAGCCTTATTGTCTGTTTTGATCAACTTGAAAACCTTAAAAATAAAGAACTCGTTGAGGCATTTGGCCAGATTATCTTTACAATCATCAATGATTGCCGGTCAATTATCCCGCTAACCTTTATGAGGACTTTATTCTGGGAGGAAGTCTTTTCTCCTGCTCTTGATCAGTCGATATCTGAAAGGCTTGCAATGAACCAGTGGATACTCCGGGGTTGTAATGACGATGAGGTTGAAGAGATAATAAGAACCAGAATACAGGAAATTCTTCCAGATAACTGGAGTGAACCGTATTCATGGCTTATCAAGAAAGTCAGAGAGACGATTAATAAAAACCCATCTCCACGAGAAGTCATCAGATGTGCAAACACAATTATACTACAGTCCGATTCATCGTCTGTTCATATTCCCAAAGTTACACCTGAAGAAGTGATTCATGCAGCATACACAAATGAACGAGAATTAATAATATCTGATCTGGATTCATGGCCGCCAGATTATGAAGAACTTTCTGAAGCGATAATAACTTATCTTACCTCTCGAAAATACCAGATTTCTCGGAAAAAACTCGCACGAAAATCCATTCTGACGGTATCAAAGAATAACTCCACGTGTTGCATCATCGTCAATACAAACCGAAATCATAGTGCAATTGGATCAAGTTTTGGGAAAGGAACGGAATTTTTACAGAAAAACCCAGGAGCGACATGCATATACCTGACTGATCCACGTTGTCTTATAACAAAAGAGTCTTGGAACCAGGCCAACGTAAAAAAAGATAATTTCATACATGCAGGGGGAATAATCCTCCAGCCATCAACAAGTGAAATTGCACGATTTTATGCACTATATTCAATTTCATGCAAGATATGCGAACAGGATATATTAATTGATACCGCTTCAGGAATACGACCATTAACTCAAGAAGAACTTATTGAATATCTCAAAGAACCGGCAACTTTTAAGCCATTGATTCATCGAATACCGGAAAATATCCCTGAAACAGCGAAACGAACATATTATCAGGATGATCACATTTACCAGGCATTATGTCGGATATTAACCCAGAAATCAATGCATATCATGGGGGCTGAAACTCTGTCAGGTCAACTTACAAGCCAGGGTATCACCATGAGTCATGATGATCTGATTATCTGGTGTGGAAGACATTCTGATACGTTCCGGATAATTCAATCACAGCAGGGATCGATGATCATTCTCCATGGAAAGGATCATGCATGTTGAAATGTACCGTAACTGACCTTCATTTGTGCCAGCATTGTCCACGTCTGTTCGCATATTCATGGGTAAAGAAGAAAAATGCCGCATTTATAGGGCATCGGGGAACGGGTAATCTTCCCGGAACACTCTTTCATACCTTTGCCCACATGGTTTTACAAGATATCTCATCAAAAGGAGCAGGCAGACAAGCACTTGTTCATGCACTATCCCAAAATCCACACGCAATATCTTTTCATATTCATGAAACCATTAAAGAAGAATACCTTATCCCTTTTTTAGCAGAACACGGATCTACCCTAACCATTGAAAAAATAGAAGCATTCGCGACTGCATGTGAACGCTGGATTAAATATCTTGAAGAATTTATAAATCCACACATTTCCAGTTTTCAGGATTTGGACATATTATTTGAGAGTATCTTTCACAATACTGAATACCTGATGACCTCATCATATGTTTTTGATGATGGAGAATCAATGTCAATTTCAGGGAAACCAGACGCCCTGATTTTCGATCCCAAGACAAAAGAACCGGTTGTTCTGGAATATAAAGGCCGGAAAGAATCTGATGCCATGCAGGATTTGGCACAGACATCTCTCTATGCCTGGTTGGTACGGCAGTCAATTGGAATTATTCCACGGGTTGACATTTTGTATCTTGAGGAGAATATGCCACTTGTCCGATATCCTCTACCAGCAATAGAGAACCTAATCGAGAATCATCCTTCTCTTTTTCAAATAGCCAGAAAAATCATGGAGGGAGAGAAGCGAATTCCAAAATGTAGTGATAATGCTCTCTGCCAGGTATGTCCATTCATACCATCATGCGACAACGATTTTGGAGAAATGATCCCGGCTGTTATTCATACGGATAAAATTGTTCCCCTAGAAAAAGAGCATACACCACAACAGGATGCAGAAGAATTACTGAGCACCCTTACAGAAAAGCTGAACCTTCTTTCCATCCCAGTCATCCCTTCGGGATATACAATCGGGCCACGATTTATCAGATTGAAAATAATTCCGGATATCAGAAAGAAGGTAACTTTTGCAAAAATCGTAAATCGAACGGTGGATATTCAATTGGGATTATCACTCTCAATTCCTCCTTTGATTCAGGCACAGGGTGGGTATATCAGTTGTGATGTTCAACGCGACGATTGGGAATCTTTTGATGTCAGCTCTCTTGTACAGGATGGAGGAATTCAAACCAAACACACATATCCATATCCATTAGGAAGAAGAATTGATGGATCGGTTTTCGTAGGTGATCTGGCAGATCCGAATATGACAAGTTGTCTTATTGGGGGAACTTCCGGATCTGGAAAAAGTGAACTCATTCGCTCCATGGTTGTAGGTATTGCTTTATATAACCGGCAAACTATGCTCTCGTTTACTTTGATTGATCCAAAACGAGTTACATTTACAGATTTTTTTTCATTCCCTTATCTTTCACAACCGGTCATTATGGATCCGAATACAGCAATGAATATTCTGAATGCCTGTGTTCATGAGATGGAGGAACGGTATAAAGTTCTTGAAAAGTCAGGCTATTCAAATATATCAGAATATAATGGCAAGGAAAATATCCAGATGGTCAGACGGATTATTGTTATTGATGAATATGCTGACCTTATCATGAACAAGGCTCCAAAGGAAGCTCTTGAGAACGCAATTCAAAAGATCGGCCAAAAAGGAAGAGCAGCCGGATTTCATCTGATCCTTGCTACTCAAAGGCCAGATGCAAAGATTGTAACAGGTGTTATCAAGGCAAACCTGCAACTGAAGATTGCTTTAAAAGTGACATCATCCACAAATTCCCGTATTATTCTTGATGAAACAGGAGCAGAATGTCTTGCCGGATATGGAGATATGCTGATAGGAGGAAGTGTACCTATACAGCGACTGCAATCTTCAAAAGTCTCTGAACGGGATTTAAAAGCATTATATGGTCAACTAGATCTGTGAACGAAAACACTGGTCCGGCATATTCTATCCCGAGGGTGCATTACCTGAAACAATGCACATATTTTTGAAATATTATGGGAGCACCACCAATTATCCAAATCCCTGCAAGTATGGATCTGAGGTATTCCACACCATAACCGATTCCCTCTATCTGTGTATATCCTTTCAGGGAATACCAAATTCCTAGCAAAATTATCATTCCGATAACATAATTAAGAATACGAACCGATATCGACGTTTTTTGAATGGTTGGGATATATCGTGAAGCTAAAATTGCACCTACAGCAGAACCAAAGAAGAGTCCTGCACCGGTGAGTGTGTCGTGTGGTATCAGAGGAGCTATCGGAATACTACTCTGCTGGAAGGCAAGGGTAGACCAGGAAAGAGGTACCTGCCAGGATCCGAGAGACAGGAGTGCCACGAATGATAAAAGAATCAGAATAAGAGATCCCATACATGAAAGAGTAATTTGCATAGGAATTGACTGATTTTTCACAAATTTTCCAACCGGTTTTTCAAATTTGATATATAAAAGCAGGAGGAGAAGCCCGACTGCAAACCCACCGGCAATATCAAGGGGATAATGAACTGCCTGATACACTCTGGATAGCCCGATGAGCAGGATGAAGATAACACATACCACAGAAATCCAGGCCTTTTTCATCCATGTAGCAATAAGTCCAAAGAAGAGAACTGCATTTTGTGCATGTCCGGAAGGAAAACCAAATGACGGGTAATTACCAAGAGCTTTCACTTCTGTAGTCACCCAGTATGGTCGAGGCGTGTGAAATGCTATCTTTATTATGTCGCAGATAGCCCCGCTCAATGATACAAGGAGAAGTATCCTGATTCCAAGTTGACGATCCAGGCACCATACAATGAGCGGTATGAGGAGCAGGGAAAATTCTGGTTGTCCGATGAATGCAAAAAACTGCATGAGTGGATCGATTATTGCTGCATGAGACTGGAGACTGGTTATGAAGGTAATCTGTGGATCCATGAGTTATGTGTTCCAAAAGGTATGAGGCATTTTCGAACGGCTTGTAATTTGAAAGTGAAACGAAGGTTATTCTGATGTGTACCCACTTATCGCTGATTATTGTTCTCTGTAAACATTCTGTATAATTAAAGATAGTTAGGCATATACTATAAACGGATCAGTTCAATACCAATAGATGGTGGAGTAAACCACACCTCTGTTTTGAATATGAAGAGCCCAAAAGTCAATTTATCAATATATAGAACCCATATTTTCATTTACATCGCGTGTAGCAGTTGTAACAGTTGTAGCAGATCTAGAAGAGAGACCTGACATATTTTTTTTTGATCAAAGGGATAGGATTCATTCACATTTTCAGACCGGAGAATCCAAATTTTTAACCGATACAAAAATTTAACTAATTCAATGCTGATCATTGAACGATACGTATGAAACGGTTTACTCTCAATGCAATAGTAGATATTGCTGCTTTGGTATTTTTTATCCCTTCACTTATATCAGGAGTAATATTATATCTATTTCTACCATCAGGAGGCGGGAGAGGAGTGGGTGGAAGAGCATATCTGGATATCTCTCGTGACCAATGGTTAAATATGCATGATTATTCAAGTCTGATTTTTGCAGGTCTGATTATTATCCATATATTCCTGCACTGGAAATATTTCCGGAACATCAAAAAACCAATAATTCCAAAGGAAAAATAAGAAACAATACTAACAGGTACTGGATAAAACGGATACTACGTGAAGGAGAGAGAAAAAAAACAATCTTCTTTACACCATTCATGACACCAGATATCTTTGGGGGTAATTCCTGAAATATCAAAGGAGATTAAAAATTTATGAATCCATTGCCTCCCTTTGTTCATTCAACCCTGTTCCCATCAGATAGCCATAATTTTTATTCTCTTTGTACATAGGTACATATCGGGATTGAATGATATGGGGAGTGAAAACCATTACTGGAAGGTGGGGATATGTCTCATAGTTCTGCTACTTGTTGCTCAATCAGGGGCAGAACTGATCACGCCGAGAGAAGAAAAAAACGGCCTTATTCCTGCACCAGACATATTAGATCTGAAAAATGTTGTTATTCAGAACAAAACAATAGAATCAATGTTTACTTCTTTTTCGGCCCTGCAGCAGAAAATTCTTTCTGAAGATCAGTATGCAAAAGCAGCAGCAGGAACCGGATGGCATGAAGTGTCTATGCCGGTTGTGATCACCTCTCCAGGTATGTACCGCATCAAAAATGATTATACAGCAACAGGTGTGGAGATTGGAGTTGCGATAAACTGTTCAGATGTATATCTTGATGGAAACGGCCATACATTCAGTGGTTCTCCTGACAGTGAAAGTATCGGCGTCGGAATAAGCCATGAACAAACCTTATCAAATATTTCCATAACCAATTTTTCAACCAGGGATTGCACCGGAGGGATAGTATTTGAACGTGTTTCCGACATGATTATCACAAACACCCACCATATCAGGACAACTGGTGGGATTGCAGGAAACTCGGTAATAAATCTTGAAATTTTAAACAACACGATCACCGATTCCATCGCTACCAGCGATCAGGGATCTACATTCGGTATAACAATCATGCAGGGATCCAGTATCAGGATAGAAGGAAACAGCATAAGAAATCTATCACAGGGCATGACCGATACTGATTCTGCGGCTATTGCCCTCTTTCAAAGCAGGGACATGGAATTAATACGAAATGAAATAATCGGACCTGTATCAGGAGGCATCATGAGTAATGCAGGATTTGATGCAGAAAAGATATCTGTTGATATTGCTGATAACCTGATTACCAATACGGGACTGTATGGGGTATATATTGATAATGGTCTTGGAAAAATTTCGAATAACACGGTTCGCAACGGAAAAGTAGGTATTGAACTTCACATGGATGATTCGACTGTTATTCATAATAGTATCAATGGAAATCTACAAAGAGGGCTCTCTATCCTGGGAGAAAACCTGACATTATCCGGAAATATCCTTACCGAAAACAAATGCCATCTCTATATTGAGGGAGACTCTGATGAAAATTTTCTCCATCATATCGATCACACGAATCTGCTTGATGGGAAATCCCTGATTTACATCAGGGATCAGGATGGAATGGATATTGGACCGAATGAAGACCCGGCTATGGTCCTGGCTGTTCGGAGTCGGAACCTCTCTATTCATGATGTGACAACCGGGAACACCATGGCAGGCATTCTTCTCATCAACAGTTCTGATGTATCGGTATCAAAGGCCCATGATTTGGGATCTATAAACGGATTTATTGCGACAAATGTGAACAGATGTAGTATAACTGACTCATCTGTGATTAATAGTTCATTATATGGATTTATTGCCCGCAATAGCAGAGAAATGGATATGGAACGATGCCATTCTTCCGGCTCATCAGGGAATGCATTCTACCTGCTCAATTCAGAGGATATTCTCATCAATGGCAGTTATTCTTATGATTTCAATCCTCCATACATGGAAGATGATACATTTGGAGCGTATATCGATTACTGCAGAAATATATCTTTTCAAAATTCCATCTTCGCAAAATCTCCGGATTCGGGTATGTATGTAACCAATTCTGAAGGAGTTCTTGTAAAAAAGGCATATCTTATGGAAAACCAGAACCATGGTATCGCCATGATGCAATGCACAAACTCTTCAATTGAGGAATCACTTATCATAAATAATAGCAGAGTAGGTATCACGCTTGATTTTCTTACCGGATTTACCATACGTCGCAATATGCTCATCAATAACACACAGGCCGGTCTTCTGTTTCTGGATGTGTTCAATGGGACGATTACCGATAACGTCTTCAAAAACACAGAAAATGTACAATTTGTATGGGACTCCTCACCGCTTGTGTGGAATACGACACTAACACCAGGTAATAATATTGTTCATGGCCCAAACCTGGGAGGAAATTTCTGGGCCACCCCAGACGGACAAGGATTTTCTGAAACACATGCAAATCGGGGAGATGGTATATGCAATGCTACCTATGCTATAAACCATGAGAATGTGGATTATCTTCCCCTGGCTATCCCACCGGATGAATTGATCGTCAATTTTACTGCAAACCAGACATCAGGAGTTCCACCACTCACTGTTCAGTTTCAAGACCTCTCCAACGGGTATCCAGAATCCTGGAACTGGACCTTTGGTGACGGAACCACATCTTCTGAACAGAATCCGGTTCACACCTACACCGGGACTGGTCGGTATACGGTGACACTTGAAGCAACTGAAGAGGACGGGCAGGGTATTCACCGGAAATTTGCGTACATTGATGTAAATCATGGAAGAGTGACCGGTCCAAGCGGAGTGCTTATGATGAATTCAACTCCGGAGAATGGATCAGTATTCATTGACGGAGAGTTGATAGGTTCTACACCACTGGAGGGGGCTGGCATTCCTGCAGGAATCCATGAGATTATGATAACCCATGACGGGTACATGACCTGGTCTCACCAGATAACGGTGCAACAGGGACAGATTACATTAGTTCCGACTGTCCGGTTACGAAAGATCGGATAATGGGTGTATTAAAGATCCATTCAGATATACATGGCACAAGATAATCCGGGCTGTGTGGATTGAATCAACCCGAAGTTTTTTTTTATCACATGCACCCCCAGCCATAGCAACAGGTAGCTGCACCGGGAACATGTTACATTTGTATTGTATCGATAACCAAACGGACCGCCATTTCTCATGAAGAAAAAGCATGCTCCGGAGTCAGATGAGAAGAGGTTTGCCATTATGGTTGATGCCGCTATTCTTCTCCAAATTAGAGGGTTTTTTTGTCAAACCTGGTGCAATCCTCGAAGATATTGATAAATCTTTACGGGCATCTGGATCGAATATTGTGGTCACGTAAGTGTGTATACCATGAATGGAACTGGTATAATAGTTGCACTAAATCAGGAAAGGGGGATGTACCCCCACTATGAGGAATCCTTTTCTATAAAAAAAGGGTTTATTCACATTCAGAGAAGAAGGAGCGTGATTTTTCATGCCCGAATATTTCCCATCCAAAAAAAAATACTGACAGGTCTCTTTCCTAGAGCTGCTACAAGTGTTACAACTGCTACATAGTCATTAATTTTATAATTGAACCCAAAATGGTCAGTGTTTTAAAAATGATAAATTTCATGAAGAAAAGAATATACTGGGCTCTTCAGGAGTCGAATCAGGCATACTCCATATCACTGATCTTGCATCATCCACTCATACTGCTCGAATGTGCCATTTCGGATAATTTTGAATTCAAGGGGATAATAGGCAACCCGGTTTTCATCAAACCGAACGTCCCCAAGTGACCCAGGGTACTCTTTTTCTGTAAACCAGGATGAGAGACATTTCTGATCATCGCCACATGCCTGAACTGCATCATAGAGAATTGTCATAGCATCATACCCCTCGGCTCCGTAAAATGTTGCTTCTTCCCCATATTTTTCACGGTACCGGGAGAAGAAGGGTTCAGATCTATTAAGGGCAGGGGTGGTAAATATCAGGCCTTCTGTAACCGGAGATTCAAGAAGGGAATTTCGTTCAATGACCCGTGTTCCTACCAGCGGTGTTGATATATTATTATTTCGTATCATTTCTACAACCGCTCCGGCTTCAGATACACTGAGCAGGAGTATTATGTCCGGATTGTTTTCTTTGACTGATGTAAGATCCAGACTGCCTGACAGGTTATCTGGATCATATTGGACAATATTCACGATTTTTTCAGGAATCAGTGATTTCAGAGCGTTGATATATCCTTGTGCATAGTCATTATTTCCACCTAAAATTACAACGCGGTCGTACTGATCCAGATACTCAGCAAGGACCGGGGATTCCTGTTCCACCCCTGGAGTGAACCGAACCAGATAATCATCAAGACGACTCCGATTTACGACAGCGGATCCGAGAGCTATCTGAACCATTTCTTCATCAGCTGCATCCGGGTATACAACATTCGTTGTCCAGCTGGCTACGGTAACTACGATGGAACTATTTGGATAAGAAGATTTCAGGGTGTTCCAGGCAGATAGTCCCGTAGTAGCATTACTTCCGGCATCGATTACAACTGGCAGGAGGAAGGAACCAGGATTATCCTCCTGTACCATCTCAAAAGCCCTAACATATTCTTCTCCAATATCGGATATAAATCCACTTTGCATCGGCAGAATCCCAACCGGTATTATTTCATTATTTTCCGGTAATAAAGGAGTGATCGGGATATCTGGGGTATTTTCCAGAAAATTCATCGCAGATGTTACAGAACACAGGCCAATACAGAGTATACAAAAAAGGGTGAATCCATACCCCTCGCGATACATATCACACATATTTATGATAATAAGCGTAAAATTTTTGTTATATGATTTCAGGATTACATAAATTACAAACGTATAAGTTTATCAATTTGTTCATATAACGGTTATTTAGAGAGAAAAATATCCAAATCGTTCCCTTCTAATATTTTAAGTTCAACATGAGATGAACCAATGGTACTATCAGTCCCTTTTTGTTTCGAAATTTCCTGTACCTGGACAATAAAATAATTAATATTTCCTTTTGAGTCTTTGACATGAGAAATAGATAATTCTGCCAAGATAAGATGACCATTTTTATGGTAATACCGCTTTTTAAATTGAAATGTATCAATTTCACCCTTGATCATCGCTTCAATACACCGAAAATCATTATTAAGATCATCAGGATGAGTAATATGCTGATACTGCATTAAAAGCAGTTCATCTTTTGAATACCCTAATATTTTGCACAGAGTTTGATTTACTTTTAGAATCTGACCATTTTGCGATACCAGAGCCATACCAATCGGTGCATTATCAAATGCACTCATAAACCGAGCTTCACTCTCCTGTAATGCTTCTTGTATCCTTTTTTTATCAGAAATATCACGTGCTGCTGCTAGTATTCCTACAATATCACCTTTTTCATTTCGATATACAGATGCATTGAACAGTATTGGAGTGGATTTTCCATCCTTATGGCGAATTTCAAGGGGAAAATCTCTAATCTTCATATTTTTAAATGCAATCTGATATCCCCTTCTGGCTTTTTCAGGATGTGTAAAAAATGATGAAAAATCGGATCCAATAAGTTCAAACCTGGATAGCCCGGTAATAAATTCCGATGCAGAATTTACATCTGTGATATAACCATCCGGACCGATAGAAAGCATTGGATCAATATTGGCTTCAATTAAACTTCGATTGTAATCATTTAGTTTCCGAATTGCCTCTTCTGTCACTTTTATCTTGGAAATATCTCGTGCTGTAGCTAAAACTCCGGTAATCTTCCCAATAGTGTCTCGTATTACTGTTGCATTATATAACACTGGAGTAATATATCCTAATTTATTTTTAATTTCTAAGGGATAATCTCGCAACTGTGACTCTTTTAGTGCCTGAAGATATCCCGCTTGTGCTTTTTTTGGATCAGTAAAGTAAGAACAAAAGTTAGTCCCGATGAGTTCATGTCTTGAATGACCCGTGATTAATTCCGTAGCTGTATTAACATCAGTGATTTTTCCTTTATGACCAATAATTACAAGTGAATCAATGTCTGCTTCAAATAATCTTCGATTATATTCATTCGTTTTTAAGAATTCTTCTTCAAGATTCTTTCTGGGTGTAATATCTACAAGAATTGCCTGGATAAGTGTTTGATTTGGAATAGGGATCTTAACAAGTTGTATCATACAATGTTTAATTAATCCTCGTTTATCCTTAATTGCCCGTTCAAAAATTATATCTTCACCTTGCAAGACACGTACCATATTTTCGTCAAATGAAGGCCCATCAGATGGGGGAGAAGTCATCTGATAAATATGCGACCGTGGATCACTGTTTAACAATTCATCTATTGAACAGTCATATAATCGGAGTGCAGCTGGATTTGCATCAATAAATTGGTTATTGTCTACATCATACACCACAATAGCATTTGGAGAATATTCAAAAATTTTTTTAAACCGAATCTCATTTTCTGGAAAAACTTTTTCGATATGAACTCTTGATTTTATTTCAATTTCAAGATGTCTCGTCCGTTCTGCAATGAGTTCTTCCAAATGTCTTTTCTTAATTACCTCTTCTTCTTCGGCCTTTTTTCTGTCAGAAATATCCTTCACAAAACCATAAAAAAAATCAATTGTATTATCAATTTTCCTTTTGATATGTAGATTTAATTCTACCGGAATACAGGTTCCATTTTTGTGACGATACTTTTTTTCAATAATTTGTGGTTCATCGGTTTCTAATATTGTATTTGCTAAGATATAATACTCAAATTTCCATTCTGGTTTATTTAAGTCGGTGATTGCATTCAAACGGGCCATTTCTTCCCTTGTGTATCCTAATAAATTCAGGAAAGCAGTGTTGCAGTACCCCATTTTTCCATCAGGATAGGATATTGCGAATGGAAGAGAAGAATTTTCAAGAAGTTCTGCTAAAAAAGAAGCGTTTTCTTTCACATTAGACAAATTTTCCTGAATTTTCTTTTTTTCAGTTATATCGCGGACACGACCAACTCTGAACAAGTTATCGTTCTCATCACAAGCGACAGTATATACATCCTCTAACCAGACATAATGACCATCTTTATGCTTGAACCTATATTCCAATTCATATGTTCCTTTTTTGAGTGCCATTGAAGAGTCAACCGTATTGGCTATTCGGGCACAATCATCAGGATGGAGGCAGTGATAGGCTAATTCAATGGGGAAATTAATAAACTCATCAACTGTGTATCCTAAAACAGAAAAAATTGAAGGGCTTATATAATCATATACATCATTATGGATATTTCGCCTATAGACCATATCGGTTGATGAATCAAGAACTTCTTTAAATTTTTTTTCACTTTCCTTCAGGTTTAATTCAGATATTTTCCGAGTAGTAATATCCTCATGAGAAATCAGGATACGAAGCGGGTATTCTGGACCCTGGTTTAATCGGCTTACTTTTGCGTTAAAGAAAAGAATTTTTTGATGAGATTCGCATTGATATTCCTGACAATATTTTTCAATATCACCTCGCATTACTGAACGAATTCCATGTGCAAATGAAATAGCACCCTCATAATCCTCACCAGTTGCACGTTCACACACCTCAAGATAATTCCAACCGACATAAAAAAACTATCCACCGGGGGATTAGATAAAGCAAAATCTTTCCAGGGTTGATTTACAGATATAATGATGCCATTTTGATCAAGGATACAAATTTCATAATCAACAGAGTTAATAATGTTATTTACAAAGTTTTCCTTTTCCCTGATTTCGCCTTCCAGTTTTTTTCGTAATGTAACATCTCTGACAGCTGCAAGACTATACTGGATATTGTTTAAAGGGAATGTAGAATTTTTTATTTCAACGGGAAAAATTATACCATTCTCCCTTTTGTGAGACTGATACCGGGTAATGTGAGAATATGATGCATGTAAATCCTCTTTTTCAATAAATAATGAATAGTAATTCTGGTTCAGAAACTCATCATATTCATATCCATAGGTAGATACTGCAGCAAAATTCACATCTGTGATTTTTCCAGAATCTGTTTCGTAAATAATTAATGCATCTGCTTCTGCATCAAATATTGAGCGATATTTTTGCTCATTTTCAAATAAGGCAACTTCTATCTGTTTTTTTGAAGTTATGTCTTCAGCTACCAGAGCAATATAGTGATTACCATTTTTTATTGAAATTCCCATAATCTGAAATGAATACCACCGGATCTGTCCATCTCGCTGATATTCAAATTCCTGTCTGAATATCTTATCTGGTGAAAAGGTTGTTAGACCTTTTAATACATCAGGAGTTGAAAAAAAATCTAAAGATAGATTCTCCAAAGGTTCGCCAATGATTGGAATATTGTTTCTATCCAAGAATTTCTGAGCTGAATTATTAATATATTGAACAATATGGTTAGAATCAATAATTATTATGAGGTCGGAGCTAATATCAAAAAGACTTGATGAAGGAATAGATTTCGCCAGGTAATATTTTTTCGCATTTCCTATCTCTATCTTCCTTACCTTTCCTAATATTTCAAGCGCATCCAGATTCCTCGCCACTTTATGGCGATTAATACCTGATTTTTCAGAGATTTCAGTGATATTTAATGGCTTATTGTCTTTTGATAAGGCAGAGAGTATGAGATCATATACATGCACATCTCTTATCATTCTTTTTGATTATAATGATATATCACGAGTGGTAACAATATCAAAACATTTATATATAAAACTAAAATAAATGTTAGACTGAATATCAGTAATAATCAAATCTTATCTTTTCTCATGCTTTATCAGATAGATAAATTACAGTATTAATCATAACCTTCTGTAATTGTGCAAAAAGGTTGCTTAGTATTATGAAGTGTAACTAGAGTGCAGGCTTTGGATTAATCTCCTTGCAATTTGTTTACTCCAAGGTACTAGGTAATGTACAAAAAAAAAAAAAAAAATGAAAACGTTTTTTATAAAAATGTTTATCACAGCCGTGATAATGTTATCTCACATATAATAGGGTTTGGATAATGGCAACATAATACTCGGTTTTAATGTGTGTACAATATATTAGTATCTGTGATATTAGCATACCAGAAAAATGACCTTAAAACCATTGAGATGTACTGCCATTTCTGATCAATCTCGCTAATCATGGAATTTCTCTGATGCTAATATCAAATTTTAATAATTCTGAAATACGGTTTTGTGATAGTTATATTTTAATTCCGTTGAAAAACTACCAACTGCAACTAATGTTTCCGTAAAAGAATATTTCAAGCATTCTGTATTTTTGCAGGTAGCTCGCTTATGATTATGAAATGTGATTCGTATAGTATACATTGCATAAACCTTAGTTTTTCCATACGTATTTCTAGAGATTCGATAAAGGACCCGAATACGCTTAATTCGTTGACGTATCTAAATAAGATTTAGGATTATGAGATCATTCCTGAAAAAAACATAATTATCTTCACATAGAGTTATTGCATTAAATTTAACAAATACTATCAGGAGAGGTATTTTGATCCTTATTTAAGCCTAATCAATGTGGAAACATAAAAGGGACCTTTTTTTTCTTTCAATCTAATTTCCAATTGTGATATCCAAACCAGTAAAAAACAACTCTTATGTTTTTATCTGTGTATCAAAAGGTCACCATCTCATAGAAATTGAAAATTTTTGTCATCTTTTGATGAGGTATCATTTCTCAATTCTTTCATTTTTATTTTTAAAATGTATGATTATTATTAAAAATTGCTATAGGAAATATCGCAATTTAGGGATTCTTGTGTGTGGTTTTCTATTGCATCACAATTTAGGCAGGTTCTAACATGATTCAGTTAGATAATTTAAAAATGAGTAAAAAAATGCTCATATTGGTAATTATAGGAATACTTAGTATTCTTTGTGTTGGGTACATTGGAATTACTAGCTCCGGGACCATAAATGCCCAATTAAACGAATTATATGAGATAAAATATATTCACACTGTTCAGTCCGAAGATGCACTCATTGAATTATTACAGTATGCAAAGGGAACTAGTGATTATATCACCGAAATGGATAAAGAAAAAATGAAGGAGATAGAAAACAACACCCTTGAACCAGCCATCCAGACTTCAACAATATAATTGTCGAATATGAAGCCTTGGGAATGACCAGTGAAGGGAAACAAATTGTTGACGAGATAAAAAAATCTTTTATTCAATATACTGATGCTTCACAAAAAGTTCTTGAGTTAAGTTATGAAGGAAACAATGCAGAAGCAGTGGTTATGAGAAATAATGAGGTTATCCCAAAAAGAATCAAAATAGAAGAAGACCTTAAAAAACTTGTTGATTTAAATAATCAGTCCGCTTATCAATTCTACACAGAATCAGATGTAATTTATGGAAATATTGTATTAAGCACGATTCTTGTGACCATTATTGCCATAATTATTCTGCTCTTAATTTCCTGGTATATCACACGAAATCTTACTCGAAGGTTTACTCAAATTCTGAGTGGAATGAGTGAAGTGGGTTCTGGAAACCTGTCCTACCGGATTCTTATGTCTGGATCTGATGAGTTATCTAGCATTGGCTCCTCATTTGATCAAATGGCAATAAACCTGGAGAAACAGACAAACGAGATCCAGGAGAATCTGGAGAAATCTAAGCGTGCAAATAATGATATTATCCTAATTGCCGAGCAGATTCGTAAAGGGAATTTAAATGCTTCAATTCAGGCAGAAAACTACGATGGTGAATTCCGTATCCTGGTGAAAGGTGTAAATGATATTCTACAGGCTTTCATAGCACCCCTAAAAGAAGCAATGCGTATCGCGAATGAATTTGCTGCATGTAATTTTGCTGTAAAATATGATCCCACTGCTCATGTGCAGGGTGATTTTGAAAAATTCAAAGATGCGTTAAATTATAGCAGTACTTGTGTTTCTGACACAATCAAAATAATTCAGGAACAATTGGTTGAACTGACCTCAAATGCTGAAGAAGCAAATGCAAGTACAGAAGAAGTAGCTGCAAGCGCTAAAACATTAGCAGATTCAGCAGGCATTGTTAGCCAGAATGCTGAGAGAAGTAACATCGGAGTAAACCAGGTACTAAAAGCGATGGATGATCTCACAACAACGGTGAATCAGGTTGCAACAAGAACTGATCAAGTAAGCAAGCTTACATCCGAAGCGGATAATCTTTCAAAAGAGGGTGCAATGCTTGCCAGTGTTGCTGAAAAGGGGATGCAGGGTATTACCACATCAACAGAAGAGAGTAGAGAAATAATTAGTGACATTCGTTCTCAAATGGAAGAGATTGGAAATATTGTAGGTCTCATACGGGACATATCCGATCAAACTAGCTTGTTAGCCTTAAACGCAGCAATAGAAGCTGCACGGGCTGGAGATGCCGGACTTGGATTTGCAGTTGTCGCAGATGAAGTGAAAGCACTTGCTCAAGAAACACAAAAATCAGCTGAGAATATCGCACATATTATCGAAAATCTTCAAAAACGTTCAATACAGGCTGCTGAAGCAATGGAAAAAACTTCTGATGAAGTTACAGAAGGAGGAAAAGCATTAGGTGACACGCTAAACTCCTTTAACCGGATTGTCGAACTTATCGACAATATTAACCAAAATGTCGCAGATGTGGCTGCAGCTTCAGAAGAGCAAGCTGCATCTGTGGAAGAGATAACTGCCAGTATCCATGAGGTCGGAATGCTGGTTTCAGATACCACAAAAGAAGCTGAACAATCAGCACATTCAAGCAATGAGGCAGCAGCAGCAGTTAACCAAATTTCTGATGTGGTGAATAATCTCAATACAATTGTCGAACAGGTTCAAAATCAGGTCAGACAATTCACCATCTGATTTTTTATTATGGTGATTTAAATGAATTTACATTCGTATTATTACGATGACGAATCTTTGAATGAACCTATCCCTCAGGAAGTTGAGAAATCCTCACAAATAATGAGCAAAAAAACAGGTGAAGAGAAGGTAGTGGAATTTGTTATTGGATTGCAGGAATTTGCTGTTAACCTATTTGAAACCAAAGAAGTCATTAATAGTCCGGAAATTACTCCAATTCCAAATGCTCCTCCTTACATCAGAGGTATGACAAATCTTCGAGGGATCATCACTACTGTAATAGACCTGAAAGAATTTCTCAATGTGAAAGGAAGCGGGAGTGGAACTAAAAGGGAAAGAGTCATTATTCTCGATCCATCATTATGCCATAAATCCATAGGCATAGTCGTAGATGATGTCAGATCTGTACAAAATTATCGTGCAGAAGATATTGATCTAACCGACAGATCAAAAGAGCGTTATCAGTTAGGTGTGATTAAAAAACAATTAAAACTAGCTGGAGGGAAAAATAAATCAGATTTGGTATTATTACTCGACATCAAAGGAATCATCCAAAAGATCCAGGATAAATTATAACTTGAATTCAATAGGATGTGATGAGTTAACCAAACTCCTTTCCTCTCGAAAAATTTGATTTTCAAAAATTCTTTTTGAATACACCATCTTATCAAAATCCAGAAAACAGATGCTAAATTATGGATAAAAAGAAAGATACTGATATTGATTATCATAATAATCCATATTCAATTTTACATGTTGATGACGAATCTTTACTTCTTGAGATGAGTAAATGTTATTTAGAGCGAACACGTGAATTCATTGTAGATACAGCAGAATCAGTAGATGATGCATTAAATCTCTTTAATATAAAAACTTATGATGCAATAATCTCTGATTATAATATGCCGGGTAAAAATGGGATCTTTTTTCTGAATACAATCCGCTCGATGGGAAGTACCATACCTTACATTTTTTTTTCTGGTAAAGAAAGAGATGAGATAGAAAAAGAAGTATTACACTCAAATGTAATGTATGTTCAAAAAGGAGAAAATCTGATTCTCACATATAATGATTTGATCCGTGATCTCAAAAAATCTATTAAGAGAAACGTACCTCATCAGACCCCTGCCACCGATATACAAAACCTCTCTTACTCAACAAAGGATCTACCAGATGCAATTTTTATAATAAATACTTATCATGAAGTAGTTGCATGGAACCATGCTATGGAAAGAATGACCGGATTATCATCTGAAGTAATGATTGGGAAGAGGAATTATGAATATTCAATTCCATTTTTAGGTAAAAAACAACCATTCCTTATTGATTATCTATTAACTCCTAATTTTGATTTAAAACATGTGTATCATGATATTAAAATTGAAGGGGGAACAATTACTGCCGAATTAATAAGTAAATTTTTTCATTGGAATAAATTTTTTAAGATACAAGTTTCAGTATTACTTTCTGAAACGAATAAAATATCTGGGGCTATTGCAATTTTCCGTGAAATTACACAAAGTAAGTTTTTAAAACTGCCTAACCATCAAAAATTTTCCCCTCATAAACCTATTGAGATTCATTCTCCGGACTGGATTTATTGGGAAGGACCACATCAACAGATTTTATATTGTTCCTCCTCTTCGGCTACAATAACCGGATACACTCCTCAAGAGATTAGAACAGATCCATCCATATGTCATCGGTTAAGGAATAACAAAGGTGACATATCATTCGTCTAATTCCCT